>Ga0114931_10008190_pt1 | contig 12689 bp, 5 predicted proteins | sample 2SBtaG_FD_89579 | JGI IMG/M metagenome (GOLD analysis project Ga0114931, IMG submission 89579) | Deep subsurface microbial communities from Kolumbo volcano to uncover new lineages of life (NeLLi) - 2SBTROV14_V59a metaG | ecosystem: Environmental > Aquatic > Marine > Volcanic | place: Kolumbo...
GTGGTGTATTCCATCAACACCGGCGTGCCTCATGCGGTGGTATTTGTGGATGATCTGGAAGCTCTGGACATGCAGCGTCTGGGAGCCGCCATTCGCTTTGACGATTATTTTTCTCCGGCGGGGACCAACGCAAACTTTGTGGAATCCAAAGGGGACGGTTCCATCGCCATAAGAACCTACGAAAGGGGAGTGGAAGGGGAAACCCTGGCCTGTGGAACTGGAATGGTAGCCTGCTCCATTTTTCATCATGAACGGTCCGGCAGCCCGAGTCCGATTCGGGTTCGGGTAGCCGGTGGCGAGACTCTGGAAGTTGGATTTCAGAAAGACGAAGACGGAAACTACCGGAAGGTGACCCTTCTCGGTCCGGCTGAATTCACCTTTGAAGGCACCCTTGCGTAAGGCAAGCACCGGATCTAGGTTGGCGACACTTGTATTCGATTGATCAATCCCGCGAAATTAGACGTTATGTTTCAAGGCGTTCACACTGCATTAGTCACCCCTTTTTTGGAAAACAGCACCATTGACGCGGCAGCCTTCCGCAATTTGATCGACAAACAATTTGAGAACGGAATCCGGGGAGTGGTTCCCATGGGGACGACCGGCGAGTCACCCACCCATTCTCACGAAGAACATGTCAGGGTGGTTCAGTTGGCCGTGGAACAGGCCGCAGGCAGGGGATTGGTCATCGCCGGCACCGGATCCAACAGCACCCGCGAAGCGGTCGAACTGACTCAGGAGGCGGAGCTTGCCAAGGCAGACGCGGCCTTGCTGGTGACGCCCTATTACAACAAACCTTCCCAGGAAGGTTTGTTTCAACATTTTCGGGCGATCGCCGAATCCACCGAGCTTCCCATCATGCTGTATTCAATTCCGGGCAGGTGCCATATTCAGATTGAAATCGAGACCCTGGTCCGCCTGGTGGGTGAATGTGACAATATTCAAGCCATCAAGGAAGCGGGCGGCCTGACGGAACGGGTGCGGCAGATCCGCACCGCTTTGCCGGATGAGTTTGAAGTGCTTTCCGGCGACGATGTGCTGACGGTTGATTTTATGAAGGAAGGCGCCGTGGGCGTTGTTTCTGTTGCCTCCAATCTCATTCCGGGGCCATTGGTGGATCTCGTCAAGGCCATGCTCGAAAAAAGAATCGGCGATGCCGAGGCCATTCATTCCCGGTATCAGGATCTGTTCAATTCGCTGCTGGAACTCGATACCAATCCGGTCCCGATCAAAGCGGCGCTTGGTCTGGTAGGGGAATGCTCCCCCCGGCTGCGGCTTCCGTTGGTGGAAATGTCGGAGGACAAGGTCGAAAAACTGAAAGCCGTCCTCAGCGGACTGGACTTGTATTGAGGGAGAAGAAACAGCGTGGTGATTGGTCTTTTCAAGCCACAAAACAAGCCGCAAAACTGAATTCATCGGAAGAAAAAAATGCTCAAAATTCTCATAACCGGATGCCAAGGTCGGATGGGCCAAACCGTCATGGACTGCATCAATCAAGATCCGGACACCGATGTCGCTGCCGGAATTGACCTGGGCGATTCGCTTCCCGATGCCATTTCCCGATGTGATTCCGTCATCGACTTTACCCTGCCCTCCTTCACAGGTGAACTCGTCAGTGCCTGTTTGGAAAACAGAAAAGCGCTGGTCATGGGAACGACGGGGCACGATCACGAATTGCTGGAAATAATCCGGGAAGCTTCACAAACCATTCCGGTGGTCCATGCCCCGAATTTTTCGGTCGGGGTGAACGCTTTGTTTTGGCTGACTCAAAAAACGGCGGAGATCCTGGGAACAGGCTTTGATCTCGAAGTCGTGGAGATGCATCACCGCCATAAAAAAGATGCCCCCAGCGGGACAGCCCGTCGGCTCGCGGAAATATTGGCTGAGGTTCGGAATCTTTCCTATGACAGGGACTGCCGTCATGGTCGCTTCGGCGAGGTCGGTGCGCGGACTCAGGACGAAATAGGAGTTCACGCATTGCGCGGCGGTGACGTGGTGGGTGATCATTCCGTGATTTTTGCGAATGACGGGGAAAGAGTGGAACTGACCCACAAAGCCTCCAGCCGGAGTGCCTTTGCCAACGGGGCGATTCGTGCCGCGAAATGGCTCCAGTCCGAAGGGCACAGTTCCGGTTTGTTTGATATGCAGGATGTCCTCGGATTGAAATAGCGGTGGGATGCGCGGCTGCTCCGGGCGTCCTGATTGGGCGCTGCTCCGTTTCAATGCAAACCGTAGGCGCGACTCGCGCTCCCGCCCCAAATGGCCGCCTGCTCATCACCCGTCAGGTCCGATGTCCACTCTTCCACGCAATTGACCCATTGCTGGTATTTTCCCCGAAGCAGACAAACAGGCCAATCACTCCCAAACATCAGGCGCTTCGGTCCGAATGCCTCTAACACGACATCAAAATAGGGCCGCAGATTCTTTGGCGTCCAGGTCAGATCCCTTTTCACTTCGGTAATCATTCCGCTGACTTTGCAGAAAACATGATCCCGTTGGCCCAGGGATTTCATGTTTTTGACCCAGGCCGGATCGGGCTTGTCCGACTGAATATCCGGTTTGGCAATGTGATCCAGCACAAAGAGTTGATTGGGATGCTTGTCCACAAACTGAATGGCATTCGGCAAGTGACGGTGAAAAATCAGCACTTCATATACCAGTCCGAAATCGTGGAGCAAAGATACGCCGCGATTGAAATCGTCCCGCAGACAATAGGCGTCGTCGTCCATTCCCTGCAGAATTTCCCGAATCCCGACCGCCTTTTTCATCTCCGAAAAGAGGGAGATTTCCTTGCGGGCATCATTGCGGGTCAGGTCCACCCAGCCGACGATCCCCTTGATGAAATCGTGTTGTCTGCCGTAGGACGTGAGGAAGTCGTTCTCCCGCGAGTCGGTTCGAGCCTGAACCGAAATCACGCCGTCCAAGCCTGCCTTGTCGAGCAGTGGCTTCAAATCGTCCGGGGTGAAATCGCGTTTCAGCGCATCCATTCCTTCGCCGATCCAGGGGTATTCTTTGGGAGAATAATTCCAGAAATGATGATGAGCGTCGATCTTCATTCCGTGACTAAACAGAGTATGGCGTCCGGGTCAACAGGGTTGGGTGTGTCGTCGGCGCGGACATTTCACCGTTGGGGCGGCTCCACTTCCCGGACCAGGGAACCATCGTCCTCGCTCATGATCAGCAGACTCAGTTTCTGAACATTTTCCAGCTCGTTGGTATTGAGACTGACGTAATCGAATTTCCCGCGCAGATCGGTGTAGCCGTCTTTGAAAAATTTGACGCTGCCGTCCTTGTTTCTGGCGTAAACTTTGACGTAAACTTTGCTCTTTGCTTTGCCCTGTTTTTCTCCGCGAACCTGCATCTGACCGTAGTTCTCATAAATCTGCACTTTCAGCGAATTGGCATACACGGCGGAAGATTTGGTTTGTCCCCCGCCCACGACTTCGACCAACACGTTCTTGCTGGAGAACTGCTTGGGTATTGGAAATTTCAACAAATCCTGGTCGGCCGGAAGCTGTTTTTCTTCGCTGAAATTGGGCTTGATGAAACTGAATTGTCCGCTGTCGCCGGAGGCAAATGGTTTGTTGGAAAAAAGGAATTCCAGATCCATTTCGTAGTAGTTGACCGTGACGGCCTTCAGATTTCGATAGAGCAACTTCGCGGTATGGCCTTCGGTTGTCAGTTCGAGGAAAGGGGACCTGGCCGAGAGATTTTCCTGCTGTTGAGAGCGGTCCCGGTCGTCCGTCATGTTGACTTCGGCTCCCCTGATCTCCCGGACCTGTTCCGTCACCTGGGCAAAACGCGATCTCCATCGATCAACCGGATAATCGGCGTATCTGGCCGCGATTTGGGCAGCGAGCTTCGGCTTTTCCTGATAGAGGGAGGCGTAGGCCCGGAGGTAATCCGACTGGAGTTTGGTTTCCACCTTGTCGGGATTCTTCACCCGGCCGAGCCAGTCCAGTCCCTCTTCAATCCGGTTCTGCAGGAAGAGGTAAGTGGCGACGGTGAGATCATCGTTGTCATCAAATTCTGAGCGGTAAGACAGCACTTTCAGCGTGCTTTGATATTGGGAGCGAAAACGCTGGTTAAGAATTTTTCGGTCCCGACCGAGACGATGGGATCGCGCGTTGACCAGAGGAGAGTATTCGAGATACTGAATCCAGTGCCGATCAACCGGGTCGATGGAGACCAGCTCGCAATCGATCCACTCGCCGCATTGACGGAGAAAATCTTCCCGATGAGTCAGGTATTCGCGGGCCACGGCGGTGTCATTGTGATAAATGCCGTAGCTCCACAGGCTGGCATCGTAGCGGTGTCGTTTTTTCAAAAGAGCCACTGTCCGGCGGAAAAAATCCACCTTGTCCCGCATCCGCCAGGCGATTCGACTCAGATCGATCCGTTGGATGTTGTGCTCGTTGAGATAATTGGTGACATCCTTTTCCGTGCCGAATTGGGAGAGGTATTCCCAGGAGGCCTTGTCAATTTTACTGAGCTTGTTGACGACTTTGAAATCGAATGGCTCCGCCCAGGCGATGAGTTTTTCATCCGCGGCAACTTGGACGGGGTAATGCCCGAAAACGCCGTCCCCGGAATCGTCGGGGAAGTAGAAATAGGTTTCCACCTTTTGAGTGGAAAAGGGATTCAGATGGACGTGCTGCGTTTTGGTGAAAACGCTGCCATTGGCAGGGATCGCTCCCTGCGGGATCTGCAGCAACAGATCGAGTTTCTGCGAGGAAGATGTCGGGTTGGTCACCACTACCTGACAACCATACAAAACACCGGTGAGAAACTCGTCCGTGACGAACTTGTCGGCCCGCTCATTATTGACATCAGTGTAGCGGTCGTCGTTGCGGAAAAAATTCTGGCTGACCAAGACGGAAGTTTTGTTTTTAGCTTCGGGTGCTTCCTGGATTTCCTCGTGAAACACCAGCACGGGAGATTTAGCCGTCAGGGTCAGGGAATGGTCTTTCATGATGAAATTCTGTTTCTCCGCCTTGAACGGAAGATCGAGGACCGAGAGGGCCAGCATCATTTCCGCAAAACTGTGGGAAGCAGCAGGAAAATGGCTGGAATAGAATCCGCCCTTACCGTCCCAGTCGGCAAAGTCCCGCCAGAAGGCATTCACCGTAACCAGAGAGGCAACCTGCTCGGCGATGGGGCGGTGGTAGTAATTGTTTTCCGCCCATTCCCGGGTGGCTTCGAGTTTTCGGAAAAGGCTTTGTGAGGCTGCTTGTCTTCGGAGTTGCCGAAGTTCATCTCCTGTCAGGAGACGGTCCGCGGCTTCATTCGCGCCTGAAGCCATGTTTCCCGAGGGGGGACTTTTGGAATACCGCTGAAGAGCTACAGCGCTTTCCGCCATGTCCGCTGCTACCGGGGCGGGAACTTTTGCAGGAGCGGCGCTGTAGAAATCGGCGGATTCTTTGTCCGCCCCGGATTTTCTAAGCGCCCCCAACTTGGGCCTGCCAGGGCCGCTTACCGCCATGGCGGGTTGCGGGGCGTTAAATGCCACTCCCGCGACAGCCCCTGCCACATTCCATTCATTCGCTTCATCCAAGGATCTCCTTCCCCGCAAGGCAGAGCGGAATAAGTGGGAATTCCGCTCCACGTTCACCGGAATGAGGTCGAACAACTCCCGCACATGCCGGGCGGTGGCGGCGGGTTCCGTTTTGCCGAGGCGTCGGGCGAGCAAAATTCGTTCGACAATGTTGAGCCTGCTGAAGTTCCAGGGCCGGGTGTATTTTGTCAGATCATTCCCGATGAGGTAATCATCGAAGAAGGTCTTGTCCCGTTTGTTTCGGAGATAAGGCTGGATCACCGTTTTGAAAAAATCAGGATCGTGTCGTGATAGAAAAAAATTCAGTTCGTGGGATGCGTATTTGGAATAGATCTGGCGCTTTTTGTCCGGCTTCAAAGTCGGCCAGGTCAGGATAAAGCCAAACTCGGAAAATGTTTTGTCAGGGTGAATGCCAGACAAGGTGGTAAACACGGACGAGAGCGTATCGTAGGTTTCCAGTTCCGACGCCCGGTGGTCTGCGATGGACAGGCTTTCCCCGGTGCGGAGCAGGGTGGCACTGCGTTGTTGGATGAAATGTTTTTTCAGATCGAGATGCTCTTGCAGCCGCCGATCGCGAAACAGTGTTTCGCGGCCCTTTTCATTCAGTGAAATTTGGCGATAAGCCGCGTTGTTCGCGTTCACCGCCAGAACGTGGATATGCTGACGGTCGCCGAGGTCCGCGATCTTGATGGAAATCAGGCCGTTGGCATCCGGTTTCAGATCGTAGAAAGCGACCGCTTGTCTGGCCAGGAAATCAAGGTTTTGACTCGGTTCGCGGTGGGGCGCCAGACCATCCTTCTCCGAAGGGGTCGCGGAATTCGTGGTCCGCTTTGACTTCTTCGATTCCTGACTGCGCTTGTATTTCTCACCCTGTTTAGCGTCATCGATAGAAGTCTCCGTTTTTTGCAAGGCCCATGGATTGAGCAGGAGAGCCGGGTGTTTCAGCATGTTGCCGGGGAATTTTCTGGCAGCGTGTCTCGCCAGAATATAACGGTATTCATCCCCGATATCGCGACCGGAAATGTAGAGCGAATCCGAAGTTCCCCGACTGATGATGGAAGGCTCGGTCAATCCGGTGGAACTCAGTGTGTCGAAGATAGGATATTCCGGCAGAAACCGGGTGGCGACGACGTGGACCCGGGTGCGATCATCGGCATTGATGAGGTGGACCTGCAATTCCTTGTCTCCCGCCGTGAGAGAGGCGATTTGCAAGGGGGCCGGATTCACCATTTGGAGATGCCGCGCCCGAGAAAGGGCGTAACCGGAAAGAGTGCTCGAAGCATTGGTGACCCGAAGGTTGATAGTGGCATCTGCATGCCTCAATCGAAGTTCGTAATCGCCGGGGGCGAGTCCTTCGATCTGGATGATGCCGCTGCCAAAGCTGCACTGGGAAAAATTGTTTTTCACGAAAGTGCCGGATCGCTTTTCAAAGACAGCCACATCAGCCGGGCAGAGTTTTCCGGTGACGAGAGGAGCCGGAATCCGCACCGGATCACCCATGGCAGCGTGGATGGAATCGGGATAAGAATGTTGATCGCGGGAAAGGGTCCAGTTGCGCGAGAGCATTCCGTCGCTGCTCGTCTCAATGGATTGTATGCCGTCCAGCTTGCCCAATTGGATGCGTCCCCGCTCATCCGTTTTCAGATTGAAGTGGAGTTGCCGTTTAAAATCGCGGTGCTGAATTTGGAAATGAACCGCTCGGTCCGCCACCGGTTCGCCGGTTTTGCCGAAAATTTCGAGAAGGTAGTTTCCGCCCATCCGGCTCAGGTGACAATCCGCGACCTGAGGTGTTTCGTCGATGCCGTTGAGGTCGAACCGGGTCTGATCTCCGAGTTCCATTTTTTCGCCGCCCCGACTGATCGATTCCGCTTTCGCACGAAGAGAAACAGACAGATTGCGCAGGCGGGCCGGGACCCGGAATTTGTAGATGGACTCCAGGTTGTCGAAGAGTTTGAAATCCGCGACTTGGTTGACCGAACTGATTCCGTTGAGATCCGTGGTGGTGATGCTCAGTACGACGTCTTTCAACAAAGATACGGAAGCGGGTTGATTGCCAACCCGAAAATCGGGTCGGACGGCCAGTCGGGCCTCTGTGCCGGGCAGCAAGGTTTCCCGTTCGATGTGAAACCCTGCCGCCAGGTGATACTTTTCGACGGGTAAAGTCAGTTGTTCAAAACTCGCGAAATCTCCGTCCGTCAGCACAATGGGATGTTCGCCTCCGACGGAAAACGGCAGCAGGATGGTTCCTTGCTGATTTGGTGTGTAGCATTTTCCCCCGAACCATACGGCGGGGTCTTTGGCTTTTCCGTTTTCCTCGTTGAGCACGGTGAGGATGCTTCCGGCTGCCGTCGGGTGGGAGATGTATTGCAGTTTCCCTTTTCTTATCAGGGCGCGACTGCTCATTCCGTTACCGATGAACTCAACGACCCAGGCGCCGCGCTTTCCCTTCATGGAATCGAATGAAAAACGGCGTTTCACCCGGTGGAGAGGAGCTTCCTCATAGCGGTAGATTTTTTCTTCATTGGCGATGAGACCGTCCAGATTCAGATCGGTGTTGAGGTCGCGTTTTTCACTGAGAAAATAATTGAGGGTGTTGATTTCATACACTTTGACCATCAGTTGATTGACATTTTTGACAAAGACATCGAGCGAGACGGCCTGGGACGCCGAAAAGTGCTCCGGATTGGTCTGGGGAAACGCGATATCGACCCGATCCTTGAGAGATTGCAAGGCAGTCGGGCTGAGCAGAGAATACCATTTCTGGGCGTCGCCGATCCCGTTGGTGAGCTTCGCCTCGGCAAAGAGGGGCTTGAGATAGGTGTCGCGAATATAAGGAGCAAAGCTCTCCCGGGATGGATCCGTCAAGAAAAAGTGCAGCAGGTAATCACGCACCAGAGGCTCGTCGTTGCGGATGGACGAACAGGCGGTAACGGCCCGAAAATCGGCGTTGAGATCGACTCGAAACTGTCGCCTGGTTGGGTCGCTCAAAAACTTCGGAGAAACATAGGGAAGAAAGCGTGGCAGTTGCAGATAGTTGGTGAATAACTCGCGGGGGTATTCGCCCTTCTTTTCATGATGCAGGAGCAATTGATACAGGACATGAGCTTTCAGTGAGTTGAATGAGGGCTGGAGTGTTTTTGCGAAATTCCATACACGGTTCAGGTAGGCTTCCCGCTCCGCGGAGTTGTGTTGCCAATCCACATCGGCGCCGGGACGGAGTTTGCTGATCCAGGTATTGACAAAATGGCTGTTGTTGATGAGGGGAGGATTGATCCTCAGCAGTTCAGCAAGCTGTTCCGGCAGCAGGTTCCGATGAATGGAAAATTCGCCGAACCCGCGGCTCTCTTTGGTGCGCAAGTCGGCTGCTATCAATCCGACAAGCCGTTCGTAGTCGGGATATTTCAGGCGGCTGAGCAGTTCCCTGCGGCGGCGGTCGTCGAGTTTTACATTTCCGCGGATGATGGCATCCAGACCGGCATCTGAAACCTGGTTCAGCGTGTTGGAAGAACGGAACGCTTCCCTTTGAAAGGCCTCCCAACTGACCAGTGCCGGGTCAAGGTGAGTGGGGAAATCCGGCCTGGCGTTCAGCCTCTTTTGTTGCTGATCGAATTGAAGTCCCATTCGCTTGCGAAGATATTCCAGAGAACCTTTGGGATCTTTCCCGTAGCGAAGGAGAGCCTGTCGGTTGCGGATTTCCCATTGCAGTTTCGTTTCGCCGTGTCGTTTGATCCACGGTTCCAGGTAGCCATCCACTTCATCGAGTTTTCCCTGATTCTGGGCATGGAGGGCATGGAAATAGTAGAAGTCCTCCGTACCGGGGATGAGTTGTTTGAGTGCCTCTTCGCGATTTTTTGCCAGGGCGAACGTTTCGATGAACCCGATTTCATCCCCGGCGGTGGAGGATGTCTGACAGAGAAACAGAATGGAAACGATCAACAGCGCAGGATTTTTCATGGGATTCGAAGGGTCGGGATTATGTTTTTATCACTACCACAAAGAACGGCGCTACAGAGGATTTGACTATTCCTTTTATGTAAAAAAAGTGTCAGGGATTCAGGGGATTGCCACGGAGAGGACGCCTGCCAATGGCTTCCCCCCCCCGGAACGCATCGACAAAAAAATATCCTCAACCGCCCGGATGGTCGGACGATTGAGGGTGGGAGGAACAAATCTGTCAATCCGATGGCCTGTTGATAACGGGCTTTATTGATACCCGGCATAGACCCGGCGATAAAGTTTGTAACGCCCGTCGCGGAAGGTCTTTTTGTAGGTAATGACCGTCTCCGTATTGTAATAGGGACGACCCCGACCGTCGTAGTAGCGTTGCCGATAGGTTCGGCGACTCACCACTTCCGTTCGAACTCTGGAAGCAGATCGGTAGCGCTGTTCTCCGGAATTCTGGATGTGAGGAGAAAAGGAAAAATAAAACGGCGAGTTGCTCCTGTATCCGGGAGGGTTCCGTGCGTAGTAAGCGCTGCCACGCGCGTTGAGAGCCGGAGCAAACAGGAGAGTTATGGCCACGGAAAAGATGAATAATACGAATAGTCTCATGAGTTTAGATGTAACAAGTTTTATTATTATTACAAATCTAACTCCCTTGCCACTGCTTTCGCAAGCTCATTTTTGAGATTTTTCGTGTATCCGGAATGCGTCCATGCGATTTTTCCTGACTTTCCAATGACGATGGTGTGGGGAATTCCCTCCACTTGGTATTTGCTGCTGACCGCCATATTGAAGTCCAGAGCGGTCGGGAGTCCCTGCCATTGTCGTTTTTCCAGGAATTCCGTGATGAGGGGAGGGGTTTCTGCCTGGTTGACGGCGCAGAAAACCACATTCCTATTTTCCCGGAAAGCGCGGGCCACCGCCATGACGTCCGGCATGGCCTTGATGCAGGGGCCACACCAGGTCGCCCAAAAATCGAGAATGACCACTTTCCCCTTGTATTCGGACAATTTGAATTGGCCGCCGTCCAGCATAGTCAGGGAAAAATCGGGCGCGGGTTTTCCGGTCAAGGGGGTTTGATCGCCTTGCCCTTCTTTTCCTCCGGGAATGTGGGGTTCAGGAGTGTATTTCAATGACCAATCCGCATAGACGGCCGGTTCATTCCTGATTAATTTGAAAATTGGGGTGGCCGGTCCGGCTTTCAATTCACGAATGTCAGAGAAGGGAATCCGGCAGGTTCCCAGAATGCTGGAGCTTCCGATCAGCGAGTCGTTCTCGACCCGGTCCGCCGCCAGATTCAAGTGAGAGCCATCGTTGAGCACGATTTGGTGGCTGACAGGGTGATTGAGTCTCCGGAGATTTTCGAACATGGAATCTTCGAAGGGATCGATTGGCGTTTCCCTGTCTTCTTTGGAAATGGGTTTCTGCATCGCTTCGGGCCAGACGATTGCCGCCACCCGATCGCGGGGCAGTTTGATGGTGGTGGATCTGGAAACAAATTGAAGGAAGTCGCCATTCAGAGAAGTCAGATTTCCCCGCAGAATGTCGCCGTTGGGTGCTATCAACAGATGGGTAAATGGGTGCTTCTTCCAGGATCGCGGGACAGTCAGTGCGTTTTCTTTGGCTTCGGGATTGATCCTCAAAATGGGAATAAACCCAGGGCTCTGATTGACCTGGAAATCGGAAATCGTGACTTCATTGGAGCGAGTGTTCCACCCCTGCCAGCCGCCGCCCAGCTGAAAATACAAGCCGTTCCCCGCAATTTGGTCTTTCTCAATCATTTTTGAAAACACCGGTTTTCCATTCACCTCAAGTTCGACCTTGTCAGGCCGGGTCCTGATCAGGATCTCCGCTCCGTTTCCTGAGATGGCCACTCTTTCTCCGGAAAAATTGAATCCGCGCCCCCTCTTGAGTCCACCGACAAACATTTGATTGCCCTGCGCTGCCAGAACGATGTCAAACGAGGGCGATGAGGGGTCACCTTCGCTGCAGAAAAGTCGGATGGTGACAGCTCCGTAGCTGCCCTTCCAGTCACAACGAAAGCGAATGTAATCGCCCATCATAATGGAAGGGTGTCCGAAGGCCCCTGTCTTGATGCTTACCTTTTCGTTGTTTCGTCCAATGGCATTCGCGACGTCCGGTTCAGAGACAAAATGCCATCCCTTGTCCGCGAAACCCGTCAATATCAGGTTTTCGTTTTCCATATCGACCGCCCTGATCAGCCCGTACGGAATTTTGATCGGGCCGGTGGGTTCACTGACGAAGTGAACCGTATTCTCTTTGATGGACGGCAACATCCCGGCAATGATCTCATTATTTTTCAGAAACACCCGGGCTTCGTTTCTTTTGGGAATTCGCTTTTGAATGAGGTCATTGATTTGCTCGATTCGCAAGGTGGTTTTGCCATCGGCCATCGGGCTGGCGTTTTCCGATCCGACCGGCTGCCAGGCAAGCAGGCTCCTGGGGGCATCTGTGTTGTCTCCGACACGAAGCACGCCCCGGAGAGAAAGCCCGGAGGCCACGATTCTGGACTGGGCGGACTCCGTAGCTGACGCGGAACCGGGAAACTCGATTTCCCTGACATTCCGGAGATTGGCTCGCAACGGTTTCCGGCACCACTCGGGCTGGAAGGCGACGGTCTGTTCATTCATCTCCCGCAATTCACCTCGAAAGATGGTTCCATCGTGCCACCCGATCCGGGAAATTTTTGAATCGGGAACTTCGAATATCGGAGTGGACGCGTTGTTTGTTTCACGGGGTGCGAATACGATCCCCGACACCGAATCGAGCGCAATCTTTTTCCCGCCGATGGACAAGGTGTCCGAGTGAGGAGACAGGGCAAGCTGTCCGAGATCGAATTCAGTTTTTCCGTCGATGGTTTCAACCCTCGGCCTCGCCACATCGACTACCGGAATTTCTTTCCCGTTCCATTGGCGAACGGACAATTGGGAAAACACCAACTGGCTCGTCCGGTTGACCACCGAAAAGCCCCGTTGATGAATCGACCTGCTGCCGGATTTGGAATACTCATCTTTCGGGACGATGATTTTTTCCAACGATGCCAGCACCTTCCCCGAAGGAGAACAGACTTTGAGGTCGCCACTTTCCTGATTCCAGAAGAGGCGAAAATTGAGATCATGTTGGGCATCGGTCAGGGGCATAATCTCCGCAAAGCGGTTTTGGTAGGTCAACACCA
>Ga0114931_10008191_pt1 | contig 12689 bp, 5 predicted proteins | sample 2SBtaG_FD_89579 | JGI IMG/M metagenome (GOLD analysis project Ga0114931, IMG submission 89579) | Deep subsurface microbial communities from Kolumbo volcano to uncover new lineages of life (NeLLi) - 2SBTROV14_V59a metaG | ecosystem: Environmental > Aquatic > Marine > Volcanic | place: Kolumbo...
AACCCCAAAGCCGCGCGACTACCAACACGGTGATCGCGGCGGAGACCATGATCAGTGAGACAGCCACGGCGGCCTCCAAATCGCCGATGCTCAACTCCAGAAACACGCTGGTCGACAACACTTCGGTCTTGCCACGCGTGGCACCAGCAAAGATTAGCAGCGGTCCGAATTCGCCAAGGGATCGTGCCCAGGCCAACGTGCCGGCGGTCAATAGTCCCTGTTTCGTTTCCGGAAGGACGATCATCCCAAAAGCCTGAGCGCGGGTACATCCCAATGTGAGCGCGACCTGTTCGCGACGAGAGTCGATTTGGTCGAACGTGGCGCGCATCGTCCGCACGGCGAACGCCGCGGCTACCATGAACTGCGCTAAAATAACCGCTGGCACTTGGTAGACGACGGAGTCACGCAACCAAATCGGCGCGTATTGAAACAGAATAAGCAGACTCAACCCCACGACCAGTGGCGGCAGAACGATGGGGATATCGAGCACGGCATCGATGAAATCACGTCCGAAAAACTGGTATCGTGACAGAAGGTAGCCAATCGGGACGGCGACCAACAGCGATAGAATTGTCGTGATTGTGCAGGAGTGTAGCGTTAGCCAGATCGAAGCCTGGATGTCGTCGTCGGCCAACGCCCTGCCGATGGGGTTGTTCAGCAAAGCCGCCATATAAGGATGTTGCGTAGCGACTTCGGAGGTCACCGCCTTGGAACTTCGCAGCATGTAGACGACGTCTGCCGCCAGCATCATCACGATCAACAACAGATAGACACCGCCAATGAGGGCGAGCGTGACGTAAAAAGGCACATCGGAGCCGACCTGATGGGGTTTGCCGAGAACAAGCGCTGAATTTGAATCGCTCATGATCCCGGAGTTCCCGTCGCCTGTGTGGTTACGTCATTTTTTTTCGCGGCTCTTGAATCGTCGGGCAATGACCCCGGAGCGTTCAACTGCCACTCGAACCCGGCCTTCTCGAATTCTTTCCGCGACTGTGAGATGGCCTCGAGTAGACGCTTTCCGAGATTCTGAAAATTACTGGAACGCGCGACGCTAAAAGGTTGAACAGCCCTCGCGAGAGACGAATCGATCGGAATAATCTCGATTTGATCTTTCGCCGCCAACGTATCGGTGCGATAGGCCAACACAGCGTCGGCGGCACCGGTCGTGATGGCGGGAATTAGCAGCGACGACGACGTGGTTTCCGAAACGACGTTGTCCTTCATCAACGTATCATAGATGCCCGTTGCTTGCAGAAGATTCCGGCTGAGCACGCCAATCGTACACTGATCCGGCTGCCCTAGCACGACCCGAATTCCTGGTTTTAATAGATCATCCAGGCTATGAATATCTTTGGGATTTCCCTTTTGCGTCACGATCACGATTGGTGTGTTCGAGACATTCACGCCCTCAAGAAACAAGTCGGCAACGGTCTTCAGATAGTAAACATCGCATGCCATGTAGATATCGGGGAAATCACCCGCGGCGTGATCTTCGATCGACCGCATTTGGGCCGTCAAGATTCCACAGCCATTGTACACGGTGTTGATCCGAACCCCTTCTCGTTTTGCGAATCGCTGAATGATCGGGGCCAGCGCGGTGCGGTTGACACTTCCCGAAAAGAACGTTAGCTCCGGGGTCTCTTTCCAGATATCTCCCTCCGCCACATGGTACGCATGTTCGGCGAAGACCTTTAGCCCTCGATCACGCGCGGTGACATAGCGAGCGAAGCGCAGCGCGGCCGTCGGAGACTTGGAAGCCGTTAGAATGCCAAGCGTAATATGGGAGATCCCGACATCAAGTTCTGGCGTTCGCACCACGGTTAGCTTGGGATGCAGCGCGGCGATGATATCCCACACGATGCCGGCATCGACGCTCCCGATTTCGACGTCGTTGGCCACGTCGTTCACCGTGGGCTTCATCACTTGAACATGTTTCTCGAACCGATCCCAATGTCCTGAAGCGGTCAGCAGTTTTCGTGTTATCTTGCCAACCGCGGCTTGATCGGGGCTGCCAATTGCCACGCGAAGACCCTTGCGCAATAAATCATCAATCGATCCGATGCCCTTTGGATTGCCGGATTGCACGATGATCACCGGGCGAATCTCTGCCACGGGAAGTTGTTCGGCAACAAGCCCCTTCTCTTTCGCAAGCTGTGTGTAGCTATTATCGGCAGCTAAATACAAATCTCCTGTCGGGTTGACTTCAATCTGACTAAGCAGCGTATTCGAGCCGCCATATTGAACCCGAACCGTCACGCCATACTCTTCGGCATAGCGTTTGACTATTGGTTCAACCGCCGAGCGGGTACCGGCAGCGCAAAACATCAGCAGTTCGTCTTGCCCTTTTGAATCTCCATGGTGGGAGCCAGAACTGGAGAACCATAAAGACACACTAAGCCCCAGGAGCAACAGCAACATCCCGAGCAATGGCAAGTACATCGTGTTGACGGCGCCTCGACGCATCGGGGGAGTCATATTGTTTTCTCGCATCTCGGGTAACATGCCATTTTGCAACTACCACGGCAACATCCCACGATCGAGTCGTGCGCATTCGCCGCAACTTCCTCAAAACTGGTTTTTTATCACGAAGACAATGTTTCTCCCGAACGGCGGCATCCCCAGCGCGGGTCAAGGTCGGTCGTCTTGGCGAATCACCTCGATTCCGTTGAGTACCGGAACGGTCGTGGCCTTTGCGTCGTGGAGCGAAGATGGCTCGAATGCAACAAAGAGTTTGTCGCCCACGGGAATATCGGTGAATTCCGCAACCATGCCGCGCCCACGCTCTCCTGTCGTGCCAACGATATCAAAGTCGTTCAGCACCAAGTTCCCCTGCAAACGCACATCGAACACCCGCACGCCGGGGGCCTGATTGTCGGGGTCGCAGAAGTGTAATCGCACGGTGAACAACGCCGGTGTCTTGGGTGCCGGCTTCAGTTTTGGATCGAGCTCCAAACTTCGAATACCGCGACACCCGGAGGCAGCCACCCATGGAAGCCCTTCGCCGGTAATCTTCGCGGAGTAGGAGTTGTAGAGCCCATACTGTTCGTCATAGTCGACCACGACATCGTCGTACTCATTAAGCCAGAGTAGTCCGTCGGCAGCGCGACGTTGACCGGGGGCACCCAGGTTGTATCCCAAGTGTTTGAGATTTTTCGAGTGGCTCATCCGGAACTGCGTCCACATCTCCACATCAGCCATCGGTACAAGACCTACGGAAGTCTGATTTTGATAGCTACAAACACACGCCCTCGTGTAGTCGGGCGCGGTGATCACGCCATCGGCGATGATCAGATTGTTCGTGCATCCCGAACGAAAGCCGCCGAAGTTGCCTGTGCCACCGTCGTTGGCAAGATCGTAATATCCTGCCGCCCCGCTACGAAACGTCATCAGGTTTTGAGAAGCCAGCGGAGTGTTACAGCCGTAGTTGCGAGACCATTTCCATTCGACTTCTTCTCCCGTGACGGGATGTTTCCGCATGACCTTTTCGCCTGTTAGCAGATAGCAGGCGAACCCACCCAGCAAAATCCGATCGCCATGCAAAATGGCCGGACCTCGATAATCTCGCGACCACAACACCTTTCCGTCGCTACCCGAGAGGGCTCGCATGCCCTTGGCTTCGTCGCTAAGCGAGTCGCGCGTGGGACGTCCCGATTCGATCAACACGTCGTGCTCCGCGGAGTAGCTCAACCAAGTGCCGAACACGCCCTCTTCGGTGCTCCACAGTTCGCTACCACTTGCCAGATCAAAACAGATCAATCGCGACGTGGTGGTTGGCTTCTCGCCCCTGCGTTTGAGCCGATCGATCTCGCCTTGGCTGAGCAAATCGACCGCGAACAATCGCCCAGTGTCGGCACAAATGGCGTTGTGGCGAAATCGGTTGACCGCCTCCGTGCTCCACAATAACTCACCGCTGTGTCGATCGATCACATACAACTTCTTGCTGGCCGAAAAATTCGCGGATTTTCCGAGCTTCGGCACACCCGCGCTGTCCCGGTCGGTCACGAGTGTCTCGGTACCGCAAATCAAAAAGTCGCCGGATACATTGATGTAACCCCACTTGCGGTCGACATCTTCTTCGGGAATCGGGAATTTCGCCATCGTCTCACCCGTGGCAGGATCCAATCGCAGGCAGTGATTGCCATTGGCAACGTAAATCCCGTCGGACATCGAGACGAAGTTGGACCCCGTGCCATTGGCCCCCGATTGATGGCTCATGAAGTTATAAAACGCACCTACATGCGGCAGTTCGCGCTGCCAAAGCGCGTGCCCCGTGTAGATGTCTACCGCCCGCATCATATCAACGCCTTCGACGATGGCGCGGCCATCAATAACTTGCGGCTGTGGGCCATGCCCGTGACGCGGAAGAACGCCCTCGTTCGACGTGCCCCCGAACCAAAGAATGCCGAGCGGGGCGCGAACCACCTGGTCCTTCGAGACCCGTGTGTTGGCCGCGTCGGCGTGTTCATGGGTCCAATTCCCCGAACCGGGAATGGGGCCCTTGCGCGAAAGCTGGACAAAACCGTCTTCTGCTTGACCAATTTCGGCGCCGGCCAACTTCGCTATCTCGATCTGTTTGAGCCACGCACCGCGTTTCTCCTTGGACAATTGGATCCACGCCGTTCCCCCATACGGACGCAACACCGAGTAGAGCGATTTGATATTGTTCGGATGAGAATCCAATCCGAGAATCGCGGGGTCTTCGCTTACGACGACCCTCGCTAAGTAAGAGGGCAGCTCCATCGACTTCAAATCGCCAACCTGAACCGAAGCTCGCGTGCCGTACCAACCAGCGGCTACTAGTTGATCGCGTAGTCGATCGACACGTTCGACCCGTGGATCGATGACGATCATTGTGAACGATGGCTCTTGCCGCAACATCTCCGCAACCAGTTGTCCATCGTTTATACCAACACACACTCCGTAGCCGTTCTTGACGTCGGTGGCGGCGAACATCGCTTGAACGGTTGCCGACTGGGATGTTGAGTCCGCCATGTCCGTGACGGGAAGTTCAAAGTGTCGTTCTTCGACTTTCTCTGGCCCAAAACACAACAAGCTACCTTCGTGGGTCACGACGAACAGACGCTCGTCGGCAGCCAATAAACCGGCGGGCGTCTCGGTGAGCGGCTTCTCCCACGCCACGGTCGGCTGGGACTCCGCGTCTTCATCATCGGTCTCTTTGCCTCCCTTTCCCGAAGCTCCGTCCTTGTCCGCCGCGCGCGACTCTGGAAGATCGAACGCGATTAATCGATTCACCGTCCCGCCGTAAAGTCGCGATCCAGCAATCATCATGCCCTCTCCACCGGGTGCATCGAGTCTCCACCGATCGGGAATCGACCACTTGGTGAGGGTCAGCGGCTTGCCCTTGCGGTCCTTTGTCAGAACCTTTTTCACTTCGGACTTGCTCAGGTTCAGGCATTCATACCGCGCGCGTCTGGTGTGGTAGTGGATCAATCGCTTGGCATCGAAGGCAAGCTCGCCGCGGACCGATCCTAGCGAGGAGCCGGTTGCCACGTCGAATGCCTGACCGCCGTTAAAGAACACATCGCCGGAACAAGCTACCTGCCATCCCCCGCCGCGTTTGCCGTTCTTGGCCAAATTAAAGTAAATCAATTTTCCGGTGTGGCGATCGTAACAGGCGGGAACGGAACGCCCCCCGGGAATGAGTAGGTAGTCTCCGGCCACAACCAGTGGCCCTTGTGGCGCAACGCCAGCAAAGGAATTCGAGTTGTGCGGTTGCAGCATATACATCGAGCCATCGCCATCGTTGGTCCACAACACTTCGCCCGAAGTGGCGTCGACGGCATGAATAAAGACCCCCATGAAAGGCCAGATACTTGCGGCGAAATACACCACGCCATCGTCGGAAACCGTGGGGGCTCCGCGCACCGGCCAAGCCGAAATGAGCCGACTGTTGCCCAAGACCTTTTGGTCGCCCGGTCCACCGCGAAGCTTCCACTCCAACAAACCCGTTTCAGACGAAAGGCAGTAGAGATAGCCATCGTCGGACCCGAAATAGAGTTTCTCTTTGTAGGCCACCGGCGCGAAACGCACGGGACCTTCGGTGCGGAAGACCCACTGCTGTTCGCCGGTGCGCGTGCTGTAACAAACCACGCGATCGTTGCGAGGCGATGCCACGATCAGCCGCTGTCCAACAACAATGGGCTGATACGATCGCTCGAAATCCAGCTTCGGTTGGTCGGGCCAAGCCAGCGTCAAGGAACCCAGTTGGCGAGCCCATTGTGGGTACAGTTCATCGGCAAGTTCCAACGAAGTGCTATTCCCACGCGACGTATCGTGACGCCATGTGGACCAGTCTTCGGCGTTTGCCCAAGGGGTAAGCCATGTTGAAGTCACCAAAGCGCAAAGACAGCAAACACCACGAAGGATTTTTCTCATCGTCTTAAGAATTCCTGTACGTAAAATGGCCGGTAGTTCTGAAATCGCATCATGAAGATCAATTGGCGGCGAATCGCAATCGTGCGATTCGATGCCTTGGTGGGACCGGGCGAGATTTCAACAATCGTGTGCCATGGGAGCACATCACAAGGGTCTGAGTCGCTTCCGGCTCAATCAGGGGGGGACTGCGTGCCTTCGATGCACGACGGTAATACCCATCGAAAGCTCCACTAAGTTTCAGGCTAGCGACACGTTAAGACACCGGTCAAGCCTTCGGTGGACAACTTTGCATCGAAAACCGTGCGGTTCGTTGCCCGCCGCACACCGTTGGTTCACCAGAGCCGTGTCCAACGCTTGCCGTCGAGGGCCAATCGATCGTTCTCCGTTACCAGCATCGGACTGGACACCCCCCCTGAACGGCGGGAACGCATCAATATCTGCTTGCACGTTGGGCCACCTAGCCTGATAATCACGGGAGCTAATGCATTGTACCAAGTGGGGTTACGATCTTACGGACCGGGACGTCCAGGAGACATGATTATGATGCGGCGTGTCGATAACGGATTTGGAACTCTCGCGTTGTTTGCGATGAGCGTCTTGTTGCTCACAATTCATACGGGAGCAACGGCCGCCGAGCTTGCGACCAACCTCCGACCAGAAACCCCGGGGCTAGGCGATCCGGGTGCGTTGGTCGAGCTGAAAATATCAGCCGGCGAAGCCAATTCGGAATCGATTCTGCTGATGGGCCGAGATGCCCGTCGTCAGATCGTCGTCACCGGCAACTACGTCACGGAGCAGAAGCGCGACCTGACGCGTAGTGTGGCGTACTCCGTCGAGCCAGCAGGGGTTGTTGCGGTCGACTCCACCGGGCTGTTGACTCCCGTGGGCAACGGCACGGCACAACTCACGGCATCCATCGCTGATGGCGTTGCGGCCCATGCTGAAGTGCGCGTCGAACGATTCGACGAGCAGACGCCGATCAACTTCCCGAACCAAATCACTCCGATCTTCACGAAGCTGAACTGCAACAGCGGCGGTTGCCACGGTAAGGCCAGTGGCCAAAACGGATTCAAGCTGTCGCTGTTGGGGTTCGAGCCTTCGGAAGACTATGAATATCTGGTCAAAGAAGCTCAGGGACGCCGATTGTTTCCAGCCGCCCCCGGGCGGAGCCTGCTGTTGACCAAGGCACTGAACATCACGCCACACGGAGGCGGACAGAGGCTTGAAGTCGACTCACACGAATATCGTCTGCTATACCGTTGGATTGCCCAAGGGATGGAATATGGGAATGCGGATGATCCTCACGTTACGTCGATCGAAGTCTTTCCGCAGGGCCGCCAAATGGAGCGGAGGGCCGAACAACAACTTATTGTCCTCGCGCGATACTCAGACGGTTCGATTGAAGACGTTACACGTTCGGCGTTGTTCGAGCCAAACGATCCCGAAATGGCCGACGCAAGCGTCACCGGGTTGGTAACCACGACCGATCTTTCAGGCGATGTCGCAATTATGGCCCGGTATCAAGGGCGCGTGGGCGTGTTTCGTGCTTCGATTCCCTTGGGCGTTGAAATGCCACCGCTTCCCAAGGCGGCGAACTTCATCGATGAGCACATTTTCGCCAAACTCACAACGTTGGGAATTCCCCCCTCCGTGCCGTGCGACGATGCCACGTTCATTCGCCGAGTGACGATCGATATCGCCGGGCGCCTGCCCACCTCCGAGGAATCGCTGGCGTTCACGGCTGATACCACTCCGGACAAACGCGATCGGTTGATCGACCACTTGCTTGCCAGTGGCGATTACGCCGACTACTTCGCCGGCAAATGGAGTTCCGTGCTGCGGAACAAGCGAGAAAACGCCAATTTCAAGCACGGGACCTATGCGTTTCATTCTTGGATTCGGAACAGCTTGTACACGAACAAGCCATACGACGAATTCGTCGGGGAAATCCTCACCGCCACCGGCGAAGTTGGGCAAGATCCTCCCGTGGTTTGGTATCGCGAGGTCAAGGATGCATCGCAACAAGTAGAAGACACGGCACAGTTGTTCCTAGGGCTTCGTATTCAATGTGCCCGCTGCCACCACCATCCGTTCGAGAAGTGGAGCCAGAACGACTATTACCACTTTCAGGCGTTTTTCTCGCGTGTCGGACGCAAGCCCGGCAAACAGGCCAACGAAGAGCGAATCTTCCACAAACGGGGCACGGCACTAGCAAGAAATCCTCGCTCCGGTGAACAACTGGCACCCGCCGGGCTTGGCGCCGACGTACTGAATCTTGATCCAATCAGCGACCCCAGAGAGGCTTTGGTCGCGTGGATGACCGATCCCCAGAATTCGTTCTTTGCCAAGGCGTTGGTCAACCGCTATTGGAAACACTTTTTCGATCGCGGTCTGGTCGATCCTGAAGACGACATGCGGGTCACCAATCCCGCGTCGAATCCAGAGCTACTCAACGCCTTGGCGCAGCATTTCGTCGACAGTCATTTCGACATGAAAGATCTGATTCGAACGATTTGCCGCTCGAAGACGTATCAACTCAGTTCGGATCCGAACGAGTACAATCTGACCGACAAGCAGAACTACTCACGGTTTTATCCGCGACGGCTACAAGCCGAGGTGCTGTTGGACGCGCTCAATCAAGTCACGATTTCCTCGACCGGCTTCTCTGGCTTGCCGCCGGGGACGCGTGCGGTGCAGCTTCCCGATGAAGGGGCGAACAACTATTTTCTAAACGTCTTCGGAAGCCCTCAATCAGATACCGCGTGTGAGTGCGAGCGATCGCAAGAGGCCAATTTGGCACAGAGCCTACACCTGCTCAATTCGAGCGAAGTGCAAGGCAAACTGTCGAGCGACACAAGCCGCGCGGCGGTGTTGGCTGCTCAAGAAGACGTGCCGCACGCGGACCGCATTGCCGAGCTTTATCAGTCGGTTTACTCACGCGCTCCGATCGAAGAAGAGCTTGCCGTCGCGATGGCGCATATCGAAAAGACGGAAAACAAGCGGCAAGCCTACGAAGACATTTTGTGGGCCCTGGTGAACACGAAAGAATTCTTGTTCAACCATTAGCGGTACCGTGGTGTCCGTGTGCAAGAGAAAACCTTTTGGTCCAATATCGAGGCTGGGGATTCTCCCAGTTAGGGTAGCACCCGCTCTCGTTCCGCACGTGCGTCCTGCTTCCTCCTCTCAGCGAAGAAATGGCAAACCGGTTCCGGGGACGTTATGATGTCCCTTCTATCCATTTTCTTGTCGAGTTGGAGAGTCGGATATGAGGCTGATACTGCTGCTGCGAATCGTCCTGGTGTTCACCCTATCCTCCCTTGGATGGGCGATCGCCGAAGACGCGATCACACCAATCGCGGGCATCGGACCGACGGGCCCCCTGCAAGTGGTTCACGATAACCTGGTCTTTGCCGAAGGGCCCGCGGCGGACGCCACGGGCACACTGTACTTTAGCGACGTGCCAGCGAGCAAAGTCTACCGCGTGAATTCCTCGGGCACACCAAATCTTGACTTGAAGAACAGCCAAGGAACCAACGGGATGATGTTCGCCGCCGACGGGCGTTTGATCGGATGTCAAAGCCGTCTTGGTCGAATCATCGGAATCCACGTCGACACCGGAAAGATCGACGTTCTGGTCGACGCGTATAATGGGAATCGTTTCAATCAACCCAACGACCTTGTCATCGACCAACAGGGAGGCGTTTATTTTACCGACCCTGCGATTGGCAAAGGCAAGCAAGACAAGCAAGGCGTCTACTATATTTCAATTTCCGGTGAGGTGACCCGGATCATCGACGACCTGGTTTTTCCCAACGGCATCTTGTTGTCGGTGGACGAAAAAACGCTTTACGTCATGCCGTATGTCACTCCGAACCTCATGGCCTATCCGATTGAGTCGCCGGGCAGAATTGGCAAGGGGAAAGAGTTTTGTCAACTTCCGGCCAATGACAAAGGCCGCCGTGGTGGGGGTGACGGAATGACGATCGACACACAGGGCAATCTCTACCTCACCGCCCCCCGGGTGAGTTCGCTGATGGTGGTCAACCCCTCTGGCAAGACGCTGGGCCTGATTCCGCTGCCGAAGGTTCCGACGAACTGCACGTTTGGGGGCAAAGACTTCAAGACGCTGTACATCACCACCGCGAAGACGCTGTACGCCCTGCCGATGCAAGTCGAGGGACATCGCTTCGCCCGTCCGTGACACACGGAGAAGAAGTTCCATCATCCCGGCACATCGGTTGACGCGCCGTTGTGGGGGGGCTAGCTTCTTGGTTCCTCTTGAATAGCGAGTCGTATCGCGGAGATGCCCCCCTTGGTGTCCGGACAAATTCTCCATTCGACCTTGGACTCTGGTTCGTCGGTTTTTCAGACGAATCGCGAGTCGCTTTTGAAGCAGCTCGAAGGGCTGGAGAAACTGCTGGCGAAAACGCGCGAAGGCGGGGGCGAAAAATACGTCGCCAAACATCGCAAACGTGGCAAGCTGCTGCCCCGAGAGCGGATCGAACTGACGCTTGATCGCGATTCGCCTTTCTTGGAACTATCGCCTTTTGCCGCCGCCGGCACGGATTATCGGGTCGGAGCATCGGGCTGTGGTGGGATCGGGATCGTCTCGGGCGTCGAGTGCATGTTATCGGCCAACGACCCCACGGTCCGCGGGGGTTCGATCAATCCGTACACACTCAAAAAATCGCTTCGTGGGATGGAGATTTGTAGGCAAAACCGTTTGCCGCTGATCTTCATGGTCGAATCCGGCGGGGCCGATCTTCCCAAGCAGTCGGAAATCTTCATTCCCGGGGGCGCCATCTTCAAAGATCTGACGCGACTTTCGGCCGCCGGAGTCCCTACCATCGCGCTGGTGTTTGGTAATTCGACCGCCGGTGGCGCGTATAACCCAGCCATGTGCGACCACGCAATTTTTGTCAAAGGTCGCGCAAAAGTGTTCTTGGGCGGTCCTCCGCTTGTGAAAATGGCCACGGGTGAAGAGTCGAGCGACGAAGAATTGGGCGGCGCCGAGATGCACGCCCGCGTCTCCGGGCTAGCCGATGAACTTGCCGTGGATGAATTCGACGCAATTCGTCTTGGACGCAAAGTCGTCGCGAATTTGAATTGGCGGAAGCTTGGCCCGCGGCCGGCGACCCATTTCGCCGAACCGTCGTACGACCCCGAAGAATTGTTGGGCCTGGCGCCGGCCGACCTGAAGGTGCCTGTTGACATGCGGGAGATCATCGCCAGAGTGGTCGACGGCTCTCGGTTCGACGAGTTCAAGCCACTATACGGCAGTAGTTTGATGACCGGTTGGGCTTCGATTCACGGTTTTCCCGTCGGTATTCTCGCGAACCAACAGGGTATTTTGTTTTCTGAAGAGGCGCAGAAGGCAACTCAGTTTATCCAATTGGCGAATCGATACGACACGTCGCTCATCTTCATTCACAACGTCACGGGGTTCATGGTGGGCCGCGAGTACGAACAGCGGGGAATCATCAAACATGGCGCGATGATGATTAACGCCGTATCCAACAGCACGGTGCCGCACATTGCATTGCAGGTCGGGGCTTCCTACGGCGCCGGCAACTACGGCATGTGTGGCCGTGCTTATGATCCGCGTTTTTTCTTTACCTGGCCCAATAGCAAGACGGCGGTGATGGGCCCCCAACAGTTAGCCGGTGTTATGTCGCTGGTCACGCGTGCCGCGGCGGAAGCACGCGGTGAGCCGTTCGACGAAGAAGCCGATGCGATGAAGCGCCAGTTTGTCGAGGCGCAGATCGAAAGCGAATCGCTGGCCGTATTCACGAGTTCAATGTTGTACGACGACGGCATAATCGACCCACGAGATACGCGCACCGTGTTGGGAATGGCGTTGTCGGCGGCTCATTCTGCCGAAGTCAAAGGCGCCAGCAATCTTGGTGTCTTTCGGATGTAATGATGAAGCGAATTCTAATTGCAAATCGTGGAGAAATCGCTTGCCGGATCATCCGCGCCTGTCATGCGCTGGGAATCGAAACCGTCGCTGTGTTTTCGGACCCCGACCGCGAGGCCCTGTTTGTCCGCGAAGCCGACATGGCCGTCTCGCTTGGCGGGGCAACACCGGCTGAATCTTACTTGCAAATCGAGGCGATCGTCGAAGCCGCGGTGCATGCCGGGGCCGATGCGGTGCATCCTGGCTATGGATTCTTGGCCGAAAACGCGACGTTCGCCAGGACGGTTGCCGCCGCCGGACTGTGCTTGATTGGCCCCACCCCCGAGTCGATCGAAGCGATGGGCTCGAAAATTGAAGCCAAACGGAGGATGAAAGG
>Ga0114931_10008192_pt1 | contig 12688 bp, 12 predicted proteins | sample 2SBtaG_FD_89579 | JGI IMG/M metagenome (GOLD analysis project Ga0114931, IMG submission 89579) | Deep subsurface microbial communities from Kolumbo volcano to uncover new lineages of life (NeLLi) - 2SBTROV14_V59a metaG | ecosystem: Environmental > Aquatic > Marine > Volcanic | place: Kolumbo...
CGCGCACGCCGCCGATGTCCCACTCAAAAACATCGTTGTCTCCATCCGCCAGGGCGTCGCGACCCGTACCGGCGCTGCCGTTGCCGACAAGTTGGATCGGATCGGCGGTGTTCTCCATCAGATTGTTCTGCCGCTGAGCAGTAATGCGCACCACGGTCCCGGGAACCGATGCGATGTCGGCCCATTGAATGATCGTCGCAACGCCCGGCGCGGCATTGACCTGCTGATTGGGCTGGGCGACGGCGATGGCCAGTTGCAGGTCGGTGTTCGACGGCGGCTTCGTCGGCAAAGGCCCGAAGAACAGGTCCACGCCGGTGCATCCACCGGCGACCGGCAGGCTCATCGCGGCCATCGCAAGGCTGAGTTGAAACAATGCGCCCGCCGCGCTTTTCGTTCGACGAATCGCTTTGGTCATAAAACGTCTCGGCATGGTCGGACCTCGCCTGAGGATGGACCTGAACACCTTTGCAATGGAGGAAGTGGGCCGAGCGACACATCCCCCCCGCCGCGGCCGTTGGAACTGGACTTTACTTCCCCCGTCTGCTGGATTCTTCGCAGGCAGACCCGGCCAAGTCAATGGAGAACATGGCAGCTTTCTCGGTCAGGAGACTCGGATCGGCCGCGGTGCCAAGAAAAAGCCGCCCTCGCCGCGATCATGGGGATATGGCAATCGAGGTGCCCCAAAAAGCGTCGCCGGCCGTGTGCCGATAACGCGACGTGGCGGAGCGCAGACTGCGGGTTGACCGGCCCGCCGGAGGAGTTCTAAACTCATTCATGGGGCCTCTCGGGGGCGTTTCAGCGCGAGTTCCGAAGGTTCCGATGCCGCATGGGACTTGGGGAAAGAAGGCTGACAGCACCTCACAAGCAAACGGCGACCGCATGTTGCCGCCTTTCGATGATTCTCAGTGCAAGGGCGGCAAAAAGAGAAGGGGGTAATAGACAATGCACAGAGACCCGGCCAATGGTTCCAGCGCAGAGGGTTCAACATCGCGACGGCATGGGCGATCGACGGCCGTATGGCTGTGCCTGCTGGTATTTTTCGGCGGGGGCATGAACGGGGCCACCTGCGTCGAGATGCCGCCTCCTCCCAGCGGACGTATTCTGAACACGGCCGCACTGGGCGGGCCTCAAATCCTGCCGCAGGATCACGTCATCGGCGACGAGAATGCCCCGGTGACGTTGGTCGAGTACGCCGACATGCAGTGCACGCCCTGTGGGAGATTTGCCCGCAACGAGTTGCCGACGCTGATGACCGAGTTCGTGGAGACCGGCAAGGTCCGGTTCGTGTATCGCCACTTCCCAACCCAGCCTCGCGGCGAGCCAGCCGCCAGGGCCGCAGAGTGTGCCGCGGACCAGGGCATGTTCTTTGAATACCTTGATCTTGTGTTCGCCGAGCAGATGGACAGCGATTTTTCCGATGGCGCGCTGGGGGATTTTGCCGATCGGATCGGCCTGGACCGTGCGACGTTCGATGCCTGCCTGGGCGGAAATGCCAAGGCCCTCCGCGTCCAACAGGACGTGACCTCGGGCCAGGCCCTCGGCGTGACGACGACGCCGACATTCTTCATCAATGACCGGCAAATGAACGGCTTCCAGACCGCAAACGATCTGGGAGACGCCATCCGCCGAAAGATCAATGAGACGGTCGGCGGATGATCGGCTCAGTCATCCGGCGGGCAGAGCCCGCCCTACGCGATCATCAACAAAGTGTAGATACCGATGCCCTCTGGGAGTGGGGGATGGATGGCTCGGCCGTTAGCCCCTGTCGCTTTCCTTGCCGGCGTCACCGGGAAAATGCTGGCAGATCCCCTCCCGAGGTGCCGATGGAAAACCAGCATATCTTGCGACGCGCCCGCGCGCGCCGGGCGTGATCCGGCAGGTGGTACCAGGCAATGAAACGAACGGGAATGCGGGTGAAACGTCCCATAACCAAATGGTGCTATCCACTATCGCTCTGTGCCCTCGCCGGCCTGGTTTCGTCATGCACCCCGACGGTCTTGTCGCAACTGCTCAGCCCAACGAACAGTTTCAACAATCGTGCCCAGAGCATCCCTCGCACCATCCAGGTCGCCTTCGTCAATAACACGCCGTTCCGGGCGATCTTTACATTCGGCGCTTTCAACCCACTCGACCAGAACACGGTGCCCCTCGCGTCGGCACAGATGCGGCTGGAGGGGAACACCGCCAGCGGCCAGATCGCCCGGCCCTGCCTACAGGCATTTTCCGTCGGCGGTGATGAGCTCATCCGCCTAATTCAGCTCAACGAAGCCGATCCAATGGTCACCGTCACCGATCGTCGTGCGTTGGTTCGGGGTGTGAACTTCTCTGGCGCCCCGCTGGGCGACCCCCTCGAGGCCGAGCCCACCGAGGGAACCGCCGAGGGTGTGGTGGAACTCAGTGGCGTGGATTTCAACTGCCAGCGCACCAACATCCGCGATCCGGCAGCCGGCGCGACATTGCTGCTGTTCACCTTCGAACAGGACGCCGCCGCCCCCGGCGGATTCCGAATCGACTTCAGCTTCTTCCAGGAATGATCCCGCCGCGGCCGGCAAATGGTCCCTAGTATTCGCGTCCACTCGAACGCACCGTCTCCATGGCGCGCGTTCGAACGGCTCGAGTCTCCACCTGCCACCCGCCAGGCATGAAACCCGTGCAACAATGGAGCAAGATGGACCATCACCCCATCTGCCGATCCTTCAAACACGTTCTTAGGGGCCGCGCATAGATAAGTTACACATTTGATTGGGTGGTACGGGCGTCCCGCCCGTTGCCGTACGGGCAAGATGCCCGTACCACCCATGTCAATTGTTCAGTTTTCTTCGCGCGGGTCCTTAGCGCTTTGGAGCTATACTATGGATATTGGTTCTGTATTCGCTGGCAGGCTTTCCTTTCATGCTTCATCATTCGACAAATGGAGGCATACCTTGCAGCGCCGGCCGCGGGCCTCCCCCGGCCGCACTGCTCCTCCATAACGCCTAACGATCATTCTTATTCCTCAGGAGTCATTCATCATGCTGCAACATTTCCTTCGTCTGTTTCTGGTGCTGGCGTTGGTCGCCGTGGGGATGAGCTACGTGGAGAAGGGCGATCTCCTGGCTAACTCCCGGTGGTTACTGATCATCGGGACGCTGGTCCTGGCGATCATCGTGGTGGTGATCGAGATTCTGATCCCACGCAAGTCCCTCCAAGCCTTGTCCGGCGTGTTCTTCGGCCTGGTTGTCGGTTTGCTGGTGGCGTTTGGCTTGACGATGGTTCTGGACCTGCTTGTCTCGGCGTTCTTCCCTGGTTTGACGCCGATCAACGGCGTCGAGCAGCCGCCGGTGGCCATCACCAAGGTTCTGCTGGGCATCATCTGCTGCTACTACTGCGTCAGCTTCGTGCTCCAGACCAAGGACGACATCCGCTTCGTCATTCCATACGTCGAGTTCGCCAAGCAGATCAAGGGAATGCGGCCGATCATCCTGGACACCTCGGTCATCATCGACGGCCGGATCGCCGAGATTTGCGATACCGGGATCATCGAACAGAAGCTGATCGTCCCCCGCTTTGTATTGCACGAGCTTCAGGCGGTGGCGGATTCGAAGGACAAGCTCAAGCGCACCCGCGGCCGGCGCGGCCTGGATGTCCTGAACTCGCTCCAAATGAAGGAGAACGTCGACATCGAGATCATGGAACCGCGTCTGTCGGCCGCCGACGCAAACGAGCCGGTGGACCTGAAGCTCCTGGCGGTGGCCCAGCAGCTTGGAGGCCGGGTGGCGACGAATGATTACAACCTCAACAAGATCGGTCGGCTGCGGGGAGTGGAGATCATCAACATCAATGATCTGGCCAACGCCCTCAAGCCGGCGGCCTTGGCCGGAGAAAGCATGTCGGTCAAGATCATCAAGCCGGGGGAGGAGGCCGGCCAGGGCGTGGGCTATCTCGACGACGGTACGATGATCGTCGTCGAGAACGGACGCGAGCACATCGGACAGACGGTCAGCATCATGGTGTCCAGCGTGCTTCAGACCTCCGCGGGTCGGATGATCTTCGGCAGGCTCCAGGGCGTGCCCCCGCCGAACCGGCGCCGGAGAAATGCGTCGCAACAACAAGCCTGAGCGGCAATGCTGAACGCCGCATGCTAGAAAGGCTGAACGAGACGAAGAAACACGGCAAAGGAGGATATGGCGACAGATGCCTGATTACACGCCGCATCAGAAAAAGATCATCGAGCGGTATTACGATCGCCGCGAGGAGATCATGCTCACCAAGCTGTCGGAGCTCGTGACCGAGCTCTATCTCGCCGAGACCGACAAACGGCGCGAGCAGCTTTGGCAGCGAGCCGAGGCGGCCATGAAAAACCTGAAGATCAAGCCGGCCCTCAGCTCACACATCCTCGCCAAACGCAGCCCAGAGATTCTAGCCGGCCACATAAAGGACTGGATGCAGAACGTGCCCCGCAAGTAGTCTCTGACTGAAGAAGTGGTGTGCGAAATGAAGGTGATTCACCATATCTACGTCTAGCCGCGACCCATCGGGGAGCGCTTGGGATGCCCGTTGGTTCCGCCGGCGTTGCGTGAGGAAGGACCGATCCGCCGTGACGCTCGGCGAGAGGGGTGCGCCTTGGCAGAAGCCCCAAAGCCGCGGCAATAATCCGATGGACCGGAGAGCGTGTGATGCGCTGCGTTGAGTGTGGTCAAGCCATCGAGCCAGACAGTCGTTTCTGCCGCCACTGCGGGGAAAAGGTGAGTCCGACCTCCGCGCAAACCTCGCCCGCCGCCGGGCAGCCCGACGTTCACCACGATCCTGCCCAGGAGCGGGCCATCTGGCAGGGCCGCCCGGCGTGGCGATCGTTCTATGGGGTCTGGGCGGCATGGCTTGTCATTTGCGCGGCGGTGCTGGCGATGGCCTATCGCTATGCCGGACCGGGATCGACACTGGTGGCCGTCACCTGGCTGTTTGTGATGGGTGCGGCCGTCGCCCTGTTGGTGCGTGAGGCCCTGATCGTTTTCGGCCTCCGCTATCGCCTCACCACCCAGCGGCTGTTCATCCACCGCGGCATCCTCACGCGTGTGACCGATCAGATGGAGTTGCTGCGCATCGCGGACGTTCGCCTGCGACAGAGCATGGTCGATCGTCTGGTCAACACCGGCGATTTGGAAATCTTCAGCACCGACGAAACCGACGAGACCGTCATCCTCAAGTCCATTCCCGCCCCGGCCGAGGTCGCCGAAGCGCTTCGCCGCCATGTCCGCGCCGTCCGGGGAAAAGGCACGCTGGCGGTCGAGCGGCTATGAGGGCTCAGATCGTGGCGGCGCGCCATCGCCCATCGGTCCATCAGGAACCAAACACCGCGAATCGTGCGCTGCTGTGGTTTGTGGGCGTCCTGATCGTGGTCGCCGCAGGATCGCTGGCCTATCGAAGCAGCTTCGGCGGTGTTTTTCTCTTCGATGACGTCCCCCACATCGTCGAAAACCCCCACATCAAACATCTGACTCCCATCGGCACCTGGCTGCACACCCGGCGGCCGACGGTGAACCTATCCTTGGCCTTGAATTACCATTTCTGCAAGCTGAGGCCGTGGGGCTATCACCTGGTCAACCTCATCATTCACCTGCTGGCGGGCCTGACCCTGTTCGCCGTCGTGCGTCGAACGCTTTTGCTGGGCCGATTCAGCGATGCCGAGGCCGGGTCCGCGACGCCATTGGCGACGGCGGTGGCGCTGTTGTGGGTGGTGCATCCGCTCCAGACCCAGGCCGTCACCTATGTCGTGCAACGCGGCGAATCGCTGATGGGATTGTTCTACTTCTTGACGCTGTACTGCGTCATCCGCGGGTCACCATCGGCCGACGCACGATCCAAGCGGAAACTCTCCACCCGCACGCGGTTGCCCGCCATGTGGTACGCCTTGGCGGTGGGCTGCTGCGCCCTTGGCATGGGCAGCAAGGCGGTCATGGTCACCGCGCCTGTGGTCGTTTTGCTCTACGACGTTATCTTCCTCAGCGGCCGCCTGTCGGCGGCCTTGCGAAGACGGTGGTCTTTATATGTCGGCCTGGCGGCCACCTGGTCGATCCTATGGGCTGTGGGCATCGGCGGGGTCTTCCGCACCGAGACCGCCGGCCAGGCCACCGTGGGTTTTGCCGTCAAGACCGTCACGCCGTGGCAATACGCGATGACCCAGCCGGGCGTGATCCTGCACTATCTGCGGCTGACTTTCTGGCCGGTCGGGCTGTGTCTGGATAGCGACTGGCCGGCCGTGCCCAAAGCGAGCGACGCGCTGCTGCCGGCGGCCGAGATTCTGGTCCTGTTGGGCGGGACGATTTGGGCCTTGCGGCGTAAAGCATGGTTGGGCTTTCTCGGCGCGTGGTTTTTCGTGATCCTCGCGCCGACCTCTAGCTTTATTCCGATTCGCGACTTGGCGTTCGAGCACCGAATGTACCTGCCCCTGGCGGCGGTGCTGGCGTTGGTGGTGATCGGCGGGCATGGTCTTGTGCTGCGACTGGGCAAGGCGAATCCGTCTCCGGCGAGGTGGGCGACACGATCCTGCGTCGCGGCGGTCGTGCTGATGGCGGCACTGCTGGGCACCGCGACGGCGCGGCGAAACGCCATCTATCATTCGCGCGAGGCGATGTGGCGCGACGTGGTCCGATGCGCCCCGCACAACGCCCGAGCCCATCTGGGCCTTGGGTTGGTGCTGGATGAACAGCACCGCACCGCCGAGGCCCTCGTGCAATACCAACAGGCCGTGCAACTGCGCCCGCGATATGCCCAGGCCCGATCCAACCTCGGCCTGGTGTTAGGAAAGCTGGGCCGGTTTCAAGATGCGGCCGAGCAGTTGCAGACGGCCGTCAAGCTGAAACCCGACCTGATGAAGGCCTATGGCAATCTGGCGGACGTCTATGTGAAGCAGCGGGCGCTAAAGCGGGCCGTGGCCGTCTTTCGACAGGCGTTGAAGATCAAACCGACCTGGGCCCAGGGGCACGTGCGGCTCGGCGTGATTCTGGCGATGCAGGCCAAACGGGCGGCGGCGATGGCGGAGTTCTCCGAGGCGATTCGCATCGCACCGGACACCGCCGAGCCGCACTATTGCATGGGCGTCGCGTTGCAGCAGGCCGGGCGGGCCGGGGAGGCGATTCGCGAGTTTCAGGTGACCTTGCGGATAGAGCCGGGGCACGCCGACGCCAGGCGGCGCCTGGATAGATTGAAGGATCAATCTCGGCGCAGCTCCGCGCCATAATCGCACCTCCGCCAGTCCGCCCCCCTACAAGTGAGGGACAGGGCCACCAACTTCCGCGACATAAAAAAGCCATGGGCGCAAGCCCGGTGGTTTCTTGACGGCCACTGCGGCGCGAAAACCCGCGGGCTTCCGCCCGGGGCTATTGCACTGGTTGCCTATACAGAGTGAGCATCACATCCGAGATCGCTGCCACGCGCCACCGCCGGCCGGAAGCATAGACGCATTGACGTCGTGTGAATCGGTCCGACTTGCGATTACGCCGGTGTCCGCTTACAAAAACAAGTTATGAGGGCGAATCAAAGGGGAACGGACCAAGCAAAGGAGCTTCCATAGACATGAACGCAGGGCGACTCGAACGGTTGGGACAGCGAATGAAGGCCGAGGGGTTGGACGCGATGTTCGTGACCAACCCGAAAAACGTGCAGTACCTCAGCAGCTTCGTGTCGATGCTGCCCGGCGAGGTGCAGTCTTTCGGCGACCCCGAAGGATTCGTCCTGGTCCGATCCGGCCAGTGCCACCTACTGTGCGACGGTCGATACATCGCCGGCGCGCAGCAATTACCCGGCGTCACGGCGCATCAGATCGCCTCTCCCACGACGGCCAAGGTCATCGCCGAGGCCATCCGCCAGATCGTCGGTGCGGGCGACAAGCGGATCGGCTACGAGCGCGACGCCCTGCTCTATGGCGATGCCATCGCCCTGATGGACGCCCTGGCCGACGTGTCATGGGTGCCGGGCGAGGGAATCCTCGCCGGTCTTCGCGTGATCAAGACGCCGCAGGAAGTCGAGCTCATTCGCAAAGCCCAGGCGATCACCGGCGAATGTTTCTCACACATGGTCGACTTCATCCGGCTTGGTCTAACCGAGAAGGAGGTGGCGTTGGAAATAGACAACTATCTCCGACGCCACAGCGAGGGAAACTCCTTCAGCCCGATCGTGGCCTTCGGCGAAACCGGCTGCAATCCGCACTATCTGCCGTCGCCGGACCGCAAGCTGGAAAAGGGCCAGATGGTTCTGCTCGATTTCGGCTCGATCTATCAAGGCTACTGCGGCGACATGACCCGGATGATCTGCATGGGCAAGGCCGACGGGCGGCAGCGCGAAGTCTATGACCTGGTGTTGCAGGCCCAGCTCCGCTGCCTCGACGGGATCAAGCCGGGCGTGACCTGCCACGCACTGGATGCGATCTGTCGCGACTATTTCGCCGAGCACGGCTGCGCCGAGCAGTTCGCCCACGGCACCGGGCACGGCGTGGGCTTGGCGATCCATGAGAACCCGCGGCTCAAACAGGGCTTCGAGACCAAGATCGAGCCCGGCATGGTGTTCACGGTTGAGCCGGGTCTGTACTACGTTGGTTGGGGCGGGGTGCGGATCGAGGACATGGTCGTGGCCACTGAGACGGGCTACGACAACCTGACGACGACCTCGAAAACCCTCGTGGAACTTGACGTATAGACACCCTAATAAAACGAGCCGCGGGCTTTTAGCCCGCGCGGACCCCGAAGACGCATAGGTTCCGTTGGGCGAGTACAATTCGGGGGCTCTAGGGTGGTGTTGAACGCCGCTGGCCATCGAGAGGCCGCGCGGTCTAAAAGACGGCGCTCATTGGATTATCCACGGATCTTCGGGCTGGTTATCAATCGCGGATACTTCACGCTCGTGGCCCATAACACAAGTCTGAAGCGAAAGCAAAAGGTTTTCATCAAATCGGCAAAGGAGATATTGTATGATGAAACAGCAAATGCGGTTCGGGGCGTTTTGCCTTTTTGGATTGGTGGCGGGCTGTCAGCAGGGCGGCGGAATCTCCCAGAACGGCGCCACGGTCAAAACCGTGGCCAGTGCCGCCGACCTCAAGGCGAAGATGGACGCCGGCGACGTGACGGTCGTTCACGCCTTGAACGCCGAGCATTACTCGCGTGGCCACGTGCCCGGCGCGGTGAACATCGACTACGAAAAGATGACCCCGAAAATGCTCCCATCCCGGAAGGATCACGCCCTGGTGTTTTACTGCGCGGGGCCGGGGTGCCCGGTCAGCGACATGGCGGCGCACAAGGCGGCCCGATGGGGCTACACCAACGTCTGGGTCTACAAGGGCGGGATCAAAGGATGGCGGGCCGCCGGCATGAAGGTGGCCACCGGCCCGTGATCACCATGCCTGCGGTGCGAAGCCCGATGAATGGCTGATCTATTCCCGCAGCACCGACCAGCGCGGCTGGTCCGTCGCCAGGAGTTTTTCAATCCTTGATTGCTCGGCGGGACCGGTGACCAGCCACATCAAACGACCCAACGGCGACAGGCGGGGGGCGTCGCGCGTCGTGGCCGATAGGCAATCGAGCAGCCGGCGGTCGTGCGCCTTGCCGAGCACGTCGGGCCGTTGCATCTCCTGCCAGGTGGTCAGAATCTGTTCGATGATGTCGCACGGGCGGTCTCTGTCGGTCTTGAGACAGGCGAAAGTGAGCAGGGCGGCGGTCTGAAGGTTACCGTCCCGGTGATGGGCCATGCCGAAGGCCCGGGCGGCTTCGTCGATTCTCTCGGCTCGCAACAGTGAGCAACCAAGCAAATACCAGGCTGGAGCGTTACCGTCCTCGGCTTGGATCAGCTCGCGCATGGCGTCGGTCCGTTCTGTGGCGGGCGCGGCGAGGAACGTGCGGAGGGCCGTGTCGTAACACCTTCGACGCAGGCGGGCACTGAGCAAGGCGAGGACGGCGCCTGCGCCGACCAGGAGGAGTACGGCCGTTTCCGTGATTCGTTGCCACACGGCGCGGGGTTGTATATTTGCGGGCCGGGCAAGTCAATCGAATCGGACCGACGTTCGGTCGAATCACGACCACACTGGGGAGGCATGACTCACTTGCGGATCGGAGCCGCGACCGCCTATCGGACGTGCCGGCCGGCTCCCCCAAAGAGTTCAATATCAGGCAGAATCGCGACGATGAGAGAGCGGACAACGATCGGGATGGCCATGCGCCGGAGGGCCTGCAAAACATTGTCACTTAGAAACTGTTTCAATAACCTTGAAGAGCCGCGGGCTTCAGCCCGCGCGGTGCGGCATATGGCGAGGAATGCATCAGTTTCTTAGCGTCACAAACATCGAGGACGGGACCTTCGTGTCGCCTCCTCGGTTTGCCGATGGCATGATCGACTTCGCTCGGTGGTGCCGGGTTTATTCAGGTCTGTCAGATAAAGGAGTCTCGCGATGAATACGCAGAACAAAGCAACCGAGGTACTGATCAGCAGCTTTGCCGACGATGAAGACATGCTGGAATTGGTCGAAATGTTCGTGGAGGAGTTGCCGTCGCGAGCCAAATCGATCGAAACGGCGCTGAGCCGGCATGACTTGGCAACGCTGAAGTCCCTCGCGCACCAGCTCAAGGGCGCTGCCGGCGGCTATGGCTTTCCAGCCATTACCGATGTGGCGCAAGAACTCGAGGAGAGCTGCAAGATGCAGGCAGACCTGGAGAAACTGACGGCTCAGACGCAACAGATTATCGCCATGTGCCACAGTGCACGGGCAAGATAGGTCAAGGAGGAGGTTCGACGCCGATGTCCGGAGAGTCGAGGAAGAAGATACTCATCGTTGACGACGACCCCGCCCAGTTGCGGCTTCTGGAAAAGATGGTTTCCGGCCAGGGTTTTGAGATTCTGACGGCGACCGACGGAAAAGAGGCGATGCGGATCGTCGTCGGCGAGGAGCCGCGCATCGTCGTCACCGATTGGATGATGCCGGAGATGGACGGCATCCAACTATGCCGTGAGCTGCGCCGGAACGAGGGCGTGCGGTTTGTATACGTCATCATCGTCACTTCGCATTCAGAGAACGAGGGCGTGGCGGCGGCGTTCGAGGCCGGTGCCGACGATTTTCTCTCCAAGCCACTACGACGAGCCGAGCTGTTGGCCCGACTTCGCGCCGGCGAGCACATCGTGCGTCTGGAATCGGACCTCGCCAAGCGGACGCGCGAGATGCACCGCCTGAATGCCGAGATGGCCGTGGCCCAACGGCGCTTGAACCGGGCAAACGAGCGGCTCAAGACCATGGCCACCACCGATGAGCTGACCGGCCTGATCAATCGCCGAGAGGCCATGCACCGACTAAGGGAACTTTGGGATTCCTACCAGCGATACAAGCAGGTGTTTTCCTGCATCATGCTCGACATCGACCACTTCAAGAAATTCAACGATATGCAGGGCCACGCCGCAGGAGACCAGGTTCTCAAGGAAACCGCCGCCCTGTTGAAAGCCAACACGCGCAGGACGGACAAGGTCTGCCGCATCGGGGGAGAAGAGTTTGTGGTGCTGTGCCCGGGCGTGGGGATCGATGGCGCCGCCGTGTGCGCCGAGCATCTCCGGGCGGCCGTCGAGCAGCAGACGATCCGGTATGAGGACGCCGAGATGCACGTCACGATCAGCCTGGGGGTGGCCGAGGTGACGGCGGAGATGAGCGATCCGGAGGACCTTCTCAAACGCGCCGACACGCTGCTGTATGCCTCCAAGCAATCAGGGCGGAACCGCGTCTGCGTCGCCGAGAACTTCGCCGCAAAGGTCAGCGGCTAGACGACTCCCCACAAAGCGCAAGGCTTGTAGGCTGCACAAGGCCCACCACTCTTTCCGTAGCAATGCGGGATGGGTCATTCGACCCATCTGCTGACCGGCCGCCTGGCGATACAGGCGGTGACACCCAACAGATCGACTCAGTAAACCATCCCGCCGCGGCGACAGCGACAAACCCGCACGTCAACGCTTGCCATGTCGGTCGCCTCGATCCATAGTGGCACCATGCGGCGCGACTACCAAGGTTTATTGAATCGAATCGAGAAACACGCCGAGCGCGGGCGGACGATGCAGGCGTTCGTCGATTTGACGTGGGAATCGCTGCACCCGACGGACATTGCATGGCTGGGCTTTTACCTCCACGAGTCCGGCGAGGAACTGGTGCTCGGTCCGTGCAGGAACAAACCCGCCTGCTCGCCCATCGGGATGCACGGTGCCTGTGGTCGGGCCTTCTCCAGCGCCGAGCCGGTGCTGGTCCAAGACGTCGCATCGCTTGGGGAAAACTACATCGCCTGTGACACACGCGACAAGTCGGAGCTGGTCATCCCCCTATTCGACGCAGACGGCCGCTGCTGGGGGGTGTTCGATGCGGACAGCCACCAAATCGCGGCGTTCGACGAGGCAGACGTTGCGGGTTTTTCCCTGCTGCTTCGCAAGGCGGGCCTGACCCGGTCGTGAGGCGTCGTTGTCGAACAGCATTGAGGAATCCCCAAGGCCGGCCGGTCGAGTCGATTGGGGCTATGTGTCCTGCACGATGGGCAGGCCGGCCTCGCGCCAACCGCGATAGCCACCGTCCATGGAATAAACGTCCCGGTAACCCATCTTCTGGAGGTTGTCGGCGGCCAGGGCGGAACGAAACCCCCCACCGCAATAGAGAATGATCTGGGCATGAATGTCCGGGATGATTCGTTCGATGTCACGCTCA
>Ga0114931_10008193_pt1 | contig 12688 bp, 7 predicted proteins | sample 2SBtaG_FD_89579 | JGI IMG/M metagenome (GOLD analysis project Ga0114931, IMG submission 89579) | Deep subsurface microbial communities from Kolumbo volcano to uncover new lineages of life (NeLLi) - 2SBTROV14_V59a metaG | ecosystem: Environmental > Aquatic > Marine > Volcanic | place: Kolumbo...
CGCGCCGGCTTAACCCCAGATGCTCAGCAGCTCTGGTGCGGTTTCCCCCAAATTTTTTCAAGGCGGCGGTCACCATCGTCCTTTCCAACTGCTCGACCGATTGGACTAGGCTGGATTCTCCAATCTGGGTTAGTGGGGGTGGAGCGGCATAGGGTGACTGAAATTCATCTGGCAGCAGATCCGCTTCGATCAGTTTGGTACCCGGTTCCGCAAGCGTCACGCAACGTTCAATTGTATTCTCCAGTTCGCGGACGTTGCCGGGCCAGTGGTAGTGCGCCAATTTGCTGGCAGCTTCTTTGTCAAAACCATGCAATGCTTTCCGGACGGTCTTATTGTACTTCTTCAGGAAGTGCGCGGCAAGAATAGGGATGTCTTCTGGTCGTTCTCTGAGCGGAGGCAAACCGACGGTGACCACCTTTAATCGAAAGTAAAGATCCTCTCTGAATTCGCCTGCTTTCACCGCGTTCGCCAAGCTCTTACTGCCGGCGCAAATGACACGCACATTGACTTTGACCGTCTGCGTGCCGCCGACGGGTCGCATTTCTCCTTCCTGGATGACGCGCAATAATTTTGCCTGCAACGGCTGGCTGGTGTTGTTAATTTCATCCAGAAAAAGCGTCCCGCCATCCGCGACATGAAAGAGCCCCTTCTTGCTTTCAGTGGCGCCGGTAAACGCCCCCTTCACATGCCCGAAAAGCTCGCTTTCGAGCAAGTTCTCCGGCAGGGCACCGCAATCGATCGCGACGAAGCGCTTTTCCTTTCTGGGGCTGTGGTAGTGAATCGCCCGGGCGATGAGCTCTTTGCCGGTGCCGCTTTCTCCCTGAATGAGAACTCGCGCATCTGTCGGGATGACTTTATCGAGTAGTTTGAAAACTTTCTCCATCGCGGGACTGCTGCCGATAATTTCATCGAAGCTGTATTTCCGTTCAATTTCCCGTTTCAGACGCTGGTTTTCATCCTTCAACTCGCGCATCATTTCGGCGTTCTCAAGGATGTGCGCGGACTGTGAGGCGATGATGTTCATGAGCCGCAGGTCCGTTTCCCGAAACGCGCGCTCATTCTCCTTATTATGCAGAACGAGCACACCCAAAATTTTGCCGCCTGCCTGAACCGGCACACCGAGTACAGACTGAAACGGATAACCGAGCATTGCCAGCCCTTTAAAACGACTGTCGGCCAGAATGTCGTTGACCAGCAGGGGTTTGTTTTCTTTCAGGATCCAGCCGGCGATCACCATGCACATCTTATGAACTAGCGCCTCATGTTGATTGGTGCCGACGCGAACCAGGGTGGTGAAGCTGGCATGCATGTGGTTTTTGGTGAGCAGGAGGGACCCTTGCTGCGCGCGCGTTAGTTCGGTTGCTTCATTTATGATGGCATTGATAATCGCGTCGACATTCGTGGTGGCGGAGATGGTTTGGGCCAATCGGTTGAGCGATTGCAGTTCGTGCAGGGATTGATTCAGTTCGTCGATGCTTACCTGTTCGGGCATGATACTTAGTCTCTTGACATCTGTCACAGCAAGTGGCTATTCGCTCTTGCACCTGTTCGGGTTCTGCACGGCGCTCAACAAAGCGCCTAACCCCTTTGAGTCTCTACAATCGTTGACTCAAAGTTATTCTCTGAACAGTCATTTTCTTCTTAAGTCGATCGAATGCGCCCGCGCCAATGCACCGACAAAGGGCGAGAGCGCTATTTTTTCTTGAAAATATCTTTCAGTTTGTCCTTAGCTTTGTCGAGACCTTCCTTCTTTTTTGCTGCAATCTTGTCTTCAATTTCCTGTTTCCTGGCGTTGACCACGGCCAGTCTGTTATCAACTTGTTTTTGGTAGGCATCAAACCGGGCCATTATTTGGCCCTTCTGCCCGCTAACAAACGCCAAAATTTCCTGCTTCTTTGGTTCCACCACCCCCTCGATTCGCTGCCGAATTTCATTTTGTGCCTGCTTCACTGATTCGCCGACCAGCGCTGACATTTTGCGTGCGAGGACGTCATCGACATTCGAGCTAACCTTCAGCTCAAGCTGGTCGAGCGGTCCGACGATGGCTGCTGAAAAACTGAGACTCTCAATTGAATCGAATACGCTGCGTGATATTCTGCCGATGGCATCGTCGCGGCGATTTTCTTCGGCAAATTGAAAGCGAACAGGCGTTGCACTGAACTTGACTTGTACGTTGAGCCGGGTCCCAACCAGGTCAAATGCGGCCCCGATATTGCCACGCTCAGCTACAACGGTAGACGGCAGGTAGGGGCGGTCCGGTAGCGACAAGTTTCTGAGTTTGACGCCCTGCGCCTTAATGGCGAACCGGTCGCTTGGGATGTCCCCGACATGGTCAATCTCTCCCGTAACGTCGTAGGCCTTCGAACCGGGCAGCAGCGCGTTGAGGGCAAATGTTAAGGGTTTGCCGTAGACCTTTTGCTGGGTGGTCACGCCTGCGATTTCACCCTCGAGCCGGAAGGCTGGTTCTCCCTCTGGCGGTGCGTTAGTCGCTCCGCTCAACAAAAGATGCTTCATCAGAAAATCTGGCTTGCCATTCAAGAGGGGAAAGCGGATATCCTGTCCTTTAAGTCGAGCGGGTTTTTCCACTTTGCCGGCGGCAAGCATTTTTTTTGCAACCGGCATGTACTTGCGCATCAATGCCACATACTCGAGTGTTTGGATCGTGGGGCGGACCACGACATCACCAAAAAGCATTTTACCAATGTTCTGGGGGCTCAGATCGCCAAGGTTGGCTTTTGCCTTCACGGCTTCGAAATCTTCTGCAATCCAGTTGTTTACGCTGGCCAGCCGCGCCGATGCAGCAGTAATATCATCGCTCACCATTTTTCGATTGGAATCGAGTTGTTGCTTGATGCCTTTGAGTGTGGAGAGAACGCGTTTGGATTTGTCCACAGCTGAAGCCAAATTCTGCAAATTCGACATATCCTGATTCTGCAGTGAGTTGATGTCCGCCTCCACTTCTTGTAAATCTTGCTTGGGGTCGAAATCGGCGATTCGATTCTGCCATTTTTGAAAAACGGAATCGCTTTGGGCTCTTGCTTGTTGCAATCGGTTCACCGTCTGAATATCGAAGGTCTGCATCAGACTGTCCACATTCACTTTGCGCTTGAGCGCGCCCACATTCAAGATCGGAGCCTGTCGCAACTGTCTGTCCAGGCTTTCCGTGGCTTGCTGCACCAGCCCGGGAGGAGCCCCTTCCGGACGGTCAATTTTGCCGTCCGAGTCTCTCCGGGAGCCAACTCGAATGTCCGTTATTGTCACATCGTTGATCACGAGTTTTTTTCGGATGAGGGGAGCAGCTTCCATGTCGAAAGAGAGGCGGCTCGTTTCAAATAGATTTTTCCAGGTGTCGTTGGGGTTGGCAACTTGCAGGCGATCCCATGAAATTGCCAGATCGGTAACGCTGACCTTCAGGTTGTCTATCTCGACTTTCGCCCCGATGACTGATTCGCCGGCACTCTCGATGCCATGTTCAATCAAGCCATCGGCAAAAAAGTAAAGTACGCCGGCCAGCAAAAGTAGAATGACAAGGGCTCCGATGATTCCTTTAGGTCGCATGGCTTACCACCCCAGGTCTCTAATCTTGATGTACCACTTAAACACTGCACTCCCTTTGATGGCCTTGGCAAATTTTGATTTTTCCAATTTGTCCCCCCACTTTTTCCGATAAGCCACAATACCTTTTTGGGCCAGAAGAAACGTGGGCCAGGTCAACAAGAGGGCAACCGTGAAACTTCCCATGACAACGGTGTTGTAGAAACGTGTGAAAGGGGCGATCGGCCAGTTGTAGACGACGGTCCATAATGGCTTGATGTTTTCGATCTGCGCCAGCAGAAAAAAGCCGAGATCGTGAAAGAGCGGGTCAAAGAGGTAGGCGATGAAGCTGAACAGGAACATCGCGAAGAAAACGGCTGCCAGGTTCACTTTTGTCAGGATGGCGGCCAGAATGATCAACATATTTTGCAGAGTCAAAAACGGCGTCATCCCGACGACAAAGCCCATGGCAAAACCGCCGGCGATAAGATTCGGAGATTCGCCGGAGCGTAAAACCTTGATCAACTTGCTGATGAATTGTAGAAAAAACATGCGCTCCCTATGGGTCAGACGCGCCAATATAGCAAGAAGACAACGATTTAGTCAAAGGATTTCTTCTCTCTGAGCGGCCGGCAGCAGGGTCAAAGAAGGCGATTTTGGCGCGTTGACAGATCCAAAACATTTCTTAAATTTGTCCGTATCAAGAAAATGGTACCTTCTGCCTTGAGGTGTTCGAGCAAGGGCGAAGCGATGCCTAACCCATTGTAATAGTCCTAAAGGCACATTGCATACACACGGTTCGTCTTTCCTGGCAGCACCAACGTCCTAGTAGATATGCTGCTTCACCAGTGAGTCAAATCATTGTGTTTGTTCACGTCTATTGTCACGGAGGTTTTTAATGCACAGACGGTTAATGGCCATCGCGTTTCTTCTCAGTCTCTCGTCAAGCTGCGCCATATTTCATTCCAATCCTGACTCCCGGACACCTTCTACTCCCCTAGTATATGAGGTCAATCTGAATGATAGGTCGGATGACCTGTTTAAGGTGACATTGACAGTCGACGATCTGGCGGGAGAGAATGCAATTTACCAGTTTGCATCGACCGCGCCCGGGACCTATCAGGTGATGGATATCGGGCGTTTTGTGCGGGAATTTCAGGCGGCAGATGCCGGCGGGAATGAACTGCCGGTTCAGCACATTTCTACCAATCAGTGGCGGATTTCGCAGCCTGAGAAAGTGCATCAGATCAAATATAGCATTGCTGAAACCTGGGACACGCCGGTCGATTCCAACAGGGTGTTCGAAATGGCCGGGACATCGATCGAAGATGACCACGTGCAACTCATGCCTCACGCGGTGCTTGGCTACCCGACAGGCATGCAGTCGCGAGCCATCCGACTCAAGCTGGACTATCCGAAAGAGTGGTTGGTCGGTACCGCGCTGCGACGCGACAAAACGGGTGTTTTCCAGGCTGACAATTATGATAAAGCCGTAGATTCCCCCATCCTGATGGGCCGTCTTTCCAAAGCCTCGTTAAAAGTCAAAGGAACGGCCATCGACGTTTACACTTATTCGAAAACGGATCTGGTTAAGTCCGATCAGATTCTTTCACGCCTGCGCGATATTCTATTAGCTTCCGCGGATTTTACCAAGGGTCTGCCGGTCGACCGCTACACCTTCCTGTTCCATTTTGAGGATCTTACGCTGGGCGCCTGGGAACATTCTTACAGCTCGAACTATGTTTACAAAGAGGCCGATTTTGAAAAGGTGAAGGATCGCAACATCCCCCCCGTTGTCGCGCACGAATTTTTCCATGTCGTGACACCCCTCAACATCCACAGCGAAATCATTGAAAAATTCAATTTTGTCCATCCGGTGCCGTCGCAGCATCTCTGGCTTTATGAAGCGGTTACCGAGTGGGCCGCTCATGCCATGCAATTGCGGGCCGGGCTGATCGATTTGGAAACGTATCTGAACCGGATGTCCGGAAAACTCCGGGTCGCCGACAATTTTGACCAGACTATTAGTTTGACTCAACTGGCGATGAACTCGTTTTCGGAGGAAGGGCAGAAACAATACCCGAACATTTACCAGAAAGGCGCTATCATCGCGGGCCTGCTCGACATTCGCCTGCTCGAACTGTCGCATGGCAAAATGGGGCTGCGCGAAGTGATCAACCGGCTTGCAAAGAAATACGGGCCGCACAAGGCCTTTTCCGAGGCAGATTTGTTCGATACGTTCACCCAGATGACGTTTCCCGAGATTTCGGCCTTTTTTGATGCCTACGTCAAAGGTGCGGAGCCGCTGCCGCTCGCCGCCTATTATGAAAAAATAGGTATCAAATACTTGGCACAGAAAAATACTGGAGAGGAGAAAGCAACCGGAGGTTTTACGCTGCTGGCTCCTGGTGGCGTTATCACTTTTACGAAGGTTAGCGACAAAGCACGAAGGTTCGGTATCGAACCTGGGGATGTGCTCGTGGCTTATGATGGGCATGAAGTCAATCTAAAAAACATCGGCGAGGTTTTTCACGGTTTCAGAGATCTCGAAACCGGTGTGCCCTATGAGCTTACGATTGACCGCCAGGGAGAAAAACATACGCTTACGTGCGAGAAGTTTATGCAGGAAAAAATAGACCGCCATGTCTTTGAAATCGACCCGCATGCAACTCCGGAGCAGCTCGCGCTGCGCCAGGCCTGGATGAAGAATTTTTGAGAACGCATTGCGGCAGCTACCGCGCAGTTGGTACTGGATTCCGCATCAAGTGTGGCATGACAAAGGGTAGGCGATTGGCAGCAAGGAGAAGCGACGTTGATTTCGCGGCCTCTCTGAGCGTTCTTGCTCTATCTGAGTTTGCTTTTGTTTTCCTAGTCCGTCTTGTCGCGCTTAAGAAATCAGCGCACCAGTTTGTACTCCGTGGTAATATCGATAGCCGTGTGCAAGCTCCTGAAAACAGGGCAATGATTGGCGTGCATCGCATGGACCCGATCGACGATCTCGCGATTTTCTGCTGAGGTTGCCAGCGTGTAGACGACATGGATGCGCTTGATTACCAGCACATTATCTTCTAACTCCACCTCGCCGGTCGCCACCGAGGTTAGTTTTTTCTTACTTGCATCGATCTTGCGCGCTTCCAGCGCGCCACCAAAGGTGCCTGTCAGTCAGCCGCCAGTGGCGGCGATGACGTAATCGAGTGTCGTCGCGTGCGGCTCCGACACGTCCGGACTCACACCGTAATGTTTAGCGATGGCGCCGTGCACACCAAATGCAACGGGCTGCGACTCTGCCGGCAAATAAGCATGCCGCAGAGGGCCTTTGACGCGCTCAAGTTTGATTTCCGCAGTGTAAACAACGTCCGGCATGACAACTCCTTTCCCGAATTAAACAGATATTAAGGATTAGTACAAAGAATAAGTTTCTGAACGCAAAGTCGCAAAGGACGCAGAGAAAGGCGATTTGTCTTCTACAAGAGTTCCAAATACTCTCATAGCATGCTTTTCGATTAGAAACCTAATTCTCATACCATCATGAATTTAACAAGCTTGATATTTTGGTCAAATTGAAAAATAATTCCTGAGCAGGCCGAACCCCTGTCTCAAGTGAATCAATACATCCCATGTGCGTCCCGCCTCCATTGCGGCCAAACGTCGTACGGATTGCCGCAGATAGCGTGAGTTGAAATAGAACTGATGAATCGCCTTTTTCTTCAGTTTTGATATTTCTTCTCTCGACAGCGCCATCGTGGGCAGACTTATTTCGCGACCGGACTGATCCATGATCTCATGGTCGCGGGTCGCGAGTTTCAACTCCAGGACTGATTCCCGGAATGGCGTACCCAAGCGCGGTACGGCAACATTGAAAGAGGCAAAATCCGGAGAGACTTCCTCGAGGAGAGACATGGTCTGCGCGAACGTTGTCTCGGTCTCTGCAGGCAGGCCGAGCAGCACCGTGGCGACCGTTCGCAGACCTTGTTCTTTGCACAGCCGAAAGCCGGCTTTCACTTCATCAATGTCATAGTCTTTGCGGACCGAATCCAAGATGTCGCCATTGCCGCTCTCCAACCCGAGAATAATAGTATGACAGCCCGAGGCCTTCATTTCTGCCAGCAACGTCTCATTGACGATGTCGGGCCGGCTGAAACAAACCCAGCCAAAGTCGTAATCGCGTCTGCGCATCTCGTGCAAAAGCTGGTGAGCCCGTTCTTTTTGAATGCCAAAGGTTTGGTCGAGAAAAAAGAGTTCCCGCACGCCAAGTCCCTTCAGGAGATCAAACTCGGGCAGCAAATTTTCTATGGGACGCACCTTCCAACCCAGCGTCGACATGATGCAGAAGGTGCAACTGTACGGACAGCCAAATTCAGTTAGGATGGTAGCGAATTTGCGATGCCGCACGAAAGGATAGCGGTAATTCTTTTGCATGAACAGTTGATGTTGTGGCAGCGGTAGGTTCCAGGTGTCCGATCTTTGGCGTGCTATCGGAGCCAATTGCGTGCCATGGTTGACTCTGAACGTTATGTTGCGCAAGGTGTCCCGCGAGTCTCCACGAAGATAAGACAGCAGGTCGCCGGATGCAAAATCATGCAGAAACGCCTCGACAAACGGCAGCTCTTGCAATCGTTCCTGCCGTCTTTCGATCAGAATATCTCCGATCAAGATGATCCTGGCGCCAACCTTGTCGGCCACCTGCCGGTAAAACGCCACGTCCTCCGGATAAGAAACCGAGCCGATCAAACCGACGATGATGTCCGGGCGCAATTGTCGGACTCGGTCGAGGCATCTCCGCACAGTCAGTCTTTCCACAATGGCATCTATGACGCTGAGATCATAGGAATCGACCAGGTAGCCGCTCAAACAAACGAGGTCAACGGGATGGTTCACATAGTCAGCCTGCGACACTTTGCTGCAAAAATAGTCACGCAGGTAAACGCTTTTCCCCGGCGGATTCAGTAGCAGTAGTCTCGGCTTAGTCATCATGCTGCTTGGCCTCCCGTCGCAACGACAAGTTCCTCGGCTCAGCGTGGGGCAAGCGCTGATAAATGCGGTAATCCCCCAAATCAAACAACATCTTGTAATGCGGGCCCAGTTCCGCGGTGATCAGCGTGCGCGCTTCCGGATCAAGCTGTCGCCACAAGTCTGTGTCGACGACAAGCCAATCTGAATGATTTTCTTGCATAAATGCGAGGATCTCGGACCGCCATTTTGACCTCACAAAGTTGACTGGTTTCCGGCCATAATCGTACAGTACATAGGTAGGGTTGGCGTGACGAAAAGGCTCCACTTTGTCCAGTTCCAAATAGATGCCCACGTCACTGCCAAGCACATAGAGCGTATCCCTTTCTTTCAGAAGGGGGCGAAGCCTTTTTGCAACCGCTAATCGCCCGCTGTACCTGCTCTTCAGGTCAGGCAGGAGAAAAAGCCTGGAGAGCTCTTCGCAACTATTTGCCTTGTAAATAATGCGCAAATCCTTCGCAACCAGTGCCAGTGGCTGCGCCAGCAAAAGTACACAAGCGAAACTTACAGATAGTGTCGCGAACTTGCCGGACTGCAGCCACTCTTGCAAGTTCGCGATTTTGGACCACCCTAAAATGCAACCTATGGCCAATAACGGAAGAATGGGTGAGAAATGATAGGGAAAGAAACGACTTTGCACGATCACGGACGTCATGCCTCCCAGGGCAGTTATTTGGTAGATGCGTGCCTTACGACCCGCCAGAAAGAGCGCGATCAGGCCGCCGACCCTGAAAACCGGATCATGCAGCAGCCATTGACCAATCCCATGAACATTATGTGCCGGAACCAGTTGTGTGTGCGGCACATAGGAGGTAAATGCGTCGATAACCACCGTTTCATAGAACGGCTTGAATGAGGCTGTGGCGAAAAGGAAAGCGGCCGCGCTGACCATTATCATTGCAGCGCCGCCAAGAAACAGTAAGCCATCTCGGACAATGCGGTGACCTTTTTGGGATCGCTCCGCCAGCAAGCACCAGACCGTCGCAGGCAACATGAGCAGAATGGCGGTGGGCTTCACCAGGGCGGCCGCCGCAACCGTGGCTCCGATGGCGGTGAAACGATTTTTGCCATGCCCTTGCAGCAATAAAAGAACTATCACGACCGCCAGCGTGATGAGGTTGGTAACGTCGCCGGTGTTTCCGGGACCATCCATCAGGAAGTGAATGAACCAAATGAGTGCAGCCAGAAGTGCCGCTAACGCCGAACATGACAGGCGCACTAGTTTAAAAATGCCGAAGCCTATCGCGAGCATAACAGCCAGATCAAAGAGTCGGTAAGCTATTTCAGACGGGCCCAGCAGAACGCCCGGCAAAGCGTAAAACCACAACCCCAAAGGGCCCTTTATATCAATGAAATCTTTGTACGGGACACCGCCACCTCGCAAGACCGTACCGACGTAATGATAAAGAGCCTGATTGTACCCCAACGGAAAGTAAAGGTAACAAATGCCGGAAACGAGTAAGGTCAGCCCGATACCAGCATAGGCCATCCAACGCAAGTTGGTCGCTTCGAACAATAGCCTGGCACGACTAGACATTGATCAGAACCCGTTTCTGGCGCTTTTTGCCCCAATCAAGTCCATTTATGAACGCATCGACCTTGGTGCAAACGTGGTTCACTTGAATCTCGCGCATACAGGCAAGTTGGTTGATGCAGTTGACCGTCTTGGCATTTTCGACACTCATGCACGGACTGCACCACAATTCTCTGTAAAAAAGCAACTTGCGCGAACTCAAGGGACCGTAGCGCTGCGGTGTTTCCGGGCCATAAAAGCCAACCGTCGGCGTGTTCAGTGCGGAAGCCAGGTGGATGGGCCCACTGTCGTTTGAGATGAGACAAACAGCATCCCGGATGAGCAGCGCCAATTCGGAAAGCGTGGCCTGGCCGGTCAAATCGTGCAGCCGTTCGAATTGCGACAATGCTTGCGTTAGTGGCTTGACGTAACCAGCTTCGTTCTTTGACCCGATCAGGATCAGATGGGTGTCGAAAGTAGCAAGCAGATAGTCTGCCAGTTGTATGAACCTGTCCCGTGGCCAGCGCCTTTCCAGGGCAAGAGAACTGGCGTTAATATTCATGACGATGTAGCCCTCCTGCAAGAAAGGCCAACGGCTGAGAAGCGTGGCGTCGGGCAGCATGATAGATGGGCGCGGCGGCCCGGTGCCATTATTGACGCCTTGCTGCACCAGATTCAAGAATTGCCGGGAAGTGTGCAACCGGTCCAGGAAAACAACGCCGACGTCCAGTAACCGGCTTTTCGCGCTGCAGCCTCTCGAAAAGCCGACAATGCCGGGTGCTTGCGTCAACCAGGCGAGAATGGTAGAATAATTCGCAAAGAACTCCGCATCGAAAACAAGCTGATAGCGTTCTTGACGCAACCTCCGCAGCAGCCGAAGACTGTCAGAAATAAACCGGACAGGATCGTGAAACCGCACGTGATGCACCCTGGTCACGCCAGGCAGCATCTCAAACAATTCACTGTTCTCGCTCAATGTCAGATAGTGAATCTCCCATTCCTCGTAGTGACGCCGCAGCCAGCGCACGGCCGGTTCAGACAGCACGATGCTGCCGATTCCCCAGAATTTGATAAAAAGAATCTTGCGATCCGTGTCAGCGAGGGGCCGGCGGCGACACAACCTCCGGCACAACCAGATAAGAATTCCGCCGAGGTATTCATCCAGAAGCTTTGCGCATCTTATTTTCAGCCGCTGCGTCATCGCCATGCCTCTGGCCGACCCAGCCAATAGAGCGTACTGCATTCCAGGCCGCGGCCCCGGTCTGACGTGAAAACGATGCGTTGCTTGAGGCGATCCCAAACCGGCTCATCATCCGCCGCACGGTTGAAAGTCATTTGTGTCGTCTGACGCGATGCGACATCGATAGACCAGATGTCGCGGTTGCCCCCAGCCTCCCAACAAAAAACCAGTCGTCTGTCCTGGTCGGCCCAGGTGGGTGATTTGATGCGTGACGCGGATGTCAAAAGCGTTAGCGTCTTGCCTGACTCTAGATCGTAGAGACGAAGTTGCCATGTTTTCGGGCCGTCGACACAGTAAGCCACTGTTCGTCCACTCATAGAAAAAGCAGGCGAACTGACGTTGCCCGTCTCTGCCAACACTGCCTCGATTTCTCCCTGCAAATTTATCAGATTGAGCGTATCGTGGCGCACACAGACAAATTGACGACCTTGCGGCTCCCAGGCCGGCTCTGTGCCGGTTACCAAAAAGTGGGGGGCGGGATAACCGTCTCGGAACAGCCAGATTTCAGAACGACCCAGCGAAACCGTTTCAACTAGCAGCGTGGAGTCGTCAGGCGCGAGAGCCGGACCGTAGAAATTGCGCCGCTTGCCGCGCAGCAAGACGTTGCCATTCTCCTCATATATCGCATAATCATCTGAGACCAATTCACAATAATCAAACACCAGGCTCTCCGTGCCGACAGCGGGACTTTTCAAAATCAGACCCAGGTGCCGGTCGAATTCCTGTGAGCTTATCTGCAGCCATTTTGCGGTATCCTGCTGCTCCTGGTTCTCAACCGCTTTGGCGCGCAGCACTGTCGATCCGATGAAGACCACAATGCTAACGACGATGCCAAATCTCAAAAAGCGATTCATGCGCCAATCGATAAATCTATGGAAGAAAAAAATGGTCATGAGAAAAAACAGCAGCAACGTGACCAGACGAGGGTAGGCCAACAGATTCATCCATCCGGTGGCAAACTGCGTCGTCTTCATGAAGTGCGGCAGATTTACCCCAATGAAAAGGGCGGAGAGCCAAAGAGCTGCCTCGAAACGTTTCTGGTCGGTCAATATCTTGACAAAAAAGACAACCGAAATGGCAAGCAGTAAGAAATGGTACGTCGCACTCCCCGGCGAAATCAGCAGCACAACCAAGGGAATCCAACCCAGTTCGAAGAGTGACTGCTGATGCAGGTTGTTGAATTTGATACGATTCAGAATAAAGAGCGAAGCGCTGACAATAAACAAAAAAATGAAGGACTTTAGCAAGAAGAAGAGGGCCGGCGCATTGACAGCAGGATGAGGATTAAGTGTTTTTTCATAGATGAAGAGTCGACGCAACAAGCTGTTCCACGATTGAAAATAAACCGCGAAAGGTTCTTGGATCTCACCGCGAAGGTGACGGGGCAGTAC
>Ga0114931_10008194_pt1 | contig 12687 bp, 11 predicted proteins | sample 2SBtaG_FD_89579 | JGI IMG/M metagenome (GOLD analysis project Ga0114931, IMG submission 89579) | Deep subsurface microbial communities from Kolumbo volcano to uncover new lineages of life (NeLLi) - 2SBTROV14_V59a metaG | ecosystem: Environmental > Aquatic > Marine > Volcanic | place: Kolumbo...
GAGCGCTCGGGGTCGATCAGGCCCTCCTCGATGGCGTGGAAGAACATGGTGCCGTGGTTGTAGTTCTCCTCGCGCCAGGTGTCCGAATGGGCGTCGAAGTGAACCAGCGCCAGCTTGCCATGGCGCTTGGCGTGGGCGCGCAACAGCGGCAGCGAGACGAAGTGGTCGCCGCCGAGCGTGAGCATCGTCGCACCGGCGTCGATGATCTTCCCGGCGTGGGCCTCGACGGCGGCGAGCATGCGGTCGGGGTAGCCGAAGTCGAAGGCGCAGTCGCCATAGTCGATCACCGCGATCCGGTCGAAGGGGTCGAAGCCCCAGGGCCAGACCTCGTTCCACGAGAGCTGGGCGCTCGCCGCCCGGATCCCGGCGGGGCCGAAGCGGGTGCCCGGGCGGTTCGAGGTCGCGAGGTCGAAGGGGATGCCGCTGACCGCGACGTCGACCCCGGCGAGGTCCTTGGAATAGCGCCGGCGCATGAAACTGAGCACCCCGGCATAGGTCGATTCGGCCACCGTGCCATAGAGGCTCTCGGCGGTGATCGCTTGGTCGCCGAACTTCTCGGCCATGGTGGTGGTCCCCCCAGTCTCGGGTTGCGTCGGGGCCAAGGACTATCCCGGCCTCGCGGGAAAGGCAACGATCAGGGCGCTCGCGTCCAGCCCTCGCGGGGCTGGCGTCGGCGCGGCGGTCGCGCTATCCATCGGGGCCGACGCGAAGAGACGAGGACAGCGATGGCCAACGAGAAGACGATCGTGTTCTTTCCCGAGGCCGCCTTCGGGCCGGCGCTGAATTCGGTGGGGATCGCCCAGGCCTGCCGCGAGCTCGGTCACCGGGCGGTGTTCGTTGCCGACGTCGGGATGGCGGGCGTGTTCGCCGAGTACGGCTTCGCCGAGCGCCTGATCCCCATGTCGGAGCCGATGCCGGCCGAGGCGATGGCCAAGTACTGGTCGGACTTCATCAACAGCCACATCCCCAACTTCCGCAAGAGCCCCTTCGAGCAGATCGACAACTACGTCAAGGAATGCTGGGAGGCGATCGTCGAGACTTCCGTTTGGGCCGAGAAGGCGTTGCCCGAGACCCTCGCCGCGATCGGCCCCGATCTGATCTGCATCGACAACGTCATCCTGTTCCCGGCGGCCAAGCGCCACGGCGTGCCCTGGGTGCGCATCGTCTCGTGCAGCGAGAACGAGATCGAGGACCCCGACATCCCGCCCCATCTCTCGGGCTGCGGCGAGCACGACAAGGCGTGCTTCGCCCGCTTCCGGGCGCGCTTTGACGCGGTGATCGGCCCGGTTCACGACCGCTTCAACCAATTCCTCGCTTCCGTCGGCCACGAGCCCTATCCCCGGGGACAGTTCTTCGAGACCTCGCCCTGGCTCAACCTCCTGCTCTATCCCGAACCGGTCCGCTTCGCCCGCCGCCACCCGCTCGACCCGGCGCGCTTCCAGTACCTCGACGGCTGCGTCCGCGAGCTGCCGCCTTACGAGGTCCCGGCCTTCGCGGCCAATGCGGACGGGCCGCTGATCTATGTCAGCTATGGCAGCCTCGGCGCCGGCGATGTCGATCTGTTGAAGCGCGTCATCGCCGCGCTGGGGAAAATGCCTTACCGCGCCCTGGTCAACGTCGGGGATTACCTCGACGCCTACGACAGCGTGCCACCCAACGTCCACATCGCCGCCTGGTTCCCCCAGCCGGCGGTGATCCCCAAGTGCGACGCGGTCATCCACCACGGTGGCAACAACAGCTTCACCGAGTGCCTTTACTTCGGCAAGCCGGCGCTGATCATGCCCTATTGCTGGGACGGCCACGACAACGCCACCCGGGTGGCCGAGACCGGGCACGGGCTCAAACTGCCGCGCTACGACTGGCAGGAATCGGACCTCGCGGCCGCGCTCGAGACCCTTCTCACCGACCACGCCATGCAGGCGAGGCTGGCCCAAACCAGCGCCGAGATGAAGGCCGCCGACGGCCGGCACAAGGCCGCCCGCCTCCTCGACAAGCTGCTGACGGCCGATGCCTGAGCCGGCCGTGCTGAGGGCGGCGGCGCCCGGCGATCTCCTCGACTGGGGACCGGTTGCCGAGCCCCTCGGCGCGCCGGTCTCGCACACCCGCGGGCGCCTTCTCGCCGGCGGCGGCGGGCGCTTCCCCGAGGCCGGCCATTGGACCTGCACGCCCGGAACCTGGCGCTGCGTCGTCACCCGCGACGAGTTCTGCCACTTCCTCGCCGGCCGCGCGGTCTACACCCACGACGATGGGGCGGTGCGCACTCTCGTCGCCGGCGACGCCGCCTTCTTCCCCGCCGGCTGGTCGGGCCGCTGCGAGGTCATCGAGACCATCACCAAGGTCTACATGATCGCCTGATCCGAAAGACCCCGCTGTAGTTGCGGCGGCCGGCGAGCTTGTGGCACAATTGTCGCGCTCCGCCGGTGACGAAAGAAAGGGTCGAAAAGGGCTGCGTGGCGATCGCAGCCGAAGGGGCCGGACAGGGGCGATCGAGGGAAGCGCGCCACCGCCTGCTACCGGCCACGGAGGGATCGGTAGGCCCGGGGTGAGACCGGCGCCGATGAGCACGTCTTAGCGTGGCCGGCTCGGCCGTCATCGGGCAGCGCGCGAGCGGCGGCGGAAGCGGCCGAGCGTCATGCGTGGTCGGGCGTATGCACCCCTTGGCCACGAACCCTCGTGACAAAGCGTTTTGGAGACACCCGGAAACGACGCGAGGAAACAATGGACACCTTACCGATCAGTGGTCTGCCGCTCGACGACGAAGGGGACGCCTTCGGCGAGGCTCGCGAGTCGTTCGACGACATCAAGCGGGTCATGGAGATTCCCTTCATCCCCAACATCTACAAGGCTCTGGCGACGTCGCCGCGGGCGCTCGCCGGGACCTGGGACGTCTTTCGCAATGTCTTCCTCGGGACCAGCCTGCCGCGGGCCCTGGCGAGCATGGTCCTGTTCTCGATCGCCCACGCCAAGCACTGCCGCTATTGCAGCTCGGTGCACGAGGTCACCTGCAAGACCCTCGGCGTGGACGAGGAGTCGCTGGCGGCGCTGCACGACGACATCGCCGCCCTGGCGCCGAGGCGGGTCCACGCCATCGTCGTCTTCGCCCGCAAGTGCGCGCTCGATCCTCAGGGCCTCGATGACGACGATTTCGCCGCGGTTCGCGACCACGGCGTGAGCGACGAGGAGATCGTCGACATCATCGCCCTGGCCGGGCTGGGGAACTACCTCGACACGGTGGCGGACGCGATGAAGATCTCGGTCGATTCGGTGTTCGAAGAGGCGCTGCGCGCCTGAGCCGCGGCGCGGGCTCGGCCCCGATCATGAGCGAGCGGACGGGCGACGCGTGGGGGGTGCAAGCGGCGCGCTATGCGCTCTTGTCCGAGGTCGTCCTGTTGATCGCCAAGACCCCCCGGCTCGACCGCCTGCTCGCCGGCGCGGTCGGCAAGATCAAGTGGGTGATCGACTTCGACCGCTGCGTCCTCGGCCTGGTCGAGGAGGGGGGCGAGCGCTACCGGCTGCAGAGCTTGATGGACTCGCGTCGCGGGGCGCCTCGGTTGGAACGCGAGGGGGTGCCGCTCACCGAGGGGCTTCCCGGCGCGGTCATCCGCAGCCGCCAGATGCGCCTGATCCGGGACCTCGCCGAGGCCCGGGAGGAGCTGCCGCCGCCGGCCGACCCGGCGATGGCGGACGGCTCGCTGGGCTCGGTGCTGGCGCTGCCGCTCAACGCCTACGACCGCACCCTGGGCGCGATCGTCTTCGCCGCCGCCCGCCGCGACGCCTTCGCCGACGAGGACCTCAAGGTCGCCACCACCTTCGCCGCCCACCTCGCGCTCGCCATCGACCGCTGGCAGCAGACCCGGCGGCTCGAGGCGGCGAACGCGCGCCTCAAGGCCGAGGTGGTGGAGCGCGAACGCGCCGAGCGCGAGGCCCACGACGCCCGCCGGGCGGCCGAGGAGGCGACCCACGCCAAGTCCGACTTCCTCGCCAAGATGAGCCACGAGCTACGCACGCCCTTGAACGCCATCATCGGCTATAGCGAGATGCTGCTCGAGGACGCCGAGGACGCCGGCGAGACCGAGACCCTCGCCGATCTCCGGAAGATCAGGGGCGCCGGCAAGCACCTTCTCGGCCTGATCAACGACGTCCTCGATCTCTCCAAGATCGAAGCCGGGCGGATGGAGCTCTACGTCGCCGAGTTCGATGTCGGCGCCATGATCGCCGACGTCGCCGCCGTGATCGCCCCGCTCGCCGCCCAGAACGAGAACGCGCTCACCGTCGATTGCGCAAGCGACATCGGGCAGATGCGCTCCGACGAGATGAAGGTGCGCCAGAACCTGTTCAACCTCTTGAGCAACGCCTGCAAGTTCACCCGCGAGGGCTCGGTGTCGCTGAGCGTGCAGCGCGTCGCCGAGGACCTCGTGTTCCGGGTCGCCGACAGCGGCGTCGGGATGACCGAGGAGCAGCTCTCCCGGGTCTTCGACTCCTTCGCTCAGGCCGACGCCGGGACCAGCCGGCGCTTCGGCGGCACCGGGCTCGGGCTCGCCATCACCCGCCACTTCTGCGACCTGCTCGGCGGCGAGATCACGGTCGAGAGCACTTACGGCGAAGGCACCGTGTTCACCATCCGACTTCCCGCGGCCATCGACGCGGAGGCGGCCGGCCCGGCGACCACCAGCGGCGAGACCACCGATCGCGGCACGGTGCTGATGGTCGACGACGACGCCGCGGTTCACGTCCGCTTCGGCAAGGCCCTGGCCGCCGAGGGCTATCGGGTGATCCACGCCTACGGCGGCGACGAGGCCATCCGGCTCGCCCGCGAGCACCGCCCCGACCTGATCACCCTCGACATCGTCATGCCCCAGCGCGACGGCTGGTCGGTGCTGAAGGACCTCAAGGCGACGCCCGACCTCGGCGACATCCCGGTGGTCATGGTCACGGTCATGGGCGATGCCGACCTGGGCTATGCGCTGGGTGCCGCCGCCTTCCTCACCAAGCCGGTGGAGACCGCGCGCCTGCTCGAGCTCGTCGAGCGCCACCGCGGCGACGGCGAGAGCGGCGAGATCCTGATCGTCGATGACGACCCCGCCGTCCGCGCGACCCTGGGCCGGGCGCTCAGGCGCGACGGCTGGCGGGTGGTCGAGGCCGGCGACGGCCGCGAGGCGCTGGAGAAGCTCCGCCGCCTGCGCCCGCGACTGATCCTGCTCGATCTCATCATGCCGCGGCTCGACGGCTTCGAGGTGATGGAGGCGCTGGCCCGTGACGAGGCGCTCGCCCGCATCCCGGTGGTGGTGGTGACCGCCCGCGACCTCACCCGCGACGAGGCCGAACGCCTGCGGGGCCATGTCGAGAAGGTCTTCAAGAAGGGAGGCGACGACCGCCGGGCGCTGCTGGACGTGATCCGCGAGCGCATCGGTCGGCCCGATGCCGGCGAGCGGACGAGCTGAGGGGGGAGAAGCGAGGAAGCGATGGCGAAGATACTGCTGGTCGAGGACAACGAGCTCAACCGCGACATGCTGTCGCGAAGGCTGATGCGCAAGGGCTACGAGGTGGTGATGGCGGTCGACGGCGAGGCCGGGGTCGCGATGGCCGAAAGCCAGCGGCCCGATCTCATCCTGATGGACATCAGCCTGCCGGCGATGGACGGCTGGGAGGCCACCCGCCGCCTCAAGGGCCGGGCCGAGACCCGGGCCATCCCGATCATCGCGCTGACCGCGCATGCGATGGCCAGCGACCGCGACAAGGCCCTGGCCGCCGGTTGCAACGACTACGACACCAAGCCGGTCGAGCTTCCCCGGCTGCTCGACAAGATCGAGCGGCTCTTGCAAGCACGCTCCTCGTAATGGGCGCGCCCGAGGCCGCCGGTACCGCCCCGGGGACGCCGGGCGCGACCGCCGCTGCCATCCACCGGGCGCGCATCGCCAACGTTCGCCAGCGCCTTCTCGGCCCGGTCACCGCGATCACCGGTTATGCCGAGTTGCTGCTCGCCGACGCCCGCAAGGACGGACCCGAGGCGGTCGTCTCCGATCTCGAGAAGATCGCCGAGGCGGGTGCCGCGCTCGCGGCCCTGGTCGAGGGGCTGGTCGCCACCGAGGCGCGCGGGCGCGAGCGGGCGCCCGAGGACCCGGCCGCGGTGCAGTCGCGGCTGCGTCACGACCTGCGCAACCCCTTGAACGCGATCCGCGGCTATGTAGAGATCGTTCTCGAGGACCTCGAGGAGACCGGCGGCACGGCGCTCCGCGGCGACCTCGACGCGCTGTGGACCGAATGCCAGCGCCTGCTTTGGCAGATCGATGTCATCGTCGACTTCTCGACCGGGGCCGAGGAGGCGGAGATCGACGACGCCGAGGCCGCCATGGTCGGCGATCTGGTGCGCACCATCGCGAGCGCCCGACCGCGCGGCGCCGAAGCGATGCTCAAAGGCCATATCCTGGTGGTCGACGACGACCCCAGCAACCGATCGCTGCTGGTGCGCCGGCTCGCCCGGGACGGCCACCGGGTGGCCGAGGCCGACAACGGCGAGCACGCGCTCAGGCTGCTGGCGGCCGAGCCCTTCGACGTCGTCCTGCTCGATCTTCTGATGCCGGGGATGAACGGCTTCGAGGTCTTGCGCGCGATCAAGGCCGACCCCAGCTTGCGCGAGCTTCGGGTGCTGATGGTCTCGGGCCAGCAAGAAACCCAAGGCGTGCTGCGCTGCATCGAGGCGGGCGCCGAGGACTACCTGCCCAAGCCGGTCGATGCGATCCTCTTGGACGCCCGCATCCACGCCTGCCTCGAGGGCAAGAGCTGGCGCGACCGCGAGCGCGCTTATCTCGACGCGCTCAAGGCAGAGAAGGAGAAGTCGGAAGCCCTGCTCCACAATATCCTGCCGGCCCCGATCATCGCCCGGATGAACGCAGGCGAGACCCTGATCGCCGACCGCTTCGAGGACGTCACCGTCTTGTTCGCCGACGTCGTCGGTTTCGTCGCCATCTCGTCGCGGCTCGATCCGCCGCGGCTGGTGCAGACCCTGAACACCATCTTCTCGGCCTTCGATGCGCTCGCGCGCGAGTTCGGGGTCGAGAAGATCAAAACGATCGGCGATGCCTACATGGCGGTGGCCGGCCTGCCGGGGACGCGGCCCGATCACGCCCCGGCGATGGCCGATATGGCGCTCGCCATGATGGCCGCGATCGCGCGCATCGAGACCACGGGGGATCGCTGGCAGCTGCGCATCGGCGTCCACACGGGGCCGGTGATCGCCGGGGTCATCGGCCGGCACAAGTTCGTCTACGATGTCTGGGGCGACACCGTGAACCTGGCGAGCCGGCTGGAGAGCACCGGCCGGCCCGGGCGCATCCAGATCTCGGAAGCGCTCGCCCGCCGCCTCGCCCGGCGCTTTCGGGTGGAACCCGCCGGGGTGGTGGCGGTGAAGGGCAAGGGCCGCACCCCCGTCCACGTTTTGCTCGGGCGCGAGGGCTGAGGCCCGCCGCGGCGCCGGGGCCGCGGCGGGGAGGCGTCAGTCGTCGCTTTCGTTGTCGCCGCCGTTTTGGTCGTCATGGCCACGGTGGCGGCGGCGCATGTCGGCGGGGCCGAGGGCGGCGTCGTCGTTGCGGTCCATCCGCCGCACCAGGTGGGCGAAGGGGCGGGCGAACTCGGCCTTGGTACGCTGCCGTCGCCGTCGGCATCGAGCGCCTGGAAGCGATCGACCATGCGCTCGCGCATGGCGTCCAGCCAGAGGGCCTGGAACTCGTCGAGCGAGAGGGCGCCGTCGCCGTTGGCATCGAAGGCGGCGAGGCGGTCGGCCCGGGCGCGGTCGATCTCGGCCTGGCTCAAGCGGCCATCGCCGTTGCTGTCGAAGGTTTCGAGCATCCTCTCCATGTGGCCCATCCGACCGTGCATGGCGTGACCCCAGCCGCGATCGCCGCCCCACCCGTGCCATTCGCTGGCGGTGGCCAGGGCCGTGGTTCCGAGCAGGGCGGCGGCGCCCACAAGGGCGATGGTTCTGGTCTTCATCTCTGACCTCTTCGGCTTTCGCTTGCGGTGACGGCAAGATGTGGCCTCTCTGTCGCAAAGGTTTGTCGGCGGGGGCACGATTTCGTCGCCCGCTGTCGCGACGCCCCGGGCCTGCGACAATTGGCGACGATTTCCCTTGCCCCAGGGGGCGCCGGCGCTGGCATTCTCGGGCGCGAGAACAGGTGAGAACGGGCACATGGAGCCGGTCCCCCACATCCTGATCGTCGATGACCACCGCGAGATTCGCGATCTTCTCGCCCGCTACCTCGGCCGTCACGGTTTCCGGGTGACGACCGCCGACGGCGGCCGGGCGATGCGCCGGGTGCTCGCCGGCGGCGCCATCGATCTCGTCGTCCTCGACATCATGATGCCGGGCGAGGATGGCCTCGCGCTGTGCCGCCACCTGCGCGAGACCACCCGGCTGCCGGTGATCCTCTTGACCGCCATGGCCGAGGAGACCGACCGCATCGTCGGGCTCGAGATCGGCGCCGACGACTACGTGACCAAGCCGTTCAACCCGCGCGAGCTTCTCGCCCGCATCAAGGCGGTGCTGCGCCGCGCCCAGAGCCTTCCTCACGAGCGCGTGCCGGCGGTCCGCGGGCGGCTCGCCTTCGCCGGCTGGACCTTCGATGCCGACCGCCGCGAGGTGATCGACGCCGAGGGCACCGCGGTCGCCCTCAGCACCGGCGAGGCCCGCCTGCTCGAGGCCTTCCTGCGCCACCCGCGGATGGTGCTCTCGCGCGAGCAGCTCCTCGACCAGACCCAGGGGCGCGCCGCCCGGGTCTTCGACCGCAGCATCGACAACCTGGTCAGCCGGCTGCGGCGCAAGATCGAGGCCGACCCCAAGGCGCCGGCGCTGATCAAGACGGTCTGGGGCGGCGGCTATCGACTGGCCGCCGAGGTGGTGCGCCGATGAGGCGCCTTCTGCCGCAAAGCCTCGCCGGGCGGCTGGTCCTTCTTCTTCTGCTCGCGCTGGTCGCCACCCAGGGGATCAGCCTCGCCGTCTTCTATGGCGAGCGCCGCCACGCCGTGCGCGCGGTCGAGCGGGCGCAGGTGCTGGTGCGGACGGCCTCGACCGCGCGCCTCCTCGCCGACGTGCCGCCGGCGCTCGGGGGGCGCGTGGTGGCGGCGGCGAGCGGGCCCCGGCTCCGCTTCTCGCTGGCCGAGGAGAGCGCCGTCGATCCGGCCCACGCCGAGCGCCGCGATAGCCGGCTGGGGGCGCGGCTCGCCCGCCTGCTCGAAGGCGCCGGCGTGACCGAGGCCCGGGTCCGCCTCGAGGCGGGCGAAGCGACGGGCCTCTTCGCCCCGATGTGGCGCCGCCACCGCCATCATCACGACGAGGGCGAGGACGACGATCACGGCGGCCGCCACCGCGGGCTGCGCGCGCTCACCATCGCCGTCCACCTCGGCGACGGACGCTGGCTCAATGCCGAGACCGTGCTGCCGCCGCCGCTGCCCGGATGGGCGCGGGCCTCGGTGCTCTCGCTCGCCGCGATGGCGGCGGTGGTTGCCTTCGTCGTCGTCCTCTCGGTGCGCCGCATCACCCGGCCCTTGCGCGCGCTCGCCCTCGCCGCCGACGGCGTCGGCCGGGGCGAGGCGACGCCGCCGCTGGCCGAGGAGGGCCCCGAGGAGGTCCGGCGCACGGTCCGCGCCTTCAACCGCATGCGGGGGCGGATCGAGCGCTTCGTCGAGGACCGCACGCGGATGCTCGCCGCGGTCAGCCACGACCTCCGCACGCCGATCACCACGCTTCGACTGCGCGCCGAGTTCGTCGACGACGCCGAGACCCGCGAGCGCCTCGTCGCCACCCTCGACGAGATGCAGGCCATGATCGAGGCGGTGCTCGCCTTCGCCCGCGAGGACGCCGCCCGCGAGGATACCCGCCGGGTCGATCTCGCCGCCCTGGTGGCAAGCCTCTGCGACGACCTCGCCGATCAGGGCGGCGACGTCGCCTTCGCCGAGGCGGGCAAAACGACGCTGGCCTGCCGGCCGGTCGCGCTCAAGCGCGCGCTCGGCAACCTGATCGAGAACGCCCTCGCCTATGGGAGGCGCGCCCGGGTGTCGCTGATCGACGGCGCGGAAGCGGTCGAGATCGTGGTCGAGGACGACGGTCCCGGCATCCCCGAGGCCGAGATGGCGCGCGTCTTCGAGCCCTTCGTCCGCCTCGATCGCGCCCGCGGCCACGAGACCGGCGGGGTCGGCCTCGGCCTCGCCATCGCCCGCACGGTCGCCCGCGCCCACGGCGGCGACGTCGTGCTGGCCAACCGCCCGGAAGGCGGCCTGCGGGCAAGCTTGCGCCTTCCCAAGCGCGCGGTCTGAGGGGGCGCCTCTCAGCGCCGGGCGAGGCGGGCGACCAGGGTGCGCACGCCCTCGGCACCGGCGTCGGCGATGGCGCCGGCGAGCGGCACCAGGGCGGCGTCGAGGTCGGCGGCGGGGACGGTGTTGGCCTGGCGCACTACCCCGAGGCGGCGGCCGTCCCGCGCGATGACCTCCCAGACGACCTCGATCCGGGCGAGGCCCGGCCCGGCGGCGGCCGAGGCGACACTGCCGAGAACGTAGAGCGCGTCGTCGGGCGCCACGCCGGGGCCGAGCACGCGCAGACCCAGGCCTTCCAGCGCCCGCGCCATCGCCCGGGTCAGCGGCGCCCCACCGCCGGGCGGGGCGCCGGCCACCGGCACCACCACGACCGCGCGCGGCGGCGCCACCGGGGCCAGCGCCGCGGCCACCCGCGCCGCCGTCTCGGCCGCCGCCGCGTCGCCCTCGGCGACGGTGAAACGGGCAAGGCGCTTGCCGCCGGGGCCGCGCAGGCGCCAGCGGATGAGGCCGTCCCGGCGCGCCCCCGCCAGCACCGCCCCGGGGCCTTCGCCGACGCTCGCCGGAACCTCGCGATCGGCCAGCGCCGAGACCACTGCCGCGGCCAGCGCCGGGTCGTCGATGACCACCGCGATGCCGGTCGCATCCGCCGGCAGCAGGGGATCGAGCCGCCCGGCCTCGCGGGGCCCGGGCTCGAAGGGCCGCGGCAGGTCGCCACAGGCGGCCAGCAGAACCACCGCGGCGACAAGCGCGAGCGCCCTAGAGAACACAGCTCACCAGCGAGGCCGCGAGGAGAAGACCGGCGAAGAGGAGAATGTACGGCATCTCAGCCGACGACGAGATCGCGTGAGGCCGCCGACAGCCGCTCGCAGCCGGTCTCGGTGACCCGCACGGTCTCACCCACCGCCATCGCGAGCCCGCGGTCGCTGTCCATCAGGATCATATGAAGGAAGAACACCATCCCGGGCGCGGCGGGCACGGGGTTGCCGGCATAGAACATCGGCCAGTCCATCCAGTTGGGCGAAAACGTGGCCCCCAGGGCATAGCCGCAGGCGTTCAGCCGGTGCTCGCGGAAGCCGGCGGCGTCGAAAACGCGGGCGTGGGCGGCGAAGACCTCGCCGATGGGGCGGCCGGGTTTGAGCGCCTCTTGGCAGGCCTCGAGGGCCTCGAGGCAGGCGGCGTGCATGGCGCGGTGGCGCGCGCCCGCCCGCCCGGTGAGGTTGGTCCGCATCAGGGCGGCGTGGTAGTGGCGATAGACCCCGGCGAACTCCAGCATCAACTGGTCCTCGGGCCCGAGGTGGCGGCGGCCCGAGTAATAGCGGCAGAGAAGGGCGTCGGCGCCCGAGCCGATGATGAACTCGTTGGCCGGGTAATCCCCGCCGCCGCGGAAGACCGCGCCCTGCATGGCGGCCAGGATGTCGCCCTCGAAGGCGCCCGGCGCGGACAATCGGTCGGCCTCGGCGAGGGCGGCGTCGGCGAGCGCCGCGGCCTGGCGGACGAAGACCATCTCGGCCGGGCTCTTGACCACCCGGAGCTCGCTGACCAGCGACGAGGCGTCCTCGAGCGTGCAGAAGCCCTCGAGTGCCGCATCGAGGGCGCGCAGGCTGCGCCCGGTGAGGCCATAGGCCTCGAGCTCGACGCCCAGGCGCTGGCCCTTGCAGCCGTGCTCTTCGAGGATGGCGCGCAAGGCCTCGGCCGGCTTGGCCCCTTCGCGATCGACCCAGATGCGGATGTCCTCGATCACCGAGGTGTGGCGCGCCTGGCGCAGATCGGGGGCCCGGGTCAAGAGCGTCATCCGCCCGTCGGCGCCGAGGACGAGGCACTGGAAGAAGACATAGCCGAAGCTGTCGTAGCCGCTCAGGTAGTACATGCTCTCCTGGCGGAACATCAGCAGCCCGTCGAGCCCGCGGGCGACCACGCGGTCGACCGTTCGGGCCTGGCGGTCGGCGTACTCCGCGCGGGCGAAATGCAAGGGCATGGCGGCTCCCCCAAGGCTGGCGACGGCGCCGATTATGGGCCCTCGCCGACGCCCCGCCAATCACCACTCGGCACGGCGATCGCAGTGCGCCCCGAGGCGCCACCCCGCCATCGCGCCGAGCCCACCACCAAGGTGGGAAAAGCCGCCAACCATGTCCCCAGGCTAAACACCCGTCGAGGGGGAAGGGTCTTGCGGCGGCCGCGGGATGGGGAGGGAGGGGTGAGAGCGCTCGGGTTGCGAACGGCGCGTCCTCCCCGTCGAGGGGCGAGGATCGAGGAATGCGCCGCCTCCCCCCTTGCGGGGGAGGATCGAGGAGGGGGGTGTCGGTGCCTCGGCCCGGCGCGGTGGTCGCGGGCGAGATCACCCCCACCCTGCCCTCCCCCGTCGAGGGGGAGGGTTCTTACGGC
>Ga0114931_10008195_pt1 | contig 12686 bp, 9 predicted proteins | sample 2SBtaG_FD_89579 | JGI IMG/M metagenome (GOLD analysis project Ga0114931, IMG submission 89579) | Deep subsurface microbial communities from Kolumbo volcano to uncover new lineages of life (NeLLi) - 2SBTROV14_V59a metaG | ecosystem: Environmental > Aquatic > Marine > Volcanic | place: Kolumbo...
AATATTTTAGAGTTTTACAAAATATTAAATGATTTTTCTCTGGGTAGAATTACAAATGAAATATTTGAAGAAAAATTGCAGGTATTAAGAAAAAATGTATCAAATTTATATACACTATTATCTGTAGATTCAAATATTTTTTATTCAAAAGTTACAGCTTTGTTTAATAAAGATATAATGTTGGATGAAGAATTCGAGAAGGAGCTATTTATTTTTTTTGAAACAATAGAATCGGCAGATATCGAAGAGAGACAAAAATATTTATTGAAAGTAATTCACTCTAATAATATTGGAGGATTTGGTCTTAAATATTTTAATAAAGCCGTCAGTACCATGAAAGTAAGAGAGAATATCGGATTGCCAATAAATATGAACGATCGAATAGTTTTTGCAAAAAAAACACTCAACTTAATGCAGGTACCAATAAGATCTTGCCAAGAAGCATATAACTATGCAAAGAGTAATGATGATTTTATTTTAATGGCATATTCATTATTCGGTGCAAGTCATAATTTCTTGAATTTTCAATTTATCGCATTCTCTTTGGGATTAGACAATTCGGGACTGAGTATATTGGAAGAAAAAAAAGCATATCAATCAAATCTTAAATACTCATTGGAGGCATATAACTTATTTTTAAAAGTCGAGTTGTTTTTAAATGCTTATAAAGCTCTATATAATGCTTCTGAATTAAAGAAAATATTTAGGGTTATTAATAAAGAAGAATTAAATATTATTTCCGATGAAGATCTGGAATCAAGAATTCAAGCCATATGCAGGGAGCTAAATATTGTCCCATTTAAATCTAATGTAGATGCTTTATCTTCAGATTTAGAGAACATGCCGGATGATTGGAGTCTAGTCAAGGACGGGGAAGAGCATAGCTTTGCTAGATTTTTTGCTGATTCTTGTGGGCTTCCAGAGGATAGAATAGAAAATATCGTTTTAGATATAAAGGCAGCTAAAATTTTTGAACAAAACTGTAAGAATCCGGATATCAAATTATTGCAAGATCTGAGTCATACTAAAAGTTTGGAAACATATTATGCCGAACCACCAATCTTTATACTGAAAAACGAAAAAACTGGATCTTTTAGCAGTCGAAGTAATGATATATATAAGTTGCTTAAAGAATTCGAAGAATTATGTCGTGAAAAATGAGTTCTTATCTATAAGCTCTTCCAACCTGTAAAAATAGAATTTGTTATACCTAATAAAAAAACCCTTGTAAATCAAATACTTACAAGGGTTAATGTGGGCCTGGAGGGATTTGAACCCCCGACCAATCGATTATGAGATCATTGATTTATTTCGGTTATTGCTCATAAACGCCGATTTTTTGATGGGGTGTACACACAAATGTACCCAAAATTGGGTTGGTTGGTGAAAGGGTTTCATTTAGGAATTAATATCCTACATAAAATTGAATCAAGAGATAAAGACTCATAAAGCTACCCAATCAATCAAAGTTTTTTTTATTATCAGTGCATGAATTTAATTATTGACTGAATATCTATTCTGTTTTTAAGGATTAGCGATTGCTATGGATGACTTAAGCGGAGTCGCATTTAAAATCAGAAATTTTAAATGTTTTGGTGAGGAAGAACAGGGGTTCGATCAAATTAAGCCTGTCAACATCATTATAGGGCGGAATAATTCAGGTAAATCAACACTTTTGGATCTGATAGATTATGTAACCAAAAATAAGTTCGATTTTCCACGTGAACTATGGCATAATGGCAAAAAGCCAGAAATTATTGCACAAACACTTTTAGATGAATCTTTATTAAAAAGAGTATTTCCAGAAGGTACTCGTGGTGGTGGCATTCCAGGCAGTAGTCATTGGGAATTTGGGAGGAAATTAATAGGGACAAAATTTAGTTGGCAACTAAATGCTAATCAAGATCAGAGGTTTATTAAAATTGGCGACTGTGTTGATGGTACTAGACCATTAGATAGTGTTCACAATTCAAATAAGTATATACAGGATATCTCAAAGGGAATGAAGAATCCTTTTTGGGGTAAACAATTCAAAATAATAAATGCCGAAAGGAATATCGTACCGGAGGGTGATAACAAAAATGATCTTGAAGTTCATGGTGATGGTCGTGGTGTGACCAATATTATCCAGAATTTTATCAATAAAGCTGGCAGATCAAGTGAACTGGTTGAGATAAAACTACTAAATGAATTAAACTCAATTTTTAATCCGGATGCAAATTTTACAGATATCGTATGCCAGCAATTAGAGGATAATAAGTGGGAGATATATTTGGAAGAAGAGGGGAAGGGCAGAATCCCCCTTTCACAGTCTGGAAGTGGGTTGAAAACTATCATTATTGTATTGGTATATATCCATCTTTTGCCTGTAGTTATGGCTAAGGATCTTTCAGAATTTGTTTTTGGGTTTGAAGAGCTTGAAAATAATCTGCATCCGGCTCTTCTGAGGCGACTGCTTTATTATCTAAAAGAACAGGCATTGTCGAATGGATGTCTTTTTTTCTTAACAACTCATTCCAATGTTGAAATCGACTTATTCAGTAAAAGTGATGACGCACAAATTATTCATGTAACACATAACGGGGCGCAGGCTTACTGCAGAAAGGTGCAAACCTACATAGACAACAAGGGAATTTTAGATGATCTTGATGTTCGTGCGAGTGATCTTCTACAGTCTAATGGTATAATATGGGTTGAAGGACCGTCGGATAGAATCTACTTGAACAGATGGATTGATATATGGTCCAATGGTGAACTGAAAGAAGGGCATCACTATCAGTGTGTGTTTTATGGCGGTCGATTATTGTCTCATCTCAGCAGTAAAGATCCCAATTTAGTCGAAGACGGAGTCTCAATCTTAGAAGTGAACAGAAACAGTATCCTGCTGATTGATAGTGATAAACGTAATAAACAGACTCATCTTAATAAAACAAAGAAACGTATCATCAAAGAAATTCAAGATATGGGAGGGACTGCCTGGGTCACTAAGGGAAAAGAGGTTGAAAATTATATTCCTGCTGAGGCGATATCGAAATGGCTTAATCTCGGAAATGTTACCCAAGTAAATCAATATGAGAACTTTTTCGAATATCTCGGTAAAATCAAACAGGGATTTGGGAAAAAGTATGCAAGTAAAAAACCATTGTTAGCTGAAGAAATTAGTCCATATTTAACTAAGGACAATGTGTCTGACGTTTTGGATCTGGCTGATAGAGTAAACGATATATGTGAGGTTATTAATAAGTGGAATCAGTAAGGCGTGGCGTCTCGTGTTAGTTATTTCTGAGAAGTCTTCCCACGTTACTTTATTGAATATTTCTGATTTATGTCTTTTAAGATTGGTTCATAAAGGAATAGAAGCACAAGCCTCATTACTAAATGAATGGGTTAAGTTAACCGATAAAAATACTGCTCTCAAGATGATTTGAGCATTTCAAAATCGGTAGATCCAAGGCCTATTAAATTTATAACGAACTTTTCATCATGATCATCAATAAAAATGTCGAAGTCATTGATGAGTTAAAAAATACTCTGAGTGAAATTGAAGAATGGTCAGAGCAAAACAAGATTCAAATAGCTCATTGTGTGTTGTTTGATAGAGAAGGTTTGCCGGCTGCTTTATGGCAAGGTAGAGTGGACTGGAAAGGTTTTTTAGAAACAGCCAAGAGAATTGGTAATGATATAATATGGATAACTGTAAACAGGGGTAATTTCCCAAATGAGGATAGATTAAATGCATTATTTGAATTTGCAGATGAAGATGAAAAAGAATCCATAATTAACGCTAAAAAATTTGAGGGGAAAATAGTCTCTATAGATATTTATTGGGTCTACAGAGGTGTGTTAAATACGCTTGCGGAAGAGGCGGATTGGGTGGATGAATATTTTGATTATGAAGAAATAGTGAGAGATTTATCATCAAGAGTTCAAGACTATATAATTCAAGGAACAATGCAAGAAAAGGCGGAGAAATTACTTCAACATCCAAAATATTCTGATTGCAAGAACAGGACAGACAGAGGGTATCTGGCTCAACAGATGTTTGGTCTAACTTCTAATTACAGACAAATAGCAGAATTAGCTGAAACGATAAAGAAGCTTGGATAGTAAAATCATTTAGAGGTTTGAAGATGTGAAGTAGATATCTGCGTCAGAAGATTTTTAAACTACCCGTCAAACTCCTGTTTCGATCGATATCACTTCCTTTTCATCCCCTACAAGCTCCTCCGCATGATCGGGATGGCAGGTCATTACAAGCACTTGGGTATCAGTAGAAAATTCTCTGATTGCTTTTACAACAGCTTTTCTACGTTCAGGGTCCATATCCACCATAGGATCATCCAAAATCAGGAAACCGGATTGTTCCTGGAGAAAGTGTTCGGTCAGGGCGAATCGCCAGGCAAGGGAGACGACATCTTTGGTTCCGTGGGATAATAGTTCAAAGGTGAGAGGTCGGTTATCATCGGTTTTAAATTTAACGGGGATGTCTTGGTCGAGTTCGATAGAAGGAAATCGGTTGCCGACCATGACCTGTAACCATTTTGTGAAGCTTGTCTCCAGACCTTTGTAGGTTTCCGTATCCATCGAATTAAGTAGCGTAAGAGATTTTTCGCGAACATTGGCCAGAGTTTCGCCCTCATGGTTTATTCGTTCAAACATTGCAACGGCATCTTGGAGCATTGTCTGTAACTCTTCCGATGAAATATCCGGAGCATTGGCTTCCAGACCGGTCTTCTCCAATTTCACTTCTGATATTTTTCCATCGAGTGCCCGGATATCTTGGTCCAGTGTATCCACATATTGGATAAATTCTTCCGGTGTTTCGAATCCTTCCGGTAACTCCGGGAGTTCACTTAAAGCTTTTTGCAGATCTTTGATGGCCCTGGTGAGATCCGCCAGTTCCAGTAGTACATCATCGACAGATTCATATTGTTTCTTCCATTCATTCAACTGCTTCTCTGCATCACTGGCTTGTTCTGATAGTCTGTTTAATTCTGTCCTGGCAGAAATCAGGTCCTCATTGATCTCACTGATGGCTCTCACATTATCCGGATTCCCATATGATTCAAGCTCTTTTTTAAGCTCCTCTATCTTTTGATCACCCAGTTCACTTTCGTAGATACTCTGTGCCTGGTGCAGGGTCTGCTTTTTCTGCCGGTAAAGAGCTGCAAAGGATTCAGCTTCCTGAACATTCTTGATAGTTAGTTTCTTCAGTTCCCTTTCCAACTCCTCGTCTTTCCTCTTCGATTCCTTGATGATGGATTCGAGATCACCTTCACCGGAAAAGACCTGAACCTCCAAACCGTCACTTTGCAAATTGAATCCGCCTGATGCTGTCTTTTCAGTGGTTTGTCCGGCTTGAAGATTTACCGATTCATTCTTTTTCCCGGCTTCTTCATAATCAACTTGCCTGTCGGATTCAGAGGTGATTTTAACAGTAAGTTTGGCAGCTTCAATCTGCGTTTTCAGACGTGTGATTTCAGATTGGAGTGAGCGTAGTTGCTGCAGATCTGTTTCTTCGATTTTGTGTGCTTCATCCAGCTCTTTTTGTGCATCAGACACCTTGCCGGATAGCTTGTTTAATTTTTCGAGCTTCTCTTTTAATACACTGACCTTTTGCTGGTCCTGTGCTTCTTTTAATTCTTTTTGAAGCCGTGTAATGGCTTCTTCCTGTTTCTTCTTTTGAGGTTCCAGGTGTGCAATCCGGTCCTCAAATACAGGCCATTTCTTACTGATATCAAGCAGACGTTCTCTTTTTTCTTTAGTGGCTACTAATTGCTGCTCTTTGAGTTGCTTTTGGCGGATACCCTCTTTTAACGGATTCAGACGATCAAATTCTTGTTGTTTCTCTTTCTTATCAGCGGTTAGCGTTGTTAGCGACTCATTAATAGCATCCAGTTTCAGGTCGAACTGCTGCGTTTTTTCAAGATCGAGGCGCAAGCGTTCTTTCTCGTAGAATGCTTCAAGTATCTTCCCCAGACCCGACTTATAAGGATTTTTTATGCCCCTGTTATTTTCAGGATATTGTTGATCCCGGTCCCATCGTTTGAAATAATCATCGTACTTCTGATCCAGTAACTCCCGGAACCGGTCCACAGACATGCCTCCGGTTTCCATCAAATTCCGGCGCAACAGATCGCCCAACTCTCTGCGAACACTGTCTTCCTGCTTCATCTCCTGGATGGTACGATACAAACCGGATTGATCAGCCAGGAGGATGGTCCGCATGGTAGCAGGGGAGACAGGCAGTAACGATTCGATCTGTCTTTGTACCTCATCCTCATCCGTTATTTCAGTACCGTCGGGCATATGCATACTTGCGCTTCCCTGCCGGTTTCCCTTTTTCCAGGTTTTCTGAATCCTAATCGACTTGCCTTCGTTATCCTTCAATACAATTTCCACGCGAATAACATCGCCGCCTGTTGCCGGGAAATACCAGCCCATTTCGCTTTCGAGTTTTGCAGCAGTGAGCGATGTGGTTGTAAGCAGAGCATTCAAAATTGCCTGGAAGACGGTTGATTTCCCGGCTTCATTTGGACCGAGAATTACATTCAATCCGTTGTTGAAATCATAAGTCCTGTCACGGATACCGGCAAAAGGGTGGAGCCGAACGGATGCTAATTTCATGATTGCACCTCCCTGATGAGTTCATATGCCATCTGGAGTTCGTCTTCGCTGTCTGAAAGAGAGGAGAGCAATAATTGTGGGAACGATCCTTCGGGAAATTCTTTATGAATCTGCTCTGCTGTAACCTTTCGGCGGACTCCCGTATCATTTAGTTTCAATTCAAGAACAGCATCCCTGAGATTCTGCCTCTGTTGTTTCCAGGTCTCATAAACATCCGGATCAAGCTTTCCTGTAACCGTGAGATCCAGTACCGTATGATTGAAGGTCGGATCCTCATATTTTTTGAGTAACTGTTCAAGATCTGAAGGGCTGTTGATCTGTTCATTTTCCTGCACGAACCGGTAGGTGCCGGTGCTCAGTATCTCTGAACTTATCTTTTTCTGATCGTCGATCGTGTGCAAAAAAGCCCGGCCTTCGTGCTTACAATCGAATCCGTCTGGCTCAAGGGTACCGGGATTGAAGATAATGTCGTTTTTGTCGGGTTTCTCCGGCCAGGTGATGTGTGTATGACCCATCAGCCAGATATCGACACCTGCAGTCTTAAGCTCATTCACGGTCATTGGGAAGTATTGCTGATCAAAATCAGGGGAAACCCCTTTAATGCTTCCATGAGCAATACCGATGTGCAAAAGCGATGGATCTTTTTCTATTTCTGAGACCCATCCGATTGCATTTTCACTGGAGTGTTTCGAACGACAGGGACCGGGATAGACAACAGCCTCCAGTCCGAATCCGGATAGGTCGAATGGTTCATTTTTATCCAGGACTACTACATGATCTTTTGCTTCTTTTTTGAACCGGTCCCAAAGAGAACTGTCAGCCGTTATGTAGTCGTGGTTGCCCGGCAGTACAAGTACAACATTTCCCTCAAATTGATTGACTGCCTGGACTGTTTTCTGGATTTCACCCACCTGCATACCGGTCCGGTCAAAAAGGTCACCGGCAATAGCCAAGATATTTGCTTTTCGTTCGTTTGCCAGGTTTACCACTTTTTGAAGGGTTCGATATCTGGCCTCAGCTAAGGTTTCCTGTGCTTCGGGGTGGTTGCGGAAGTGGAGACCGAGGTGGAGATCGGCGATGTGGAAAATTTGGATCATAACTAATTTAATTCAACTTGGATTCATTTCTCTCATATGCCTCAAGCCATTAAAATCTTAATGTTTATGAGATACTATTCTTAGCCTAATTTCATATTCAAATCTTCGCATAATGCCAAATACTCTGGCAATGGCATTGTGCGTAGGTCTAAAAAATGGCATATAGCCGGTAACTTCTTAAATGCCTTGTTATCATTAGCCTGTTCCGACTCTTCTGTGACAATCACAATGTCGACATCCGGATCCTGATGTTGCCTATTAAATGCATACATCACCATTCTTGTATCGGCCGATCTCAGAAACTCTCGTTTATTGCTTTCAAATTCAGTATCTGTAAGCACGATTCTGGCGGGCGTCGTAAAATTATTATCCACCATGTTATAAAACTTTCTTGGCGAAGCTGGTATAATATCTTCTGTTTTTAAAGGTAAATGGTTAGCCTTCAAAAAAGACTTGTCCAAAAGAAAATCAAGTTTTTCTATAACGATTCTTTTTGCAACAAACCGGCATTCTTCAAGTACCGCATCAATTAATAGTATACGCCGATTTTCGAGGCCTTGCTTTACGTGGTTGTAGATCTTCTCTTGATGATCAAAAGGCAGATAATAACGTGCGAGAGAAACAAATGAGCTTGTATCAAAAATGAACATCATTCGATATAATCGCCTACTTTTTCCGGTTTGATGTTCAGTTTCTTGACTACTTCATACTCGTCAAGTACCCCGCTGTAATAAGCTTGTTGAATGGCTGATACAAAGAGCGGGCTTTTGATTGGTTTCGGAGCACGGCCTTCCGACTTTATTCCAAGTTCTTTCTTTCGTTGTTTTTCTTTTTCTTCTTCTTCCAGTTTTCCGGTATTCTTCCTTCAGTTCCTGCTTGACCTTATTATAATTTATTCTGTTAATCTGATCGTTGAACAGTAAGTTGGTAAAAAGAGCAAGCCGGCTCAGATGAGTTCTTTGTGATATTTGATTGATCGTATCCCAATGGTAATCATTTTGGGGACCGGCTGGTTTAAGCCCTTTTAATGTGGCATGATAAGGCCCGGCCAAAAAATAAAATGCAAACTCGTTACACCATGTCTCTATGCGATTTTTGTCCCGAAAATTAATTGTTTGTTCGTCAACCGGCTCCACCTCTTCCTCGTTGAGAAGATAATGACCCAACTCATGCACTAGGGTAAAGATTTCCCGGGTAAAGGACTGATGGCGTTTGAGTACAATCATATTGGGTTTAAGGTAGAAACCGTCAATATTGGCCTTTTCCTTCTTATTCCATGTTTCAACAAACTCAAAAACCATAATGTTAACCCAGCCATTTTGGCTATCAGTGCCTTCAGAAAATCCCGTCGGTTGGCATGAAATTCAGGATATAGTATTGGCCGTAATTCATCGGCAGAGGTTTCGCTACTCTCATGGATGGTATAAGTCTTAATTTTGCGATCAAGCCTTAGTTCGGAAAGTTTGATAATGGCTGAAAGGGAATGTTTCAGGTCTTCAAAGGCATTCACTACTTTAACGGCACCAATACTTAAAGACTCCGTATTAAAGCTCTCCTTTCTAAAAAATACACTTGATTCTTTCGATGTATCGGGAGCTTTTGGGTCAAGGTAGTAATGGAGACCTTTCTCAAATAGTTTATCGATCCGTTTCAGGTAAGGAAGTTTGATTTGCTCTCCAAAGACGTCCTTTTCCGTAATGGGATTTTTTAGGCAACTACTAATTTTTTCCAGAAAATCAGGCACACTAAGCCTGTACATCTTCAAAAGATGTTTAATTCGGGCAGTATTGTGTTCGATTTTCATGAAGTCAGTAACCGTTCGCTTTCTCGAATTGCCGGGTAAAAGAGCAATAATAACTTTTGAAATGGTCTGGGTTTATATTTCCTTATCCAAATCAGTATAAACGCCGCCAATACATTACGGCGATAATACATTGGATTACCTTTTCATTTAATCTAATGAATCTTAAGTAAGAGTAAAATATGTGAGTGCCAGCATGGTGGCATGGGTAATCCTCGTTCCCAGGCTCTTCCTGGGAACGCAAGGTCGGGAAGCTCTGCTTCCAGATTTCCTTGGGCCTGGGAGCAGAGCTCCCGGGTTGGCATTACGAAGCAGAGCTTCGTAACGAGGAAAGGGAACTGTCAGTCATGATATAGTCATGATTTCCAGGCAGTACAAGTGCTACATTTCCCTCAAATTGATTGACTGCCTGCACTGCTTTCTGGATTTCACCCACCTGCATACTGGTCCGGTCAAATAGATCACCGGCGATGGTTAAAATATTTGCTTTCCGTTTATTAGCCAGGTTTACCACTTTTTGAAGGGTTTGATATCGGGACTCAGCTAAGGTTTCCTGTGCTTCGGGGTGATTGCGGAAGTGGAGGCCAAGGTGGAGATCGGCGATGTGGAAAAAACGGATACTCATTTTCAGGCTTCTATGCAGTGACTGTTTTATTTGTCATCATTTCGTAGTGACTGCCATGATCCATCTTATAAAAAATATCTTTGAAAACTTTCAGATATTTATGAATGTCACTGGAGTCTACGGTAACTGCCAAATCATCATTTATGAAATGTGAACCATCATTAATCCAACCAACCAATGATTTGCATATCAACTTTTCTTCACCTTCAAATTTCTTAAGAGCCTCTACGGCATAATCTAAATTGCCAAGGATGTTAAAATAGTACTCCAAAATTCTGCGCATAGTGTTAAAAATAGTTGCCGTATTAATTTTGTCAGATTCATCCAGCTCTCTCCACAATAATTCATACGTAGTTTTGATAGGGTTATCCTCATGCTCGATTATTCTCGATTGTTTGTCATGCTTTTGCACCAACCAATATGATTCCTCTTTCCACTTATTATCTCTGTTACTCCTGAATGTCACCTCCTTAAAGAAATACACATTGTGCGTGAGAATAAAGATCTGTTTTATGCCATTTTTATCCTCTTTTGCATCACGAATAATAGATTTTATTAAGTTGCTGACCACGAATAGCACACTACTATCTAAACTTGATATGGGATCATCAATGACTACGATTTTATTCTTGGTAACCCCTGTTTCCTCAGTACTACCTTTAAGCAGATGATAAAAATAAAGAAATGTGATAAATGTATATTCACCCTCACTTAATGTCTGACCAACTTTTTGGCCATCATCTCTTACCAATTCGTAAAATCCTTTTTTCTTTGCTTTCTGAAGTTTAAAATTAGTAAATCCAAAGCTGTTAAGTAGTTTGTTGATTTCATTAACACTATACTGAACACTAGTTATTTTAGATTCCAATTCCCTGACTGAATTTTCTGCGACAAGCTTTTCAGTATTTCTGTTTTGTAATGTTTCGCTTAGACCATTAATTGCCTTGGAATGTCTTGTTTTTTCTAGAGAATATGATTCTATGTCATGTTTTATATTCTCAACAGTAAATTTCCAGATTTGATTTATTAAATTTTCTTTCTCTCTATCGATATTTTCTACTACTTCATTGTTTTTATTAATTACTTCATTATACTTAATAATTAAACCAGATATCTCAGAGGTGATTTCATTTATAGGTTCTAGTGAGACAGGGATACTAGGGTTTTTTAATTTATCATCTATAGTCTTTGCGTTATTTTTTATTCTCTCATCAATAAAATTCTTCTTCTTTGACAGTTCGGTAAAATCTAATATTGGTATATCTTGTTGTATTATTTGATCAATGTTGCTCAGTACTCCATTCTGTGAAGTACGATAATTTTCTAACAAGTTTTCAATTTGTTGAATCTTTGTACGGTACGTTTCATCAAAAAAATTTTCGATTTCAGCCTTTAGATTTACCGAAATCTCTTGCTGACAGAAAGGACAAACGTCGCCTGAGAGGTTCAGATATCCCAGTCCCTGTTTTACCCAATCACTGTTATCTAGTTTTTCGATTAATTTTCCAATTTCAACATCCTCTTTACCGATGATTTTTTCTTTAAGTACTTGATCTTCCTGCAAGCCTATCAGAGAGGAAAAATCGGGAATTTCTAATGTGTCATAACTCGTTAATAATTCTGAAAAAATTTGATCACATTTTTCTATTATCTTCTCTTTTTCAAGTATGGGGGAATCGTTACCGATTTCACTCAAGCATTTTTCAAAGAATGACTTTTTACTTCCCAGATAACCCCGATATGCTGGTTTGAAATGATCTATGTACTCATCTTTGAAATTCCAAACACGTTCAATAAAGTTTTTTTTGAGTTCTGTAAACTCAGTTTTTTTCTTTTCTATCTGGTTATTTATGTTAACTATATCATCTTCGACTTCATCAATCCTTGTTCGGGTTTCCTCTATCTTTTTTTTGGAGTCTGTAGAATCTTTCCCAAGCGTAAAAATGCCTTTAATAGAATCACTTTGGCTAAAATTCTCTTCAACGAAATTTTTGTTATACACTATTCGTTCGACAGGTCCCGATTTCCAGGTAATATTGCATTGAGGATATAAATCACAATCATTTATTACTTTTCCTAATGTGGTTTTACCTGTCCCATTTCCACCAAATAGATAGTTAATTTTATTTGGCTGAATTTTCTCTAATTGCTTAAATGTCGCGGCATCTACAAGTTCTATACTTTTTATCATAACTCTATTGATGGAAACTTAAATTTTCGAAGAATTAAGGTAAATACTACACGTTAACCACTTTCGTGCTCTCCTCACCAAACTGACTAATCACCCTCACAGCTATCTTTTGACCGTCTCTTTTCTTTTTGATGGGATGGGATGTAAAGCCATATAGCCGATCAAAAGCTTCTTCGTCTATTTCGATTTTGAGGGTGCGCTCGGCGTTTCGTTTCTGGCTTTGTTTGGCCATGTCGTTCAGACCTTTTTCCCAGGCATTAAATTCGTTTTTACTACCTCCGCAGAAGAAGACCTGTTTTACTACGAAATTACTGCCATCATAATCATCATCCACCATCCAGTAGG
>Ga0114931_10008196_pt1 | contig 12680 bp, 12 predicted proteins | sample 2SBtaG_FD_89579 | JGI IMG/M metagenome (GOLD analysis project Ga0114931, IMG submission 89579) | Deep subsurface microbial communities from Kolumbo volcano to uncover new lineages of life (NeLLi) - 2SBTROV14_V59a metaG | ecosystem: Environmental > Aquatic > Marine > Volcanic | place: Kolumbo...
CGCTCGTCGGCAACCTGCTGCGCGTGCTGGCGACCGTCGTGGCGGCAGACCGGCTGGGCGTTGCGCGCGCCACGGCGCCCTCGCTGCACGAGGCCGCCGGCCTTGCGAGCTACGGGCTGGCACTGGCGGCGCTGTGGGGCGTGGCGCTCGTGGTGGCGCGTCGCGATCGGCCGTCGCCGCCGGCGGCAGGCTCCGCTCCGCCTTCACCTGACGCGAAGAAACAGGAGCCTCCTCGGTGAGTTTTGGCGCTGACATAGAGGAACAGGTGAAGGCGTGCGGGCGTGCCCTCGGCTTCGACCTGGTCGGCGTCGCCCCGGCCGAGCCGAACGCCGCGAGCGAGCGACTGCGCGAGTGGGTGGCGCGTGGCCATGCCGGCGAGATGGCCTACATGGGCGAGCGCCTCGAGGAGCGCATCGACCCGCGGCGGGTACTCGACGGGGCGCGCAGCGTCGTCGTGGTCGGGCTCGTGTATGCACCGGATGCCAGCGAGACACCCTCTGCGGCCTTCGGCCTCGCGCGCTACGCCGGCGGTGACGACTACCACGAGGTCCTGCTCGACCGCCTGCGGGCACTCGGGGCGGCGCTCGAGGTGCTGGCGGGCCGGGCCGTGCGCACGCGCGCCTACGTCGACACCGGGCCGGTCGCGGAGCGCGCCTTCGCCGAGCGCGCCGGGCTCGGCTGGGTGGGCAAGAACAGCTGTCTGATCCATCCCCGTCTGGGTTCCTATCTCTTTCTCGGTGTGCTGCTCAGCGATCTCGAACTCGTTCCCGACGCTCCGGCGAGCGACCACTGCGGCAGCTGCCGCGCCTGCCTCGAGGCCTGTCCGACCGACGCCTTCGCCGAGCCCTACGTGCTCGATGCGACGCGCTGCATCGCCTACACGACGATCGAGGCGCCAGGACCCGTGCCCGTGGCGCTGCGCGAGGCCCATGGCACGCAGGTCTTCGGGTGCGACATCTGCCAGCAGGTCTGCCCCTGGAACCGGAGCACCCAGGCCGCGTCGCTCGACGACCCGCTCGGGTTGCGCGAACGGCTGGCGCCGCGGGCCCGGTGGCGGCGCGTCGACCTGGCCTGGTTGCTCGACCTCGACGAGGACGCCTGGCGCGTCGCCACTCGTGGCAGCGCCGTGCGACGCGCTCGCTGGCGCGGCCTGCTGCGCAATGCCCTGGTCGCCGCGGGCAACAGCGGCGACCGGGAACTGGTGCCGCGCATCGAGCGGCTCGCGCGCTCATCCGACCCGCTGGTTGCCGAGCATGCGCGCTGGGCGCTCGGGCGTCTCGCCGGGGCAGCGGACGGGCAGGCGCACGGCCCCTCCCACCGCTGAGCTGCCGGGCCGCTCGGCGGCGCAGCGGCGCGTGCGCGCTCACGGCCGGCGGGCGACCAGCCGCGCCAGGGCGTCGCCGCGGCCTACGGCCGGCGGCGTTTCCTCGTAGTGCACGACTTCGAGGTGCGGGAACAGCCGCGGCAGCTCGCCCGGCCGCAGCAGGAAGGCGTCGCGCCGCGGGCCCCGGCCGCTTTCGCGCTGCCGTGTGGTGAACGTCTCGTACAGCAGCAGGCCACCGGGCGCGAGTGCCCGTTCGATCGCGCTGGCGAGCGGCCTGAACAAGAAGCGAAACACGAGGATTGCAGCACAACTCTCCGGCCGGAAAGGGAGATTGTCTCCATCCGGTCGGCGCTCGAGATCGCACTGCAGGCGCTGTGGAGGCCGGGGGCAGTCGACCGCCGCGGCGCCGAGCTGCTCGAGGCTGCCGCGGTCGATGTCGACGGCGACCACCCCGACCGCCGCGCGTGCAAGGGCGAGGGCATTGCGTCCGCGGCCGCTCGCGAGGTCGACGACCGCGCCGTGCGCGGCGGCGCGGCGCAGCGCTTCGAGCTGTGCGACGACCAGCGCGGAGGGCGCCCGCGCGTCGTCAGCCTCCGAGCTCATCGCGGAAGGTGGCGCGCATGCGCGCAGGGAAGTCCGTCACGAGGCCGTCGACGCCGATGTCGACGAGCCTGTGCATCTCGTCCGGGTCGTTGATCGTCCACGCGTGCACGAGCACGTCGTAGCGGTGCGCGTGCGCGACCAGTTCCGGCGTGACCAGCGGCCGGCCCGCGAACTCGGTCGGGATCTGCAGCGCCATGGCCTCGCTGTCGGGTTCTTCGCCGCTGATCGCGGCGCGCACGAAGGCGAGCACGTCGCCGACCGAAGCGCCGAGCGCGGGGTCGAGCCCGCTGCGCGCGCGCTCGGCGTGGATCCGGCGCATGATCGCGTCGTGTTCGGCCGCGAGCAGCGTGCGCTCGGCGCGCCCGTGCGCGCCGATGGTCGCGAACACGCTCTCGACGAGCCCGGGGGCCTCGGCCTTGATCTCGAGGTTGAAGCGCGCATCCGCGAAACGCTCGAAGGCTTCCTCGAGTGTCGGGATGCGATGGCCACGACCGCGTTCGGGAAAGTCCTCGTCCGGTCCCGCGAAGCCGAAGGCCGCATCGAGTTTCTGCACTTCGGCCAGCGTGCACTCGCTGATGCGGCGCTGGTCGCCGGTCATGCGCTCGAGCGACGGGTCGTGTGCGAGCACCGCCACACCGTCACGGGTGGCGTGCACGTCGCTCTCGAGGATGTGGGCCCCCTGTGCGAGTGCGAGTGCGAAGGAAGCGAGCGTGTTCTCGGGCGCCTCGCCCGCCGCACCGCGGTGGCCGATCACCGTCGGCCGCGGAACATCGAAGAAGGGGTGACGCATACCGACTACGATATCATGCGCCGCCCGATGGCCGTCCTCACCCACGATGTGATCGTCGACGAGATCGAGGCCGGGCGGCTCGTGATCGACCCGTTCGAGCCCGACCAGGTCGGGCCGGCGTCGATCGACCTCACACTCGCCGACGAGATCCGCGTGATCGAGGCCGGCCGCTCGCCGATCGACATCCGCGAAGACGTCGACTACCGCCGGCACACGCGCGTGGTTTCGCTCGCCGAGCCCTTCGTGCTCGAGTCGGGCGCGACCATCCACGGCATCACGCGCGAACGCCTCGAGCTTCCGGCGGACCTGTGCGGCTTCCTCGAGGGCCGCAGCCGTTTCGCCCGCCTCGGCCTGATGATCCACGTGACCTCGGCGCTCGTGCAGCCGGGCGTGCGCAACCGCCAGGTACTCGAGATGGGCAATGTTTCGGGGCATCCGCTGCGCATCCACGCGGGCGTGCGCATCTGCCAGCTCGTGCTGATGCGCACCGAGGGCCGCGCCGCCTACGCAGGGCGTTTCGCGGACCAGCAGGCGATCTAGGGTCGATGCGGGCCGTCGTGCAGCGCGTCCGCGAGGCGCGCGTCCAGGTGGGCGGGCGGGAGATCGCGGCCATGGGACGCGGGCTGCTCGCGCTCGTCGCGGTGGCGCGCGAGGACGACGAAGCCGACGCGCTGTGGCTGGCGCGCAAGCTCGTCGGGCTGCGCGTCTTCCCTGACGCACACGGTCGCATGCAGCACGCACTGCGCGATGTGGCCGGCACGCTCGGCGTGGTGTCGCAGTTCACGCTGCTCGCCGACGTGCGCAAGGGACGGCGGCCGTCGTTCGGCGCGGCGGCGCCCGGGCCGCACGCACGCCGGCTCGTCGAACGCGTGGTGCAGGAAGCGACGGCGAGCGGTGTGACGACGGTCACAGGACGTTTCGGTGAAGAGATGGAAGTTGCGCTCGTCAACATGGGGCCGGTCACACTGTGGATCGATACGCGCGAGGCGCGCTGATCCGACACTGCCGTGATGTCGCTCGCTTGCCAGCGCCCGACCGACCCGGCACTCTTCCCGGCCATGGGGGTGCAGTGCGGTCCATCCGCACCGCAGAAAGGAGAGGAACGGGACATGTCCTTGAAATCCGATCGGATGACAGAAGAGAGGCGGGCCGGCGGCCGCGCGCGTCGTGCGCTGGTGTCCTTGTCCTGCGGTGTCGTGCTCGCGCTTGCGCCGGTCTCGGCACTCGCACAGGACGACGCCGAGATGGCGAAGGACGCGGGCATCGGGTTCGGCTCGGCGATTGCGAGCCTGGCCTACGTACCGGTCAAGACCTTCTACGCCGTCGGCGGCGTGCTGGTCGGCGGGCTGGCCTACGCGTTCTCGGGCGGCGACGCAGAGGTGGCGCGGGTCGTGCTCACACCTTCCGTGCTCGGCGACTACGTGATCACGCCGGACCACCTCGCCGGTCGAAGGCCGGTCGAGTTCTTCGGTCGGGCGCCGGGTGAACGCGACGCGGACTACGCGCAGACGCGCACCGAGGACCCGGACGTCGCTGCCGCACCCGAGGGCTGGTAGGCCAGGCGCCGTGCGCCCCCGCGACGGGGCGGGAGCGCACGGGCCCGGCGCGATCCGGGCGACCTGGAGCGCGGCTCCCTCGCAGGGGTCGCGCTCCAGGTGCGTCTGGCCCGCGACCGCAGGAGCGCCCGGTCGGCGCAGCGGAGCGGCTGGCCGGCGGGTCGCACCGCGGCGGCGCGCCGCGCTGGCGCGGCGGCACGGAAGGTCCGAGCGCAGGCGGCGGGCCGGGCCCGGCAACCGCGGCGGCGCGCGTTGCTGCGCTCCGGGCGAGCGGGCATGCTTGCGGCCCTCCCGCACCCGGTCCGGATCGTGCGCCCGCAGACCCTCGGAGCTTCGAACATGACGGACCTGCTCGCGCACGCGCCGCTGGCCTTCGCCGCGGGCCTGCTCTCGGTCTTCTCGCCCTGCGTCCTGCCACTGCTGCCCGCCTATCTCTCGCTGGTCTCCGGCGTGAGCGTGGAAGAACTCGGCCTGACCGGCGCGCGCGAAGACGCTGCAAGCGACGCGCGCCTCCACCGCAGCCTCGTGGGAGCGGTCGTCGGCTTCATCGCGGGCTTCACGAGCGTGTTCGTGCTGCTCGGCGTCGGCGCCGTCACGCTCGGGCATCTGGTGCGCGGCTGGCGGCTGTCGGTCGCGGGGCTCGAGCTCTCGATCGCACAGATCGCCGGTGTCTTCATTGCATTGCTCGGGCTGCACATGCTCGGCTGGATGCCGATCCGCTGGCTGCGCCAGTGGCTCGACCGCGATACGCGCCCGGTGCTCGGCGGCGGCGAGCGCAGCGTGCTGAGCACCTTCCTGGTCGGCGCAGGCTTCGCGCTCGGCTGGTCGCCGTGCATCGGCCCGATCCTGTCGGGCGTGCTCACGCTGGCGGCCAGCCGCGAGACGGTCTGGCAGGGAACTGCGCTGCTGCTCGTCTATTCGGCCGGTCTGGCGGTGCCCTTCGCGCTCGCGGGCATGAGCGTCGAGGTCTTCTTCCGCGCCTTCGTCGGCATCCGCCGCCACCTGCGCGCACTCGAAGTCGTCTCGGGGGCAGTGCTGGTCGCAGCGGGCTTGTTGCTGGCGACAAACCAGTTCGGCTGGCTGAACGCACGCTTCGCCTTCCTCAACGAGTGGGTGTTGTCGCTCGAGCAGGCGCTGCTGTGAGCGGTGCCGGCGTGGCGCGTGTCGCGATCGCCGCACTGCTGCTGTGCGGCGCGGGCTGTGAGCGCGCGAGCGCCCCGGCGGCGGCGGACGGTGCCGCCGCCGCGGCGGGCGACGCTGCGCCCCTCGAGCCGATGGGGGAGCGCGGCATGGCGGCGATCGGTCGCGAAGCGCCCGACTTCCGGCTGCCGCGCCTCGGCGGTGGCGAGCGCAGCCTCGCAGATCTGCGCGGGCGGATCGTCGTGATCGACTTCTGGGCGACCTGGTGCGTGCCCTGTCAGCTCAACGTGCCCGAACTCAACGCCTTCGCGGATGCGCACCGCGACGACGCCGACGTCGTGCTGCTCGGCGTTGCGACCGACGTCGAGGGCGCCGAGACCGTCGCTCCCTGGGTGGAGGACAAGGGAGTCCGCTACGAGGTCCTGCTCGGCGACCTCGACCTCGCGACGCGTTACGGCATTCCGGGCATGCCGACGACCTTCTTCATCGATCCCCGGGGCCGCATCGCCGACATGCACGTGGGCTTCATCGACCGCGAGCGGCTCGAGGACTCGCTCGCGCACGTCCGCCGCGGTGGAAGCTGAGCCCCCGCTCAAGCGCGCCCGCCGACGCGCCGATCCAGCCTCCCGCAGCCCCGCGTCCCGAGCAGGGCCACAGGGAGCGACCGCGTGAGCGACGCCCGCAAGCCGATGGACACGCAGCTCGAGATCGAGGCGAACTACGAACGCCTGTACGAGCCCGGAGCGGTCGTATTCGAAGAGGGCGCGGAGGGCGAGTCCGTCTTCGTGATCCAGTCGGGCGAGGTCGAGTTGTCGCGCCTCGGGTCGTCGGGGCGCGCGGCGGTGGCGCGGCTCGTCGCCGGCGACTTCTTCGGCGAGCTGTCGGTGATCGTCGGTGCCCGCCGCAGTGCGCGCGCCGTGGCGGTCGTGCCGACGCGCCTGATCGAACTCGATGCGGCCACCTTCGAGGAACTCTGCGTCGCGAAGCCCGAAGTGGCGATCCGCGTGATCCGGCTCCTGACGGAACGGCTCACGGATGCAGAAGCGCGCTTGTCGCGCCTCGGAGTCGACGACCTGGTGCGGCCGCTCGTGCGCGTGCTTGTCGAATCGGCACAGCCCGACGACGAGGGAGGCATCCGTATCGCCGGCCGGCTCCGCGACCTCGCGACACAGACCGGGCTCAGCATGCTCGAAGCGCACCGCGTGCTGCACCAGCTCTTCGACCGCAAGGCGCTGCGGCTGGTCGACGACGTGCTGGTGGCGACGAGTGTCGACGCCCTCACGGCGGCGCTCGAACCCGCTTCCTGAACCCGGCGGCCCTGCGTCCCACGCACGCGCGCGTCCACGTGCACCTCGCTCCGATCCGCCGCAACCGCTCTGCTTGGACCGGCTGCGACCGCTCTGATAGGGTCGCCCTGCTTCGCGGCACGTGTGGGCAGGGGGGCGGCGGTGTTCTGTGTGCGGGTCTACGCCGTCGCGCTCGCGTGCCTGCTCGGGTGGTTCGCAGTCGGCGGTGCCCGTGCGGACGTCCGCTTGCGCGACGAACGCGTCGAGGTGACGGCGGACCAGATCGAGTACTTCCGCGACCGTGGCGTCTTCGTGGCCGAGGGGCGCGTCGAGGTCGTCTACGGCGGACGCCGGCTGCAGGCCGACTGGGCGGCCTTCGGCGAACGCACGCGCCAGGGCGTCGCCAGCGGTCACGTCAGCTACCGCGATGGCAACGACGTCGTGCAGGCGGCCTTCATCCAGTTCGACGTCGACTCGCTCGAGGGCGTGCTCTTCGACGGTGAGCTCGACATGGGCGAGGACGGCCTGCGCCTCGCCGCGCGTGAACTCGTGCGGACCGGACGCGACCGCTACCGCGTCTTCGACGCCCGCTTCACGACCTGTCGTTGTCCCGCCGAGGAGCGCGTGCCCTGGGCCGTGCGCGCCAGTCGTTCCGACATCGAGATCGGAGGCTACGGCACCGCCCGCAACACCACCTTCGAGGTGCTCGGCGTGCCGGTGCTGTGGCTGCCGTGGGCCTTCTACCCGGTCAAGACCGAACGGCAGACGGGCCTGCTGGTTCCGGACGTCGCCTTTGGCGGCCGCAACGGCGCGGGGGTCGGGCTGCCCTTCTTCTGGGCGGTCGCCGACCCGGTGGGTGTGACACTGACGCCGCGCTGGACGAGCCGGCGCGGTTTCAAGCAGGAAGCGCGCCTCGAAGCCGTCCACGGGAGCGACGGGCGCACCGACGTGTTCGCGGCCTACGCACGCGACGAGGACGTGCTCAAGATCCCGTCGAACGTCCCGCCCGCCAGCGGCGGCCGCCCCTTCAGCGCGAACCGCGGCATGGTGGCGCTGCGCCACACGCAACGACTGCCGGGCGGTGTCGAGCTGCGCGCCGACGGCAACTGGGTCTCGGACAACCGCTACCTGCTCGACTTCGACGACATGACCGAGCACCGCCGCGATCGCTTTCTCGAGTCGAGTGCCTTCGCCTTCGCGCACAAGGGCCGCTCCGGTCGCCTGGCGTTGCAGACGACCGGTCGCTGGGCCGACGACGTGCAGGCGCGCGACTTCGCCGACCGCGACGACTTCCTGCTGCAGCGCTGGGGCGAAGCCGAGGCGCACTGGCTCGACGGTCCCTTGCCCGGCCTGTCCTTCCTGTCGGGAGCGCTCGATGTCGACTATGCCTACTTCGGTCGGCTGCACGACCCGGTGCGCGACCTGTCGGCCGCTGGCAGCGTCGTTGGAGATCGCCTCTTCCTCGACGTCGGCATCGACGGGCGCCCGTCGGCCGTGCCGGGGGCTTTCGAGGGCGAAGGCGACGGCCGCTTCGAAGAGGGCGAGCTGCTGGCCGACCGGGGACACCGCCTCGAACTGTCGCCGCGTCTCTCGCTTCCGATGCGCTGGTTCGGTGCGCTCGAGGTGACGCCCGAGGCGGGCTACCGGCAGACGCTGTACTGGAGTGGCAGCCAGGGCTTCGAAGAACGAGGAGAACTGGCCGCGCGTGCAGACGTCTCGCTGCGCCTGCGCAGACGCTTTGCGGCCGCGCAGGGCGCGCCCTGGGAACACGAGCTGGTGCCGCGCATCGGCTGGGCATTGCTTGCCCATCGCGGCCGCTCGCAGCAGCGCAACCCGCTCTTCACGCCGGCAGGCGCGTTGCCACAGCGCCGGCTGCGGATGCTCGCGCTCGACAACGTGCTCTTCGACCCGTCGGATCGCATCCGCGACGTCAACCAGCTCGTGGCCGGCATCGACCAGCGCCTGTACCGCAGGCGTGGAGTGACGCGGCGCCTCGTGGGCGAGCTCGGTCTGATCGTCGACTACGACTTCGAGCGCGGGGGCGGTGGCCTCGGTCGCATCGTCGCGGAGGGTCGACGGCTGCGTCTGTGGCGTTCGACCAACCGCTTCCAGGTCGTGTTCGATCCCGACCGCGGCCGCATCGACGAGGGCCTGGCCGAGACCAGCGTGCAGTGGCCGGGCGAGGTGTCGACGACGCTTCGCTACCGCTACGTGCGCGACATCCCGCGCTTCTTCGAGGAGTTCCCACAGGTTGCCGGCAGCTTCGCGCCGCGCGAGTTCGACCGCATCGATCAGCTGCAGGTGCAGCTGCGCGTTCCCTTTCTGGAGCGCTGGGCGCTCGGCTACCACCTGCGGTACAGCCTCGCCGGGAACGTGCTGCTGACGAACTCGGGCTCACTCGAATACGTGTCGAAGTGCCGCTGCTGGGCGGTGGGCGTCGAGGTCTCGAGCGCGCGCAACCAGAGCCTGGGCGTGCGCCTGCGCTACACGGTGCTGGGCTTCGGCGACGACGCTCGCAACCCCTTTGCTGCCTCACGCAAGGGCTGGTTCTCTGCGGGTGCATCGGGGCTCTGAGCCGGCGGCATCAGTTGACGGCCCCCGCGGGCTCTGCTTCCCTGAAGCCTCGTTCCCGCACGCTCCTTCGTCCGGCGCGTCTGCGACGCGCTCCCCAGGTGCCAGGGTGCTTCGCCCCTCGCTCGAACAATTCGAATCCCTCGCACGGCGCGCCAACTGGATCCCGCTCTCGCGCGAGATTCTTGCCGACCTCGACACCCCGCTCTCACTGTTCCGCCGCCTCGACGACGGCGAGAGCAGCTTCCTGCTCGAGTCGGTCGAGGGCGGCGAGAAATGGGCCCGCTACAGCTTCATCGGCTCGGGTGCGCGCGCGCGCTTTCGCGCACGCGGCCGCCGCGTGGAGTGGGAGGAGGCCGGCGAGACGCAGCGATTCGAAGTCGACGGCGACCCGCTCGAGTTCCTGCGCGAGAAGCTCGCGACCTTCGATGCGGTCGCGCCGGGCGACCTCGGGCTGCCGCGCTTCGTCGGCGGCGCCGTCGGCATGATCGGCTACGACTGGGTGCGCTTCGTCGAGTCGCTGCCCGACGCGAACCCGGACCCGGTCGGCCTGCCGGACCTGGCGTTCACCTTTCCCGAAGTCGTGGTCGTCTACGACAACGTCCGGCACACGGCGCGCGTCGTGAAGCACGCACGCGTCGACGCCGGCGACGATCTGGCTGCCGTGCACGCGCGGGTGTCCGCCGAGATCGCCGCCGTCGTCGACCAGCTGCGTGCGCCGCTCGCGCCGGAGCCGAGGCGCGAGCCCGTGCGTGCGCCGATGGACGTCGAACGCAGCATGGAGCGCGAGGAGTTCCACGAGATCGTCAAGCGCGCGAAGGAATACATCGAGGCTGGCGACGTCTTCCAGGTCGTGCTGGCGCAGCAGTTGACGATGCCGCTGCAGGTCGACCCCTTCACGATCTACCGCCAGCTGCGCGCGATCAACCCGAGCCCCTACCTCTTCTTCGTGCGCGTCGAGGGCGCGATCCTGATCGGCTCCTCGCCGGAGATCCTGGTCCGTCTCGAACAGGGACGCGTCGACGTGCGTCCGATCGCCGGGACACGCAGGCGCGGTCGTGACGCGCAGGACGAGGCCCGCATGGAGGCGGAGCTCGTCGGTGACCCCAAGGAGATCGCGGAGCACGTGATGCTCGTCGACCTCGGACGCAACGATGTCGGGCGCGTCGCGGAGGTCGGGAGCGTCGAAGTCGACGAGTACGCGGTCGTCGAGAAGTACTCGCACGTGATGCACATCGTTTCGAACGTGCATGCGCGGCTGCGGGCCGGGCTCGACTGGCTCGACGTGTTGCGTGCGACCTTTCCGGCCGGAACGCTGTCGGGGGCGCCCAAGGTGCGCGCGATGCAGATCATCGACGAGCTCGAGGCGGTCCGGCGGGGCGTCTATGGCGGCTGTGTCGGCTACATCGACTACTCCGGCAACATGGACATGGCGATCACGATCCGCACGATGGTGGTGAAGGACGGTCGCATCACGCTGATGGCGGGGGCGGGGGTGGTCGCCGATTCGCAGCCCGAGCTCGAGTTCAAGGAGACGCTCAACAAGTCCCGCGCGCTGGTTCACGCCGTCGATCTCGCGCGCGAGGGCACCGACTGAGACGGAGCAGGGTGCCCGCTGATGCGGCTGTTGATGATCGACAACTACGATTCCTTCACGTACAACCTCGTGCAGTACCTCGGCGAGCTCGGCGCGCGGGTCGACGTCGTGCGCAACGACGTCGAAGCCCTCGACCAGCTGCTCGCGCGCGAGGCGGCGGGGGTGGTCGTCTCGCCGGGGCCGGGCACGCCGCGCGATGCCGGCGTGTCGGTCGAGGTCGTTCGCCGTTTTCCCGAAGCCGGGGTACCGGTGCTCGGGGTCTGCCTCGGTCACCAGTCGATCGGCGAGGCCTTCGGCGGCCAGGTCGTCCGCGCGCGCTCGATCATGCACGGCAAGACCTCGCATATCGAGCACGACGGCTGCGGTGTCTTTGCCGGGCTGCCGCAGGGATTCGAGGCGACGCGCTACCACTCGCTCGTGATCGACGAGGGTTCCGTGCCCGCCGAACTCGAGATCAGTGCGCGCAGCGACGACGGCGAGATCATGGGCGTGCGCCACCGCACGCTGCCCGTCGAAGGGGTGCAGTTCCACCCCGAGTCGATCCTCACCGAGGTCGGCCACGCGCTGCTCGGCAACTTCGTCGAGCGCTGCCGCGAGCGGGGGAGGATGTGAGCCTTCGCGACGCGATCGCCGCCGCGGTCGAGGGGCGCGACCTGCCGACCGGGCAGGTCGAGGCGGCCTTCGGCGAGATCATGGACGGTCGGGCCTCACCGGTGCAGATCGCGGCGCTGCTCGTGGCGCTGCGCACGAAGGGCGAGAGCGTCGACGAGATCGTCGCGGCGGCGCGCGCGCTGCGAGCGCGCGCCGAGCGCGCGCCGCTCGTCGATCCGCGCACGGTGGATACCTGCGGCACCGGCGGCGACGGCGCCAACACCTTCAACATCTCGACGACGGCGGCCTTCGTCGTCGCCGGCGCCGGCGTGCCCGTCGCGAAACACGGCAACCGCGCCGCCAGCAGCAAGGCCGGCAGCTTCGACGTGCTCGAAGCGCTCGGCGTGGTGATCGACCTGCCGATCGCAGTTTGCGCCGCCATCCTGGCGGACGTCGGCATCGCGCCCTTCTTCGCGCGGACGGCCCACCCTGCGATGCGGCACGTTGCACCCGTGCGCCGTGAACTCGGTATTCGTACCTTGATGAACATGCTCGGTCCGCTGCTGAATCCGGTCGGCGCGCGCCACCAGCTCGTCGGTGTTCCCTCGCTCGCGTGGACGCGGACGATCGCCGAGGCGCTCGGTCGTCTGGGAGCGCGGCGCGCGCTCGTCGTGCACGGCCGCGACGGGCTCGACGAGTTGACGACCACGGGCCCGAGCCACGTCGTGATGACGACGGCGGGGGTGTCGACCGAGTTCGAGGTGGATCCCGCCGGTCTGGGGATCGCGCTCGCGCGCCCCGAGGACCTCGCAGGTGGCGACGCCGCGCACAACGCAGAGATCGCGCGCGCCGTGCTCGCGGGCGAGGGCGGTCCGCGGCGCGACATCGTCGTCCTGAACGCGGGAGCGGCGCTGCTCGCGGCCGAGGCGGTCGAAGATCTCGCCGCCGGCTGCGAGGCCGCGCGCCGCAGTCTGGATTCCGGCGCGGCCGGAGCGAAGCTCGAAGCACTGGTCGAGGCGACACGCGCGGCCACACGCGAGGTCGGCTGAGCGATGGGCACGATCCTCGACGAGATCCTCGAGCACAAGCGCGGCGAAGTCGCCGAGGCGAAGCGCCGGGTGTCGGCGGCGGAGCTGGAGGAGCGCGCACGGGCCTGCCGCAACGCGCCGCGCGGCTTCAAGGCCGCATTGCGCGCGGCGCCGGCCCCGGCGGTGATCGCCGA
>Ga0114931_10008197_pt1 | contig 12679 bp, 9 predicted proteins | sample 2SBtaG_FD_89579 | JGI IMG/M metagenome (GOLD analysis project Ga0114931, IMG submission 89579) | Deep subsurface microbial communities from Kolumbo volcano to uncover new lineages of life (NeLLi) - 2SBTROV14_V59a metaG | ecosystem: Environmental > Aquatic > Marine > Volcanic | place: Kolumbo...
CGGCGTTGACGAACCCGCCCGGCCACTGCACGTAGTGGCTGTCGTCGAAGTCCGACGCGTAGCGCAGCGCAGTCTCCTTGCGCTCGTCTTCGGTGGCCGGCCGGGTGAACATGCGCGGCAACGCCGGCGAGTAGTTGCTGACGAAGCCGGCGCCCAACCCGACGGCGTGGGCGCGATCCATCAGCGAGTCGAGCCGGACCGGGGCGTCGTAGTTGTTGGTGCGTACGCCGCTATCCCGCGGCGGCACCCCGGTGACGATCGAGACGTAGTTGGGCCGCGAGAAGGTCGGGTAGTGCGAGCGGGCCATCGCCTCGATGCCGGCGCTGCGCAGCTCGTCGAGGTAGGGCAGGCCGATCGACTCGCGCAGGCGCAGGCCGTCGATGATGACCAGCACCACCCGGCGGGCAAGCCGCGGCCGCTGCATGTGCCCCGGCTCCGGCTCGAACTTGGCCAGCGCTGGGTGCGTGTCGTTCAGGCGCGGCATGAAGCGGGCGCCGGCGCGGCCCAGCTGCAGTGCCATGTCGCCGCCGAGCAGAACCAGGATGGCGGCGGCGATGACCGGCGCGAAGACATGCCGCTGCATCTACAAAGCGTAGCAGGCTGGCTTCAGGCTGCCGATGACGCGCCGCGTGTGGCGCCGTTCGTGCGCAGCGCGCCGTGGGTGATGCGCCGCCGGGAGAAGGTCGGCGCCAGCCCCGGGGCCAGGCGGCTCTTGACCAGCTCCGACGACGGGAAGTGCTGCGCCAGCTCTGGGTGATCGCGGCACGGGTCGCAGGCCGTGGCGGCGAACCGAGTCGAGTCGGGCGCCGGGGTCCGAGGTCGCCCAGGCGTCGTCCATCTCGGTCAGGCGGGTGAACGTGGGCGGCGGGACAGCCTGGCTCACCGGCTCCTCCCGCCGGGCCAGCATAAACACAAACGCCTGGATCGGGGGCCCAATATCGCCGCCCGCGCCGGATGAGGGCGGACGAAATTCGGCCCCCTCCCAGGTGTCTGCGTTCGTTCACCACCGTCGTTGTTTTCAACAATGACGCATTTCCAACGCGCCATTGTCTGGGACCCTGTCATCGGCCGTCACTGCTCGCTGGACAGCGCGATTTCGCCCTGTGATACCCTGGCGGCGAATGGCAGTCGACGACCTCCGCAGCGGCACGTGGGTCACGTATATCGGTGGCCGGCCGACCGGCATGCGCGTTCGCCGTTGCCGCCTCGAAGTGCTGGCCGGCCCCGACAAGGGCCAGGTGAGCGACATCGAGGCGTCGGTGATCCGCATCGGCGCGCGGCGGGGAAACGACCTGGTCCTGTCCGACTCCAAGGTCTCGGGCCTGCATGCCGAGATCCACCTCGACGAGCGCGGCTATCGCCTGCTCGACCTCGACTCGACCAACGGCACCTACGCCTCCGGCCTACGCGTGAACGACGCATACGTGGCCCCGGGCGCGCAGATCACGGTCGGCAGCACCAAATTCCGCTTCGACCCGCTGGGCACCTCGGTGGAGGTCGCGCTGTCGGATCGGCAGGTGTTCGGCGGCATGATCGGCACCTCGGTCAAGATGCGCGAGCTGTTCGCCCGGCTGGAGAAGCTGGCGCGCTCCGACGCGACCGTGCTGATCGCCGGCGAAACCGGCGTGGGCAAGGAGCTGGTTGCCGAGTCGCTGCACGAATACTCGCCGCGCCACACCGGACCGTTCGTCGTCCTCGACTGCGGATCGATCCCGCAGAACCTGATCGAGAGCGAGCTGTTTGGTCACGAGAAGGGATCGTTCACCGGCGCGACCAGCGCGTATGCCGGTGCCTTCGAGCGCGCCAACGGCGGCACCGTCTTCCTCGACGAGATCGGCGAGCTGCCGCTCGAGATGCAGCCCAAGCTGTTGCGCGTGCTCGAGCGCCACGAGGTGCGGCGCATCGGCGGGTCCAAGACCATCGAGACCGACATTCGCGTCGTCGCCGCGACCAACCGCGACCTCGGCGTCGAGGTCAATCGCGGCCGTTTCCGCGAGGACCTCTACTACCGCCTGGCCGTCGCCCGCGTCCACGTTCCCGCGCTGCGCGAGCGCCGCGAGGACATCCCGGCGATCATCGAGCACTTTCTCGGCATCACCCCCGGTGGTGAGAACGCCAAGCTCGAGCCCGAGACCATCGAGCTGATTATGAAGCACGACTGGCCGGGCAACGTGCGCGAGCTGCGCAACGTCATCGAGCGCGCCGTCCTGCTCGCCGAGGCGCCGGCCAGCGAGGCCCAGTTCCGCCGCACCTACGTCCCCGGCGGCGCCGCCACGGCCGACTCCCACACCGACCGCGATCTGTCCGGCAGCGCCTCCGCCGAGGCCACCCCGGCACCGGCACCGGCGCCCGCCGACGACTCGCTGCTGCAGATGTCCATCGACACGGCGACCCCGTTCAAGGTCGCCAAGCGCGACCTCGTGGCCGAGTTCGAGCGCCGCTACATCACCCAGCTGCTCGAAGAGCACGGCGGCAACATCTCGGCCGCCGCCCGCGCCGCCGGCATCGACCGCATGTCGATCCACAAGATGCTCAACCGCCTCGGGTTGAGCAACCCGATCCGCGAGGAGTAGCCGACCGCTACTCCTTGCGCGGGCGCATGCGCCAGGCGAGGTCGTTGATCTGGGTGCGCAGCTGCTCGTTGGACTCGAGCAGCTCGCTGACCTTCATGCGGCCGCAGACCTGATTCATGAGCTCCTCCCAGCTGGAGGCGTCCCATTCGTCGGTACGACAGGAGGGTGGGGGAGTCCCCGCGGCGACACGCCGCGCGCGCCGGGGGCTTGGCGCGGGGCGGGCCGGAGACCGGTGAATGCGCGAGGGCCTGACGGGCACGGGGCTGTGGGGCTGAGGGGGGCGTGCAGCCGTGGCCAGGGCGCGCAGACGGTCGGTCAGGTCGACCGACAGTCCGGCGAGCTCGATGGTGAGCTCGGGCGTGTCACCGCGGGGATCGCGACGCAGCTTGGCAACGCGGGCAGGGATGCGGACGCGGAATCCGCCGGGGAGGGTCATCAGCACGCTGACCTGCTGGCCGAGGCCGAGCTCCGACGAGCGGAGCTTGATGCAGGCGGAGCCAGGGCCGGGCCGGTCGCAGAGGCGGAGGACGCGGGCCCAGCGGGTGATGCCGATACGGACCGTGGGGGGCTGTTTGGTCCTGGGGGGACGTGTGATGACCTGTGCTGCCAAGCTGTATCCTGGATTACGTGCGGACGATGGGATATTAAGCACGTCCCATGCCGGGTTGGGGCCTCCAATGACTCCAAGTGGTTGGATCTGCGGGAGTGGCTGGGTGCAACTCTGATTGACAACCCCCCGCAACAAACCTTTACACCCGCAACGTTCGTTGGCACCTGACCGTTCGTCCGGTCGCGGGCTCGCGATCAGGCTGGTAGCGTGGCTGGCCGTGTTCCATCCCACCGTCGCAGCCGACGCGCGGGGCCGCCCGGGCGGGGGCCTGCGCCGTTTCTTCTCCGTCTTCCAGTACGGCGGCCGGGCGATGGGGTTGGTCTGGAGCACCAGTCGCGCTCTCACCGTCGCGCTGATCCTGCTCAGCATCGCCGCCGGCATCTTGCCGGCCGCCATCGCCTACGTCGGCAAGCTGATCGTCGATGCGGTCGTGGCCGGCGCCGCGTCGCCGGAGCACTACACCTGGCCGGCACTGCGCTACATCCTGATCGAGGGCGCGATCGTCATCGGCCTGGCCGCGGTCCAGCGCGGATTGAGTGTGGTCAGCTCGCTCTTGCGCGCGCAGCTGGGGCACCGGGTCAACGTGCTGGTCCTCGAGAAGGCGCTGACCCTCGACCTGGTGCAGTTCGAGGACTCGGAGCTGTACGACAAGATGACGCGGGCGCGGCGCGAGGCGTCGAGCCGTCCGCTCAGCCTGGTGATGCGGACCTTCGGCCTGGTGCAGAACGGGATCTCTCTGGTCACCTTCGGCGCGCTGCTGCTGGCGTTCTCCGGCTGGGTGGTGCTGGTGCTCGCGCTGGCGGCGGTGCCGGCGTTCCTGGTCGAGACCCGCTACTCGGGTGAGGCATTCCGCCTGTTCCGCTTGCGCACGCCGGAGACCCGCCAGCAGATGTACCTCGAGACGGTCATCGCCCGCGAGGACTACGTCAAGGAGGTCAAGGTCTTCGACCTGGGCAAGGGCCTCCTCGACCGCTACGTGCGCATCTTCGAGGGCCTCTACGCCGCAGATCGCAGCCTGACCTTGCGCCGCGGATTCTGGGGCTACGCGCTGGGGTTGATCAGCTCGGCCGCGTTCTACGGCGCCTACGTCTGGATCGCGCTGGCCACGGTCGAGGGGCGGATCTCGCTGGGCGAGATGACCATGTACCTGGCGCTGTTCAAGCAGGGGCAGTCGGCGCTTTCGGCGGCGCTGTCGGCGATCGGCGGCCTGTACGAGGACAACCTGTACATCTCCAACCTGTACGAGCTGCTCGATCAGGACGTGTCGTCGCCGGTCGGCGGCGCCACCGAGGGGCCGGTGCCGGGCGACGGCATTCGCTTCGAAGAGGTCACCTTCGTCTACCCCGACGCCGAGCGGCCGGCGCTGGATCGGGTCAGCTTCCACTTGCCGCCCGGCCGCAAGCTGGCGCTGGTGGGCGAGAACGGCTCGGGCAAGACCACGCTGATCAAGCTGTTGGCGCGCCTGTACACGCCGACATCGGGCCGGGTGACCCTGGACGGGCTGGATTTGCAGGAGTGGGATCTGGGCGCGCTGCGCCGGCGCATCGGCGTCATCTTCCAGGACTTCGTCCGCTATCAGTTCCTGGTCGGCGAGAACATCGGCGTCGGCGACGGCTCGGCCATGGACGACGAGGCGCGCTGGCGCGAGGCGGCCGACAAGGGGATGGCGGCGCCATTCATCGAAGAGCTGCCCGACACCTATCGCACGCAGCTCGGCCGCTGGTTCGCCGGCGGCCGCGAGCTGTCGCTGGGGCAGTGGCAGAAGATCGCGCTGTCGCGGGCGTTCATGCGCACCGGCGCCGACATCCTGGTGCTCGACGAGCCGACCGCGTCGATGGACGCCGCCGCCGAGGTGCAGATCTTCGACCGCTTCCGGCAGATGACCGCGGGGCAGATGGCGATCGTCATCTCCCACCGCTTCTCGACCGTGCGCATGGCCGATCACATCGTGGTGATGAACGACGGCCACATCGTCGAGGAGGGCAGCCACGAGGAGCTGATGGCCACTGGCGGCATCTACGAGCGGCTGTTCTCGCTGCAGGCCGCGGGCTATCGCTGAACGTTGCGGCGATCGATGGCGCTGCGAACCGCCTGCAGGAGCTCGCCGGCATCGAACGGCTTGTGCAGCAGGACCATGCCTTCGCGCGTCGATCCGGCGAGAGCCTGGGCGTCAGCGTAGCCGCTCGACAGGATGATGGGCATCTCCGGGTCGGTTTGGAGGATCTCCTCGAGCGCGTCAGAGGCGGCCATTCGCGGCATGACCAAGTCGAGCAGGACGAGTGAGATCTCGGCGCGATGGTCGCGGAACGTCGCCAGCGCCTTGTCGCCGTCGGTCGCGGTGATCACCGAATAGCCCGCGCGCCGGAGCAGCTGGGACAGGACGTCTCGCACGATCTGTTCGTCTTCCGCCAGCAGCAGCGTCTCCGTGCCGCCGGTCATCACTCCGGGGAGCGCGGCTTCCTCGTCCAATGGATGCTGTCTCGCGCTGGGTAGGAATACCTTGAATGTGGTGCCGTGGCCGACCGTCGTGTCTACGTCGATGATCCCGTGGAACTGTTTGATGATGCCGTAGACCGTAGCCAGTCCGAGACCCGTGCCCCGGCCAGCTTCCTTAGTGGTGAAGAACGGTTCGAAGATCCGGTTGTGCACCGTCGAGCTCATTCCGGCGCCAGTGTCGGTTACCGAGATCTGCACGTACGGGCCGGGTTGCGCCCAGGGATGACTGTCGCGGTACCGGTCGTCCACGACCACGTTTGCCGTCGCGATCGTCAGCCGCCCGCCCCTTTCCATGGCGTCGCGGGCGTTGATGCACAGGTTGGTGAGGATCTGCTCGAGTCCCCCGGCGTCGGCCTGCGCCGGCAGCAGGTCGTGCTCGGGGACGAAGTCGACCCGAATGGTCTCGGGCAGCACGCGGCGCAGCAACCGCAACGTGCTCTCGATCGAGGCGTTCACGTCGATCGCCGAGATCGTGAACTCGTGCCGGTGGCTGAAGGCGAGCAGCTGCCGGGCGAGCGCGGCTGCACGATCGGCCGCGTGGCGGATCGACGCGAGCGAGCTCTCGGCCTCGCTGGGGTCCAACTCGGCGGCTTGCGCGCTGAGGTTGATGACCAGGATGAGGTTGTTGAAGTCGTGCGCGATCCCGCCGGCAAGCTGCCCCACAGCCTCGAGCTTCTGCGACTGCCGGAGCTGGAATTCGAGGCTCTTCACCGTGGTGATGTCGACAGCAGCGCCGAGGATGTCGGTCATTTCGCCCCGGTCGTTCGTGAGCACGCGTGCGCGTGCGAGCAGCCAGCGGGTCTCGTCGCTGTCTCGCGGTGCGACGCGGTGTTCGACGTGTTGCCACTCTCCGGTCGCCCGCGCGTGGTCGAGCGCCTTGGACACCCGTGCCCGGTCCTCGGGGTGGACGCAGCCCAGGTAGTCGGCGATCGTCAGCGGAGCATCACCCTCATAGCGAAACAGCTCGCGTGACGCCTGGTCCCACACCAGCTCGTCGCGCGCGATGTTCCAACGCCACAGACCGACTCGCGCTGCCTCGAGCGCCATCCCCAGATCTTGCTCGGTGCGGTGGAGCTCGCGCTCCGCCTCGCGAAGCGGCGTGAGGTCGGTGCTGATGTTCAAGATCGATGTGACGCGGCCCGCCTCCTTGATGGGGACCAGACGCGCATACCACGCGTAGCCGCTGACGCTCTCCAGCTCGCAGGTCTTGGTTTCGCCGGTGTCGACGACCGAGCGCAACAGATCGCGCCAACGCGTCCGTGCCGCCGCGGGGACCAGGTCCAACGTGTTGTGGCCGACGAGCTTGGTCGGGTCGCCCCGGCCCGCCATGTGGTTCGCGTAGCGGATGGTTCCGTCGGGATCGACGATGGTGATCGCGTCGAGGGCGTTGTCGAGGACGAGCCGCATCCAACGGGCATCGGGGTCGCCAGCGCGTCGTTCTGCTCGCAGTTCCTGTAGCTCGCGCAGAATCTCCGCCAGCATTGCCCGCTCGTCCACAGCATCACGATAACCCAATTCGCGGCGAGCTGATGCGAGGGGAACCGGCATCGCTAGCGCGGCGAACCACTTCCTCCTCGTGCCTTGCTGGCGGCGCGCCTCGAAACCGCCGCTCGGTCCCGTTTCACACCAGCCTCCTAGGACCTAGGCGCCGTCGCCGAGGTGCGATAGCTTCGGCCGATGGCAACCAGTCTGGGCAACGAGCTAGCAGGCGACCTGGCAGTGCGTCTGCGCAAGGCCAACGCCGAAGTGGCGGCCCGCTATCCGGTCGAGAGCGGCGCGCGCCAGCCGGTGCACACGGTCTACGGCGGTGCCCACCTGTTCGAGGCCGACCTGTCGGGAAAACTGGGCAGGCTGGCGCGGCGCATGCTCGATACCTACGGGGCCGACCCGGTGGAGATGGCCGCCGCGATCGGTGTGACCGACGACGCCGAGCTCGCGCGCACGGTGCACGCGCGCGTCATCGACAAGCTTGCGCGCGAGCCGGTCGAGGATTTTCGCATCGACTTCGAGGACGGCTACGGCAACCGCGCCGACGCCGAGGAGGACGGCCATGCCGAGTCGGCCGCTCGCGAGGTCGCCGCCGGCATGGCGGCGGGAACCTTGCCGCCGTTCATCGGAATTCGCATCAAGCCGCTGTCGGACGAGCTGGCCCGGCGGTCGCTGCGCACCCTCGACATCTTCGTGACCACGCTGGTGGGCGAGAGCGGCGGCACGCTGCCCGGCGGCTTCGTCGTCACGCTGCCCAAGATCACCACGCCGACCCAGGTCGAGGTACTGGTCGGCACGCTGGCGGCGCTGGAGGCGGCGCTGGGCCTGGACGAAGGCGCGCTCGAGCTGGAGCTGATGATCGAGACCACGCAGTCGATCGTCGGACCGGATGGCCGCGTCATGCTTCCGCTGCTCGCCGACGCCGCCCGCGGACGCTGCGTCGCGGCCCACTTCGGCACCTATGATTACACCGCGGCCAGCGCCATCACCGCGGCCCACCAGCACATGATGCACCCGGCGTGCGACTTCGCGCGAAACATGATGAAGAACGCGTACGCCGGCACAGGCATCTGGCTGTCGGATGGCGCGACCAACATCATGCCGGTGCCGGTCCACCGCGGCGACGCGCTGACCGACGCGCAGCAGGCCGAGAACCGCGCAAGCGTGTACGCCGGCTGGCGCCTGCACGTCGAGCACATCCGCCACTCGCTGGTCAACGGCTACTACCAGGGCTGGGACCTGCACCCGGGACAGCTTCCGACCCGCTACGCGGCGGTGTTCGCCTTCTTCCTCGAGGGGCTACCGGCAGCGTCCGAGCGGTTGAAGAACTTCGTCGCCAGGGCGGCGCAGGCGACGCTGGTCGGTGACGTCTTCGACGACGCGGCGACCGGGCAGGGGCTGCTCAACTTCTTCCTCCGCGGCATCGCCTGCGGCGCCTTCCCCGAGGAGCAGGCGCTGGCTACCGGGTTGACCCTCGACGAGCTGCGCGGGCGCTCGTTCGTGGCCATCCTGCGCAACCGCCGCGGCGACTCGTGAGCGACTTCTACTTCACCTTTCCCGACCGCGGGATGACCTACGACTGCCGCGGCTGCGGCGCCTGCTGCCGCGGGCTGGGCATCGGCGTGGACTCCGTCGGCGGCGAGCTCGAGCGGCTGGTCGCGGCGCAGCCGGCGATCGCTCCGTTCGTCCGCCGCCGTGGCGCCGCGCTGACGGTGTTCAACCCGCGCGACCGCTGCTGGTTCCTCGACGACGGCGGGCTGTGTGATCTGGAGACGAGCGGTGGACGCGAGGCCAAGCCGGCGTCGTGCCGGCTGTTCCCGTTCAACCGCGTGTTTCACGTCGGGGCGTTGACGGTGGTCGACTACAACAGCGTCATCTGTCCGCTGCGTGCGGCGCCGGGCGGCGAAGGCATCCCCTGGTCCGAGGTGCGCGCCGAGGTCGAAGCGGTGCGCGATCCGGCCATCGTCGGCACCGCGCTGCCGGCGGACGACCTCGACACCGCCGGTGGCGGCTTCGCCGTCCGCGAGCCGCACATCGCCGGCGCCTGCTTCGCCGCCGCCAGCAGCGGCGCCTGGCAGGACGCGTGGTTGGCCATGGACGATCGCGATGCCGACGAGGCGTGGCAGGCGTGCGCCCGCGCGCTCGGCCAGCTGTCCGGCGTCGAGCCGCAGCTGCCGGTCGACAGCACGCTCGCCAGCGCGCTGCTGGCGACTCCGTCGATGCGCTTCAACGAGCTGTACGGCCCGCGCCAGTACACGGCGCGCGCGGCGATGGTGCCGGTGCTGCCGCGCATGTGGCTGGCCTGGCTGGCGCTGGCCGGCCAGGGGGCCGGCCTGTCGCGGCGCGCCCTGGGCGTGCAGGAGCTGACGACGATCTGGAGCGAGGTGGCGCCGATCGCGTATCTGGTCGCCCGCTGGGACGAGCAACCGCACTTCGCCCCCGGTCCGGTCGAGCTCCCGGGTATCGAGGCCGATCCGGACGGCGTCGTCCGCCGCTTCGGCGAGTCGTGCGCCCGCAACCGCAAGCACACGCGGACCCTGGGCGAGATGTGGATCGCCGCCGCCGGCGACCGCGCGGCCGCCGACCGCTTCGCCCTGGCCAAGCTGGCCGAGCCGATCCTGCGCAAGCTGCGCTGGTGAGGGTCAGCTGCCGCGGTAGGTGCTGAAGCCGTAGGGGCTGAGCAGCAGCGGCACGTGGTGGTGTCGGGCAGCGTCGGTGACGATGAACTCGATCGTCGCGCGCGGGTAGAAGCAGGTGCCGCCGCGGGCGGCGAAGTAGTCGCCGGTGGCGAAGGTGATCCGGTAGGTGGCCACTTCCAGTGCGCGGCTGCCGAGCAGCTTCTCGAGGCGGCCGTCGGCGTCGGTGCGGCCCATGCTCAGCGACTTCCAGTCGTCGCCGTCGAGGATCTCGAGGGTGACGTCGACGCCGGCGGCGGGCAGACCGGACGAGAGGTCGAGGACGTGGGTGGTGATGGCGCTCATTGTCGAAGCCATTTCTCCAGGCGGATGCGGGTGATCGCGCGCTGCTCCTCGGCGGCGACGGCGAGCTCGTCGCTGGCGGTGTTATCCAGGCGCGCGCGCAGGGCGGCCAGCATGTCAGTGGCGCTCTTGCCGGTGGCGCACAGCAGGAAGACGTGGCCGAAACGTTCCTCGTAGTCTCGGTTGCCGGCGGCCAATGCCTCCAGGGTAGTGGCGTCGGCGCCGGCGGTGCCGGACTGCTCGCCGCGCGCCCAGCGGCTGGCGTCGTCGTCGCCGGCCTTCTTGTCGCCCAGGCGGGGATGGGCGGCGAACGCCTGGCGCCAGTGGTCGGCGCCGAGGCCGCGCCAGATCCGGTCGGCGGTGAGCATCAGCGTGGTGACGTCGGCCAGCGGGCGGGCGCCGGCGAGGGCGGTGGCCCACGCCCGGCTGGCGCAGCAGCTCTCCAGCTCGCGCGTGGCTTCGTCGTGGTCGAGGGCGTTGAGCCGCGCCAGCCCGGCGGCCAGCGCGTCGGCGCGGGCGCTCTTGCCCCACAGTCGCAGTCGGGCGACGCCGCCGTCCGGGTGGATGTTGAAGCGCACGTGAGTGGCGCGCACCGGCGCGGTGGCGTCGAAACGGTGACCGAGGTCCGGCTGCAGCGGACCCTCGCAGATGATCGTCCACTCCTGCGCGTCCGGGTCGACGTCGGCGGTGCAGTCACCGCCGTCGCACACCTCCAGCCAGAAGCGGCCGGGCGCGTTGCCCTTGAACCAGCTGGTGTCGAGCTCGACCCGCCGCACCGTGCCGGGGGTGCCGAGGGCCAGCACCAGCCAGTCGTGGCCGGGGCCGCGGCGCCGTCGGCTCTCCTAGCCGTCGCTCATGTCGGCCGGCAGCCCGGGCATGATCAGGTTCTGGCCCGAGCCGAAGAAGTCGTCGCTGGTCGCCAGCACCCGGCCGCCGTTGCCGATCGCCGCCAGGTCGACCAGGCCGCCGTCGAAGTCGAGGCGATCCCACTCGGGCACCGCGCGGCCGTGCACGCGCAGGCGAGCGACGCCGCCGTCGGGAAAGATGCGCAGGCGCGCGTGCGTGACCGGTCCGGCGCTGGCGACGTCGAATCGATTCTTGCTGTCGCCCTCCAGCGGCGAGCGCGGCAGGAGCTCGACCCAGTCGGCGCGGGCGTCGAGCTCGGCGACGTCGGGCTGGCCGGCGACGTCGCACACCTCGAGCGAGCACGCCTCCGGGTAGTTGCCGCGGAAGAAGGCGGTGTCGACCACCACCTCGTCGATCACCCCGCGCAACCCCAGCTTGACGATGCAGTAGTCGTGGCCCGGCTCGCGCCGGCGGCGGGTCTCCCAGCCGTCCATCCACTTGCCGGTCGACACGTACTTGTCGGGCAAGAAGATCGGCTCGGCGTCGGCGACCAGGTTGTCCTTGCCGGCGAAGAACTCGTCGTTGGCGTACAGCACGCGGCCGCCCAGGCGGGCGGCGGCCAGGTTGAGTGGGTAGCGGGTCATGATCGTGTGAGCAGGCGGCCGCGCGGCCGCGGGTCGAGGTTGCCGTCGCGGTAGATGATGCGCCCGCCCAGGATCGTCGCCTCGACGGCGCCGTGCAAGCGTTCGCCGTCGTACGGGGTGATCGGGTTGCGGTGGCGCAGTGCCTCGGCGCTGACCGTGAACGCGCGCTCCGGGTCCCAGATCACCAGGTCGGCGTCGCGCCCGGGCGCCAGGGTTCCCTTGCGTGCCGACAGCCCGGCCAGCCGCGCGGGCGCCTCGCACATCCACCGCGCCAGGTCGGCGACGCCGTAGCCGCGGGCGCGGGCCTCGGTCCAGGTCGCCGCCAGCCCCAGCTGCAGCGAGGCGATGCCGCCCCACGCGGCCATGAAGTCGCCGGTGCCCGGCAGCTTGAGGTCGCCGGTGCAGGGCGAGTGGTCCGACACGACCATGTCGATGACGCCGTCGCTCAGCGCCCGCCAAAGCGCCTCGCGGTTGCGCTGCTCGCGGATCGGCGGGCAGCACTTGAACTGCGTCGCGCTGTCGGCGATCGCCTCGGCGGCGAAGTGCAGGTAGTGCGGGCAGGTCTCGACCGATAGCGGCAGCCCTTCGTCCTTGCCCCGCACCAGCGCGTCGATGGCGTCGGCGGCCGAGTGGTGGACCACGTGCAGCGGCGCGCCGGTGGCGCGGCAGGCACGCAGCGCCAGGTCGATCGCCTCGGCCTCGGCCGCCTGCGGGCGCGAGTCGAGGAAGGTGCGGTACTGCCGTGGATCGGCCCCGGCGAGCCGGGCGAGCGCCGCCGCCAGCGGTCCCGGCAGCTCGGCGTGGACCAGCAGCGGCACCGTCGCCTCGCCCAGGATCTGCATCGCCGGAACCATCTCGGTCTCGCCCACCGGCGGAAACTCGTCGACGCCGCTGTCGACCAGGAACGCCTTGAAGCCGAGCACGCCGGCGTCGATCAGCGGGCGCAGATCGGCGCCGTTGGCCGGAACCACACCGCCCCAGAAGCCGACGTCGATGTGAACCGCGCCGCCGGCGGCCTCGCGCTTGGCCGCCAGCCCGTGGACC
>Ga0114931_10008198_pt1 | contig 12679 bp, 5 predicted proteins | sample 2SBtaG_FD_89579 | JGI IMG/M metagenome (GOLD analysis project Ga0114931, IMG submission 89579) | Deep subsurface microbial communities from Kolumbo volcano to uncover new lineages of life (NeLLi) - 2SBTROV14_V59a metaG | ecosystem: Environmental > Aquatic > Marine > Volcanic | place: Kolumbo...
AGGATCTCTACGGGCCGGAGAGGTTGTGGGATTACCTTCGGACCAATCTTGAGCCATCTATCCTGGCCTCGCCAGATGGGCACCGCTGGGCGCTTGCTGCAGAAGCGCTGGAGCGCTGTGAAGCACATGGAGGTGATGCTTTCCTTGTCAGCCTCCTAAAGACTATCGCCATCATCGACCTATTTAAGGAACGTTCAGGACTCCTTGCCAATCGGGTACTGCTTAAAGCCTGTTTCCCGCAGGTGACGGCCAAGGCTATGAAACAAGGATTGGCGCAGCTTGACCACTGGTCATTGATGATCTACAAAAGATTTCTTGATGCGTACACGATCTTTGCGGGTAGTGATTTTGATATTGACCAGGCTGTTACCGCTGCCCTTGAAGAAATTGATGAAATCGATTTTGTATCACTGAAGATGCTTGCAGGGCTGCAGCCCATGCTCGCAAAACGTCATTATCATGAAACCGGCACAATGCGGTGGTTTGATATCGACCTTGTGCCGGTTTGCCATCTAGCTGATCTTGCTAAAGAGTACAAACCAAATGATGGTGTGATCGGCCAGTTTCTGTTGGCGGTCCCAACAGAAGGTGAAAGTGAAGAGATCGTGAGAGAAATTTGCCGTGAATCTGCACGGCTTAGTGACGAATGGGATATTCTCGTTGGTTTTTCGAAACGCTCATGGACGATTGTCACACTAGCCCGTGAACTACTTGCACTTGATAAGGTCAGCAATGACCATCCAGAACTTGCTGGTGATCCAGTCGCGCGCCGCGAAGTGACGGCGCGTCTAGCTGATTTGCAGGGTCAGCTTGAATCAGTGCTGTATAAAGCTTTCGATCGTGCAGACTGGTACCGTAAACATCACCAAGCCAAACCATACCGGCAGGCCGACCTGAACAGCCTGGCTTCAGATCTGGCGGATCGGCGATTTAATCAGTGTCCAAGGTTGCACAATGAGTTATTGAACCGCCACAAGCCCTCTAGTAGTGCCATTGCCGGTCAGAATATCTTGCTGCGTTACATGGTCCAGCGAGAAGGGGAGCCGCGTCTTGGTATCAAGGGATACCCGACAGAAGGTGGATTGCTGAATTCTATTCTTGAATCAACAGGTCTTTACTTCGAGAAGGACGATAAATGGCAGTTTGTTGCACCTTCAGGAGATGATGTGCAGGCCTGCCGATTAACTCCAGCATGGAAGGTGGCCATTGATCATGTCAAGAAGAACAACAACCGGAGTGTATCCATATCCGAAATCCGTGATATATGGCGCATGCCACCCTACGGAATCAAGGATGGGCTGATGCCCATTCTTGCCGTTGCATTTATTCTCTCGCTACGTGAAAAGCTTGCAGTATACCGAGAAGGCATCTTCCTTGCCCATTTCAATGATGTCGCTGTTGAGTACATGGCTAAGGATCCGTCATCTCTTCAGTTGCGCTGGATGGACCTTAGTGGGATCTCCCGCCGTCTGCTTTCCGATATGGCTGAAATCGTGCGTGATTTGGATCATGATAACGAACTGATCCACCTAGAACCTATTGATGTTGCACGTGGTCTTGTTTCCATTTACGAGAACCTACCTCAATGGACGAAACGAACCATGCGTCTGTCTTCAAATGCTGTTCAGGTGCGTGATATCTTCAAGAAGGCGAATGACCCAAACAAGTTTTTGTTCGATGATCTGCCGGTTATGCTTGGTGAGAGAAAAACAGGTCTTTCAAGTGAGGATGATATCCAGCATGTTGTATCTATCGTTCACGAAGGATTGAAGGAGTTATGCCAAACCTACAACTCCATGTTGCACCGCGTGAGAGATATCATGCTTTCCGAGTTACAGGTTCCGAATCTTTCGCCACAGTCATTATTCGAGCTACGCACACGCGCTGAGAATGTTAGGGAGTTGACCGGTGATTTTCGTCTTGAGGCCTTCATCGGAAGGCTGTGCCAGTATGATGGCAATGATGAGGGGTTCGAGGGCATTGCCAGCCTCATTGCGAATAAGCCACCCCGTGACTGGGTCGATCCGGATGTCGACCATGCCGGCGTCGAAATAGCAGAGATGTCGCAGAAATTCCTGCGTGCGGAAACATTCACTCGGGTGAAAGGGCGCCCAGAGAAACGCCAGGCTATGGCGGTTGTTATCGGTATGGAAGGACGTCCAACACCATTGCTTGAGGAGTTTGATGTGCTTGATACGGATCGCACAGCAATAAACGATCTCATTGAACGCGTCACTTCAACGCTTGAGAGTGTGGATACTAATAGCCGCAGAGTTATCCTGGCGGCCTCAGCAGAGATTAGCGCCAACTATATCCAGACGGAGGACAATATGATCCAAAAGAACAAATTAAGGAAGGGATCACGTGTAAGTTGAGAATTAAAACAGAGGAAGAATGTACCACATACAGAATCATCAGTAGTCTCGTTAATTGAGCGGGAAAATGAATAACAGGTTAGTACTCTCAATGTTCCTATAGGAAGAGGATACATGAAAGAAGAAGGTATAGAGAACGTTCGGTATGTGCTTGGTCTTTCCGGAGGCCGTGACAGTGCTGCGCTTGCTGTTTATATGCGACAGCATTATCCGGCATTAAAGATTGAATACTTCTTCACCGATACGGGAAAAGAACTGCCGGAGGTCTACGAATATCTCGGGCAGCTAGAGGGCTTTCTTGGGCAGCCAATTTTACGTTTGAATCCTGACAGGGATTTTGACTTCTGGCTTAAACAGTACAATGACTTCCTTCCTTCCGCACAAACACGGTGGTGCACAAGACAACTCAAACTGCGGCCTTTTGAAGTCTGGATACGTCCAATGCTGGATGAAGGGACCAATATCTATAGCTACGTAGCCATCCGGAGTGACGAGGAATACAGAGAAGGCTATATCTCCAAACACGAAAATCTTGTCGTGAAGCTGCCATTTAAGGACGATGGAATAGACAAGGACGGGGTGCTGGATATCCTCGAAGGGGCAGGGCTTGGGTTGCCAAAGTATTACGAATGGCGCACCCGCAGTGGGTGTACGTTCTGTTTCTACCAACAGAAGATTGAATGGGTCCGGTTGATGAAAAGACATCCGGAGGCATTTGAAGAAGCCAAGGCTTATGAAAAAAATGCCGTGGATCATGGATCACCGTTCACCTGGAGCCAGGGTGAGTCACTAGAAGAGCTCGAACGCCCTGAAAGGGTGGAGCAAATTAAGCAAGATCACGAACAAAGGTTGGCTCGGATGAGGTCTAAGTTGCAGCCGAATCAGTTGCGGCCTGATGACGAGCCTTTGGACATCGACGACATGTATGGTCAGGCAAAGGTCTGTCTGGCTTGCCATAAATGAGGTTTTCTCTTTCTATTCACGTTTAGATAGTCCTCGATTGCTTCATACTTGTGCCGACGCGGTGGACGAGTGTACATCCTCACTACTCCACGCGTTTCTGACTAGCTGCGCTAGTTCCATGATTTCTTCTTCACTGGCGAAAGGAACCTGAGAAAGAATGATCTTTCCCTCGCCGGAAAGCTTTGCAGCAAGGTGACCGCAGCCTAATAAGCGCTCAGCTCCTGGTTCATCAAGCACTAGGATGGAGTTCCGTTTGTCGGCGACCTTGAGGACCAATCGGTTCGATAGGTTTGCCCGAAGTTGCATGGGAAGTGCATCCTTATCCGGGCGTTGAGTCACTAGAACGAGATTGATCCCTGCAGCGCGTGCTTTAACGCCAAGGCGGTTTGCGTTGAGCTCGACGGCATCGCGGTACTCATTAATCATCATCCAATCGGCTAGTTCGTCGTGGAACAGCCAGATTCTAGGCAAACGCTCTTCTGATCCAACTTTTCGATTGTAATGAGCGAGTTTTGTTACCCCTGCCTCCGCTAATAGGCGATTGCGACGCTCCATCTCTTCTACAAGTTCTTCGAGTGCCGTAACGGCTTTTGCCGGCTCGGTAATCAGGTCACCTTCCAGGTGGGGCATCTGCCTGAGCCACGGAAAGTCGATCCCAGCCTTTGGGTCAATCATGCGGATGCGCGCGCTGGAAGGCGAATTCGTCGCACAGATGTCAAGCAATAGGCACTGCACGAGTACGCCCTTACCGCTGCCAGTTTCGCCAGCAATGAGTGTATGAGGCCCGTGGGGATGAAAGCCGCCAAAGCCCTCTCCAACATTTAGGTAGAGCAGTGAGCCATCGGATTCGCATGCGCCCAGGAGCAAGCTCGTATTGGTGTCTGGTGCAGTCGGAGGAAGTTCGCGCTGCCGCCAAAGGTCTTGGAGCCGTAATATCGTTCTGTGTGGTCTGCCCACCATGATAACGACTTCCATCGGAGCGGCTAGAACGTTTATGACGTTGATAGCGTGTGATGTGAGTAGTTCTTGGCGACGTTTATCTACTTTTGTCACCGTGAGGTCGTCTGAACCACGGAATCGAACGAGTGCTGCGTTAGGGGTGAGGCGTGCTGCGACAAGTTCTGCCGTCATATCGTAACCACGCAGGGCACGCTGCAGAGCGGTGACGGTTTGATCTAACCAATGCTTAGCTTCATCATCCTCACTGTCAAAAGCCTTCCCTTTTGCGACCCATTTAGCAAGGGCATTAGAGGGCCACTGTGTTTGATTCCATCGTTGGCGTGTTCAACATCGCTTATTGTGGATGGTTGAACAACTGGCTCTTCGTTCAATTCTTCGGGTTCGGGAAGGGAATCTGTAATATCTGATGTATCTGGATATTCGTCCACCTCTTCCGGTAGGAGTTGTGTCGAAACATCCCGTGGCGGTTGGGTATCGTTTTCCGCTACATCGACGACTTGATCTTTGCTTCGAGATGAGACGAGCGCATCGGCCCATGCGTTTGATGATTGAGCTTCAGTGCTCGGAGTAGTAACTTCACCAGCTGCAAAATTACGAAATGCCTGTGCGATGCGTGGCTTGTCGAAAATCTGCTGAACGCAATGGGGCATTCCTTTCAGCGGGGTACCACCACCCGCATCAACGTATTCATCATCATCATGCACGAAGACATGAGAAAATCCGGCGAGTTTGATTGTGACATTTCCTTGTCGGACTACATCAGACCACTTGTGAAGATCCCAACCATTCATCTGAGATCCATCGAACGGCTCCATGCCTTCAATTATAAAATCGCCAAGTCTGTGTAGCCAAATATCTCTGTCAATCCGCTTGTGATTTGGATCCAGTGCACGTCCCAAACGAGCGGCTGTTTCTTCCAGCTGCTTAGCAGACTTCTTCGCTTGCGCTTTGTAGCCCTTGGAGCTGACATACTTGGCTTCAGAAATGGCTACCATAAGGACGGGCTTACCGTCCTCAAGACGCGGAGCAATTGCCATGACGTCTGCGATTTGTTCTTCACGCTGACCGAACCACGATGCGAAGTCATCAAGGAAGTACCAGCCTATGGGGAGGGAGCGTCCACCCAAGCCAGCGCGGAGCTCTTCCATAGACAATACGATCCCGAGCAATTCGTTCGCGTAGTGTCCGTACCTTGCTGCTCGCATAACTATTTGGCCGGAAATTCCGTTTGCTTCATTAATGAGTCTTTCAACAACACTATCGCCACTGTTGGCAATAATGTTCGGGTCAAGCCTATCGATTCGTTCTCTCAGCAAGACGTGAAGAAGGCGTGGTTTAGAAGTGGTGGATACAGTTATGTTTCGATTTACGTTGCGGTCATGAATATGCCGTATTACCTGGACGCCATTGTTTAAAAGGAGTCGCCTGTCAACGAGTTCATCAAAGTTCACGACCCATTCCCCTATGCGATGTGTTTGCAGGAACACATCTCCGATCTCACTATCGCGAAAGGTCACCTCTCGAGCAGGAATTACGTTTCCAGGGCGAGCATTGTCGCCTTCGAGATATACATGAATAGAGTTAAGGTAAATCTGCCCAGCGCTGGGTTGCGAAGGAGAAGCGAGATAGACAGAAGTAGCGGTGTCAGCCGGTCCAACCGGTCGCCGCCGAGACCATCGGGCAGGGCAGTGGTATTTCAGATCTGGATGACGATCACCCGGAGATTTCTTCCATTCAAGCTTGCCGTTTCGCGCTACTACATCTTGTAGAACAACAATGTCTGCTTTACGAGCGATATCGCTCTCCGGGATCTCGTTTGCATCTAAAAAACCAACTCTCAGTCTGGAAAGAAAATTCCTTGCTGCCTCGCTTGCCATTATTGAGCTGGATTCTTCACTGACAGCAACATTTTGCTGCTCATAGATGCGGCGCATTATCTTGGGGTCTGAGTGAGTAAGGAGCAAATCACACTGAAGTTCGTTTTCCTGCTCCACTTTGCTTGAGAGCTCAGAAGCAAGGGCGCTCGGAAGTGCTTTAGATTCCGCGTTGTATAACACGACCGAGAAATTGTTGCGTTCATGAGGTAGCAAGCTCAAATACTGCTCACCCACAGTGCCGAAAGCGCGCGCCGCAACGCTAGGATCAATATCGAGAGAATCATCACCGTTCGAATGCATTAGCTTTTGCGGAGGCTCACATAGCGTGTAGTCGTAACATGTATCAGCCGCCGCAAGTAGGATAGCGTTTTCATCATAGAAGCCAACGCAAACCTCAGGGTAATAGTTTGACAGAAGTTCATGCTGACCCTGCCCGAATAGTAAATCTGCTCTGAATATGTCGTCTTCGTTCGCGTGCAGGACTTTCTTGATTAAGTCAGTGGCTTGCTTTGCCTTTATGTGAATTTCGGCCAGTCGCAGCGGATGCCAGGGCGCGATAATCGCAGCAGGTGAACCGGCACCTACAACCCCGACTCCCAACCTCAAAATCTCTTTCCACAATCGGTCTCTTGCAAGGTCATTGTTAGCGTAGTTGTTGAGGGCTTCGAGGAGACGGCCATACGCTTCTGCTTGTTCAAGAAATGCTTCAGAGTTAAGGCCGCTGCCTTCTTGTGTAACCCAGTGACGTATTGCAGATGAGTACTGGATTAGAAATTCATCAAAAGCAAAATGAATCTCAGAGATGCCATTTTGATCTATGATTCCGGACAGTTCGTCCAAGGCAGAAAGAAAGACGCTTCCACGATCAGCACTTTCACTATTTGGAGCGACTAGCTTTCCGTCATTGCCATTGGTGACGTCGCGAATAGTTTTAATGTCATCCAGTGAAATCCGTTGAATAGCGCCTTTGGCACTAACCGATTGCCGCGTTATGTCTGCAGTCGACAGAAGTGCATGGTCGCTGTTGAGGTTTGCGACGTTGACTAGATCGTCGGGCATGGACGTGCCTAGAGCATCGACCGGCATCTCCCAAAAAAAGATTAGCCTCGCATTTAGTCCGTCTGGATCGAGAGAGACTTCAAACTTGATTGTGCGTGCGTCACGCGACCCAGATACGACTTTCGCAAGATCGTCGTCCGGATGTGGGAAATAGAAATCTTCAAGTTTACCGAAATCTAGCTCGACATCGTCTCCCAGAAGGCCGTTCAGGCCTCGGTAGCGAAATGCGAAATAGCGTGCAACCCGAGCGTTCTTACTTCTCCAATAACTTTTTTCTCGGGATTTTGGAATATGAACTTTTATTATATTATCTGAGAGTATCTCTCCCGTTGATCGATCTCGTAGGTGATGGATCGTCCCAAGAAGCCCTGTAAGAAAATCGGGGTAGGTTTGAGGGTTTCTGAATATATAGCGCTCCCATGTGCTAGAGAGCTTTTTGACGCGCGCAAGATGCTCACGGTGAGATTCGAAGAATTGTTGGAGATCCTCCGACGGCTCTTTTGGGAATGATGCTGCAAGCAGAGATCGCTCATCGTCATCGAGTAGGTCATCGAACTCATCATTAAAAAATTGGATTGTTTTATCACCCAACGATTGTACAGAGGTCTTTGTAATGCCCTCGAATAGATCCGAGATAGTCCTCCAGTCCAAGGAAACCAACCCAGCTTGCTCAGACGACCAAGTATCTAACGTCGGGTCTGAATCCAGAAAGTCTTGGATAGTTCTTTTATCCGAGTTATCCAGCCTATCTTGGATCTCAGCGAAGTTCTTCCGGAGGTGATCGGATATCGGGTCTCCTTTTTCGTTCTCTTGGACGAGCAGCGGACGCACTCGAGTATGGAGACGGCGAAAGATCTTGCCCCATTCCGCTTTTGAGTTGCGCTTTTTGTCAGGGATACGATCAAAAAAGCCGGAATATCGCGGCAGCCGAAGGCTTGGTAAAGCGTTATCAATAGCCTTCTGAAGCGGCAAGCCCATGGTTATCAGGCTTTCACCGATTGCTATCACGAACTCGGAAAAGGTTTCGATAGTGCGGGCAGCATGAGTATCATTCGCTGCCCGCAGGGCGGCCTCTAAATGCGTCCTTTTAGCTTGATCGAGTACGGCGTGAGTCAAGCCAGCCATTTCGATCCAATTAGAATACTGTCCGCGTAAGGTGTCGCTTTCGATCTTTGTGATCTTTTCAACGCTTTTATTATTTCGCTGAAGTTCTTCGTGCAAAGCCGCGAAAAGCACGGCGCGCTTGCCTTCTGTCAGGCGGCAATGCCGCCAATGAGTTATCGACTGATCGCTGCGATTCGATTGCGGGAGTTGTTTTTGAGGGTCGAAAAGCGGAGATATCTGGATGAGGACTTTATTATTTGTGTCAGAATCTGCAATTGCCGCTTCCGCAATTGATCGGACAATTGACTCTTCTAGGCCAAGTATACAAAAGCGCTGAGTACCTTCCTCTTCCTGAGCGAGTTGTTCCTTAATGAACTCAAGGGCAACTGCCGCGATTAATTCGTTTTTTGTCATTGGCGGCTCCTAAAAGGGTTCTCGACATATGCGCAGTCGTCTGAAAGGCGGCGAAGAAGGCCTAGTGTGCGAAGTCGTTGTTCAAGTCGTTGCGTGTTTTGTATGAAGGCGCTTTGGTCGGTAGGGAGCACGCCGAAGGCTTGTTCTGCCTCTGTCACGCCGACTACGAAGCGGAACCGGTCGTAAAGCTTCGCCAGAAAACGATGGTACTCTTCGCGGTCTTCGTTCACCGTGCACATGACCAAGGCCTTCAACAGAGAATCGTCGGGCGAGTACCAGGTGCCAGCACCTCGTCTGGATAAGGAGAGCCCAATTTGGCGCGTCCATTCGCCATGTACTTTAGCGACGTGTTGTTGATGACGTTTTTCGGCGTAATTCCGTAATGAAACAAAAATAGTCTGAGGATCACCTTCAACCGGTCCTTCGTCTGGATTCCAAGCATAACGCTTAATGAGAAAATCTCGTACAGCATCGGCAGGAGCGCGTGCCGCTAGTGCATCCTTCCATTCTTGTTGGGACTTTGCCGTCTCGACATACGCGCGCACCGCACGGGTGGACAACATACGGTTGGCGCTAAAGTTCTCAACAGACAAGTCGAAGAGGGTCGTCTTGCGCGGGGAGGCGATCTCTAAAACGAACTTAGGCTCGGTTTTTTCGCCAATTTCTTCGTGTGCGCGACGGAGCATGTAAAGAAGCATGTGCAGCGCGGACAGCCGCATCAAAGGATCTAGTAGTGTTTCTCCTGGGAGATCGAGTTTCAGAAATTGAAGCCAAGTATCCGCAAGCGCGGAATATTCTTGGCGGTTAGCGAAAGGCAGATAACCGATCGTGCTAGAAACGCTATTAGAGTCAATTCGATATCCCGAGGGGAGCAGAGCGGTTATCACTCGATTCCAAGGGTCATCCTCTCGGAGCAATTTGTCGGAAATGAGCTTGGCAATGTCTGGGCCGGAACCGCTGCGATTTAGCATTAGGTAGAGAAGTTCGCCACCGCGTGCAAAAAATCGACGATCCGGGCTCGAATTAACGTTTCCAGGTAAATCAGCATAAAGGCAATCTGAACCGTACGGGAAAAGGAACTTGGAGGTCCATCGCCGTTGGCGATGTGGTTCTACCGCCGTTGTCTGAAAGAATTCGATTATTCTTGCTAGTCGTGAGAAAGATACGAACCGATCGCGTAAATAGGCATAGTCAAAATCAGACGAAAACTGCTTTAGCCAGGCGTTCCATCGTTCTCCATCAGAACGACTAGTGTTCTCGATATGCTGAACATGCGGGTTGTTAAAAACGAGTTGTCGCAGCGGTATCGAGCGGGGAATGTAGTATGTGAATGACTCGTGGGAGCCTTCTTGCGTGTTTTCGTTCAGTCCAACACCTTCACCATGCCGCGATCGAAATACAGCCAAGAATTCAAGAAAAACTAGCCAAGGAGTTTGGTCGTTATAGAATCGGTGTCCCCAAATGGCTTCGTCAACCCACACGTTAACATCACTTTGATACTTTGCTGGTGCTTCTAGTCTAGCCATCATGCACCTACCCTTATACGAAACTTGTCGGGTTGTACTCGGCCCCTCTCGTCGACCGTCAGTGCTTGCAAGCTAATTTCGCCTGAAGATGGCGGTTCCCCGATTAATGTATCAAGTCGCTTGATAACACGCAGTTTGAAATCAAGAAAATCCTCATAACATTGGCGTGAGAAGCTAGCTGGTAGACTGCCGTGTGCAACACGCGTTACATACTCAAAGTGGATTAGCTGGAGGTCCAACGAATCCACGACTTTGTCGTCTTCAGCAGGATCGATAATGAGAAGGCGAGGAGTGGATTCATCCTCGGCAAGCTGAAAAGTAACATAAGGGTCACGCTTTGTTTCGGTTGTCTTTAGTTCATAATTGAGCAGAGAGGCGATCCGGCCCCGGCCATCACCACCCGATGACGCTAGATAGAGCATAGTGCCATCATCTATCATCATTCCGCAAAATGTCCTGTTAAGACCACGTACGAGTGTTTCTATGGTGCGTGAGACATCTTCTCCCGTAGACAGGCCAGCAACGAATTTCAAAAACATACCCGATGACTGGTATACGGTTAAGCGCCACGGATTGAGCGAATTGTCATCGGGCAGGGAAAAGAAAAGTCTTTGACGTTGCATCGTTAAAGCGCGCATGAACTCATCTATGTTTTCACGCTCGCCTTCTAAATAATCACTCAAATAGGGCTTGTACGCGGTCGCGCCATATTCTTCGTCATTTGCAACGAAGCGGTTATAAAGCGTGGCGTCTCCGTAAGGTCCGTATATCAATAAGTTATCGAAAATATTATCGGTTTCTCGGCCGATACCGAACGCTTCGAGTGTGGTAAATACTTGATATTGTTGCCGCTGCCGCTCGGGAAGATTTTCACCGAATACATTCGCAAAAGGATTGGTCGGTCGATAATCACTTTTATTCGCGCGATTCTTGGCTTTGCGACATGTCAATAGAGGCTGGCCCGGTTGACGATCCCCAAGAATAATATTTGTGCCCAGCAGGAGAAGGTCGCGGATTGGCAAATGCATGCGATTCGCGCGGCAAAGTCGGAGTAACTCGCCGAGCCGTTGCCGGAACACAGGATGATCGGGTTTTACACGAAGACGTTCACGATTGATACGGATGGGGCAAGTAGTGGAGCCGTCTTCATTGATGAGTTCACACCCCTCACATTGAGACCATTGCGGATGTTCTACGACTTGCTCGATGAGCTCTTGGAAGTGCTCGGAAGCATCTAACCGGCTTAGATTGTATAAATCGAGGACAAGTGTATCGTCTTGTGTGCGGTCCTCAACCAGCATGGATTCGACTAACTTGAATACACGATGTGCTTCTTCATCCTGCGTATCGGACCAATCTCTCCATGTCGCTAGAAGCTGACCGTCATTCGCAGCGACAAGAAATACGTTGTCAGTATCCTGACCTGTTACCGATAGCGCAAGGTCAGGCAATAGCGCGTCTTTTTCCGGTTGTGTAAGTTCGCTAAGGTCCTTGACTATTGTTAGTGTCTTACCGAAGTTGGGGAGGTCGAAGGAAAGAATCTTCTTACCTTGTTGCCATTCCTCGCGATCGCCTCCGAAATCTTCCCAGATGCGTCGGCAGTGAAAGGTCTTTCCTTCACCGGCAGTGCCAGTAAGAATCACATTCCGGGGTGTGGAAGAGGAAAAGTTGGCGCAAACTTGTTCTAGTCTGGCGGGTCGGATCTGGATAGCTGGCTCTATTCCGTGCCTTTCGATTTCGGTCTGAATTAATTCGTCATACATATTATCGCTGGTAGCGATCGGGCCGTAGTGGCGTAGAAATGCAATTAGGCCGTTGGTGTGAGACATCCTTGTTACCTCCCTGACGCCAGAAAGAAGGAGGTCGACGCCAAGGAATAGCCGATAAGGCCTCCGAAAGCAGTGTGGTTCCACATTGCTGAGTTCTGCTTTGAGTGCTTATTTCTCACGAGAACCTCTTGTCTTTTTCTTAGCTTTCTTCCTTGTTTCAACACCCGCTGGTCGTAGCGGAAGGTCAGTCTGAATGCCATCGCGATGCCGGGCAACGAATTCAGAGACGGCCCGTCGGATCATCTAGGCCGCAGACAAGTCCAAACTTGCAACCAGTTGGCTGAGTTCAGCATATTCGACCTCATCCAAAGTTACCGGCAAACTCACACTGCTCTTTGGGCTCTTGCTTCGATTCAAACTGATACCCTCGTTACAGACTACACTAGTTTTACACCATTTACCTGCAAATCCAATACCACAAGGGTGCAAAAAGTGGGTCTTCAGACAAATTTGTGGGTAGCCTGCATGCCTCCTGGGGATGAGATTGTGGGCTAACCGGTAGAAATAGGGCATCCCGCCCAATCTCTGAGAAGATGGAGTTGCGACACAACCATCCAACAGAGACGGGAGGA
>Ga0114931_10008199_pt1 | contig 12678 bp, 8 predicted proteins | sample 2SBtaG_FD_89579 | JGI IMG/M metagenome (GOLD analysis project Ga0114931, IMG submission 89579) | Deep subsurface microbial communities from Kolumbo volcano to uncover new lineages of life (NeLLi) - 2SBTROV14_V59a metaG | ecosystem: Environmental > Aquatic > Marine > Volcanic | place: Kolumbo...
CAGTCGATTCAGTGGCAGGCGGCTGTGCCTCTTCAATCGGCTCCGCCGCCGGAGAGGAACTCTCCTGCGGTGGGGCGGCTTCACTCGCCGGGGTCATCAACACGTTTATCTTCACCTCTACCCGGCGATTCTGCTGGCGCCCTTCCTCGGTATCGTTGCTGGCCACCGGCTGGGTCTCGCCCAGACCGAATGATTTCATCTTGTCCGCGGTTATCCCATGTTTGACCATGTATGCAACCACGGCCGCGGCCCGTCTCTCGGAGAGCTTTTTATTATAACGCTGGGAGCCGATACTATCGGTATGACCGTAAACCTCCAGGGTAATGCCGGGGTTATCGTTCATCAGCTTGACCCAACGATCAAGTTCCATGAACGACTCCTTGCGCAGACTCGCTTTATTGAAATCAAAGAAGATATTGTTAAGGCGGATAGGCCGCTCCACGGCCTGTTCAACTATCTTCTCCGGAACAGAAACCGCTTCATCGGTCCCGGTCTCGACGGGGGTGGGCGAGGCGAGTTTGCGGAGGGGATAGAGCACAATATCGGCGACGTACTCCTTAAACTTATATTTCTTGCGCAGGTCAAAGGAATCGGACTCCCCCATATAACCTTCTTTTTCCGCGTAATAACCATATCTACCGCCGGAGGGAAGGCTAAGGAAATAGGCCCCGGTCTGGGGATCGCTGGTCGCCCGGCCGACTTCACGGTTCTCATCAAGATTATTCCAGCGGATCACGGCCTCGAGGGGATTACCGTCCGTATCACGGACCACACCGGAAACGGTAATCACTCCTCTGGGCTGGGCCTTTTTCGGCAGGCCGATGGAAAAGATATCACTGCCCCCCATGCTACCGGCCTGACGGTTTGAGGCAAAAAACGCCCGATCCCCGCGGGTGGCGACCTGGTATCCCCAGTCGTTGTAAGGACCGTTGGCGTCCTTGCCCAGGTTGACCGGCTCACTCCACAGGGTCCAGGAGGTATCGCTCAATCGGGTGGACTTGAAGACATCAAGACCGCCAAGGCCGTCATGACCGTCCGAACTGAAGTAAAGGGTCTTGCCGTCGGGATGGAGGTATGGTGAATACTCGGCATAGGGGGTATTGATGACCGGACCGAGATTGATCACCTCGTTCTCCCCATTCTCGTGGGGGATATAGACATAGATATCGGTATTGCCGGCATAGTTGCCGTGGTGGAAGTCACCCTTTTTGACATGAGGACCGACCCCGCCGGGACGATCGGAGACAAAGAGCATCGCCTTGCCGTCGACCGAGTACATGGCGCCGGACTCGAAATTACTGGTATTGACCGGCTCGGGATAATGTTTACGCTCGGACCAGCCGTCCGCCTCTTTTTCGATGTAATAGATATCACCTCGGCCCAGGGAATCGCCATAATTGCCGAATATCGCGATCCGGCTTGAGTCGGCCGATACGGCAAGGGGCATCTCGTCGGCCTGGGTGTTCAGCGGGGGGCCGAATTTCCGCGCCCCACCCCACCCTTCGGCAAAGGCCGAGGCAAGGTAGATATCCTCGCCGCCGCCGCACTCCCCGCATTCCCTGGCAAAGTAGAGCGACTTGCCGTCGGCGGAAACCACCGGGCTGACCTCGTCCGCGGCACTGTTGATCCCGCTGCCCACCCCACTTACCGCGAGGTCTTCAGAGGGGGTCTCAAGGATGGAGATGATCCGGGCAAAACGACCGCCCAGATCGGGGAAGTCGTTACGGTACTTTTCATATACCGCCACCGCGGCCGGCCAGTTTTTGGCGCTGATATAGGGGCGGGCAAGTCTCTGGACCGCGACAAAGGCGAGCTCAGAGGGTTTGTGCTTGTTTATAAAGGTTTCAAGCTCCACTGGAGATGAGGCGGAAAGGAAGGAGCGCTGCTCCGCGGTCAGTGGCGCGCTCTTTACCCGGGCAAAGGGGTCGGCATGGGTACGCCCGGCCGCAAGCGGTAACGATGGGGACTCCGCATAAACTACTGATTTTCTTTGGCTTCTGTCAACATAAGTCGTGGCGCCAGCATCCGAACCCTCGACATAGGTGACCACGCCCTCTTCCTGAGCGGCACAGGCGGCAAGCAACAAGGAAACAAGAGCAAGCAGACAAAGATGTACGATTTTATTTCCCATCTTATCCCCTATTATTTTTTTATCCCCAGCTAAATACTTCAATTAATAGCTATTTTAGTATCATCAACAGGTCAAATAAGCAAATATTATTTAATAATTAAACAGATATACGATGATTTTAGTAGCCAGTTGAAAAATAGGCTGATAGCGACGCATGGACACACGTTGGTTGAAAAAGCCATCAAGGACTTTTTCAACGGGCTGTTAGAGGATGATCATTCCTCCTGATCCAGTTGGTATTTTTTTATCTTGCTTAAGAGGGAGGGGAAACTGATCTCGAGAAGTTCCGCGGCCCGACTGCGATTCCACGAGGTGGTGGCGAGGGCCTTGCGGATCAGGCCGGTCTCGACTATGACCTTGGCATCTTTTAAGGAAAAGCCGAGGCCGACAAATTCCTCCTCGGCCATCTCCTCCTGCCTTGCGGGACCGGTGAAGAAATCATCACGAGTGAGATATTCACCATCGGCAAGAACCATGGCCCGCTCGATCAGGTTCTCAAGCTCCCGGATATTGCCTTGCCATGAGTACGACAGAAGCACCCGCATCGCCTCCGGCTCGACCCCCTTTATCTTTAGGGAAAGCTTCTCGTTGAAAAGGTCGATAAACTGCCGGCAGAGAATGGGCAGATCCTCAAGGCGCCTGCGCAGGGGTGGGATTTCGATGGGCATGACGTTTAAACGATAGAAGAGGTCTTCACGAAAATGGCCCTTTCCTATCTCCTCGGCCAGGTCGCGGGAGGTGGCGGCGATCACCCGCACATCCACCCTGATCCCCTTGTTGCCGCCGAGGGGTCTTACTTCTCCATCCTGAAGGACCCTTAAGAGTTTTACCTGAAGGGAGAGGGGCAGCTCCGCGATCTCGTCAAGAAAGATGGTCGAAGCGTCGGCCTCGACAAAAAGACCGTCCCGGTCACGATCGGCCCCGGTAAAGGCCCCCTTCCGGTGACCGAAGAGCTCGGACTCAAGGAGGTTTTCCGGAATGGCGCCGCAGTTCACCGCCACCATGGCCCGCTCCCCCCGGGAACTGCTCAGGTGGATCCCCCGGGCCACAAGCTCCTTTCCCGTACCTGACTCCCCGGTGATCAGAACCGTGGTGTCATAGGCGGCGACTCGGCTGGCAAGGTTCAGCACATCCTTGATCGCCCGGCTTTCCCCGATAATCGCGGCAAAACCGCCGGCAGGCTCATAGGCGGCCAACCTTTTTTTAAGGCTCAGGTTCTCCCGCCGCAGGGTTTCCCGCTCCCGGGCCTTTTTAAGGGCGAGGAGGACCTCATCGGTCTTGAAGGGCTTGGAGATAAAATCATAGGCGCCGTTCTTCATCGCATCCAGGGCCAAATCGACCGAACCGAAGGCGCTCATCATGATCACCGTGCAACCGGAAAGCCTGTCCGCGCCCCGGCGGAGGAACTCTATTCCGTCTATGCCGGGCATCTTGACGTCGCAGAGGATAAAATCGAACTCATCCCCCCGCGCAAGGAGATCAAGGCCCTCTTGCCCCCCTGAGACAGTATGGACATCATAGCCGGCCCCGCTAGTCAGGGCGGAAAGCATGTGCCGCATATTGGCTTCATCGTCAATGATCAGAATCCGTTCCCTGGTATCCATCTAAAGAGCCTTCCCTATTATTCGCCCGTTTCGGCCAGGGGAAGATCAATGATAAACCTTGCCCCTCCCCCGATATTGTTGCCCACCTTGATCCCGCCATTCATCCGCTCTATCACCGACCAGGCGATGAAGAGTCCGAGCCCGGTGCCGCTGCCCGGCTCCTTGGTGGTGAAAAAGGGATCAAAGAGTTTATCCAAGTCGGAAGCCGGTATCCCGGGACCATTATCGTCGACATAAAGAAGCAGACGGCCATCACGATCTTCCGTATTGATCCTGATAACGCCCTCCTCCGCCGACCGGCCGGAATCCCTTATGGCGTCCACACTGTTTATAACCAGATTCAAAACAACCTGCTCGATGAGATCCGGCACCCCGAAGACCAGGTCGCGCGCAGCCCGGGAAGCAAAAGAGATCTCCGCCCGGCCGGTCAGGGGCTGGGAACGGCATATCTCCAAGGTTCGGTCAATGATATCATTTATTGAAAAAACCTTCTCCTCTTCACCCTTGTCCCGGGAAAAATCGAGAAGCTGACGGACGATCCGGTTTATCCTCTCGGTCTCATCCATGGCTCGGGAGATAAAATCGTCCCGTTTTTCAACCGAGATGTCGTCCTGGCGCAAGAGATCGAGGTATCCCGAGATGATGCCGACCGGGTTGCCTATCTCGTGGGCGATTCCCGCTGAAAGACGGCCGACCGCGGCGAGTTTCTCGGCCCGGACCACATCTCGCTGGGCCCGGCGCAGACTGTCGTTTGCCTCTTCAAGGGAAAGGACGGTCCGGGCCAGCTTCTCCCGGTCGGCGTTTAGGCGACGCAGCATCACGTTCAGGGAACGGGAAAGGCGATTGAACTCGCTGTTCTTCTGCCCCGGGGCAAAGGAAAGTTCCCCCTCGACCCCGATGGCCTCGGCCCGGGAGACCAGGGAGCGCAAGGGCTTGAACAGCATCCGTTCTATCCTGAAGTTTGAGATAAAGAGAAAAAGAAACAGATTCGCGATGAGGTAAAGGAGGAGGAACCTCTGCCCGGCCACGACCCTCGAAAAACCGGGCAGGAGAGAAAAGGAGGCGGCCACCACCCCGCCTTTGGCCGAGACCGGCACCGAAAAGTGGACCCGGGCCGCGCCGGGGAAAAATATCCACCAGAGCCTCCCATCGATTGCCGGGCGGGGCAGATGCTCCCGCGCCACCCGCCGGGCCAGATGTTTAAGGCCGGGGGACGACGATCCGTACTGTTCGAAGAGGACCTTGCCATCATCAAGGACCACAAACCCTTCCGCGCCGGAAACCGCGGCGAGCTTCTGGATCTGGATCGCCACCCGCAACCGCGACCCGGTTAGATCCGATTGCAAGAGTATCCTTACCGAATTGCAGAAGGCGTCGGCCGCATTCAGGCGATCGTCAATTATGCCCCGATACTGCACACCGGCGGCAACCACATCGAGAAGGAGCATGCCAATGGTCAGGAGCAGACCGACATGAAAAAGAAGCCGGGCCCGGATAGAGGTCTGAAGAGACAAGTCAAGCTCCCCTTAACTTTGCTGAGCTGCTAAAAATTGTTAACCATCCTGCCCCGCCAGCCTGATTAAGACAAGTCATCGGCTATACAGGCTCTGTGCTTTCAACGGTCTGTTAAAAATAGACATCAGACAGACAAAGTATATCCCAGCCACCGGGCAGAGGCGATAATAAAAGGCGACGCAGGTCTTTTTGACCTCGAGTCCGCCTGCGGGAAAAGGAGTCAGTCCAATGTTATGAATGTGAACAAAGCAAAGACCTTGCCGGGGTGGAAGAAAGTTTTTATCCTCTCTCGATTACCATAGCAGTCAGCCAAAAAGCGGAACCGATAACCCAAGGAAGCGATGACCCACCAGAAAACAATAAAAGCTCCGCCCGGCCTTGCCGAGATGATTGTCGGGATCAGACGACGGCTACACCAATACCCGGAGACCGGCTTTCAGGAATCAAGAACCGCGTCGATCATCATTGAGGAGCTGAAAAAACTCGGCATCCCATATAGTGAAAAAATTGCCAAAACCGGGATATGCGCCGACATCCATGGCGGCGAGGACGGCCCCACGGTGGCGATCCGGGCCGACATGGACGGCCTGCCCCTTGAGGAGGCCACCGGCCTCAAATTCGCCTCGAAAAATCCCGGCATGATGCACGCCTGCGGCCACGACGGTCACATGGCCATGCTCCTCGGGATTGCCGCCGTCCTCAAGGAAGAAAAATTTCCCGGCCGGGTCCGCCTGATCTTCCAGCCGGCAGAGGAAGGCGGCGGCGGGGCGGCCCTGATGGTCGAGGAAGGAGTGCTCGACGGGGTCGACTGCATAATAGGCGGCCACCTCGACCGCCATTACGAGGCAGGCGAAATAATCGCCGCCGACGGTTTGATCTGCGCCTATACCGACGAATTCACCATCGAGATACGCGGCAACGGCGGCCACGCGGCAAGGCCCCACGAAACCGCCGACCCGATCGTCACCGCCGGACTCTTGATCATGAACCTCCAGACCCTGGTCAGCCGGGAGATTAACCCGAGCTGGCCCTGCGTGGTCAGCGTCGGTCAAATCAACGGGGGCACCGCCGCCAACGTGATCGCCGACCGGACCACCATGCGCGGGACCATCCGGGCCACCCATCCCGAAAGCCGAGAAAAACTGCTCAAAGGAATAAAGAGGATGACCGGGGCCATGGCCGACCTTTTTTCCGTCAGGGTTGAAATCACTATAAAGGAAGGCTATCCCCCGGTGGTAAACGATCCGGCAACAGCGGCGGTAATTCGTGATATGATAAGGGAAAACCAGCAGGAATACCGCCTGAGAGAACTCGAATATCCAAGTCTCGGCGGTGAGGACTTTTCCTTCTACCAGAAAAAGGTCCCCGGCTGTTTCCTGCGGATCGGAGCCCGGCCGACCCATCAGGTTCCGGCCCCGTCCCACAGCCCCAATTTCGATTTCAACGAGGAGGCCCTGACACCCGGCGCCCTCCTTTTTGCCCGGGCGACGCTTGCCCTTATCGCCGTCCATTCGAGGCCATCCCGCTGAAAACGAGGCCGTCCCGAAGGCGGTCTCCCAGACGGAGGAAAGACAATGACCGCGAAGTTACTTAACTTCACCCCCTCGACCCAGGAATACTCCATCGGGGTAGAGGTCGAAATGCAGCTTCTCAAGATTGGCGACATGTCGCTGGCCGCCACCGCCAGGCAGATGCTCATGCGGGTCCCGGATAGATACACCAGCCGGATCAAGGGAGAATTCCGCCAGTGTATGTTTGAGATCGCCACCGATGTCTGCGCCGATATCAACCAGCTGGGCGAAGAGCTCCAGGACCTCCTGCGCCGGGCCGAGGTCCTGGCCCGGGAGACCGGTTGCATATCCTTTGCCGGCAGCCTTCACCCGGAAAGCCCCTGGCCCGAGCAACAGATAAGCAATGACGAACGCTACCACGAGATCATGGCGGAACTGCAGGAGAGCGGCCGACGCCTGATCACCCAGGGGATGCATGTCCACGTCGGGATGAAAAGCGGTGACGACGCGGTTCGGGTCTGTGACGCGATCAGGGTCCATCTCCCGGTACTCCTGGCCCTGTCGGCATCTTCGCCATTCTATAACGGCCATGACACAGGCTTCCAATCCTATCGTTCCATACTCCTCGAAGACCTCCCCCGTTCGGGGATGCCCGGAACCCTGATCAACTGGCAGCGCTGCTCCACCTTGCTCGGGGTATTGCAGAACGCCGGATTGATAAAGAGCATCAGGGAAATCTGGTGGGACGTGCGCCCCCACCCCGAACTGGGTACCCTTGAGATACGGGTGTGCGATGTGCCCCATAAATTTGACGAGATCATGGGCCTTGCCGCCCTGATCCAGGCCCTGGTGATCACCCTGGACCGAATGAAAGAGAAGCCCCCCTTCCCCGGCCTTGATATCGTCAAATCCAATAAATGGGCCGCGGCCCGACATGGCCTGGAGGCCCGTCTCATCTCACATAACGACCCCCGGAAGAGTGTGAGCTGCCTTGAGGCGGCCGAGGAATTATTCGCTCTGGTCCATGACGCGGCGAGGGAGAATGGAAGCATGTCACAGCTCGGCACCCTGAAACGTGTTTTGAGGCAGGGCAATGGAGCGGGCCGATTACTTGCCCTGCATAAAAGGCAGGGTACAACCCAGGACATGCTCCGGGAAATCCATGGGGAATTCTGGGCATGAGCAACATGGCGGCCTCGGGCCATCCCCTGGTCAGCCAGGCTGCCTGCGATATAATGAAGGCGGGCGGCAATGCCTTTGACGCCGTGGTGGCGGCGGGCTTTACCTCGGCGGTGGCCGAACCCGCCCTGACCAGTCTCGGTGGCGGCGGCTTCCTCCTCGCCCACGGCCCGGATATCCCCGGCGTCCTCTTCGACTTTTTCAGCGATACCCCGGGGAAAAGGAGACGCAAGCAGTGCGGGGAACTCCACTTCTTTCCGGTCACGGTGAACTTTGCCGGTGTCCAGCAGGACTTTAATATCGGTATGGGCTCGGTCGCGGTGCCCGGGACCCTCAAGGGTCTTCTCCACGTCCACCGCCGTATTGGCCGAATGCCGTTGGCGGAGGTAATCCAGCCGGCAAGGGAGGCGGCGGCAAAAGGACTTGCCGTAAACAGCCAGCAGGCCTATTTCTTTCACCTCCTTGAACCCATCCTGACCATGAGCCGGGCCGGGCGTGAAATCTTTGCCCCGGAAGATCGCCTCCTTGTGGAAGGTGACACTTACCGGAACCCCGACCTTGCCTCTTTTCTTAACCGGATCGCCGAACGGCCGGAAGACGACTTCTATTCCGGCGACATCGCCCGGGCCATTGCCGACGACATGGACCGGGGAAACGGAATGCTCACCATCGAAGACCTCGCCTCCTTCCAGGTAATCGAACGCAAGCCCCTGACTTTCTCTTACCGGGGACTTACGGTGATGACCAATCCCCCGCCGTCACTGGGCGGAGCGATGATCAGGGCGACCATGGAGCAGCTTGAAAAAACCGATTTCCGGCAGAGCCCCTTCGGTTCATCCGGCCATATCCTTGCCGTGGCCCGGGCCCTGAAAAATACCGAAGAGATGCGGGACGCGATAATCGCCGCCGCGGCCAGCGTCTGCACCCGGGGGACCACCCATATAAGCGTACGCGACCGGGAGGGCAACGCCGCGGCCATGACCTGTTCAAACGGTGAGGGTTCCGACTATATCATCCCCGGCTGCGGGATCATGCTGAACAACATGATGGGCGAGGAGGACCTTCACCCGGACGGTTTCCACGCCGCGCCGCCGGGGGCAAAGATCGGCTCGATGATGTCCCCGAGTCTGGTGAGCGACCGGCAGGGCATAAAGATAATCATCGGCAGCGGCGGTTCCATGCGAATCCGTAGCGCCATCCCCCAGGTCCTGGTCAACCTGATCGATCTGGGCATCGACCCCGATGAGGCGGTGCGACGCCCCAGGATGCACTGGGACGGACAGTGTATGCAGGTGGAGCCGGGGCTGCCGGCGGAGTCAATAGCGGATCTTGAGCAAGAGATACCGGTGAACCTTTGGGAAGTAAAAGACGTCTATTTCGGCGGAGTCCACACCCTTGCCCAAGACCACGGCGGCGGAGACCCGAGACGAAACGGCTCTTTTATCAAGGCGTAAGTCAGGTAAGCGGCCACAGGGTGGGCCTGATGTGGACTTTCCGGCAAGGCGCCGTGTACTGATTGCTACACAAGCCTTGCCGATCGTCCGCAGCAGATGGTGAGCTTGCGAATGATCGGGTGCGCCCTGTGGCCGCTTACGGAGTAGAAGGGCCGATGAACCAGGTGGACATTGCCACCTCACCGCTCTTGCGGCGGCCTTTCAGGATGACCCGATTGAACTTTCTCGTAAAGGGTCCGGCAAAATCAAAGCCCAGACGGTTCCCGTCAAGGGCAACCTTCTTCCAGCCCAGCTCACTTACATACATTTCAAAGTCTCCGGGCCGGTAAAGCTGCGGCTCAATGACCTGGGCGGAAAAAACGACCGGGGCGGAAACGGGACCCAAGGGGGGTGAAAAACCTCCCAGGGGCAGATCCACCTGCCTCACCACCTTTTCAAAGTGTTTCATCGACGACCAATCCTTGCCGAGGATCGGCTCCCGGGGGATGCGAAAACGATCGGTGGAACTGCTGACACTGCCCGGGTCCTGGGTAAGCACTGCGTCATAGCCGGCCTTCTTCGCCTCGGAGAGGACGACATCGTTGTAGCCCCCGTATGGTATGGCAAAAAAGCGAGGAGAGTCGCCGAGCCGCTTCATCATCACTCGGGCGCTCTTGACCAGATCGGAACTGATCCAGTTACGATATTCCTCATCCCCCATCCCGGCCGGCCTCTCATTCATCCTGGCATGGGAGAAGCTGTGGTTGCCGATTATCACCCCCTCCTTTTCCAGCTGGCGCAGCTGATCCCAGCTCATAAAATCGCCATACCCCTTTTCCACCGCCTTGACGTAGACAAAAACCGTGTAGGGATAACCGAATGAGCGCAGGACCGGGCGGGCGACCTCAAAGACCGAGCGATATCCATCGTCGATGGTTATCACCACAGCCTTGTCCGACACCCGCTCTCCCTTAGCAAGGGTATCGACCAGGTTGTCAAGACCGATCACCCGGTATCCCCGGGCGAGAAGCCAGGCCATCTGCTGATGGAAACGTTCCCGGCTGACCGAGGTCGAGGGGTAACGTGAGTCGGCGAAACGATGATAGATGAGTACGGTCACGTTGCCGTCGGCAACAGCAGAGCGGGGCTGATCAGCCATGACCGGGGAGGAGAAAACAACGACCAGGTAAAATACTGTAAATATTGTCCGCATTAAGGCCTCTCGTTTGCTGGTTCGACAGAAAACCTAACGCATATTTACAATTAAATCAATCCGTGGCTTATGTAACTCAATTGTAACGATCCTGGATATCATTAAGAAAACGGTCATAGCGGCGCAGGTCATTGTGTCTGATAATATTCTGGATCTCCCAGACATACTCATCACGACGCTCGGAGTAATAACGCAAGCCCTCGGCCAGCTTGATAGAGTTCATCGTCTTCCGACGGAGGTTCCTGAAATTACGATAGGCGGGAAGGCGGTTGATCATCGAGAGATAGGCCTTAAGGGAGGCGAGGATTGAATCATAGCTGGCAACCTTGTGGGTCTTGCCGTCGTCCCGACCGTTGGGGACCATCCCGTTGCTCCCCCAGGTCCAGATACCAAAGAGATTATTGCCCTCCCGGGAAAAACGGGACATTCCCCATGAAGACTCCATGGCGGCCTGGGCGAGGATCATGCTCGGCGGGATGAAGTTGATCCGATTCAACAGTTCCGATGCCTTGGCGGTCCGGTATTTACGACTCAGGTGCAGAACATACTCGATTTCATCACGGGTAAGCCGCCTGCCCCAGACGGCAAAGTCTTTCATGTTAAAGACCACATCATCACGGTGTGAACCGAAATTGGTCAATATCTGCTCAAGCCGGCGCCGCTCGGCGTTTACATCCTCAAGGGCAACCAGTACCGAAGGAAGCAGGGCATGGAAAAAGAGGTTCTTTCGTGAGGTGATATCAAGCTGGTCGATGTCTTCCGGGAAGCCCTGCAGGACGACACGGGGAATCGGCTCTTCGCCGTCAATCTCCCAAAGCCCGAGCTCCTTGAGTTTGGCGATCAATTCGGACGAAGATGTGGTGGCAACAACCTGGGGCGCCGCCTTGGTTGGCACGGCTGGGACAACGAGGACCGGACGTCTGTCGAGGAGAAAAAGGGAGATAAAGAAACAGGCCAGGATCGAGGCGGCGAAGCCGGCCTCGACCACCCCGAAATCGAAACCGCGGCGGCCAAAAAAGGCGCTCCGCGCCTGGCCATCTTTTCCTCCGGGGACTGAACCGGTTTCATTATTTTCAAAAGACATCAGGAGTACCTTTTCCCTTGATCCATAAGTTTCCCGAGCAGTGCGCAGCCGCGAGATACGCCATTCATCGGCCTCTCAGAGCTCAGAGATAATAGCAGTATTGGAGAAAATTGACAAATACTCGCCCCATCCCTTGGCACCCCTTTTTACTATGGTATATAAGAAGCGGAAGGTTTAATATTCTGCGCGGCATATAAAATTCCCCGATTATCTCCCTCTCCGATTATGGAAATGGGGGCGGGGCTCAAAAAAAAAAGCGACAGACAGGGGGAAACAGCAGTGAAAAGATTCTTTTTCGTTTTTATCATCGCATTGTCAATGTCCATTTCCGGCAACCCGGCCCATGCGGCAGGCAATCCCAAGGTCGCGATGGAAACCAGTCTCGGCACCATGGTCATTGAACTCTATCCGGACAAGGCCCCAATTACGGTAAAAAACTTCCTCGACTATGTCGATGCCGGTTTCTATAACGGCCTGATCTTTCACCGGGTAATCCCCGGCTTCGTTATCCAGGGCGGCGGTTTCAAACCTGGAATGAGCAAAGCCGCCACCCGGGCGCCGATCAAAAACGAGGCGGCCAACGGCCTTGACAACCTCCGCGGCACCCTGTCGATGGCCCGGACCGGGGTGATCGACAGCGCCACCAGCCAGTTTTTTATCAACCTCCGGGACAACGCCTCCCTTGACCACCACGGCAACGGCTCGCGAAGCTTCGGTTACGCGGTATTCGCCAAGGTCATAAACGGCATGGACGTGCTCGACCGCATCGCCCGGGTACCCACCACCACCCGGGGCTTTTACCGTGATGTCCCCCGCAAGGACGTGGTTATAGTCAAGGTAACAAGAAAATAGCGAACTATTCGTTTCACTAGTACCTCGTAACCCTTTAAATGACGTAAGATTGCGAAGGAATTTTTCGGGACGACAAGGCATGGCTGACGGCGCATAGCAACGCTATGTAACAGAAGCCATAACGCAGCCGGCGCGGAAAATAACCAGCAAGATACG
>Ga0114931_10008200_pt1 | contig 12678 bp, 14 predicted proteins | sample 2SBtaG_FD_89579 | JGI IMG/M metagenome (GOLD analysis project Ga0114931, IMG submission 89579) | Deep subsurface microbial communities from Kolumbo volcano to uncover new lineages of life (NeLLi) - 2SBTROV14_V59a metaG | ecosystem: Environmental > Aquatic > Marine > Volcanic | place: Kolumbo...
AAAGCTGTCAGCCAGCGAATCGTAAGCCCGAAAAGTGGCGCGTTCCTTGCGCATCAGGCCGTCCTTGAACTCAACGGTATCGGTCACCACGCGCGCCCCCGGCCAGCGCGCGTCCGCCTTGATACCAAAAAGATTGAAACTGTTGACACCGTCGGTGCTGTGAATCATGTGCTTACCCCAACCGGTCTCCAAAGCCGCTTGGGCGACCAGCACTTCGGGGCGGGTACCCAGGGCCTGCGCAGCGCGTTCCGCGTGCGGCAGAAGCTCCTTGACAAAAGCTTCTGGAGAATCCGGTTGCCAGTCGGTACTGTCGGTGTGACGTATGGCAGCCGGGGTGCCCACTTTGTGCTGTGCGGGCTGCACGGTAAGCGGCCGGGCCGGCGGCAGTGGGGCAAGCGGCAACGCTGTGGCGTCACTGGCTGTGCCCGGCGGTTTTGCCGCCTCTATCACCCCGGCGCGACTGAGTTGCCGCACCATCATGTCGGCCAGGCCCAAACCGTTGTGTTTACTGAGATCGAGGGCAATCTGCTGATCTAACATCGACTGGTAAGTTTTGACCTGCTCACTGTCCATCAAGCCTTCGCCAAGATTGGCGTCACGCATACTCTTGAGCATCATCTGGATGAACAGGGCTTCGAACTGACCGGCGACCTTGCGCAAGGTTTCCTCTCGGTTGTTGCCGGCCTCGGCACGCAGCGCCGCCAGACCCTGAAAGTCGGTGTAAACGTCGGCGTATTGGGAGGCAATATCCATCAGTTCGTTGCTATCCGGCTAGATCACAATCAGCTCGGCGCGCAAGGCGCCCGCCTGCTTGAGCGCTTGCAGAATGGCGACAATATCGGCCGGCGTTGCACCCACGCGGTTCACGCCGTCGACAATATCCTGCAGGGTAATGCTCGGCGGTACCATGAAAGTATGATTGCCTTTGAAGCCGACATCGATGTCGCTCTGCTGGGTAACCACGGTTCTGCCCGCTCGCGAGAAAGCCCCCGGCTGACTGGCCTGCTGATTTTCGGTGACAGAAACAACCAGTGTGCCGTGTGATACTGCGGCGGGTCTGATCTGTACATTGGCACCGATCACCACCGTACCCGTTCTGGAATTCACCACCACGCGCGCAGCTGCTTCGCCGGGCTCCACGGCAATGTTCTCCACCAGCGAGGCAAAGGCGACGCGCTGCGAGGGCTCGGTGGGCGCACTGACTTTGATGGAAACCGCATCGATGGCCTTGGCGATACCAGGACCGACCGTGTCATTGATGGCCGTCGCCAACCGGTTAGCGGTCGTGAAGTCGGAACGGTTCAAGTTCAGTGTAAATGAGTTTCCCTGCAGAAAAAAGTTTTTCACCATGCGCTCAACCGTTGCCCCATTGGGGATGGTGCCTACACTGGGCACGTTAACGGTAATATTGGACCCGTCAGCGCCGGTAGCGTTGAGGCCACTGACCAGCAGATCGCCCTGTGCAACCGCGTATACCCGACCGTCAGCGCCCTTGAGGGGTGACATTAACAGTGCGCCACCTCGCAGACTCTTGGCATTACCGATGGACGAGACTGTGACATCGATGGTCTGCCCCACCTTGGCAAACGCCGGCAAGCGCGCATGAATGGCAACCGCGGCAACATTTTTCAACTGCGGGTCAGTGCCCGGCGGCAGCGTAATACCGAACTGTTTCAACATATTTTCCAATGACTGCACGGTGAAGGGCGTCTGGCTGGTCTGGTCACCACTACCGTCCAGCCCGACGACCAGGCCGTAACCGACCAACTGGTTGTCGCGAACACCGGCGAGATGCGTCAGGTCCTTAATGCGCTCCGCCGCTGCACTGGCAGACAGCACCAACAGGCTCAGAAAAACGATCAATTTACGCATTGCAATACTCCGCCGGTTCATGCTCAAAACGGCCATATGGCACTGTTGAAGAAGCGTGCCAGCCAGCCCATACTATTGGAATCGTGCAAAAAGCCCTTGCCGCTATAGGTAATACGGGCATCGCCGATCTGGGTGGACAAAATACGGTTCTCCGGGCTGATATCCTGGGGGCGTACAATGCCGGAAATCTGGATAAATTCCTCACCCTGGTTAAGGGTCAACCATTTTTCACCACGGACCACCAGATTGCCGTTCGGCAAGACATCCGCAATGGTGACCGTTATCGCGCCGGTCAGGCTGTTGCTCTGGCTGGAGTCAGCTTCACCGTCAAAAGCGCGGGTGGCTGACAGGCTCTGTCCGAGATTGTTATCACGATTACTATCCAGCGGGATGAGGCCGGGCAGGTTAAACTGCGGGCTGGCACCGAAGATCGTCGGATTGGCGACTGTCGTATCCTGATCCTTGTCCGCCGTGGTCTTGGCCGATTTTGAAGCCGAGGTGCTTTCCTGCAGCAGCACGGTAATCACGTCACCGATACGGCGCGCCTTGACGTCTTCAAACAAACGTACGTCCCTGGCGGCCTGATAAATGGAACCGTTTTGCGCTCCCTGGCTGGTGTAGGCCGGTGGCAGAGTTGGCCGGTAGCTATCCGGCGGCGGCGCTACGGTTGCGCAGCCGCTCATCAGACTCAGCATACCGGCTGCTGTTGCAAGTCTGTTGCATCCGTGTTTCGGTCTCATTACATTCACCCGTGCTTTGGCGTCTTAAAGGTTATTGGTCACAAACTGCAACATACGGTCCGTTGTCTGTATGGCCTTGGAATTCATTTCATAGGAACGCTGGGTTTCGATCATATTCACCAGCTCTTCCACCACATTGACGTTGGAGGTTTCCAGCGCCCCTTGCGCCACCGTACCCAGGCCGTTCAGCCCGGGGGTGCCCGTAGACGGCGAGCCGCTGGAAGCCGTTTCCTGAAAAAGATTTTGGCCAATGGCCTGCAGGCCGGCCGGATTAATGAAATCAGCCAGCTGAATATTGCCCACCTGGGTGGGCGTCGGGGTACCCTGGAGCTGTGCCGAAACCACACCGTCGGAGCCAATCGTGACGCTGGTGGCATTGTTGGGCAGGGTGATCGCCGGTTGAATAACCATACCGCTGGCGGTCACCAACTGACCGGTTTCGTCCATTTTGAAAGAACCGTCCCGGCTGTAGGCCAGGTTGCCGTCCGGCTGCAGTACCTGCAGGAAACCGCGACCCTGGATAGCGATATCCAGGCTGTTGTTGGTCTGGACGATATTACCCTCGGTGTGAATCTTTTCCGTCGCCACCGTGCGCACACCCGTACCCAGCTGCAGCCCCGAGGGTAACCGTGTATCCTGCGAGGACTGTGCACCGGGCTGGCGTATGTTCTGGTATAGCAAGTCTTCGAACACGGCACGGTCACGCTTGAAACCGTTGGTGTTGACATTGGCCAGGTTGTTCGAGATCACGCCCATACGCATCTGCTGGGCTTCCAGCCCGGTTTTTGCGACCCATAGTGCCTTGTTCATAGCCTTACCTCTTTAGTCGTTGCGATCAACCCAGATTCATAATCTGGGTGCTACTGGCATCATTGTCTTCGGCGGTTTTCATAATCTTGACCTGTAATTCAAATTGCCGCGCCAGGCTGATCATATTGACCATCGCTTCGATACCATTGACGTTACTGGATTCCAGTGCGCCGCTGACCAAGCTGACGTCGGTAACCGCTTCCGCCGGCGCGCCGTCGCGGGTGTGTAACAAACCGTCGACGCCTTTGGTCAGGTTTTCATGCTCCGGTGAAACCAGCTTCATGCGACCGATATCCGACAGCGTATTGGGCTGCTGACCGACGGGACGAACGGTAATCGTGCCGTCGACGCCGATTTCCAGACTCTCATAGTCAGGAATAACCAGTGGCCCGGCTTCACCCAGCACCGGGTGATCGGAACTGGTCATCAACTGGCCGTTCTTGTCGACGTGCAGATTGCCGGCGCGGGTATATGCCTCGCTGCCATCCGATGCCTGCACTGCAATCCAGCCGTCGCCGTTGACCGCCACATCCAATGTGCGACCGGTGGTCTGAATAGACCCTTTGTCAAAGCTGACACCGGCGTCTTCCGCGCTGGCGAGCACCCGGGTTTCGAAACCCGAACCACTGATCAACTGGCTGCGGAAATTAGCCAGATCCTGTTGAAACCCCACCGTATTGGCATTGGCCAGATTGTTGGAATTCAGCGCCTGGGCGCGCATTAACTGCTTACCCCCACTGGCGACGACAAACAGGACTCGATCCATGGCTCAGCTCCCGGTCAACTCTTAACGGATATTAATAATGGTCTGGGTGATGGTATCCGCGGTGGTAATCACCTGGGCGTTAGCCTGGAAATTACGCTGCGCGGTGATCATGCTCACCAATTCATTGGTCAGGTCGACGTTGGAACCTTCCAAGGCGCCCGACTGTATCAGGCCCAGCGAACCGGATCCGGGTGCGCCGACCAAGGGTGCACCCGATGAGAAAGTCTCCGCCCAGCTGGTGTCCCCTAACTGGCGCAGGCCCTGTGCGTTATTGAAATTCGCAATTGCCAACTGCCCGAGAGTACGCGACTGGCCGTTGGTAAAGCGCGAGGTAATCACCCCGGTATCACCAATGTCGATACCACTGAGACGACCGGTTGCAAACCCGTTCTGGTCCAGTGAACTGACGCTGAACGGGCTGCCAAACTGGGTGGCCTTGGAAAAATCCAGGGCCAGCGACAAAGGCGCGGCGCCGCCACCCGGATTGAAGGCGGACACCGTCACCGTGCTGGGAAAGGTCGTGGTCTGTATCGCGCCGGTGTTGGAAAACTCCAGCGTGTCCGGACCGCTGCGTTGGGTGCCATCGACAAACAAATGGGTTTCCCATTGATTCGGCACACCGCTCTTGCGGAAATACATGGTCGCCAGGTGCGGCGAACCGAGGGTATCGAACACCGTCAATGACGTTGAATTGTTATAGGTACTGGCATCGGTCGCGTTGAACGCCTGCTGGCTGCTACCGTTAGGAGTACCGGCAAGGCTCGAGGTACCCGCGCCCACCGTCTGCGAGGTAACACCGGTGGTATCCACCGAAATCGGCAAGGACGTCTGCGGACCACCGCCATCCGGGTCCCAGTTCATGGTAACGGTGTCGTTACCAATATCCACATTAGCAACCGTTGTCGGCGGAACGGTCGAAGCGCCACCCACCAAAAGTTCGGCATTCCAGAGGCTGCCGCCGCCAGTGTAAGTAAACTGAAGCGCAGCATTGTTGACGGTATTGCCAAACTGGTCGATCATGTTGAACGTACCGGTACTAAACGGGCTATCGTTGGTATCCAGCACACCGCCCGGCGTCAGCGCAATGACGGATGTCGGGGCCAGGCCACCGGGTATGGCGGCCGATGCATCAAGATTGGCGGTAATATCCACCGTCGACGTCGCTTGCGGTGCAATATCGGAACGATCCAGCTGTAACGGCCCGGTCGCGCCGGTAATATTACCGTTGGTATCCGCCTGGAAAATCGTCAGCTTCTGCTGCTGATTGTTGACCACGAAACCACTGCGGTCGACCCCAAAGGCGCCTGCGCGCGTATACGCATTGACGCCGTTATCGTCCATAATGAAGAACCCCTGACCACTAATGGATAAGTCGAGGTTATTGTCGGTGAATCCAATATTGCCCTGGGTAAACTGCTGTGACACTGCAGATATGCGCACGCCGGTACCGATGGCGTTCGCGCTGACACCCAGGTTGGAAGTGGCGAAAATATCGGCGAATTCAGCACGCGATTCCTTAAACCCCGTGGTGCTGGCGTTCGACACGTTATTACCGATGACCCGCAGATCGGCGGACGCGGCGTTCAACCCACTTAATGCTGTACGAAATGGCATAGTCTTTCTCCTTCAGCCTGAGCGGTTACAGAATCTGCCGGACTTCGCTGAAGTCCAGGGCTCCGATACCGTCGAGATCCAGCAACAGCCCACCGCTGTTGCTCAATGTGACACTGCGAACATCCGAGGCCAGCAGCGTGTCGACAGCGGCAAACTGCCCGTCGGCACTGGCCTCGGCGCTTACGAAATAGTTACCCGGTGCAGCGAACTGACCGTTGTTTTTCAAACCGTCCCACTGGAAGTCCACCGAACCGGCCGCCTGTGAACCCATCTCCAGACGACGGACCACCGCCCCGGATGAATCGCGCACATTGACGACCACCTCGCCGCTGGCGACCGGCAGCTCAACGCTGCCACGGATGCTGCCGCCGGCTTTGAGCGCGGCAACGCCGGTCGGCGCCAGCACCTTGTGACCCACCAGATTGGTGGCCTGCAAGGCCTGGTTGGATACCAGCGACTTGCTCAAGGCATCAAAATTCTTATTCAGATCGCCGATACCCTGGACGGTCGAGAACTGTGCGATCTGCGCCAGGAAATCACCGTTCTCGATAGGCTTGGTCGGATCCTGGTTCTGCAACTGGGTGGTCATCAATTTGAGAAATTCATCCTGCCCGAGCGTCTTGCCCTTGCGGGCGGCCTCGGATGTCAGATCAGTCAATGATCGGAAATCCGGGCCGGTAATGCTATTTGGTGTGTCAATCATGGCTGTACCCTACCTTGATCTATTGCCCCAGGCGGAGCGTGGCAAGCATCAGTTGCTTGGAAGTATTCAGAACTTCGACATTGCTTTGATAAGAACGTGAAGCGGAAATCATATTCGCCATTTCATCCACCATGCTGACGTTCGGCATATAGATAAAACCCTCGTCGTCAGCCAGCGGGTGGCCGGGCTGATAGCGCCTTTCCAGCGGTGCCTGGCTTTCGATAATGCCGTCGACCTTGACACCGACGCTGGCGGCATCGCCACCCTGCAGCGACTGCATCACGGACGAAAACACGGGATGGCGCGCATGGTAGGTACTGGCTTCATCGGGTCCGACGCTCTGTGCATTGGCCAGGTTGCTGGCTGTGACGTTCAGGCGTATCGACTCTGAGCTCATGGCCGAGCCGGCGATATCGAATATGTTAAACAGTGACATTCATTATTCTCCCTTGATGGCTGCCTTAAGCCCCCTGAAGCGGCCGGTCAGGAAGGTCAGGGTGGACTGGTAACGCACGGCGTTTTCGGTAAACTCAGCCTGTTCAACCTGGATGTTGACGGTATTTCCGTCGAGCGAAGGCTGTACGGGAATGCGGTAGAGCGGATCGAGATTGGCGCTCATCGAGCCGGCGCCACCGATATGACCGGCATGGGTTGTCTTCAACGCCAGCTGCGCGCCGCCGGCCTTCGCCAGCATCGTTTGAAAATCGATATCGCGCGCCTTGAAGCCCGGCGTATCCGCATTGGCGATATTCGACGCCAGCAGACTGGAACGCTTGCCGTACAAGGCTAGCTTGTCCGGCATATCACCCAGCGCTTTGTCGAAACTGATTGCCATGTTGCCTCCTGCCAAACTCGGTTGCAGAAAAAATAGCAACCCGCGTGCCAACTAGGGCCAGGCCTTAACTATCATTCACTTAGGTGAGTTTTGAGCCGTCTGTGCGAAGGCCGGCGGCAAGCCCTGACCGGCAGGCGGCAAAAGGTGGCAGGGTCGCCAGCGGGCGAATTTATTTCTTCTGGTACACCACGCCGGGGTTGCAGCGCACCATGTCGAAGGCGTCCGAATACTGGGTAATAGCCTCGGAGGCGCCGAGGAATAGATAACCGCCCGGGTTCAGACAGTCGGCCATCCGCTTAAGAATATCGATTTTTGACTCGGTGGAGAAATAGATCAGCACGTTGCGGCAGAAAATGACATCGAAGCGGCCCAGCATCGAGTAACTGGCCAGCAAGTTGCCGTGTGTAAATCGCACCCGGCGGCGGACATCATCCCGCACCTGCCAGCGCTCTTCCCAGTGTTTGGCATCGCGCCGGAAATAGCGCTCCTTGATATCGGCCGGCAGTCCACGCGCCAACGCCATGGTATCGTAGTAACCGGTTTTGGCGTTTTCCAGCACCGCCGGTGAAATATCGGTGGCGGTGATCTGTATATCGCTAAAGGCACCCAGGTTTTTACTTAAGAACTCCTGCACGATAATGCTGACCGAATAGGGTTCCTGACCGGTGGAACAGGCAGCCGACCACAGGCGCACCGTACGCTGTTTGCGTTTAACGTAGTCGGGCAATATATGGTTGGACAGGATGCTGAAGGGGTGATTGTCGCGGAACCAGAAAGTCTCATTGGTGGTCATGGCTTCGATGACCTGCTCGCGTAGCGGTCCGCCGGAACGCTCACGCCGCAACTGGCCAACCAGATCACCCAGGGAGGCAACCTTGCTGTCGAGCACCATCTTATTCAGGCGGCTCTGCACCAGGTAATGCTTGTTTTCACCCAGCAGAATACCGCAGGCGTCTTCCAGAAACCGGCGGAACTCCTCGTAATCGGTCGGGGTGATTCGTGCAAGAGACAAGAGCGCTTCCTTTTCTTCCAGCCGGGTAACTCTGCGCTTAGCTTAGCATGGCTAGGCCAGTCGGCTATTTACCCGGACTTTCAACTCCCTAAAAACGGGTTCGACAGAGCGGTATCAAGCCGCCGCGCGTGCTTACTACCAGCTCTTCAGCCTTTTCAGAACACTTTTGGCCAACAGATCCGGCTGGAACTTGGCAATGAAATCATCGGCGCCGACTTTCTCGACCATGGCGTTATTGAACACCCCGCTTAAAGAAGTATGCAGCAGGATATGCAGGTTAGTCAGTCGCGGATCCTTGCGCACCTCCGTGGTAAAGGTATAGCCATCCATTTCCGGCATTTCGATGTCCGAAATGACCATGAACAGGCGATCGTGCAGGGGTAATTCATTCTCTTGCTCAGCCCATTGCCTCAAGGTGTCCAGCGCCTGCTTGCCGTCATTGGCCAGCACACACTCCACACCCAGCTGATCCAGCGTCCGCTTGATCTGATTGCGGGCCACGGAAGAATCGTCCGCCACCAGTATGACCGGCTTGCGCTCTTCTTCGTCCTCCTGATCTGCAGCCTGCTCAATGAACTCCTGGAAGACTTCCTCGTTCCAGCCCACCACTTCGGCGAGCACCTTCTCGACGTCGATAATCTCGACCATTTCACCTTCGACTTTGGTGACAGCCGTTAGGTAGATGTCATCGCCGATACCCTTGGGCGGCGGCAGGATTTCTTCCCAGTTCATATTGACGATGCGATCGACGCCACCGACCAGAAAGCCCTGCACAAACTGATTGTACTCAGTCACGATAACAAAGTTTTCCTGCGGGTTGTCCACGCCGCGAACACCGATGGCCTTGCCCAGGTCCATCACCGTGACCGTACGACCGCGCATATTGGCCACACAGCGCACCACGTGGTGTGAGTCGGGAATCTGCGTCAGCGGCGGGCACTGTATGACCTCCTGCACCTTGAACACATTAATCCCGAACAGCTGCTTGCCGTCCAGGCGAAACAGTAACAACTCCAGCCGGTTATGCCCGGCCAGCTGGGTACGCATGTCAACACTGGCCAATACGCCGCTCATGGCACTAACTCCCTTCGATGGTTATGGCTTCATTCATGCCGGGCTATCGGCGTATACCCCTGAAGCTTAACTATAACGACGCAGTGGCACGGCCCTTGCGTAGTGTTGTATTCAGGTACTTGGCAGGGACTATGAAGATGAGACGCAATTTCATAAATACGTGGTTTTTTATACTGTTAGCGGCACTGGCTGGACATCCGCTGAAATCCTTTGCCGCTCAGGCGGCAACCCCGTGGCAAAGCCATGCCGCCATTCGCGCCACTGCCCAGAGTTTTCTGGACGCTTTTATCGCCAGCCAGCATCAGGGGCGCAGCGAAGTCAAACTCGGCAAACTGGACCGTCGACTCAAACTCAAGAGCTGCCACGCGCCGCTGGATGCCTTTATGCCGCCGGGCGGGCGTGTCATGGGCAACACCACCGTCGGCGTACGCTGCCCTGACGATGGCGGCTGGAGCATTTATGTCGCCGCCCGCATCGACGTTTTTGGCCCCGTCCTGATTACGCGGCAACCGCTGACGCGCGGCGCCCGTATCCACGAGAGTGACCTGGAAATGGTGGAACGCAACCTCTCCAACCTGCCCTACGGCTACTACACCGACACCCAGTCGGTCGTCGGACAACTGGCGAAACGCACCCTTATCGGCGCTACCGTGATCACCCCGACCATGATGCAGGCACCCAAGCTGGTCAAGCGCGGGGAGCGGGTCAGTGTGATCGCCGAAACCGGGGTACTGAAAATACGCACCATGGGCCAAGCCTTAAGCGACGGCCAATCCGGCGACCTGATCCGGGTGCGCGCGGCCGGCTCCAAACGAATCGTCGATGGGGTGGTCGTTTCACCGGGCGTCGTAAAAGTGACGCTTTAGTGACAGCGGCCAAAAAAGCGCCTAAAGTTATTGAAAGCAGTGACGATATTGATATCGTAAGCACTGTAAATTCAATTTGAGGACGCTGAAATGGAGATTGAAAACAACCGTCTAGCATCGGTGGCAACGCAAGTTGGCGGCCAGAATGCATCGGTTGAAAACCAGCGGAAAGACAGCGGCAACACCGCTGCCGATTCCCGCAACCGGTCTGATGGTAGCGCTGACACCGTCAGCCTGACCGGCCAGGCACAACAGCTGCAGGAGCTGGAGACACAACTGGCCAGCCAGCCCGTAGTCGACAGTCAACGGGTCGACGCCGTGCGCAGCGCGGTTGAGGACGGCAGCTTTGCTGTCGATCCCAACCGTATCGCCGATAAATTGATCAGCCTGGAACAGGCATTGACCGACGCGAGGTAGACAACCATGAGCGCTGAAGGGACGCAGCAGTCACTGCAAAGGGTACTGACACAGGAAGCACAGTGCAGTGAGCATTTGCTGGCCTGTCTGCAGGCCGAGCGTCGCGCGCTGGCGCAACGCGATATGGATGCCCTGCAGAACAACACCCGAGAGAAGCTGCAATACACCGAGCAGCTGGAACAGCTGGAACGGCAGCGTGAAACACTGGTTGCCGAGTTGGGGTTTGGCACGGGCAGTAGCGAACTGAAGCACTGTTTTGACAGCCTGGCGCAACGCGACCAGCTACAGCACCTGTGGCAGCAAGTGTTGAACAACATCGAAGCCTGCCGCGACGGTAACCTCACCAACGGCGGCATTCTCGAAGCCGGTCGCCAGCATGTCGAACGGGCACTGTGCATTCTGCGCGGCCAATCCGGTGCGCCGGCCCTTTATAACCCCAACGGCGACACCTCGGCCGACCTGGGTCGGCGCGAACTGGGCAAAGTCTAGCCCGCATTCCTCAAGCTTACCCGGCCTTTGGCCGATTACCCTACAAGATAAGCAACAATCCAGTTCAACCTGGGGCTGTGCGGCGATTGCCGCCAGAAAATTAAACTATGCTGGTTACATTGAAACGGGCTTTTCAGGGGGATCGCCCGCCGGGCAAAGAGCGGGTCACCTCAAGCACCAAAATCAAGACGATTTTGCAGCAGCTCAAAGCCGAGCACACGTTGCTGTGCGTGAACGTACCTGGGTGTAAGGACTCGGCCAATACCGCCATCCTGGGCACTGAAGATAAGCGCGGGCTGTTTTACCTCGATGAACTGAACACTGACAGGGCCCACCAAGCCCTGTTACGCACGCGCAAGCTGCGCATTACGGGGCGACTGCACGGCATGGAACTGCAGTTTGCCACCCACATGCTGAAGACAGATACCGACGGCGGTCTGGCACTCTACGAAATGGCCATCCCCAAAGCCATCACACGCCTGCAGCGACGGGAAAACTTCCGCCTACGCCTTAACCCCGGCCTGCTGGTGCCCGTCACCATCCCGAACCTGGGCGGTGAAAGCATCCATGGCGAGGCCTTCGACCTGTCAGCCGGCGGCGTCGGTGCTTATCTGCACACCCGCAACATCCCCAGCCGCGGCCAGCTCCTAGCTGGCAGCAGCCTGGTAATGCCCCGCACCCGCCCGTTCAAAGCCAAATTGGAAGTGCGATTTGCACGCCAGGACGCCGCCCATCACATGCTGCGGATCGGCGCACGTTTTGTCGGCTTGGACGCCAAACAGGAACGACAGATTGCGCAATTTCTCGCCGAACAACAGCGCAAACGCCGCCGCCACGGGCCACGGTAGCCCGCGCAATCTTGGCGGGATTGAACTTAAAAGCCCTTTATGTCACATTGCGGGTATGGGGCCGTAGCTCAGCTGGGAGAGCGTCGCGTTCGCAATGCGAAGGTCGGGAGTTCGATCCTCCTCGGCTCCACCATTTTCCCTCACGTGACCCGATCGTGTGTCCCTAAAGCCATAACTGTGCCTGTCTGGAACCGTTATGGCTTCAAATGGAAGCGGCACCGTTATGACTCCACCGCGAACCATGTGATCGACCACTATGCATATCGATGAACGGCTGAGTTCGTCAAGTCACCGTTTAGTGATGGCTAATATTAGCCGACTCTAAACTACAGGAGTCGACCCATTCCGGTCTTTAAGCATTTGGTGATATATGCGTGCCGTGCCGGGAGTAGTTTTCTATCGATCCACAACTGCTCTTCAGGTCAAGTGCCCGAGGGGTGAGAAGATACTGAAAGCCGCCGTTCGTCGCCCTACCTTTGTTCGGCTGTTTCGACCCGAAACTGAGTTCAGAAATTTGGCATAAATATCCGGAATGAAGTGTCCTAGTTGAAACGGACAGCTTGCTGGAGAGAGGCATAACCATGACAATATCGGATTTTGAAATACAGGCCTATGTTGACGGCGAGCTGGCC
>Ga0114931_10008201_pt1 | contig 12678 bp, 9 predicted proteins | sample 2SBtaG_FD_89579 | JGI IMG/M metagenome (GOLD analysis project Ga0114931, IMG submission 89579) | Deep subsurface microbial communities from Kolumbo volcano to uncover new lineages of life (NeLLi) - 2SBTROV14_V59a metaG | ecosystem: Environmental > Aquatic > Marine > Volcanic | place: Kolumbo...
CATCCCGGTGATCAGTTCCGGTCCCATCGAGGTGCCCTTTTTCAACATCGTCTTCATTGTCGTGGTCGCCTCGCTGGCGTGCCAGGGCTGGACCATTCCCTGGCTGGCGCGGCGTCTCAATTTGGTCATCCGGTCGTAAGGATGTACGGGTCGGATCGGGAAAGTGCCAAACAATTCGTCGTTGAAACTTCATGGGTCTTGCCCGCCGCAGATCGGCTCCCGGAGCGTATTTGCTCCATACGCCCAAACCTCGGGCTGCGTGCCTGCAACGGCCTTACGTCAACGCAGCAAGTCGCTTTTCGGCACTGCGAAGTAGCCTTTCGGCGGTTTCCTCGCTGCTGTCGATAAGGGTCGCAAGGCGCGCCGGGGTCAGGGTGAGGAGCTCGGCAACTTCCCGGATTCCAGCCTTTTCAAGCTTGCGGATGCGGGTTCGGCCGAGACCGGGGATATCGGTCAGTAGAATCGAAGTGGGCTTGCCGGGTTCGTCGATCTTCGGGGCGCCGAGCGAGAGGTTCACGACCCGGATCGGAGCGTCCTTCTCCGAAATCGGTCGCCTTACCTCTCGCAGCGGTTTGCCTGCGTCATCGAACGTGGTGACCACCAATTCCTTGGCACCCCGGAAATAGGCGGTGAACGCACTGCGGGTTACTTCGATCAGGTAGGTACCGGAACGGTCGGTACGATCGGTTTCGAGCGGAGGCTGACCGGCACCGTCCTTGGAAACGGCGACCTTGACCATGGCCGGCCGGCCGCGCTCATCGAGGATGCGCCCCGTAATCTTGCGGAGATCCGTATTCGGGTCGCGGCCGATCTCGACCGACCGGCGGATGGCAGCCACGCGGGCGTTCCGCTCTGCCTGTGCGCTGACATGAAGGGCCGCCGCGCGGACTACGGGCGCTTCTGCGCCAAGGCGGGCCTTCTTGCGCGCCGCCTCGCGCACGGTTCCCGCTCCGAGGGCACGCTCGATTTCGGCGATGCCCGCGAAGCCGAGGTCGCGGGTACGGTCGAGGACCTTGGCGAGATTCCCGGACTGGGTTTCGAATTCGTCTTGAGACGGCTTTTTGTTGTTACTCATGGTTTCCTCCTCAGCCCCCGAAGAACGTATTCGAGAGAGTCTGCCCAAATTCGTCGGTCCGGCCGCATGCGTTTGCTGTTAGAAGCTCGACCAGCACGGTGTTTTCGTCGAACTGCGGCAATTGCGGCGCCGCGCGAACGAAGCAGTGAGTGCCCTGGTTATCGGTGGTCGTGTTCATCCAGGCAAGCGTGAGGGCCGAGACGAAGGCGTTGAACCGACCTTCCTTGAAGCGGTTGTCAGTGCAACGAACGGACCAGCCCCAGGCGATCAGATTGGTGTTGACGATGTCACCGACCAGGTCACAGTCGGATTGATTGCCGTTGACCGAAACATCGTCGAGGCAGAGCAGTGCCACCGCGCTGAAGGCCCGGGTATTGGCCGGGTCGAGAGCGTCGAGTACCACCTGGTTGTTGTTGAACAGGATATTGCCATTGGCAAGGATGGTGCGCTCGGTCTGCTCGTCGCCTTCGGGCGCGGCGAGAAAGCCGGTGGTGTTCAGACCGCTGTAGCCCGTGAGTTGCAGGTTGAGCTCGTTCGATACGCCGAGATTGAACACCCAGACGACAGCGCCGCCGAGTGCATCGGCGAAGCTCAGAAGCTGGCCGTCGGTGTTGGGATCGAGGCCGCCGTCAGGCTGGCTGCGCAGGTCGGCCCCGATGGTGGTGAACTGGTTGCCATGGATCGAGATCGGGCCCAAGGCCACGACTTCGAGCGCCCGGCCTTCGTGGGCGACTACGACGTTGTTGTGTACCTTGGCAGCGGGCGTGCCGTCCTGGCGCTCTCCGAACGGATTGCTCTGGTGCAGGAACTCGACCGTACGGGTCTTGACTTGCGCGAAGCCAAGGACAATGCCTCCGCGGCGGCCGGCCTGGGAAGGCTGGGGGCCCGACCCCGGCCGGGGGCCGTTGTTGACGATGTGGTTGCCGGCAATCTCGACTGCGCGCCCGTGCAGCAGGAAGAGCCCGCAGATGGCCGCACGATGATCGGTACCATTTTCGCGGATCACGTTGTCGCGAACGATGAAATCGGTGACGTCAGCCAAGGCGATGCCGCCATCGCCGGCATCGCGCTGGAGGTTCTCCGGCCGTTCGACGCGGGGCAGCACCATGCACCCTTGGATGCGGTTGCCGGTAATATCGAGACCTTGAATCGAAATGAAGTCGCCGGAGGCTTCGATCATGTCGAAGAAGTGGGCGACGGTGATGCCGCTGGCACCCATGTTGGTGATCCGGTTGCCGTTGATGACGACGTTGGCGAGGTCTCCGTCGGAGACGACGGCAGCGGGGTTCGTATCGGGCGGGTTGTCCCGCAGGACGAACTCGCCATTTGCTCCGGCGTCGCCGAAAACGGCTTCCGGCTGGGGTAGATTGTTCGTGTAAAAATCGACGGCATCGTTCAAGACGGGCGCGGCGAGGATCTCGTCCGGCCGGTCCGGGATGACGCCGGTGAAGACGTCATCGAAGATTCCACGGAAGTTCAGAACGATCTCCCGGGTGACGCTGCCGAGGCTGATGCCGGCGCCGGCGCCGCGGTCGATGATGTTGCGTGCGAGCTGAATGCGCTCGGAGCCGCCGCCGATCTGGAGGCCGCCGGCGGGCAGGCGCGGAGCGGAACCGGGCGCCGCGAAGTCGACGCGGATTTCGTTGTCTTCGACGCGGATGTCGGCGCCTTGCAGATAGATGGCCGGCGGCCGCCCGGTTGCCGGGGGCGTGCCGGCGGGGAGCAGGCCGGCGCGCACCTGACTTCCGATCAACGTGAGCTGATGGACGAGCTGGCCCCGAATGGCGCTTTCACTGCGCACGCGGATGTCAAGATCCTGAAGCAGCACCCTGGCGAGATCGGGCCCGCGGATGGAGATGCCGATGTCGGCGGACGCCTCGATGGCCAACGAGCGGATGGTAATATCCTGACCATTGTTGATCTCGATCACCGGACCGCTTCCGGCCGGTGCCACCAGCCGCGAATCCCGGCCGCAGCCATGGATGGTGATGTTTCGCGGGTCATCGAGGACGATGCGCTCGCGGTATTCGCCGGGGCGGATGCAAACCGTTCCCCTTCGGGCGGCAGGGCGGCGAGCGCCTCGCCGACAGTGAAAAAGTCGCCGTCGCCGCCGCCGACGGAAACGGTGCAGCAGCCGCCGCCGGACAGATGCAGCCGGCACAATGACGCAAAGGTGCGGCGGCAGTCCTGCAGCTCGCCGAGCTCCTCGTCATCGACAGTGATCACTGCCAGCCGGCAAACATGGCGCTCGACGCCGTGCGGCGGCAGGGCAAGCGGCTGATCGGCGGCATCGCGCTCCCATTCGATATCGCCGATGAAATCGCCGACGAAGGTGCGTGCGGGAATGAACCAATAGTCGCCTTCGCGATAGACGCCGTCCGAGAAGGTGACCTGGATGCCGCCTTCAAGGGGAATCGCGGAATTGGGCACGATGTCGATGTCGCCGGATGCCGGGTTGGAGTCTTGGTCCTGGTCCCAGCGCCGGATCTTGGGGTGGGATACGGTCTGCACGTCGGGGACGGTCTGGCCGTGGGCGTCGATACGCAGGCGAAAGCGGCCGCTTTCGTCGGGGTTGCGCTCGATGATCTCCACCAGAGGGCCGGCGGTGCCATCGAGATCCAGCGCGTCATGGCCGAGTTCGATCCAGCGGTTGTCGTGGAAGCCCAGGAGATTGTCGGGGCCGAGGTCGGCGACGATCAGTTCGTCGCCGTTGGTTTCGAGCCATTCGGTGAGGATGGAGCCATTGTCGCGGGACCATTTGAAGGTCGGCAACTGACCCGCGGCGGTGTCGCCGGACCGATGGATTTCGACCCGGTAGAGCTGGGGTTCGAGACGGGTGTAGCCGGCGCTCGCCGGGACCGCGCAGGGTGTTGCGTCCGCCTCGGGGGCGGTGAAGGCGGTGAGCAGGCCGTCGGTATTCCCTTGCGGCGACCAGTCGCCGGTGCAGGTGGTGTCGTCGTCCGCCGGCGCGAGACGGGCGCGGCAGAGCGTCTGGGTGCGGGTAGCGGTATCCGGGCCGCCGAGGGCGACCTCCCGAATCTCGGGATCCTCGATCGCCGTCAGATGGTGCTCCCAAACCTCGAGGTAGACGACGTATGTGCCGTTATCCTCCGGAAGCGGCAGCGTCTGTTCTTCCTCCGTTTGGCAGAATACGCCGTTGACGTACAGGCGGCCGGGGCTAATGTTCAGACTGTCGCCATTGGCGGAGACCCGGAAGCTGTCCGGCTCGGAATCGGGAATGCAGCAGTCGCCGATGATATCGCGCAGTGCGATTTGGCGGAGGTGTTCCTGGATGTCGACCTGTTCGTTCCAGTCGGCATCGACCTGGACGCGGCCCTGCTGCATACGGACGCTGCTGTAGCCCTTCTCGGGTCGGAACGTGTTTCTGGTGAAATCGCCTTTCATGATATTCGCTCCCTTATGTTGCAAACAGGATGCCGGCCTCGAGGCCGGCCGGCAGGTACTCGTTCAGCTGGATGCGCAGACCGGCCTCGCGCTGCGGCTGCTTCAAACCGGAAAAGACACCCATTTCGGATTCGTCGTCGGCGCCCTGGTTGATCTCCGCCGGGCCGCGCCAGTCGAGCTGGCAGTAGGCTGGCTGCCCGTAGCGGAGGCTGGTGAAACGCGGCGAGAGGCGCGCGGCGATGCGGACCGCCTCATTTGGCGCGGTGCCGTCCGGAATCTCAGGCTTGCAGTGGTAGCGCTGCGGGACGCGCGAGCCTGGCGGCACCCAACAGAAGCGCATGCAGCCGACCTGGCGGCGCTCGGCGGTGACCGGGTCGAGGAAGAGACTGTTTTCGCCGAGGGTCAGTTCGCGGGTTTCGATGGTTCCAATGACCGTCGAGCGGGCGATGGTGAGCGGCCCGCCGTACCGTTCTCCGGCGACGCCGGCGTACGCTGGATTGGCGTCGTCGCCAGCATCAAGGATCGAATCCGAGATGGCCACGGTGGCCTCGGAAGCGATGAGCACGGCGCCGAGGATCGATCGATGAATGGTCGCTTCGGTCCGGTCGGAGTCGAGCGTGAGGCTCACAGCTCCCGGGGATGCGGGTGGTCCGTCCGGCGAAAGGGTGAGGCCCGGAACGAGCGTGCAGTGCTCGACGGTCAGGCGGTTCAGCTCCCCGCCGATCGCGATGTCGGCGCCGCCGATCACGATCCCGTTGAGATGAAGGGCGCTGCCGTCGCCGCCGTCCACGGCGAAGCCCGCCGGGAGTCGCAGCACGGGCCGCTGCTCATTGGCAGCCTGGATGGTGAGATGGGCGTCGTTGGGAATCTGAACGGCGGGCAGTGCGTCGTCGTAGAGGCGGCTGTCGAGGATTTCGATGACGCGTGGGCTGTCGTCATTCCAGCCATTCTGCGCGTCGACGAGAGCGTCGGCGAGAGTGTCGAAGATGCCGGTCGTGTTCTGCGGGTCGGCGTTGATCGTGCCGATCACGGAGGCGACGATGGGATCTCCGGGATCACCGACAATCGCGGTACGCGACGGATTCAGCGTATCTGCGCGTTCGTACTGGCCACCGCCGAGGGTGTCGCTGAAGCCGTGGTAGAAGCTGACGCGGAAGGCATCGGGCCGGTCGGCGGGGTTGGCGAACCGGAGACGGCCGCGGACCGGGTCGACGGCGATGATGCCCGGGTCCAGCGGACGGTTCCATTCGGTCAGGTCGCAGGCAACGTAGTCTCCGGGAAAGGGCTCCCACGCCTCCCCGGCCGCGTCCGGAACCATTATCGCGATGCTGCGGCCGGCGCCGTAGTAGACGCCCTCGTCTTCCTCGAGATCACGGTGCAGGGCCCGCATGCGAATGGGGACCGGGACGTTCACTTCTTCGGCAATGTGCGCGGGACCGGTTTCCGAGACGGGGTGATGGAACAGGGGCGCATCGTTGCCGAGCGGGCTGAAGGTGTATCGCGCCTCGGCATCGTTGACGGTGTGCGGCTGGCATAAGAGGCACGGCAGCGCTTGGAGACGCCATACATGGAGGCCGACATGGCGGATGTTGTGCTTCCCGCGGCGGGAGGCGATGCGGCGCACATCGATGGTGTGCGCGGCCGAATCGAACGGACCGTCGATCAGCTCCAAAGTGTCGGCGTTGCGAAAGTCCGGCGTGCGCAGGCTGTGGTGGCGCAGGTGAACGAGGTACTGGGTCCACCCCAGCAGCTCGAAGAACTCGACGACCCGGGCGGGCCAGCCGGTGACGTCCCGCGCCAGCTGCTCGAGGACGGCGGCCGTTCCCTTGCGGCGCCGGTAGCCGATGGTGTTGGCCACCTCGGCGCGGTGGCTGCGCTGAGTGTCGTGCAGATTGCGTACACCGATCAGGTCACCGATGTAGGGGACGACCCAGGGATCACAGGTTTCGATGAACTGATTGGCGTAAAGCCGGCGGATGTCGTCTTCCACCACTTCGGCCTGGCCGGCGAGAATCTCGACGAGGTCGCGAAGCGGATAGCCCAGCTCCGCGTCTCTGCGGCGGTAGACGGCCGGGACGAGTTGGTAGAGGGTGTCAGCGTCGTAGCGGCTCATTCGATTACCTCCAGGTCGAGCGGCGTCGGCGTCAGCGTGAGCAGTTGGGCGGGCAGCAACACGCGAGTGGCGGTGTCGAACAGCGCGCCGCGGCAGGGGAGTCCGAACGCGTCGGGAGCATTGCCGCCGGCCTCGAGCACGTAGGAAAGATCCTTGAGAATGACCGATGCGACGCCGTCGATCGACTGCATGGCAGCGAGCAGCTCGCTTGTGGACACGCGCTCGGCGAAGGCCCGGGTGGTGAACGAGAAGGCATCTCGGAGCTTCTTCTCGACGGCTGCCAGAACCGATTCGGCAAGGTAGCCCGGGTGGGCCTGCACCTGTGCGTTGATTTGAAACAGCAGCTTCTCATAGGGGGCGATCTCCCACGGATGGTGGGGCGTACGGGCGCCGTTGATGGCGGCGATGAGGTTGTCGAGCGTGTCCGATGAGATGTCCGCTCCCTCCACGCCGGCGACCGTAACATGGACGACACGGGTAGCGCCGCGCCAAATCCACTCGGCCTTTGCCTTGCCGATGCCGCTGAACGCGCGGGCGAAGTCCTCATAATCCTGGAGCGAGACGACGCGATCGAGCGTCAGGACGGTCAACGGTGCATTCTCGCGCGCCCGGTCACGCGTCTCCGGCTCTTCGGCGCCCGAGGTTGCCAGTGGGTTGGTGACGCTGCGGACGCCGAGGGGCTTGCGGGGCAGCAGTGAGATGCGGCCGGCATCGACCAGGCCGGGAGAGCCGATGCCGGTGCGGTACCGCGCCGTTACGTTCTCGGTTCCGGTGGGCAGGCGTGCGCCGTTGACGCCATCGCCGAAGAGAACGTGCGTGTTTCCGGCGTCATCGAGCCGGAGGATATACCGGTGGTCGTTCGCGAGCAGCTCCAGCGGGTTGAACGCCTCGTGCCAGAGGATGTCGTTGACCCGGACCTCGAGGGCGCTGACGCCGCCGCTCGGAACCGGCGCGGAAACGTAGGTCAGCGGGCTCTTGCTGAGCTGCATTCGCTGAAACGCCAGGGCGGCGTCGCCGCCGCCGAGCACTTCCTGGCGCGACTCGCCATGGGTGGCAGCGACAACGTTGGCATAGAGCGCAACGGTGTCGCGCCGGTACCCGAATGCCAGCGGGTTCTTGAAGACCAGCGTGGTATAGGCGCCCTGGCCGACGTCGGCAAGCTCGATCTCTTCGGCGCCGGTTACCCCCGGTTCTTCGCCAAGACGCTCGCCGACCAGAATCAGGCGGTGGCCGGGAAGCAGGTCCGGCACGGCCGACTCCAGTTCGAGGGTTTCGGCGCTGGCTTCGATGGTCTCGATCGGCAGCTCCGCAAGCTCGAGGTACTCGGAAGCGGTGTGGATTGTCGTCTCGCGGAATTTGTAATTGGCGATGTCGGTGATCGATGCAGGGGCGCCCGGTGCCGGCTTCAGCACCAGACGGGACGCCTTCCCGCTGAGGCCGTAGTCCGCCACGGATTGCTCGCTGGCCGACTGGATCTGATAGACGCGAAAGTCTTCCGGCGCGACCTTGAAAGTGCCGGAGAGCACGATCCATTGCCCGGGCAGGAGTTCGGAGAACGATTGAGCGAGAAGAATCGTCGCCTCGTCGGCGTCGAGATCCTCCCCTTGCGATTTTTGAGTGATGGAGCGACTCTCCCACGACTTCGGAAATGGGCCGTTTGAAGCACGCCAATCGTCCGGCGTCGTGTCGTACAGCGGAGCGTTGTGGCCAAAGGATGCCGCGGTCACGCGGAGGGCATAGAGTCCGGGTGCGCTCGGAGTTGGCGGATCGGGTGGACTGGCAAGGTCATTCACGAGGCTGTCTACGAAATCGGCGATTTGATGGCCCCCGAGGAGCAGCAGTGCCTGAAGGTCCGAGGTGCTGACGACGTTGTCCTGCACGGTTGACACGATCTCGTTCAGCGGACTATCGACGGCGATGGAGACCGTGCCGAGGAACTTGTCGGGAGGGACATAAGGCTTGGGTTCCAGCACCTCGCCTTCCAAGGTGACCTCAGTCCAGTTCATCTTGGCGTCGGTTTTGACGCTGACGATGCGGAGGAACGCCTGCTCGGAGCTGTCAGCTCCGGTCACCAGCAGCATGGGATCGCCGGGGCGGAGGTTGGCAGCCAGTCCGGCGACATAGAGCCGGCGCGTGGTGTCGTCGATGAGCTGTGGATAGGTGAGGCGCGGTTTCAATTCGCTCCAGGTGGGCCGGGCGAGAAAGGCTTCGGCGGTCTCGAACGTCTGAGGGACTTCCTCCTTCGAGGGCAGGCTCTGGGCGGGCAGTCCGGCAGCGATGGTGACTTCCCGTGGCGAGCCGGGAGAGGCGTCGAGGATGAACGCGAGCAGCGCGCCGGCGGCAACGCCGGGTCTCAGTTCATAGCCGATCAGCCGGGCCAGCTCGAGGAGCGAGCGCCGCCGGATGGCGGTGCGCAGGAACGCCTCGTTGGCGATGCGTTCCTGATAGAAGGTCAGGACGTCGAGGACGACCGCCCAGGCGTCGATCAGCGCGATGGTGTAGTCCTCGTCCTTGCGGGTGGTGAGGGCACGCAGGGATTCCGTTGCCGAGATGGCGGCCAGCATCGAGGACTTGAAGTGTGCGTGCGTGCCCGCACGGTAGGCGATCTCGGCCAGTCCCGGACGGTTGAACAGCGTCGCCGGGGTCAGGCGGCTGACGCCCTCGCAGCACTCACAGATCGTTCTCAGCTCGTCAAAGGTGCTCATAAGCCTCCTCTCATTTCGAATTCGAGCAGTCCGTTTTCACGGAAATTCGGATCGTTGGCGAGGCGGACGATTTCGAGCCGTCCGACGTCGAGTACCCCATTCACTATCTCGTCCTGCGGCGCGCGGGCCCAGCGTTGAAATCGTTCGACAATGACCGAGTTCACGCCGGGAACCGCTGCGGCGGTTTCATAGAGGCGGCTGAGGTAGACCGGCTGGGCGAAGGTCCAGTTGTCCGGGTGGAAGAACCCGAGAGTGCCGCCGGCGAGGCGGCGGTTGCTGAAAGACTCGAGCAGTGCCGCTTTTACGTCTCCGCGGAAATAGTCTTCCTCCACGCAGATCAGCAGCTTGATGTCGAGTGGAACGAAACGCGGCGGGTCGATTTCGAGATCATAGCCGGCCATGCGGAATCGATTGAGGTGATTGCGGATGGCTGTCTCGAATTCTTCATCGACCGCGAGGCCTGCCTTGCGGTCGATGCTGACAAAGACGGTATACCAGCTCCCGGTCCACCGGAACGAGGCTGCGGCTCGCTGGACGTCCGAGTGACGCTCCGCGGCGCGGGCGTAGTCATCGGCGGTGACTGCCCGCTCCTGCACTCGAAACGCCTGCGGGGCGAAGCGGCGGGCCTGTTCCAGCGTCTCGGGCTCGACGCCGCCGTCCGCAGGCAGCGGGTTTCGGACGCGGATCATTCCATTGGCAACGCCCACAACGTGAGCCAGGCTGTCGCGGCCGATATTGCCGGCGGTGCCGTTGCCGGCCCGATAGCGTGCGCGGAACTCGGTTTCGGCCGTTGGCGCCTTGCCGTTGGCGTCGTCGCCGAAGCGCAGCCGGGCGCGGCCGTCATTGTCGATTTCGGCGACGAACTCGTTCGCGAAGGGGCCGCTGGAGAGGAGGTCGCGGGCCGGGGTCCACCGTTCGCCGCCGACGGTGACGAGACGAATTTCGGGTTCAGCGTCGGCCAGCGCGGTAGATTGCGCGCTTGCGGCCGAGGGCCAGGTTTCGACGACGTCCGTGGCCTCGGGCGAGAAGTCCCCTGTCAGCGGCGCGGCGTGTGTGAGCGGTCCCGTGGACAGCAGCGGCCGGAACTCGACGGGGTCATCCGGAACGGCCTCGAGCTCCTCGATTGGCAGTGTGCGTCCGTGTCCAGCGAGCAGGACGTTGCCCCGGACCACGCTGACCACCGGGACGAACTGCGCGCCATTCTCGGCGGTGGTTTCGCTCGAGATGCAGAGCGGGAAGGGCAGGGCATCCTCGGCGTGCCACTCGATCTCGACGATTTCGACGGGGTTGTCGGCCGGTGATTCGACGAGGGGATCGGTTCCGGACTCGACGGTGATGACGCGCACCACGTGGCGGTGCTCGGGATCGGCGTCCGCGGCGGCACCGGTTTGAGCCCCGCGGACCTCCTCGAAGAGCAGGAGCCGGCCGGGATGCAGGTTCGGCAAGGGACCCTCGAGGGTTGCCCGGGTGGCGCCGATCGGCAGGCAGCAGGCGCGGTCGCTCCAGGTGTAGAATTCGATCTCGTTGAGCGAGCTGTAAGGCGTGAGCCCGTGGAGCGTCTCGAAGACGACGGCGCCGGAGCGAACGGCTTCGATCACATCGGCATCGTCGAGCAGAACATCACGGCCGGGAAGGCGTGTCACGAGCTGTATGCCGGCGCGATCCTCTTCGGGCTCCGGGCCCGGCAGCAGCGGTTCGGGGGGATTGACGACGGCGTCGCCGTCGAGCGCGCTGCCGGATTCGACCTCGAGCGCCACCCAGGTGCGGGCGCTGGCGCCTTCACTGAGGAAATAGTCGACCAGACGAACGTGCCGTCGCACAGAGATGCGCTGGCGGGCCGTGCCGAGGTAGGCCTCGGTGGCGACAGCGTCCTGGTGGTAGCTGAGTTGATCGCCGACGAACGCCAGCAATTCGACCAGCGCGATGCCGAGGTCGGCCGGGCTGCGCTCCTGCCAGTCGGGCGCAATGGCGCTCATGCGGTCGAGCATGAGCTTGCGAAAGCTGGTGTAGTCCTTTGCCAGGTAGTCGATTTCCTACTCATTGAGATCGGGCGGCGGGCAGGAGCTATCCGGTTTGCAGTCGAAGTCGCTCGGGCATTCGACCTTGAAAGAGAATGAAACGCTCGAGAGGCGCGGATCGAAGCCGGGCGGCGGCACGGTTTCGCCTGGAGCGACGAACGACAGGGTGTAGCGCGAGAAGTCGCCGCCGGAGTCGGTGCCCACGGCGAGGATGCGCTCACGGTCCAGCTCGCCCGGACGGTAGTTGGCGAGGAAGTCGCGCTCCGCCCCGGGAATCTCGGCAGGGCCGGCGGCCGAGATGTCCGACAGAACATGCGCCCAGCGGATGAGAACCGGAGTAATGCGCACGCCGCCGTCGATCCTGACATTGGCGGGGTCGAGGCTGTCGATGCCGGGCGCGAAACACTGAACGAGCAGGATCTGCTGCCGGCTGGATTCGGCCGGAGTGCCGATGAGCTCGGTGTCGACGACTTCGAGATAGTCGATGCCGTTGATGACGACACCGTTCACCAATGCGCGCCCGAGCGCCTCCCGGCGTTCTTCGTCTCCGCAGTAGTATCGAGCGTTCTGGCCAGGTTCCATCTCTCAGACTCCGTGTTCGAAGGTGGCGACTTCACGGCGGCCGCTGCGGCGGATGCGATAAACCACGGTGATTCGCAGGGTCGACTCTTTGTTTTCGACCTCGACGGTTTCGATCTCGATGCGGTCGCTCAGCCAGCGCTGCAGCGCAGCCTGGACGGTGAACTGGGTGGTAGTGGCGAGCACGTCACTGTTGGGTTCGAAGGCAAAGCGTAGCAGGCCGCTTCCGAACTCGGGCCGGTTGACGCGCTCGCCCGGCGCGGTGAACAGGACCTGCTCGACCAACTCGCGCAGGTGGCGGTCCTCGGCGCTTCCGGCGGTGCGGCCGCGGCGGTCGAGCCGGTAGGGATAGGCGATGTCGAAGCGGTCGGCCATCACGTCCCTCTTACTCGGACCTGGCCGGTCACAACGAGCGGAGACCCTTGCGGCGCCTGGTCCGCGGCCACCGTCAACCCGGGACTGGTCTGCAGGATCGCGGGCTGTCCGTTCACCATTACCCGCGCGGCGGGTGTCAGCCACCGTACGGTGACGCATGGGTGGGGCGCCGATGATACATTGAAGGCGCAGCCGGCGATCAGATAATTATCCGCTGCCGTGGCGACCGGCTGGCCGCCAACCAGCACGCAGGTGTTGCTGGAGACGGCGGTGACCTGGCCGGAATGCGGGCACGTTGCCACAAAGCCGACATGATAGAGAAATCCGGGCATCAAATCACCTCCAGTGCGCCGTCGTTCAAAGAAACACTGGCCGGCGTCAGTTTGATCTTGGCGGCGGCGTGGCTCA
>Ga0114931_10008202_pt1 | contig 12677 bp, 13 predicted proteins | sample 2SBtaG_FD_89579 | JGI IMG/M metagenome (GOLD analysis project Ga0114931, IMG submission 89579) | Deep subsurface microbial communities from Kolumbo volcano to uncover new lineages of life (NeLLi) - 2SBTROV14_V59a metaG | ecosystem: Environmental > Aquatic > Marine > Volcanic | place: Kolumbo...
AAGCCGGCGCCGAGCGCCCGCGCGCTCACGGAACGAAGCGGCTGATGGTGTCGACGACGCAGGCCGGACGGTCGCCGCCCTCGACCTCGACCGTGACCCGGACCGTCACCTGCACCGCACCGTTCTTCACTTCCGTGGCGTCGACGATCTCGCCGACGCCACGGATGCGCGAACCGACCGGAACCGGCGCCGGGAAGCGCGTGCGGTCCGTGCCGTAGTTGACCCCCATCGACACGTTCCGGACCTCGAGGAGCTCGGGCAGGAAGAGGTTGACCAGCGAGAGCGTCAGGTAGCCATGGGCGATGGTGGTCCCATACGGCCCGTCCTTCGCCCGTTCCGGGTCCACGTGGATCCACTGGTGATCGCCTGTCGCATCGGCGAACTGGTTGACACGTTCCTGTGTCACTTCCAGCCATTCGCTCTCGCCAAGGGCACGTCCCTTCGCCTCCAACAGGTCGACGGGCCTTTCGAACACGGTCGGCATCGGGGCTCCTACGGGTGCTGGCTCGAAACAGCGAGGACCTCGCCCGTCATGTACGAGGCGAGGTCGCTCGCGAGGAAGACCATCGCGTTCGCGACCTCGAAGGGCTCGGCAGCGCGACCGAAGGCCTCGCGCGCGGTCAATTCCTCGAGGAGCCCGTCGGGCGTCACCTTCGAGAGGAACTCGTGCACCGCGATGCTGGGCGAGACCGCGTTGACGCGGACGCCGTGCTCGGCCGCCTCGATCGCGACGCAGCGCGTGAAGGCCATCACGCCGGCCTTGGCCGCGGCGTAGTGGCTCTGCCCCTCCTGCGCGCGCCAGCCGAGCACCGACGCGTTGTTGACGATCGCGCCCGCGCCGCGCTCGTAGAGGTGGGGCAGGAAGGCGCGGGTGACCCGCATCGTGCCGTTCAGCGTGACGTCGAGCACCGCGTGCCACTGCTCGTCTGTCATCTCGGCCACCTGCGCGTGGCCGCCGAGACCGGCGTTGTTGATCAGCACGTCGACGTGGCCGAGCGCGGCGATCGCGGCGTCGCGCAACGCGTCGACCTGGGGCTGGACCGTGACGTTGCAGAGCGCGGTCGCCGGACGCTGACCCGCCTCGGCCTCGATCCGATCCGCGGCCTCCCCGAGCCTGCGCTCGTGGATGTCGCTGATGAGGACGGCGGCGCCCTCCTCGGTGCAGCGCCGGGCCACCGCGTACCCGATGCCGGTTCCGGCAGCGGCCGTCACCACCACGGTCTTGCCCGCCAGCAGGTTCCGACCGGGCGGGTAGGGAGGGATCTGCCGGCTCATGCGCGGCCACCCGTCCCCGGGCCCCGCGGTTCGCGCGGCAGGCCGAGCGCGCGCTCGGAGATGATGTTGCGCTGGATCTCGTTCGTCCCGCCGTACAGGGTTTCCGAGCGCGTGAACAGGAAGAGGCGCTGCAGACGCGTCAACTCGTAGGGCGGGCCGTCCGCGACCTCGGCCTCCATGCCGAGGACGTCCATCGCGAGCTCGCCCAGGTTGCGGTGCCAGGTGGCCCAGAAGATCTTGTTGGTCATGCCGGCCTTGTCGAGCGCCGGGTCGGCCGACAGCGTCCGCAGCGCGCCCGCGCGCTGGATCTCGAGCCCCATCCAGGCCTCGGCGATGCGCTGGCGGACGACGGGGTCCTTCGCCTTCCCGTTCCGCTTCGCGATCTCGATGATCTCCTGCAACTCGTTGCGGAACGACATCTGCTGGCCGATCGTCGAGACGCCGCGCTCGAAGGCCAGCGTCCCCTGGCTCACGCGCCAGCCGTTCCCGACGTCACCGACGACGTTCTCCTTCGCGGTCCGCGCCCCGTCGTAGAAGACCTCGAAGAACTCGGCGTCGCCCGTGATCTGCCGGATCGGGCGGATCGTCACGCCCTCCTGGTCCATCGGCACGAGCAGGTAGGAGAGCCCGGCGTGGAGTTTCGAGTCCGGGTCGGTGCGCGCGATCACGAAGCACCAGTCCGCCCACTCGGCCCAGCTGGTCCAGACCTTCTGGCCGTCGAGGACCCACTCGTCGCCCTCGAGGCGCGCCCGGGTCTGCACGTTGGCGAGGTCGCTGCCCGCGTTCGGCTCGGAGTAGCCCTGGCACCAGAACTCCTCGCCGCGCACGATCGGCGGCAGGAAGCGTTCGCGCTGGGCCGCACTTCCGAACGCGATGCAGGTGGGTCCGAATAGCGTCACGCCCATGTGGTTGGCGCGGCCGGGGCCGCCCGCGCGCGCGTACTCCTCGAAGAAGATCACCTGCTGCGAGAGGCTGAGCCCGCGGCCCCCGTGCTCGACCGGCCAGCCCGCGCACGCCCAGCCGGCTTCGCCGAGCTTGCGCTCCCAGGCCTTGCGCTCCTCGATCAGGGCGGCGTCGTCGCCGGGGCCGCCGCGGCCGCGCACGATCGCGAACTCGCCGCTCAGCGCGTCGTCCAGCCAGTCGGCGACCTCCTTGCGGAAGGCCTCGTCCTCGGCGGAGAATTGGATCTGCACGGTGGCTCGCTTCCCGGCCCCTGCGCAGCATGGGGCGTCGACCGGGCCGGGGGTGCCGGCCGCGGAGCGAGTATATTACGATACGGACCGTATCGGAACAACTTCCGAACGATCGCTTCCGGGGCCCTTGGCCGCCGGGGCCCTGGAGGACCGCGTTGGCCGATCTCGCCGCCGAGCCCGCCCCCGAAGCGTGGCAGCAGTCGACGATCCCGCAGATGGTGCGCCGCGCCGCCCGCCTCTGGCCGGACGCCTCCGCGCTGGAGGACGATGTGCGCTCCTTCACGTTCACCGGGATCGCGGAGGCGGCCGAAGCGGCGGCGCGCGGCTTCATCGCGGCCGGCGTGGTACCCGGCGACCGGGTCGCGATCTGGGCGCCCAACATCTGGGAGTGGGTCGTCGCCGCGATCGGTCTCCAGTCCGCGGGTGCGGCGCTCGCGGCACTGAACTTCCGCTACAAGCCCGGGGAAGCCGCGGCCGTGATGCGCCGCGTGGGCGCACGCATGCTCTGCACGCTGGGCGAGTGGGAGGGCGAGACGCCGGCCGACGCGATCGCGGCCGAGGACATCCCCTCGCTCGAGCGCATCGTCGTGTTCCGCGGTGGCGCCGACGCGGGCACGCCCTGGGACGCGTTCCTGGCAGCGGGCGAATCCGTGTCGCCGGAAGCCGCGCGCGCGCGCGTAGACTCCGTCGCGGCGGACGACGTCGCCGACCTCATCTTCACCTCCGGCACCACGGGCCAGCCCAAGGCCGTGATGTGCACGCACGGTCAGGACCTGCGCACCTTCGATGCCTGGAGCCGCGGCGTCAGCCTGCGGGCCGGAGACCGCATGATCGTGATCCCGCCATTCTCGCATTCCTTCGGCACCAAGGCCGGGTGGATCGCGTGCTTCCTGCGCGGCGCCACGGTGCTGCCGCACCGCGACGCGACGCCGGCCTCGCTGCTCGCACGCATCCGGGACGACCGCGTCTCGGTCTGGCCCGGCGCGCCGTCGATGTACCAGACGGTGCTGGCCCACCCGGGCTGGCGGGATTTCGACCTCTCGAGCCTGCGCGTGGCCGTCACCGGCGCCGCGGTCGTTCCGGTGGAGCTCGTCCGGCAGATGCGCAGCGAACTGGGCTTCGACGTCGTGATCACGGCCTACGGCCTCACCGAGAGCACCGGCTGCGTGTCGATGTGCCTGCCCGACGACGACCCGGAGACGATCGCCACCACGTCGGGGCGCGCGATGCCGGGCGTCGAAGTCCGCTGCGTCGACGCGGAGGGGAGCGAAGTGCCGCGCGGCGAACCGGGAGAGATCCTGGTGCGCGGCTACAACCTGATGAAGGGCTACTGGGACGACCCGGAGCAGACGGCCGAGGCGATCGATGCGGAGGGCTGGCTCCACACCGGCGACGTCGGCGTGCTGGACGAGCGCGGCTACCTCCGCATCACCGACCGCATCAAGGACATGTTCATCATGAACGGGTTCAACGTGTATCCGGCCGAGGTCGAGAACCAGATGTTCGCGCACGAGGCGATCGCACAGGTGGCCGTGGTCGGAGTGCCGGACCCGAAGGTCGGCGAGAGCGGGCTCGCGTTCGTCGTCGCGAAGGACGGCGCGGACGCGGACCCGGAGGCGATCCGGGCGTGGTGCAAGGAGCAGATGGCGGGCTACAAGGTGCCGCGTCGCGTCCGCCTGGTCGAGGCACTGCCGCTGAACGCGACCGGCAAGGTCGACAAGCGGAAGCTGCGGGAGATGGCCGCTGCCGACTGACCGACACCGGGCGCCGCCGGGCCAGCGCATTCCGTCACTGGTGACCGAGCGGCTCGTCCTGCGGCCGTGGCAGGACGCGGACGTCGCGCCCTTCGCGGCGTTGAACGCCGACGCGGATGTGATGCGCTACTTCCCGGCCCCGCTCACGAGAGCCGAGAGCGACGACTTCGTCGGCCGTATTCGCACACACTGGGCCGAGCACGGCGTCGGACTGTTCGCGCTGGAAACGCGCGAGGGGGCTGCGTTCGCGGGCTTCGTCGGCCTCGCGGTCCCGGGCTTCGAGGCGGCCTTCACCCCGTGCGTCGAGGTCGGCTGGCGCCTCGCGCGGGAATACTGGGGCCAGGGCTTCGCGCCGGAGGCCGCGCGCGCGGCGGTGGCGTTCGGGTTCGAGGAGACCGGCCTCGAGGAGATCGTCTCCTTCACCGTCGCCGCGAACACGGCCTCGCGGCGGGTGATGGAGAAGCTCGGGATGAGGCGAGATGCGGCGGAGGACTTCGACCACCCGGCCCTCTCCGCGGATTCGCCGCTGCGCCGACACGTCCTCTACCGGCTCTGCCGCGCCCGATGGGAGGCTGCGGCATGAGCGACCTGCGCGCGCACCGCTTCCTCTGGCCGCTCGTCGATGCCCGCGCGACCGCGACGCCGGACGCGCTGTTCGCGGTGGACGAGGGCGGCGAAACCCTCTCGTTCGCGGGCTACAGGGACCGCGCGCTGCGCTGCGCAGCCGGACTCGCGCGGATGGGAGTGGAGACCGGGACCGTCGTCTCGTGGCAGCTCCCGACACGGCTCGATTCCCTGGTGCTGATGGCGGGCCTGTCCCGGCTCGGCGCGGTACAGAACCCGATCCTGCCGATCCTGCGCGCGCGCGAGGTCGGCTTCATCGCGCGCCAGACCGCGGCGCGATGGCTCTTCGTGCCGCGCGTCTTCCGCGGGTTCGACTTCGAGGACATGGCCCGGGAGATCGCGTCAGGGCTGCCCGGCCTCCGCGTCCGTGTCACCGACGACGGGCTCCCCGACGCGGACCCCGATGCGCTGCCGCCCGTGCCCGAAGTCCATCCGTCGCGCCCCCCGGTCCGTTGGATCCTCTACAGCTCCGGCACCACCGCCGACCCGAAAGGCGTGCGCCACACCGACCCGTCCGTCGCCGCGCCGGGCCGGGCCATGGTCGAGAGCTTCGAGGCCACCGCAGCCGACCGACACGCATTCGTGTTTCCGCTGACGCACATCGGCGGCGTGAACTGGGTGTTCAGCGGACTGATGGCCGGCTTCGCCCACGTCTGCGTCGAGGCCTTCCGTCCGGACGAGACGATCCCGTTCCTGGCTCGCCATGGCGTCACGCTCGCGGGCGCGGGAACGGCCTTCCACCAGGCCTACCTCGCCGCCCGGCGCGAGCGCGGCGCCGAGCCCGTGCTGCCCGACGTCCGCTGCTTTCCCGGAGGCGGCGCGCCGAAGCCGCCGACGCTGTTCCACGAACTGAAGGAGGCGACCGGCGCCCCCATCGTCTCCGGCTACGGACTGACCGAACACCCGATCGCGACGATGGGCCGCCTGACCGACCCGGAGCCGGATCTCGCGCAGAGCGAGGGCCGCGCGACGCCGGGAACGAGCCTGCGCATCGTGCGCGCCGATGGCACGGCGGCGGGCCCGGACGAGGAGGGCGAGGTCCGCGTTCGCGGTCCCCATCTCTTCCGCGGGTACGTCGACTCGTCGCTGGACGCGGCAGCGTTCGACGAGGACGGATCCCTGCGCACCGGCGATCTCGGTTCACTGGACGCGGCGGGCTTCCTCCGCATCACCGGCCGCCTCAAGGACGTGATCATCCGCAAGGGCGAGAACGTCTCCGCCAAGGAGGTCGAAGACCACCTGTACGCGCATCCGAAGGTCACCGACGTCGCCGTCGTGGGCCTTCCCGACGAGGAGCGCGGGGAACTGGTCTGCGCCGTCGTCGTCGCGCCCGAGCCACTCGGCTTCGATGAGATGTCGGACTGGCTCGAGCGGCGCGGGCTGATGCGCCAGAAGTTTCCGGAACGCCTCGAGCACGTCGCCGAGATCCCGCGCAACCCGTCGGGCAAGGTGTTGAAGCGCGAGCTGCAACGGACGTTCGGCGCCGACTAGCCGTGGCCGATCGGAATGCCGGATCGGCGCTCCATGGACCGGTGCGGGCGCCGCACCCGGCCCGGTATCATGGGTCGATGCGAGCCCGGGACCTGCAGAGCGCCGACGACGTCGCGATCCTGGGCACCGAACTCCTGGGGGTGGATCCGGCCCGCGCGGCCGGGGTGGTGCACGCGCTCGCGAGCTGGGTCGATGCGGGCGGCAACCGCTTCGCGCTGCGCATCCACGCGGCGACACCACACAGCGATACGGACTCCTTCCTGCTGAACCTCGCACGGGCGCGCGCCGAGGCCATCGTCACCACCGGCGCGATCCTGCGCGAGGAGCCCGGCGTGACGCACGCGCTGCAGGGGCCGGGGCACGGACCCGAGGCGCTCGCGGCCTGGCGCCGCGACGTGGTCGGGCTGCACGAGCCGCCGATCCTGCTGGTGCTCTCGTCCGGCCGCCGCATCGACCCGGAGCATCCGGCCTTCCGGGCGCCGGTGCGCCCCGTGCTCTTCGTCCCGGAGGCCGCGGCCCCGGCGCTCGAAGCCGCGTTCGGACCGAGCGCGCGGGTGGCGGCCTCCGCGCAGACGAGCGCCCGGAGTGCGGTCGATTGGTTGTGGCGGGAGGGGATCGCCCGCATCACGGTCGAAGCGGGCCCCGGTGCCGCAGCCGCGCTCTATCGGCGTCCGTGCGAGATCGACGAACTCTGGCGCTCGACCTACCTCGAGCACGAGCTGCTGCGCGAGGTCATCGGCCCGGCGGTGGCCCGGGACGTGGAACTCGCAAGGGACTTCTCCACCGTGACCGGCGGAAGCGTCGTCCAGGAAGCGAGCGGCGCCTGGAAGTTCGAGCGCTGGGCGCGCCCGTCCGCTCCCTCAATCGCCTAGCAAGCCCTGGACGCGCGCGAGCTTGCCCTCGATGCTGAGGGGCTGGTCGCGGCGATCGTCCACCTTGAGCACGGTGCCCACGCGCTCGCACCCCATCGCAAAGACCGCCTCCTCCATCGCCAGCACGAGATCGAAGATGCGCCGCAGATCGCCTTCGAGGGTCGTGAACATCGGCCCGACCTCCCAGCGAACCTCGTCCTGGGCCTGCAGCACGCGCAATGCCTCGGCCACGTAGACGCCGACGCTGGGGCCGACGCCGCCGGGCGAGATGCTGACGGCAACCATCGCCATGGGGACTCCTTTCGATTCAACGGATGAGGGCGTCCGGGTCCGCGTACGCGCGGACTCCGCCGGCATCCCGCAGCCGCCGCGCGAGTGCCGCGATCGTCTCACCGCACGTCGGGTGGACGAGGTCCGGGGCCAGCCGCCGCAGCGGTTCGAGCACGAAGGCGCGCTGCGCCAGACGAGGGTGCGGGACACGGAAGTCGGGCTCGTCGATGCAGGCGTCGCCGAACAGCAGGACGTCGAGGTCGAGCGTGCGCGGCAGGTTGCGGCCGGCACCGTGTTCGCGACCAGCCGCGGACTCGAGCCGCCGCAATGCCTCGAGCAGCGCCCGCGCCGGCGCCGGCCACTCGAGCGCGACGACTGCGTTCAGGTAGTCGCCCTGCGCGGGACCGCCGACCGGAGCCGTCTCGAACACCGGCGAGACCGCCGAGAGCCGCGCGCCGGGCAGCTTCTCCAGGCCGGCCACCGCGGCGCGAAGATGCGCGAGCCGGTCTCCGAGGTTGGAGCCGAGACCCACGTAGGCGAGCGCTCCTGCAGCCGATCCCATCTGCGCAGTATGGGCCATGCCGGGTGCGGCCCCTAGACTTCGCGCGTGTCGTCCCCCGCGCTTCCCCCGACCCTGCCGCCCGCGCTCGTCACCGGGGTTCCCGGGCCGGCTTCGCGCGCGCTCGCCGTGCGTCTCGCCGCTGTCGAGAGCCGCAACATCACCTGCCTGACGCCCGAGGCGCCGATCTTCTGGGAGCGGGCGCAGGGGGCCAACGTCTGGGACGTCGATGGCAACCGCTTCGTCGATCTCACCGGGGCCTTCGGCGTCGCGAACGTGGGGCACGCGCATCCGCGCGTGACCGGCGCGATCGCAGCGCAGGCGGAAACCCTGCTTCACGCGATGGGCGACGTCCACCCGCCCCGCGTGAAGGTGGACCTGCTCGAACGCCTGTGCGCGCTCTTCCCGGGCGGGGGCGAAGCCCGCGCCATCCTGGGTTCGTCCGGAGCCGATGCGGTGGAGGCCGCGTTGAAGACCGCGATGATCGCGACCGGGCGCGCCGGCGTCGTCGCCTTCGAAGGCGGCTACCACGGCCTCGGCCTCGGCGCGCTCGACCTGACCTGGCGCGCGGACTTCAAGGCGCCGTTCCAGGGCCGGCTCGCCCACGCGACCTCGTTCGCGCGCTACGGCGACCTGGACGACGTCGCGCGCGCGGCCTCCGAATGTCCGGCCCCGGTGGCCGCCGTCGTCGTCGAACCGGTGCAGGGGCGCGGGGGAGAGTGCATTCCGCCCGCGGGCTTCCTGCAGGCCCTTCGCGAGCGCTGCGACGCCGAGGGCTGGCTGCTGATCGCGGACGAGATCTACACCGGCTTCGGGCGCACCGGGCGGATGTTCGCGTGCGAGCACGCCGACGTCGTGCCGGACCTGCTATGCGTGGGCAAGGGACTCTCGTCGGGGATGCCGATCTCGGCCTGCGTCGGCCGCGCCGCGGTGATGGACGCGTGGCCGGCCTCGGCCGGCGAAGCGATCCACACGCAGACCTTCCTGGGCCACCCCGCGGGCTGTGCGGCCGCGCTCGCGTCGATCGCGGTCCTGGAGGAATTCGCGCTGGCCGAGCGTACGGCCGCACTGGGAGAGAAGACGCTCGCGTGGCTGCGGACGGCCGTGGCCGGCCGCAGCACGGTGCGCGAGGTCCGCGGCCTGGGCCTGATGATCGGCATCGAATGCCGCACACCCGAGATCGCGCTCGCAGCCTGCCGCGACGCCCTCGCACGAGGCGTCGTCGGTCTGCCCTCGGGAGACGGGGGCCGCGTCCTCTCGGTGACGCCGCCGCTTGCGATCGGGGAAGACGCGCTGCGCGATGCGCTGTCCATCGTCGTGGACGCGTTGTCGTGAACCGCGCAACGATCGAGGCGCGTCTCCTCGACTGGATGCGCGAGGAGCCGGAACGGAGCGACGAGCGGCGCTTCTCGGAACTCGCGCTCGCGCTCTTCGCGTGGCAGTTCGCGCACTGCGAGCCTTATGCGCGCTTCTGCGCGGGACGCGGGGCGACACCGGAACGGGTCGCGCACTGGGAGGAGATTCCGGCGGTGCCGACGGGCGCGTTCAAGGAGACGCCGCTCCGCAGCTTCCGGGCGGACCGGACCGTCAAGACGTTCCGGACCAGCGGCACGTCGGACACCGCGCGCAGGGGCGAACTCCACCTGGATACGCTGGCGCTGTACGAGTCCGCGCTCGTTCCGAGCTTCGAGCGGGCCCTGCTGCCCGGGTTCGGTCCGGAACGGCGCATCCCGATGTTCGTGCTGGCCCCGTCCGCGGCCGACGCGCCGGACTCGTCGCTCTCGCACATGTTCGCGGTGTTGCTCGCGCGGCGGGGAGCGCCGGAGAGTGGCTGGTTCGTGCGCGACGGCGGGCTCGACGTGACGGCGCTCGACACCGCCTGCGCCGCGGCCGCGGAACCTCCGCTGCTGTGCGGGACCGCGTTCGGCTTCGTCCACTGGGTCGAGGCGCTCCGCCGCAAGGGCCGCCGCCTCACGCTTTCGCCCGGCACGCGGCTGATGGAGACCGGAGGCTTCAAGGGGCGTGCGCGGGAACGCAGTCGCGAAACGCTGTACGAAGAGATCGCGGCGACCCTGGGCGTACCCGCGGAAAGGATCGTCAACCAGTACGGCATGACGGAACTCGGCAGCCAGTTCTACGACAGCGTTCTCGCTTCGCCGGGCGAGCCTCGGCGCAAGCGCATTCCGCCCTGGGTGCGGGTGCGGCTCCTCGACCCGGTGACGAACGACCCGGTGCCGGATACCGAGGCCGGCATGATCCAGATCCTCGACCTGGCGAACACCGGCAGCATCGCATCGGTCCTGACGGCCGACCTCGGGCGTCGCCGGGGCGACGGCTTCGAGGTGCTCGGCCGCGATCCGGAGGCGGAGGCGCGCGGCTGTTCGATCGCGCTCGACGAGATGCTCGGTGGTGGACGCTGACGTCGGGCGGGCGCTGCGCGCCCGCTCCCGCGCCTCGCGCGTCGAGGCGCTCGGCCGCGCGCTCGAACGCCTGGCCGACCCGGGCGGCGAGACGTACGCGCGGCTGTGCGAAGAGATCCCGGCCGCGACCGGCTTCCACCCGGCGACGGTGCGGGCGGGTCTCGACCTGGCGCTCGCGCAGTTCCATCGCCGGGGACTCGAAGCCCTCGTCGCGTCGGAACTCGGGCCGAACGAGGTGTGGAACCCCGCCAATGCGCCACGGACCACGGCGGTCGTGACCGGCGGGGCGATCCCGATGCCCACGTTCGAGGCCCTGCTCGCACCGCTGGTCGTGGGGTCGACGGTGCGCGTCCGGCCCGGCTCGAGGGAGAGGATCGGGGCCGGGATCTTCGCGCGGGCCGTGGCCGCCGAAGACGCCGAGCTCGGTGCAGCGATCGAATGCGTCGCGTTCGCACGCGACGACGCGAATGCGGCCCGCGCGTTCTTCGACGCGGACGCGGTGATCGCGTCGGGCAGCGACGCCACCATCGCCCGGATCCGGGGCCAGGTCCCACCCACGGCCCGGTTCGTGGCCTACGGGCACAGGCTTTCGATCGCGGTCGTGGACGGCCGCGCCGAGGCCGGGCTCGCGGCCGCGGTGGCCGAGGACGTCGTCCTGTGGGACGAGCTGGGCTGCCTGTCGCCGGTGGCGCTGTTGGCGCTGGACGACGTGGACGGGTGGGCCGAGGCCGTGGCCCTTGCCCTCGAACGCCGATCCCGGGCCCTGCCGCGGGGTGCCGTACCGCTCGCGGCAGCCGCCGCGATCCGACACGAGCGCGATACCGCGGAGCTGCGGGCGGCCGCGGACGGGCGCACGCGCGTCTTCGCGAGTGCAGACGCGACCGTCGTCCGGGAAGCGGATGCGCGGTGGGGGCCGACGCCGTTGCACCGCTTCCTGCGCGTCCACCCGGTGGACGGGCTCGATGGGCTCGCGGCGGCGCTGGCGCCGGTCCGGGCGTGGCTCTCCACGGTCGGGGCGCCCGAGCCCCTTCACCCTGCTCTCTCGGGCTTCGGGTTCCGCCGCGTCCGGCCCGGGCAGATGCAGGCGCCCCCGCTCGACTGGAACCACGATGGCATCGGCACCCTGCGGCCGCTGCTCCCGCACCGGGGCGGGTGAATCCCCCAGGGTGGTCAATTCGGACGGATGCAGTCCGGTATTTACTGGACCGATTCGGTCCCCTATGTTCCGGCCTCTCGGCAGCCTCCTCGTGCCGCAGACCACCGGGAGCTCCCGCGCATGCTTCGGATCAGCAAGCTCACCGACTACGGGATCGTCCTGCTCGCCCGCTTCGCCACCGCGCCGCCGGGGACGAGCCTCAACGCGCGCGAGATGTCCGAGGGCACCGGCCTCCCCCTCCCGGTCGTCAGCAAGATGTTGAAGACGCTGGCGGGCGCGGGCCTGCTGCGGAGCCAGCGCGGCGCGAAGGGCGGCTACCGGCTCGACCGCGCGCCCGAGGCCGTGACCGTGGCCGAGCTGCTCGATGCGATGGAGGGCGGCGTCGCGCTGATGGACTGCACGGCCGGCCCCGGCCACTGCGACCAGGAAGAGAACTGCGGCGTGCGCGAGCCGTGGCAGCGCATCAACCGCGCGGTCAAGGGCGCGCTCGAGAGCGTGACACTGGCCGAACTCGTGCGCCCGGCCGCGTCCTCGGACCTGCTCGACATCGAACCCCCGGCCGACGCCCTCGCGTCGCCGCAACGTTGAACACGGAAACCCCATGGCCGAGAGCACACCCAGCGAAATCGAACGGCTCGCCGAGCGCGAGTACGAATACGGCTTCGTCACCGATGTCGAGCAGGAGCGCATTCCGAAGGGTCTCTCGGAAGAGACCGTGCGCCTGATCTCGGCCAAGAAGGACGAGCCGGAGTGGTTGCTCGAATGGCGGCTCAAGGCCTACCGCCGCTTCGTCGCGATGCTCGAAGAGGGGCACGAGCCGACCTGGGCCAACATCGACCATCCCCGGATCGACTACCAGGACATGTACTACTACGCGGCCCCGAAGCCGCGGGCAGAGCTCGAAAGTCTCGACGAGGTCGACCCCGAGATCCGCGCGACCTACGACAAACTCGGCATCCCGATCGCCGAGCAGGAACGGCTCGCGGGCGTGAAGATCGCCGTGGACGCGGTCTTCGACAGCGTCTCCGTCGCGACCACCTACAAGGAAGAGCTCCAGAAGCAG
>Ga0114931_10008203_pt1 | contig 12677 bp, 14 predicted proteins | sample 2SBtaG_FD_89579 | JGI IMG/M metagenome (GOLD analysis project Ga0114931, IMG submission 89579) | Deep subsurface microbial communities from Kolumbo volcano to uncover new lineages of life (NeLLi) - 2SBTROV14_V59a metaG | ecosystem: Environmental > Aquatic > Marine > Volcanic | place: Kolumbo...
CAGGCCAGACCGATGCCGGTGAACAGGAGGGCCAACAGTACCGAGCCGCGTTCACCGCGGAGGCTATGGGGGCACGACTTCACCTGCGCCCGGGCTCGACCGCGAACAGTTCGATCACGTCGCCGAGTTGCAGGCGAAGCGCGACGGCCGCTGCGGGGGTGCGGGTGATTGCGCCGGTGGCGTCGAGAACGTCGAGACGTGAACTCGGGGGAAGTTCACGTAGGAGAGTCATGGTCTGGCGTCCGAGTCTGTGGATCAAACGATGACCACCGGTAGCGGCGACGACGGCGATCGTCGTCGGCTTGGCGTTACGCGTGGCGGGTGCGCCGGTATCGATCCGGCTGCCGGCCAATGTGACCGTGTTGTGCCCGATCGCGGAAACCGCCGGCGAGCCGTCGACCGGGGTGGCGTGGGTGGCGGCCGTCTCGATGAGAAACTCAGTCTGACGAGCACGAAACGAGCGGCTTTGCTCGGTGGCGGCTTGCGTTTGCAGAATCACCGCGGAGTGCACACCAGCGACAACGGCGACGAGCGCCAGGCCGTTCAAGAACAGGGCGGCTACGGCTTCGAGAAGGCTGCCGGCGATCATGCCGTGCCGGATGCCGCTGTCGGGCGTGAAGCTTGGGGCGATTTCGGACCGCCGCAGGGTCCGTGGCGGCGGCTCAAGACTCCGAGGCGTAGAGATGGTTCTTGGGGTTGCGATGAACGCGTAGAAGAAGGTCGTACGACCTCGGCCACGATTTCATAGATCTCGGAGCCCGTGGTGTTTGCGTACAGCCGTCGTCGCAGAGAACAGCGGAACCCGGGAGGACACCGTGGTAGGCCGGAACACGGCGCGGCGATATCGCCCTCCAAGAGATTGCGGGCGGCGCGAAGCAATTCGCCGTGAACGTGAATCCGCTCTTGTATGCTCGCCGATGTACGCAACGTCGACCCTACTGCGCCGAGCAGGAGGCCGGCCAGGCTGATCGCGGCTACGGCTTCGAGTAGAGATGTGCCCGCAGCGCTACCGGTCACGTTTGCGGTCCATGGACGATACCGCGCTGATTGACGACGATACTCGTAGTCGCATCGCCGGTACCCAAGGTAATGGTTGCGTTGTCGGCGAGACCGGAAGGATAGAAACGCACGTGACCTCGCGCCGGTACATCGCGCAGCGCAATGCCGGGGGCGAACCTGAATGTCGGGCCGACCGAGGCGGATCCGGGTATACGCGGGATTAGCTCTCGCGCACCGGTGCGCAGTTCGAGTTCGGCGGTTTGATGGCCCAGGTAAGCCGATCGTCGTGCGTTCAAGAGCGCGAGGACCGCCGTACGTTTTGCCGCCGCCAGTTGTAAGGCCGCCATAGTTTTACGCGAGGCGGCTGCGACGCCGGCGGCGGCGCTGGCCGAGAGGGCGAGCGCAAACGCCAGTTCCAACAGCGAGAACCCGCGCGAACCGCCGCATTTCCGGGCCTGGTTCATGACCTCATGGGCATGCAACGCCTCCGGCTGCGGGTCAATGCCGGGAAAGACATAATAAGGGATTCGAAAACGCCAAAGTGGCCGAGAAATTCACGCGCGAGGATTCTCTACGACGCCTTCGTCGATGTGATCGCGCGCATTGATCCTGCAGCGCAGCCCGGTTAGGCAGACGGCATGGATCTACGTTTCGGCGCCGAGTACGAGTCCTTTCGGAGGCACGTCCGAGAGTTTCTCGAACAGCATCGAGGATCGGCGCCGTCGAGTTCGATGAGTGCGACCGGCTCGAGGGACGACATGCGGGCCGTCCTCGACTGGCAAAAAATCCTCGTCGCAAACGGATACGCGGCGCGCACGATCCCCAAACAGTACGGAGGCTACGGAGCCGCGCCGAATCTGGTCGAGAACATCATCATCGACGAGGAGTTTCGAGCGGCGCGGGTGCACCGGGGGATAGCCAATCAAGGCATCTCGATGTTGGTACCGACGTTGCTGCAGTACGGAAGCGAGGAGCAAAAACAGCTTTACATCGAGTCAACGATCCTCGGCGAGACGATCTGGTGTCAGGGCTACAGCGAACCCGAAGCGGGCAGCGATCTGGCCAGTTTGAGGACGTCGGCTCGTGTGGACGGTGACAGCTACGTCATCAACGGCCAAAAGATCTGGACCTCGACGGCGCGAGAGGCGCAGTTGATGTTCGCGCTCGTGCGGACCGACCCGGAAGCCTCCAAGCACGCCGGAATCAGCTACATCATCATTCCTATGTCGGCTCCGGGCATCGAGGTGCGCCCGCTCAAAACCATGGTCGGGACGGCTTCGTTCAACGAGGTGTTTTTCGAAGACGTGCGTGTGCCGCGCGAGAATCTGGTGGGACGCCCCGGGCAGGGCTGGGAAGTCGGTCGCGCCACTCTGGTTCACGAGCGCAACATGCTCGGCAGCACTTCGCAGACAGAGACCATGTTGCAGAACTGCGTTGACGTACTCGACGAGGCCGGGGTTCTCTCCGAGCCCGTCTACCGCGATCGGCTCATGGGGATCGATGCGCGCGTCGAAGCGATGAAATACCACGCGCTGCGGCTGCTCACCGATACGCTCAAAGGACGCCGATCGGGCGCGGCGGGTCTTATCACCAAGCTCAACGGTTGCCAGCTCAACCACGACATTTGCGCGCTGGCCGTCGATGCGATGGGCGAACGCGGCCTTTTGATTCGCGATTCGGCTTGGGTTCGAGATCAGGGGGCTTGGCAGGCTCAATACATGTTCACGCTGGGTCTCATCATCGGGGGCGGTACCGCACAGATTCAAAAAAACATCATCAGCGAACGCGGCCTGGGAATGCCGCGTGAGCCGAAACCGCAGGCCGCGGATTGACGGCGGCGAGGGCGAGATGGATTTCGGACTTTCCGAGGAACAAGAGCTGTTGCAGCAATCGATGCGCGGCTACCTGAGCGAGCGGATACCCCTGAGCAAGGTTCGCACGATCGCGGAGAGCGAAGCCGGCTTCGATCGCGGCGTGTTGCAAGGACTCGCCGAGCAGGGTGTGCCGGGCGTGGTGATTCCCGAAGACTATGGCGGCTCAGGCCTGGGGCTACTCGATGCGGCGCTCATCTCCGAGGAACTCGGCCGCGCGGTTACGCCGTATTCGTTTCACGCCGATGCGGTGATGGCGCCGTTGGCTTTGCTGGCAGCCGGAACCGAGGCGCAAAAGCAGGCGTGGTTGCCGCGGATCGCGGCCGGCGACGCTCGTGTGGGGGTGGCCTTTGTCGACGAAACACCCGCCGACGGGCGCCTGCAGGCGGACGCCGGATTCGTTGCCGCCGGTCCCGATGCCGACGCGTACGTCGTGTTTTGCGGTGACGGCGCCGAGGCCTATCTCGTGCCTGCCAATCTGCCGGGCTTGCGCGCGACCCGGGTGAAACAAGTGGATCTCAGCCGTCGTCTGCTGATGCTCGAGTTCGACAGCATCGAACTCGACGCATCGACGCGATTGCGAGGCGACGCCGGAAACGCCGGCCTCCCCGGCGCCCGCGATCGCGTACGCGATGCCGGCCGTATCGTTTTGGCCGCCGACGCTTTGGGCGCCGCCGAGCGGGGTTTCGAAGCCGCCGTCGAATATGCGCAGACGCGTAAGCAGTTCGGCCGCGTGATCGCTTCGTTTCAGGCCGTGAAACACCTGTGCGCCGAGACCGTTGCGGACCTCGAGCCGCTGCGTTCGCTACTTTGGTACGCGGCGTTTGCTTGGGACGAACGTCGCGAGGACGCAGCCGCGGTATCCGCGTTGCTCAAGGCCCATGCAGGCGAAGTGACGACCAAGGCGGTGACGACCTGCACGCAGGTGTTCGGCGGCATGGGGTTTACCTGGGAATGCGACATGCATTGGTGGTTCAAGCGTGTCGGCTACGATCGACAGGTCTTGGGTGGTGTGGTCGCAATGCGCGCCGAAGCCGCGAGCCGCAGGCTCGCGGCGTTCAGCGACGGTAACGGCGGACGACCGACGCGGCCATCGCAACGTCGTCGCTCATGATACCGTCGACACCCATTTCGACGAGTGTCTCGATTTCACCCGGCACGTTGATCGTCCAGGCATGGATCTCCACGCCGAGCCGGTGGGCGGCTTCTACGGCCTCGGCGGAAATGACGCGGATGCCCGAGTGCTCGGGCGGAACCTGCAGGGCGAAACCGGGCGGCCGGTAGCCCTGGAAATCGCCGGCCATCGTGCGCATGACGAACTCGGTGGCTTCGCTCGCGGCAAAACCGGTAACTACCTCGGTGCCGACGAGGGTACGGATGCGCTGCATGATTTCGTCCTCGGCCGCGGCGAGAAGGACGCTTTCGACGGCACCGTTTTCAGCAAGCAAATCCACCACCGCTGGTTCGATAGACGGTTCGGCCTGCTTGATTTCGATATTGAGCGGTACGCCGGGGAGTGTTTGCAAGAGTTCTAGCAGCCGCGGAATGCGTATCCCCTTGCCCCGGTAGGGGTGGCCGCCGCGGGCATCGGAGAAGCGGAAGCCGGCATCGAGGGCTTCGAGTTCGGTCATCGTATGGTCGCGCACTTCGCCGTGGCCGTCGGTCGTACGTTCAAGAGCGGAATCGTGAAAGACGACGATCTCGCCGTCACGCGAAGCGTGGACATCGAGTTCGAGCATCTCGGCGCCCGCACGTACGCCGGCTTGGAAAGCCTCGATGGTATTTTCCGGGAAATCGGCCGAGGCGCCGCGATGAGCGAACAAACGGGGCTTGGGGCTGTCGGCGTAGTTCACGTCGTCTCTCCTTGCGCAGCCGGCGTATGCGGTGGACCTTTCGGACCGCGCGCGGTGGAACCTTCGGGCCGTGCCCGGCATAATCCCCGTCCATGGACGAAGCAACTCCCAAGTGCCCGCGTTGCAAGTGGCACATTGCAACCAAACGTACCTTTCCCCACGTCGACGCCGTCGATTACATCTGCAATCGCTGCGCCTACGTATGGCGGGAACACAAAAAGAACTAACCCATGCCGGCCAACGAGGTACGTATCGGCGAGTGGATCGCCCGCGGCGTAAACCTCTATAAGAACAACTTCGTGCTCTTGGTGGCGACGCATTTCGTCGCCGTCATGCTCGGCGTCATCTCACTCGGGGTGCTGGCAGGGCCGATGTTCGCGGGCCTATACATGATCTGCCTGCGTCTGGTCGACGGCACCGATCCGCCTCCCCAGGTGGGCGATTTGTTCAACGGTTTCAGTCGTTTCCTACAGCCGTTCTTGTTCGTCAGCGTGTGGGGGGCGGTGCTCATCGTGGTGGCGGCGGCCCTCACCCATGGGGTGGTTGCGAGCCTTCCCGTGATCGGTCCTTTCGTGTACGCGCTCGCGGTCACCGCCCTGGAGGCGTTGGCAATTTTCGGCATTCCGCTCATCGTCGATCGCGGCATGGAGTTCTGGCCGGCGTCGAAAATCAGTGCCGCACACGTCTGGTCGATGTATTCCGGGTTCATCGTACTGGTGTTTTTTTCCAGCCTGTTGTCGACGTGCGGAGTGTTTCTTTACGGCTTCGGTGTGTTTTTGACCCTGCCCGTGCATACATGTGTCGTAGCGATCGCCTATCGAGAATCTCTCGCGCCGCTAAGCGAGGGCTCAGACAGCGCCGGCTTTGAGTTGGGCGAAACGCTCGAGTAGAGCGAAATCTTTTGCCAGCCCGGCGGGGTCCTCGCCGATTTGGTCGATTCTGGCTCTACGTATGTTGCCGAGGAACGCGTCGGCTTCGTGCAGGTAGCCGACGCGCGAGGGATCGATCCGCATGAGCCTCGCGGTGGTCGCGTCAACCGCGGTGAGGTCGTCGCCGAAGACCAGTACGCCGCAGTGTTTGGCCGTGCCCTGGATCGGTCCGTTACCTTCCATGGCGATGATCCCGTCGACGATCGCGAAACGATCGCCGCGAAGCGCCGCATTGATGTCGAGGATGCTCTCGGGTAACCCAGCGTAGTGCAAAGGATTTTTCGGCCACCCGTAGACCGACCCGGGGATGATGCCGAATAGGTTCTTCATTGCGAGCGTTACACCGGTCCAATGATGGGTCTTCATCTTAGGCATCGATACGAAAAGATCGGCCTCGAGCACGGTGCGGGGAAGGTACAGGCTGCCGAAGTCGGTGAAGCTGGTGTCGAGCGTCGTGCGAACGAGACGGTCGTTGTTGAGATCGACGTAGGGTACGTCGAAATCCCGTAGGACGTCCCAGAGCCCGGAAGCCGTCAGCAGGTATTCGTTGTCGCGGCGGTGACCGGGGCCTTCGGCGACCGTGACTGTGCGGGCTCCGAGAGTTCGCATCGCGGAAACCGTCGCGGCGATGAGCATGGGGTGGGTATTAATGACGCCGTGAGGGTCGAATTCGACCAGATTCGGTTTCAAGACGACGTTCTTCCCGGCTACGGAGACTTTGCATACCGTGAGCCCTTCGAGAACTCGTTTCTCGAGTTGTTCGCCGTAGTGGTCGGCTTGCAGCACCGCTACGCGCGAGTGATCGGGTTTGCGGTACGAGGGGCCCGACCAACGCACCCGCGGGCGCTCGGTGTCCGTACGCGTACAGGAAGCCGCGGGCAAAAGTGCGGCCGCCAAGGTGCTTTTGAGAAAGTCGCGCCGTTTCATACGCCGAGTTCCATCCACCGCCGGTGGTCGCCGAGGGCGAGCAGCGCCAGCCCGCGGACTTTGTTGTCGCCGAGAAACGCCGTGTGCGAGTGGCTGGAGCGGATCCTTTGTTTTGCTCGAGAGGAGTCTTTGCCGTACCCCGAAAGACAGATCGTCGTCAGGCTCGACGTCAGCCCGGAACCGGTTTCCTGATCGAGAAGTTCGAGGACGTGTAGGCCGGCGATAATCGAAGAGTCGTTCGAGTGGTCGTCGAGCGCCAGCAGCGCGAGTGCGGTTTCATCGGGGTAGGGGGGAAGTTCTCGTCCGAGGACTTTCTTGTTGCCGTAGTTCCAGCCGCCTCCGTAGCACATGCGGTCGCGCAGGAGGCTCTCGCCTTCTTCGATCCGTTGGGTCGTTTCGGCGAACCCGTGGCCCGCTCGAGTCGCCCGCTTGAGCGCCAAGACCGCGTACGCGGTCGGCTCCACCCAACTCCACGTTCCCTCGACCCACGGCCAGCCCGGCAGGCCGAGTTTGGCCTCCACCGGTAGTACCTCGGGTAGCCAATACTGCACGAAGCGTCGGCCGCGACCGCCGCGGTCCCCGCGTTGCGAAGCCAGCCAAGCCACTCCGCGCTCGATTGCAACCTCGGTGCCGGCGAATCCCGACAGAGCAATTAACGCCAGGGCCGTCGCCGGCGGACTGTCGGGCGTCGCTTCGAGCATAGGCCATGCACCGTTGGAGCGTTGCATGGACAGAAGCTTGGAGAGCCCACGTTCATCGGCCGGGCGCGACCGCTCTCCGGCAGCCAGGCCCATCACCGCGAAGGCTGTTGCCTCGGCGTTGGTCGGGCGTTCGGCGAACGTTCCCCAGCCGCCGTCGTTGTTACGCGCGGCGATGAGCTCTTTCGTGATGGTTTCGATCACAGGCGCCTCGGGTATCGGGACGCTTCTATTTTACACGCACGAGCCCGCCCGAATGTGGCTTTGTGGGCCACGCCGGGAGGGCGCTTGTCGGCGTCACGGCGGGCTCGCCGGCGCCTGTTTTCACTCCGTCGGCGGAAGGGCCAGGCGCTTGTCGAACCAGCTCAGTACGCGGTCGTTTTCGTCACGGTCGTAGGTGTGCGATAGGTCGGCGATTTCGCGGTAGACGAGGCGAGCCCCGGCCTTTTTCAAGGTTTCGCTCGCCATGCGCGCAGTGGCGACCGGGAACATCCAGTCCAAGGCTCCGTGCACCATGTAGATACGGCGGCCCTTGGCGCGTTCGAGGTTGCCGTTCTCTAGATTCTCGGGGTGCAAGACACCGGAAAACGGCGCGATCGCGGTGTAGGGAGAATCCGCGCGCAGACCGTGCAGAAGTGCGTAGGTGGCACCGTCCGAGAGGCCGGTCAACAGTATGGAATCGGCATCAACCCGCCAGCGCCCGCGCACGTAGTCGAGCGCCGCGTAGAGAGCCGGCGTATCGACATCGGAACCCATCAGCGCCCACGTCGACTGCTGCGAGGTTGGTGCCAGCAGTAGGAACTGCCTGCCGCGCGCTTCACGCAACCACTGCCAGATGAATTCGCGCCCGTGTCCCATGCCGCCGTGCAGGGCGACGACCAGGGGTCGGGCCTCGCTGCCGTCGTAGCGCTCGGGAACGTAAAGGCTGAAACCTCCCCATGCGCGCGACTCGTCGTCGCCCGAGGTGTGCATCAGGCCGGTTTCGATGCCTTCACGGGGCTGCGGATCCAGACCGGCGATATCGTGTTGGAATGGCTTTTCGACGAAAAAACGACTGATCGGCGGAAGCTGATGGATGCTGTAAAGAACTTCCAACGCCTCGGCCGTACTACGAAGGCTTCGGATAATGCGGGCTACGGCCTCGTCGGGTGCAGCCGGTTTCACGAACAACGAGAGCGAATGTGCGGTGAGCTCGGCCGCTTGTGCAAGCCTCTGGTGCAGCGGTTCGAGCGGCGGCGGAGGAGTGATTTGAGAAAAACGCTCCCGCGCCGCCGAAAGACGTTCGGCAAAAGGACGTACCGACGAACGCAATGCCTCGATGGCGGGAGGGTGCAATCGGCGCTGTACCTGCTCCATCGCAGCCAGCGCAGCTAGCACCGCGCTGCCTACGTCGGCGAGTGATTCCGAGTAGTTTTCGACCTCCGGATCCATACTCATCGTGACTTAGCGCGTGGCCGCCGGCACGCCGCTCAGGGCAGCATCCCGGTAAGCGCGGTGTAGCGAGCTCGAGCACGTGCCCCGGTCTGTGTTCGCGCCGGTGCCGCGGCTCGATAGTGCGCGGCCGCTCGATTCAGATCGCCGCGAGCCTCGGCGAGTTCTCCGAGGGCGAGATGTGCAGGGGCGTTATCGAACAACACGAGGCTGCGTTCGAGATCGAGTTTTGCTCCTTGCGTGTCGCCGAGCTTTTTACGGAGCTGGCCGCGCAGCAGATAGTACTGAAAGAACCGTCCGTTCAATTCGACGGCTTTGTCATAATCGTGAAGCGCACGCCGGTCGAGTCCTTTTTTTTCTTCGCCGGCACCCCTCAGGGCGTAAAAATCGGCTTCGTCGGGTTCGATGGCGATGGCTTTGTCGGCCGTGGCGATTACCTTGTCATAGTCTTTTTTGGCGAGCGCTTTCTCACCTTCGTCGAGCTTTTTGTAGGCCGGTACGTCGCGCAGCAGGCGGCTCAAGCGGCGATGATACGTTGCGCGGCCTAGAACCCCTCCTCTGGGTAGAGACGCCGCCGTGGCGCGGTTGGCGGCGACCCGCTGTTGAGACGGCGGGTGGGAGGCGAACAAACCCGACAGCCAGGTCTGTCGCTGTTTGCGGTCTTTCGAAAGGCGTACGAACGTTTCCTGCAACGTCACCGCCGCTTGTGGGTCATAGCCGGCCTTGGACATGTAGCGCATGCCGTAGAGGTCGGCTTCGGATTCCGCTTCTCGGCTATAGTTTGCGAACACCATGCCGGCGCCGATCGAGGCTCCGCCCACCGCCAGTTGTCCGTAACCGGAACTCCGGGTGGCCGCGCCGAGAGCGTTGACGGCGATCTGCGCCAACAAGCCTCGCTCTTGCGCCTGGGCGCCGTGACGCGCGGCCGCGTGGACGATCTCGTGACCGAGGACCGCCGCCAGTTCGGCTTCGTTGTCGAGTTCGGTGAGCAAACCGCGGTTGATCGCAATCTTACCGCCGGGCAGCGACCAAGCGTTGGGCACCGAGTTGTTGAGCACCACGAACTCGTAAGGCAGCTCCGGCCGCGCGCTCACCCGCGCAAGCCTTTGGCCCACCGAGGCCACGTATGCCTCGACGCCTTTGTCGACCACGTAACGACCGTTTTGCGATTGCTGGGCCGGTGCGTAACTTCGTGTGCCGAGAGCGATTTCCGATTGTTCCGAAATCAAGTGCAATTCGGTGCGCCCGGTCACGGGGTTGACGGCGCAGCCCGATCCCATCAGCACCGTCGATAGGACCAGAGCGGTGGCCGTGACATTCGCCGGCCACCACCTTACAGTGTGTCGGACGGTGTGTCGGTAGCTACGACGGAACCTGCCGGCGCCAAACCATCCAATGCGAAACGAACCCCGCAGGCAGGAACCCGTCGGTCGAGTCGGCGCAGACGCCCCTCGCCTCGACCAGCTTATCGTATCGGCGATTCTCGCCGTCAGCGTCCTGGTGTTTGCCGGCTTGATCTGGCTCATCTACTTCCACCAGTCATCCGGGGAGTCGGCGGCATTTTACCGCATGCTGCCCGCATGCAATGCGTTGTTCAACGCGTTGAGCGCGGCGTGTCTGATCGGCGGCTACCGGGCCGTGCGACGGCGAAAAATTCTCCTTCACCGCCGCTTTATGCTCTCGGCGCTGGCCTTTTCCGCGCTTTTCCTTACCGGCTACGTTCTCTATCACAGTGCGTACGGCGATACGAAGTTCGCCGGGACGGGCCCGATTCGGCCGGTATATTTCACCATTCTCATTTCGCACATCGTCTTGACTATGGCCTGCCTGCCGGCGATTCTTCTCACGGTGTTTTTCGCTCTCAGTTCGCGCTTTGATCGTCACCGCCGCATAGCGCGCTACGCATTGCCGATATGGCTGTATGTATCGGTCACGGGCGTGGCGATCTTCGCGATGCTGCGGGCCTACGCGTAAGCGAACCGTTGTCGAGCGCCTTAGCGACCTTTCCAGTTCGGCTTGCGTTTTTCAGCGAACGCGCGTGGTCCTTCGCGAAAATCCTCGGACCCGAACAGATCGCCCAGTTCTTTGAAATTTTTGTTCATCGCCTCGTCGAGCGGCACGCCGAGACTGCCGAGCGCGACAGCTTTGCTTGCACGTACCGAGAGCGGTGCGCACCGGTTAATCTCGTCGGCCCAAGCATTGGCGCGTGGCAACAGCTCTGCCGGTGGGGTGACCTCTTGGACGAGGCCCAGGCGGTATGCTTCAGGGGCATCCACGTGGCGTCCCGTGAGGAGCATCGCCATGGCGTTTTTCAAACCGATCTGCCTGGGGAGTCGCTGCATGCCTCCGGCCAGCGCCGCCAGGCCCACGCGGGGCTCGGGAAGAGCGAAGCGCGCCGTTTCGGAGGCGATGATGATGTCGCTGGCAAGCGCGATTTCGAAGCCGCCGCCCATTGCCACTCCGCCCACCGCCGCGATGATCGGCTTGTTGCAGTCGAAGCGGCTGGTGAGGCCGCCGAATCCGCTCGGCGGCATGGTCATGTCACCCCCCGAAGCGGTGTACTTGAGGTCGTTGCCGGCACAGAACGCACGATCGCCGGCGCCCGTGATGATGCCGACCCACAGTTCGGGATCCGCGGCAAAGCGGTCCCACGCGTCGGCGAGTTCCTGACTTGCGGGCGGGTGCAGGGCGTTCATGAGGTCGGGGCGGTTGATGGTAACCGTATACACATGGCGGCAAGCCTCGGTGGTGATGAATTGGTAGGCTGGTTTGCTCATTGCGTTACTCTCCTTCACCGACATCTTGCCCGACACACGCTCTTGTGGCCAGGTTGCGACACCCGTAAGCTGGCCGCATGAGCAACCGAACCGTCGACGTCGGTCGCGCCGAGACCGACGCGGATATCCTCGAGTGTTTTGACGTTCTTCGCCAGCTGCGGCCGCATCTGGTTCCGGAGGAGTTCGTCGCCGTCATCCGTCGCATGGCCGAGACCGATCGCTACCATCTGGCCCGTGCCCACGTGGCCGGCCGCGTCGTCACGGTCGCCGGCTACCGGTTCGCGAACTACCTAGCCTGGGGATCCACCCTGTATGTCGACGATTTGGTGACCGCCGAGACCGCGCGCTCGAAGGGGTACGGACGCGCCATGCTGGTGTGGCTCAGCCGCGAGGCCGACCGTCACGGTTGCCTTCGCCTCCATTTGGATTCCGGCGTCTGGCGAAAAGACGCGCATCGTTTTTACGAGCGCGAGGGTTTCGAGAAGATCTCCTACCATTACATACGCTCGATCGACGCGAGCAGCGCACGATAAAGCAAAGGAGGGAAAAGGATCATGACGACACCGCTTTACGCACTGATGGGCTTCGTGTTCTGGATCTTGCTGCTGCTGTTGGGAATCGCGGTCTCGCGCGTTGTTGCGGTTACGTGCGGCCGCGCCCAGCCCGATTCGTTCCCGGCCGGCGTTCCGCACGGCGGCGACATGTACTGGCGGCTGAACCGCGCGCATCTGAACTGCTTGGAGAATCTCCCGTTGTTCGCTGCCGTGGTGTTGACGGGATTTGTCACCGGCATGGAGTCGGCGACCATCGACGTGCTATCGCGGGTCTACATTGCCGGGCGTGTGGCTCAATCGGTCACCCACATCAGCTCGGGATCACCCGCCGCGATCAACATTCGTTTCGGATTTTTCCTTCTGCAGGCCGTATGTTTGACGTGGATGGCCTGCCTGGTCGTGAGTTGAGTTCGGAGTTCGCGCTTTACGAATACAGATTCGGGAGCCGTAGATACAAGCCGATCAGCGCCGGTCCGACCAGCATGTACAGGAAGCAGCCGAGAGCGAGGAAAGGGCCGAACGGAATCTCCATGCCCAAGCCGCGTCGTCGGGCGAGGAGAAAGGCTATGCCGATGATGCTGCCGGCGATCGAGCCGACGAACAAGGTGAACAGCGCTGCCTGCCAACCAAGCAGCCCA
>Ga0114931_10008204_pt1 | contig 12676 bp, 13 predicted proteins | sample 2SBtaG_FD_89579 | JGI IMG/M metagenome (GOLD analysis project Ga0114931, IMG submission 89579) | Deep subsurface microbial communities from Kolumbo volcano to uncover new lineages of life (NeLLi) - 2SBTROV14_V59a metaG | ecosystem: Environmental > Aquatic > Marine > Volcanic | place: Kolumbo...
GTATCTGCCCCACGAAGCGGAGCGCATCTACGACGCGGGCCTGCCCAATACCACCACAATCCATACGGAGGCGTACGTCACGGCCTTTCTCAACAGAAAACGTATCGTCAGCATGTTTGATTCCTTGGAATTGGAAAAGCGAGATCCCGTGGTGATGGCATGGAGCGTCTATAAGGTGTTGACGTTGTTCAGGAAAAACCGCGCCCGATATTTGTATGTTCCCAATTCCACCCTGGGGGGAGATTCTGACTGCACGGTGTTGTTGACCTTTGACGATATCGCAAAGCGGTTAACGCATGAAAAATACGTGTACCTTCCGAAGTGTATTATTGAATCCGGCAGGGGAGAGGACATGGATATCGCCGGCGTCACGCTGGAGGAATTTACCAAAAAGACCGGCGTTCAAGTCCGTGTTCTTCAAAAGATTAACACCCGCTTTGCGAACGGCCGGCTCTATCGAAACGGGTCCCTGGCCAATTTTGTGGAAGATTACGTGCGAAATCCTTTAGCACATTCCTATGAAGCCATGCCGCTTTCGGCCTAACATTCTCTTTCTCCATCCATCTCCTTATGGATTTTTCCAAAAACTGGCTTCAATTTTATAAAGCTGATGTATTTACCAACCTGCCATTCGGCGGGAATCCGGTGGCGGTGTTTCCTGATCCCGGTGATTTGACCAATCACGAATTCCAGCAAATCGCGCGAGAAATCAATTTATCAGAAACCGTCTTTGTGACACCTCCTTCCATACCGGAGGCCAGCGCAAAGCTCCGTATTTTTACCCCGACCCAAGAGATTCCCTTTGCCGGCCATCCTGTTCTTGGAACATTTTATGTCCTGGGACGGTTAAACCGTTTTCCTCTTCAGGAACCCATCACCCATGTCACCTATGAATGCAACATCGGGGTCTTTCCACTGGAACTCTATGTTTTGAAAAGCAACATTGACCGGATCATGATGGCACAACCAAAGCCTGAATTCCCGGAGGTTGTGAACCACTTTGAAGAGATCGTTGATATCGCCCGATCCTTAGGCCTGAACAAATCCGTGATCACAGAGACAAAATATCCCGTTGAAGTCGCTTCCACCGGGTTGCCCGTTCTTATTGTGCCGGTCCGTACGTTGACAGCCGTGCGATCAATCTCCGTCAACCATACCCGCATCAACGAGATTTGCGAACGATATGGCGCCAATGGACTCCTTGTTTTTACGACCATGACGGTAGAAGACGGTTCAACCGTCCATACCAGAATGTTCGCCGCACCGATTGGCATCGCTGAAGATCCCGCAACCGGAAGTGCCAGCGGAGCGCTGGGAGCGTATCTGGTCAAAAATAAGGTGGGAACCGTCCGTCCCACCACGGAAATTATTGTGGAGCAGGGATATGAAATGCTCCGTCCATCAAGAATCATCATTCAAGTCTTTTCTGAAAATGACCTGATTCAAGAAATTCGAGTCGGCGGGCAAGTCGTGATGGTCGCGGAAGGGAAAATGGTGTACTGATACATGAAGCCTGCGACGACATTCATGAAAGCGGTCACCTTTCAACAACATGGTGACGTCGACCAGCTTCACGTAGACCGCGTCCCGATCCCGGAAATCGGTCGAGGAGAAGTCCTGGTGCGGGTGAAAGCCTGTGCGTTGAATCATCTGGATCTTTGGATCCGTCAAGGTATTCCCGCCTACCGCATTTCCCTCCCACACATCTCAGGATGCGATATCGCGGGAGTCATTGAACAAGTCGAAGACGATGCCGAGCATTCGTCATATGACCTGGCCGTCGGGCAGGCCGTTGTCATCTCTCCCGGGCTAAGCTGTTGGTCGTGCCCATGTTGCCTTGCCGGGAAAGACAACCTCTGTCCCTCCTTCAAGATTCTGGGCGCCCACGTTGACGGTGGCTATGCCGAATTTGTTTCTGTTCCCCGTATCAATGTCCTGCCCATTCCTCCGGTATTAACATTTGAACAGGCTGCGGCCTTTCCCTTAGTCTCGGTCACGGCGTGGCACATGGTGCGGACCTTGGCCAACCTCCAACCCACGGAAACCGTGTTAGTGATGGGGGCCGGGAGTGGAGTCGGGAGTATGGCCATTCAACTGGCGAACATGATCGGGGCAAGGGTTCTCAGTACGGTCGGGACGGAAGAAAAAATGGCCAAGGCGAAAGAATTAGGTGTCGATGAGGTAATCAATCACCACAGTGAGGATGTTGGACAAAAAGCCCGTGACCTGACAGATGGACGGGGCGTTGATGTCGTGATTGAACACATCGGCCAACGGGTGTGGAAAGGATGCTTCAACGCGCTGGCAAGAGGTGGTCGTCTCGTCACGTGCGGGGCTACCACAGGGGGAGAAATCACGATTGACGCGCGATCGCTCTTTTCCAGGCAATTGACCGTGATGGGATCCTATATGGGAACACGAACCGAATTGTTGCGAGCCTGTACGATGATAGAAAGGGGAACCATCCATCCAGTTGTGGACCGTGTGTTTCCCTTAGAAGAAGCCCATGCGGCCCAAAATTATCTCCTAAGCCGAAAAGCGTTCGGGAAGGTGGTGTTGGCAGTAAATTAAAAACTTGTGATGGAGAAACAGGGCGGGGATGGGCCCCTATTTAGTGAGTTCCCCAACAATGTGTCTAATCTCGGGGAGGATAAACTGCTCCATGGCCAATCGAACAGCCGCCTCGGAGCCAGGCAGGGAAAAAATCACCTTCCCTTGAAAAATACCAGCCGCCGCCCGGCTGAGCATTGCCGAAGAGCCGATCTCCTTAAAACTCAGGTACCGAAAGAGTTCTCCAAAGCCATCCAAGCGTTTTTCAAGGAGTCCTTCAATCACCTCAAAGGTCGAATCCCGTTGGGAAATCCCCGTCCCGCCATTCATGATGATCGCCTGGGAAGAATTTTCTCGGCTCTGGTCGGTCAAAAGCCGCTTAATATCATCGGGGTCATCTTTCACGATATAATACCCGACGATTTCATGCCCATCTGCTATCAATAAATTTTTTATCAGCGATCCGCTGGCGTCATTTTCCTCAGATCGTGTGTCACTGCACGTAATCACCACGCATCGAACGGTTCTGGGACCGTGATCCTTGTGTTGGATATGCGAAGGACTATGTCCCTGATGCTCCCCATGACCATGAGAATGATGATGGTCCGCCATAGAACGAAGACTCGCCTCCTGTTATCTATGTCCAAACAGCATCAGGATTGAGAGAAAGGGCAGGGTGGCCATTTTTGATATGTTCATCAAGAATAGTAGGAACATCGGCATCCTTCACTTTTGAATACCACGTTCCGTCAGGATAGACCACCACCGTCGGCCCCTCTTCACAAGGTCCCAAACAGGCGGACGCAGTCACTAAAACTTCCCCTGGTTGAAAGCCTCGCTCTATGAGTCCCATGTTGAACGCCATGAGAATATCCTGAGCACCTGAGGCGCCACAGGAAGGCTTTGGGTGACCAGGCGGACGTGAATTCGTGCAGACGAGAATATGATATTTTGGTTTAGGCATCAGGACATCCTCCATTCTGTGTCAAATGTTTCACCCCTAAACGGAACATTCAATCTCACAACCAGGGGAAAGGCGGGCAAAAGGACAATGGGAGGTTTTCGTAGATGTGGATGAAAGAAAAGAGGTGAAATTTCAACGAGGCCGAAAAAGCTGCCACATCTCAAGACATTCATCAGGAAGTTTCCAGTGCCTGACCCCGGCAATGATCCAATCTAAATAATGATCTTTTACCCGAAACTTCCCAACGGTGTTAGCCGCGTGGGTAGTCACAAATTCCTTTTGTCCATCTTCTGTCACCACCGTCACCTCTAAATGATGGAAGGCACCTTCCGGCAGATCCCCCTCAAACTGATCCAAGGCTTTGAGATCTTCTTCCGTCAGTTCAAACACCCCCCCCCATACACGTTCTCCTTGAGAGGGCGCCACTGTCGCTAACCCACACCGCCATTGGGTTGACCACCGACCGAACTTAATCGTGTGATCAGGAAGATAGGCGCTGAAAAGAAACTTGTGCTCCGGAGCCTGTCGTTTTAGTTGGGAAGGATTTAGGTTGTCGGCGTAAATAAAAAATTTCATTCAATTGACATAAACAACAGGAAAAGTATCGAAGAGCTTACGGTACTTGTACCATATCGCATTCCAATCTTGTCAAGAACGTATCAGGGCGGTAGCAACAAGGACTGTCACTGAAGAATCAGGGAGGAGGTAGCGCTGTTCTGGGGTTCAGAATTCAGTGTTGAAAAAGATGAAAATTTGAACGGTCTTAGCCAAACTGACCATTGGCAGTTTCTTGATTTTTCCGTAATTTTGCACCTTGCATTTTTCAATTTGCACTTTGCCATTTACCTTGTTTGGTTCCGGCTCGTCCGGGTTAGGTTTTAGGTCGAAGAATAAGCTGGCCATTTTTCTGATCAACACGCCAGGCAAATCCATTCAAGAAATTCAGTCCCAACACTCCATCCACACCCTCTGTGGTAAGGTTTGACAAATCCTGCACCCCAACTGAAAAATCCTTGCTGACAGCTTCCCCAACTTGGAGAGAGCGGAGCCGCCCCAGCCAGGCATGAGTCTTCCCATTAGCTGTTTCCACAGAGAAGGGAGAAAGCCGTGGATCTTGGGCCAAGCCAATGTCAAACGCCATATCTTCCGATACAGTCGTGAAGGTCGCACCACTATCAACGATCAATTGAGCTTCATAGAGATCATTGAGTTCTACGCGCGCAACCCAAGTACCCATCTTCCATTCTAAAGGAATGGCAATTTCATCTTCCAGATCCTCCCTTCGAAGATCCTGTTGGGAGGGAGCAACCAGACTTGCTGAAACATTCTGAGGAGCAAAATGGGAAAGCAGCCGGCCTGGAAGCGAGCGATAAGCTGCATGCCCAGCTAAGACAAAGAAGAGAAGGCAAACCGCCCCTTTGAGATATGGAATGCGCACGATCTGACGGTTATCGGTGAAATGATTCCGATGTAAAGGTTGATACATTGATTGAAACCCATCACAATCTCAGTTCTTTCTCGGTTACCAGCAGACATTTCTTGAATATCCAAAGAGCAAGAAATAGAGAGTTCTCATGTCTTGGAACTGGACGACCCATGCGAATCTCACATTCACAATCAACATTCACCAGATCCTATATCAATGAAACAGACAGGATCTCCTACAATAGCCGTGGGATAGTCACGTTCTCCAACACGATAGGCAAGGTGGTGATGCTCGCACCAATGAACGATCCACGGTATTTCTTCTATCGAAGTGGTCACAAGGCCAGGGAGCCTGAGTTTATTGAGGCATTGTCGTGTGAGGGTTAAAACGGCTTCCCGTTCCTGAAGGAACACCTGAGCCTGGAAATGAAGGGGGGTTGCGCGTCCATAGGACAATGCCGAGAGTTCAGGAAATCGTTCCGGATCGTTGAGGACGCTGACGAGCCAGACATGGTCAAAAGAACCCTGTGCCATCTCTGCGGGGGACGTCTGAATGCGTAGGGTGAGGTGGTGACACGCCCGATTCATTTCCCGCACTTCTCTCTCGCGAAGATTATAAGCAGCCACATCCCGATGAAGCTCTTCGGCTTCCATAATCATCATGGGAAGTTCCGCAATACCAGCTCCCACATACAGGCTCCGTCCTGTTTGTGAAAGTCGTTCCTTGAGGGTCGCGGCCAGCCTCACACCAAGACGTTCACACGATGGACGCCGGTCCCGCCAAAAGGCGGCGCCCCCCTCATCACAATAAATGGGACCGAGCGTGTCATAATCCAGTGAATCAAACACGGTCTTGATATGCCTGCGGGTAACGGAATGAAGTTTTAGAGACATGGGTTGTTTCAGCTTCAAGATGAGAAAGTGTAGAGTGTCTCACAAGAAAAAGCGAGGTTCATCCGCACCATTCGGCATGAAAAAAGCCCTCACAGAAGATCATGCCATTTGTTGGTTGACTCGAACCTCTATCTATGGTCGAATCAGAGTCCAGGGAGCAAACGCTCTTCGGTGATGGAGCCATTCATCACCTCATGACCCAGGGAGAGACAATGGATCTACTCAGAGAATTACGCCGTGTGGTGGAACTGGAAGGCGAAACCATCGCTCTGTTAGGGAAAAATCTCGGTCCTGAATTCGAGGAAGCCGTCCGCTTACTCTATGGATGTCGGGGACGGGTAATCCTCACCGGGATAGGCAAATCCGGATTAATTGCCCAGAAAATAGCCGCGACGATGGTATCAACCGGAACCCCGGCACTGTTCCTGCACAGTGCGGAAGCCATGCACGGCGACATTGGTATCATCGATAAGAACGATAGGGTGATTGCTATCAGTAAATCCGGCGAGAGTGAAGAGTTGGCTACGATTCTTCCCTTTATTCGGCATATCGGGGCACCTGTCATTGCTATTACCGCCCAGCCCCACTCCACTATGGCACAACACAGTGATGTGGTATTGGTCACTCCCATGGATGCGGAAGCATGTCCGTTGAATATGGCTCCGACGTGCAGCACCACCGCAGCCCTGGTTGTGGGAGATGCCTTGGCCATGACATTGATGAAGATGCGAGGATTTCAACCGGCTGATTTTGCCTTGCGTCATCCGGGAGGCCAACTGGGCAAGCGCCTGTTATTGACCGTCTCGGATGTCATGCGAACGGGTGAAGCCAACCCGACGATTCACATTTCAAATTCTCCCAGACAAATGCTGTACGAAATGACCGCCAAGCAAGCTGGAGCAGTATCAATCATTGACGATCATTGTCATCTTTTGGGATTGGTCACCGATTATGACATTCGGCGTATCTTAGAAACGGCAGGGGATCTGTTTGCCATGGCGTTGAAGGATGTTATGAACCCTCAACCTCAATGGTTGTATGCTGATGAGAAAGCGTTCCATGCCCTGGAAATCATGGAGAAACGTGAGAAACCCATCTCCGTGCTCCCCGTTCTTGATCGTCAGAACACCGTCATCGGCATCGTCCATCTCCACGACCTCATCGCTCGAGGCTTATGATCACTGGCTTTTTTGAAATCCAGATCAAAGGCATCCCATTTGGTGAAAGACCACCCAAATGAGGTGGACAGGAAAAGATGCGGCGGGTCAACGTTTCTTGAGATACGTCAAAAATTCTGAATCAGGACTCAGAACCATGATCGTGTCTTTTTGAAAGGTTTTTTTATAGGCTTCCATCGAGCGGATAAAGGAGAAAAATTTTGGTCCTTGCGTGTACGCGGCCGCATAAGTTTTAAAAGCCTTGGCATCACCTTCCCCTTTCAGTTCCTGCGCTGTTTTGTAGGCTTCAGCCAGGATAATTTCTTTATCTTTTTCAGCCGCCGATCTGATTTTTTGCGCTTCTTCAGAACCTTGCGCCCGGTATTGCTTCGCTTGCCGTTGCCGTTCGGCCTGCATACGGGCAAAGACCGCCTTTTCATTTTGTTCGGGCAAGTCCGCCCGCTTGATCCGAACATCAAGCACCTTGAGCCCGTAGGCTGATGCTTTCTTATCGGCTCTTTCAGTCACCACGGACATAATGAGGCTCCGGTTCGCCGAGACAATCTCCGTCAGATCATGCCGGCCCAGTTCCACACGAAGTTCAGAATAAATGATATCATCGAGCCGGCGGAGAGCTGAGCGTTGTGTTTGGAATGCTTGGTAGACCTGTAAGGGGTTCACGATACGCCATTTGGCAAAATTATCGATCAGAATCGTCTTTTTATCTTGGGTAATGACTTCTCGCGCCGGCACATCATAATCCAGCAACCGTTTATCAAAACGCGTGACTTCCTGAACGAAGGGAATTTTGAATTTCAAACCAGGGTCCGTAATGGTTCGGACGGGTTTTCCTAATTGCACGACAATAGCCGATTCCGTCAGATCAACAACAAATAAAGGAGAAATACCAAGGATGAGCAAGAGCCCAACCACAACGATCAGTCCGATCAAGAGATTTTGTTTGCTCATGATCCTTGCTTCCTTTCACCACTCTGTTTCAGGAGACGGTCCAAGGGGAGATAAGGCAAGACATTGCCTGCCGACTTTGAATCGAGCACAATTTTTTGCGCATGGGAGAGGACTTCTTCCATGGTTTCAATATACACTCGTTTGCTGATGACATCTTTGGCCTGGTTGTATTCCTTCAGCGTCTTCAAGAACCGGGAGGCTTCTCCATCGGCCCTGTCGATTCGCGCCTGGGCATAGCCTTGGGCTTGATTGACCTCTTGCGCCGCCTGGCCTTTCGCCTTGGGAAGCAAATCATTCCGATAACTCTGAGCCTGATTGATCATTTTTTCTCGATCTTCTTTCGCGCTGGCTACATCTTTAAACGCGGCGGCGACGGCTTCAGGCGGATTCACATCCTGCAACTGCACCGTCTGTATTTGCACCCCGGCTTGGTATTGATCCACAATACGCTGAAGCAGCGCCTGTGTGTTTTGTTGAATTTGGGCTTTTCCAACGGTCAAGGCCTCGTCGATTTTACTTCGTCCAATCACCTCTCGCATCGCGGCTTCCGCAGAATTGTGAATAGTTTTTGGAACATTACTGACCTCATACAGGTAGTTCCGAGCATTGTTAATCTTGTATTGGACGATAAATTCAACGGAGAGAATATTCATATCTCCCGTCAACATCAGTGCTTCACGAGGAACGGTACGTGCGCGACCACGCGGATCCGTACGAAACCCGATCTCCACACGATAGAGCTTTTCGACTTTGGGCGTGACCACGGATTCCAGGAAGGGAACCTTAAAATGAGGACCCGGTTCGACCCGTCGGACAATATCACCAAACCGTTTCACCAAACCCTGTTCATCCGGAGCTACAATGAACACCAATTGCCAGATAACCAGCACAGCCACCACAATCCAAATGATCGAGGTAAACCCTCGGCCTGGCATGAGCCGCTTCAATTGTTCTTGCGCTTTTTGGAGGGCATCATCAAGGGGATCGTTCCCGCTGCGCCCCCAGGGATCTCGTGGTTCCCATGCCATAGATTGTCTCCTTCTTTATGAACGAAATCGCTCCCCATGAACCGCAACCAAAAACTACCCTAACAAAAATGCCAGGTAGGAGCAATCAACACACCGGATCACTGCCCATCTCTCTCCTCTTTAATAAACCCTATGGCACCCTTTCCTCCTTCACCGATTCCGCCAAACGCCCCACACTGGCTCGGTACATTTCAATCCCTTCTGTGTATCCTGTGGGGCGTCTGGATTATGATAGTGAAGGCTTGATGCTCCTGACTTCCGATGGCCATCTTTCCCACCTTGTGACGGACCCTCGCTATAAATTATGGAAAACCTATTGGGCGCAGGTAGAACGCATTCCCAATGCCGAGGCTTTGAAACAATTACGCCATGGCATGATCATTCAAGGGAGACAGACTCGTCCAGCATCCGTGACTCTCCTTTCCAGCGACCCTGCATTATGGCCACGGCCGGTTCCCATTCGATACCGCAAATCCGTCCCGACAGCTTGGTTGATTATCAAGATTCGTGAAGGGATGAACCGGCAAATTCGAAGAATGACCGCCGCGGTGGGTCATCCGACCCTTCGGCTGGTACGAGTATCCATCGGACCTCTTTCCTTGGGGCCCCTTCAACCTGGACACTGGCGCCTCCTTCATAAATCAGAGATGGACTCCCTTATGTAAGGGTATCACTCTATATTTTGTTTAGTATGAGAGAACCCTCTCTGCTAGAGGAAAGGCTCTCATGGGTGTCATTTCCGACCTTGTTCCGAGTCCATCGAGGGAGTTGGTCAAAATGACAAGCATGAGAAGTTTGGCGAATAGGTCAAAGCATTTATGAAACACGCCACGAGGAGTCTGTCAGAAGCTTGACCATTTTCCGGGGCTCAGTGATCAAAACCGTCACGATCTAATTCATAAAAATCCAAAACACTCGGTTTGGGGGGAGGGCTGTTTGTCGGCTCCGTGCCGGCGGCAAAAACTTCGGCCATGCTATTCTGAGTCGGCTTAGAGGTTCGCTTCCCAGTTTTATTATCCACCTCCGTGAATCGAATTCCTGGAGGAATCCTAAAGGCCATTACGGGCAATGGATCCAGAGATTTCTTCATAAAGCGAGTCCAAATAGGAAGAGCCGCATGCGCTCCGGATTCTACTTTTCCAAGGCTCTTCATGCTATCAAATCCTACCCAGACACCGGTTGCTAAATTCGGAGCAAAGCCCACAAACCAGGCATCATGATAGCTATTGGTTGTCCCTGTTTTCCCTGCCAGAGGCCTTCCAATTGATTTCGCCCCGCGACCCGTTCCTCGCTGAATCACATCCATCATCATATTGGTCACGAGGTAGGCCATTTCCTGAGATATCACTTGACGCGGTTCAAAAAAATGTTGGCCGATGATCTCTCCCTTCCCATCTTTTGTAAGGGTTACGGTATAGGGCTCCAACCGAAGACCCTGATTGGCAAAGACTCCGTACGCCGCAGTCATTTCCTCCAAAGACACACTGGAGGAACCCAGGGCCAAGGAGAGATCCTTGCTTAATGGGCTGGTGATACCAAGATTCTTTGCCAGCTCGATAACCGGCGGAACGCCAATTTGTTCCAATAAACGAACCGTAGCCGCATTACGGGAATGTCGCAATGCTTCCCGAAGGGTAATGGCCCCAAAGAACCGTTTTTCGTAATTTTCCGGTTTCCAGACTTTGTCTGAATCTTCCTCTTCATACACCACTGGAGCATCTAAGATCAGGGTGGCCGGGGTGAACCCTTTTTGAAGGGCCGTCGCATAAATGACGGGTTTGAACGCTGAACCCGGCTGCCGGCGCGCGAGCAGAGCCCGGTTAAATTGACTATGTTCAAAATTATACCCTCCCACCATGGCTCGAATGGCTCCGGTTCTTGGGTCCAGCGCTAACAACGCGCCCTCCACTAAAGGGGTTTGTTCCAAAAGAAAGTCGCCGGATTGCACATCGCCTCCTTTTGGGGCAACCTCAATGACATCGCCGGATTTCAAAATTTGCCGGGCCGTCGGATTCTTCAGAACCTTGGCCTCCATCACCCGTTTCCCTTTCGAAAGCCGGAGGCGAGCCCACAACATATCCTTGAGGGCAATGCGGCCTTTGTCGTTCCCCTCAACCAGGATTTTCGCCGAATCCTTTGAGACGTGGGTGACCACAGCGTGGATGAAATCTCCTGAGTTTGACAATTCTTTTGCTGCCTTGATTTCTTTCTCTATCACCTCTGGATTCTGTTGATCAGCGATGGAAAGATGTCGAAGTGGACCACGCCAACCTTGTCGCTTATCAAGTTCCTGAAGACCCATTTTAACGTCTTTCTCCGCTTCTCGCTGCATGGCCATATTGAGCGTGGTATATACTTTAAGCCCTCCCTTATACACCATGGTTTCTCCATAACGGCGTACAAGAGTCTGGCGGACATGTTCCAGGAAATAGGCGCCAATCCTTTCAAACGTCGGCTTCTTGAAAGCCAAATCAACGGAAGTGGCTTGTTCTGCCTGAGCGGCTGGGATAAACCCGGCTTCCACCATGCGCCGGAGGACATGTCCCTGGCGTTTTTTGGCCAATTCAGGATTTTTATAAGGGGAATAGGTACTCGGCGCTTTAGGAAGCCCCGCCAGAAAAGCTGCTTCAGGAAGTGTGATTTGAGATAAATCCTTGTCAAAATAGGCAAGAGCCGCGGACCCAACACCATAGGCGCCTTGCCCAAAATAAATCTGATTGAGGTACATTTCAAGAATTTGGTCTTTGCTCAGAACCAACTCCATTTTTATGGCAAGGATCAGTTCTCGAATTTTTCGCTTGTAGGTTCGCTCCGGGGTTAAAAAAAGCGAGCGCACAAGCTGTTGTGTAATCGTACTGGCGCCTTGAAATTTACCTCCTCGCTTCACATTGGCCCAGGCCGCTCGAAAAATGCCGACGACATCCAGACCGGGATGTTCAAAGAATCGCGTATCTTCGACGGCAATGACGGCATTGATCAAATCCTTCGGGATTCTGGAAATAGGGGAGAAAATTCGACGTTCAACGTAAAACTCTCCAATTTTCCGCCCATCATCCGCATAGACTCTCGTCACGAGACTCGGCTGATAGTCTTGAAGCAATTCAAATGAAGGGAGACCCCTCGAAGCAAACCACATCCCTCCAATCGCCCCACCAACCAAGAGTCCCATGATCGCAAGCAAGATGATACCCACAATCTTGCCTGGAGACCAGACTCTGGGAATGCCCAAACGCACACCACGATTTTTCATGAAACAAAAGCCCAGGAAAGAAGAACCATCCAATACCAACACGGAGGCATGAATAGAGAGGCAACCACTAGATTATACCTTACCTTGGGATGGCTAAAAACTCAAGAACAGCGTCAAGTCTCATCTTCCCTCTCTAGAATACGTATGATCGATACATGACGACCTCTATTGTGTCCCTTTTTGTCCCTTTGACTTCTTTACTTGTTATTTCGACCAAGGGGAAAAATCCTTGCCCGGCTGAGGATGGAAAAACCGGATCATACGGAATGGATGGTTCTCGTGTCATCGTTCATCACGGCGTTTTCTGATTGGATGGGCAGACGAGCGTGGTCCTTTCGACGTTTTTTTTGTCATATATGGACTCCCCCCGTTTTGCAAGCGGGATCTTCAGCTGATAAGGAGCGGGTCTGCTGTCATATATCCGGCTTCGTGATGGAAC
>Ga0114931_10008205_pt1 | contig 12675 bp, 8 predicted proteins | sample 2SBtaG_FD_89579 | JGI IMG/M metagenome (GOLD analysis project Ga0114931, IMG submission 89579) | Deep subsurface microbial communities from Kolumbo volcano to uncover new lineages of life (NeLLi) - 2SBTROV14_V59a metaG | ecosystem: Environmental > Aquatic > Marine > Volcanic | place: Kolumbo...
CCGACCTTGACGCCTACCATGCGGAGCATCTTCTGGGGGTTTACCTCCTGGACCACCATCAGGTTCTCCGCCTCTATGGCCTGGCGCAGGAGGTTCAGGGTTTCGGCGAACTCGTGGGCCGAGGGTTTGGTGACCAGGAAACCAGGAGCGGACGCCTTGCCTTGGCCCACGGCTGAGCCGGTGGCGGCGCCGAGCACGAAAAGGGCCAAGGCCAGTCCGCGGGCTGCGTTGCGTGTGATGATCATGGGACGGATCTCCTAATCGGGTGGTATGCTTTCCGAAGGTAAGATCCGTACCATGGTACGGGGGCAAGAGACGAGTCGGTGCGGCCGGGCGCCCGGAGCACCGGGTCCAGCCCACCGGACGATGGCCAAGCAGCCGTGTCCAGTGCGGACTAGGAGACCAGGGTTGCCGGGATTCTTGGCCTGACGCGACTGAGCCTCATGGCGTTGAGAGTAACGGTGATCGAAGCGCCCAGATCTCCCACCAGCACGGCTACCAGAAGACTGACCACGCCCCCGATCGCGCCAACGGCAAGCAACAACTTCAGGCACAGAGCCAGTATGATGTTGAAGCGTACCAGGCGTCGAGCCATCCTGGCCACGCCCACGGCATACGGAAGCATGGCCAGGTCGTCTGCCATGAGGGCCACGTCGGCGGTCTCGATGGCCGCGGGTGAACCGATCCCTCCCATGGCGATCCCCACCGATGCCGCTGCCAGGGCCGGAGCGTCGTTGACGCCGTCGCCCAGCATGGCCACACCCTTGTGGCGCGCCCTGAGTTCCTCCACGGCGGCGACTTTCTCTTCCGGGAGCAGCGAGGCCCGCACCTCATCGATTCCCAGCTTGCCCGCCACTGCATGGGCCACCCACTGTTGATCTCCGGTAAGCACCACCAGCTCGTGAATTCCCATACGTCGCAGGTCCTTCACCACGGCGGGAGCTTCCGGCCTAACAGTGTCGGCCAGGGCAATCAGGCCCACGATCCGTCCGTCTCGGCCTACCAGCACCACCGTCTTGCCGCCCCGTTCCAGCTCCTCCATTTGGGGCGGCAGGCTCACATCCTCGAACAGGTCAGCTGAACCCACCACCACCTTGCGCCCGTCAACCAGCGCACGGATACCACGCCCCGCCCGGGCCTGGAATTCACTGACATGGGGGCCGTCTTGGACGGGGCCGCCCGCACGCTCTACGATCGCCCGGGCGATCGGGTGTTCGGATCGTGCTTCCAGTGCGGCAGCGAGGGCCACTAGTTCCTCCGGCGTGCTGTCGTCGAGGGAGATCACATCCGTCACCTCGAGCTGGCCCAGTGTCAGGGTCCCGGTCTTGTCGAAGGCCATGGTACAAGTACCTCCCAACGCCTCCAGATACTCGCCGCCCTTGATCAGCACTCCATGCTTCGCGGCACTGGTGATGGCGCTGACGACGGTGACCGGTGTCGCGATGACCAAAGCACATGGGCAGGCCACGACGAGAAGCGTCAGCCCGCGAATGAACCACTCCAGCCAGGTTCCCCAACCGAGTAGCGGTGGAAGCACCATCGTGAGCGCGGCGAGTCCGGTCACGGTGGGTGTATAGTAGCGAGCGAACTGCTGAATGAATCTTTCGATGGGAGCCCGTCGGGCCTGCGCCTGCCGCACCAGCCTGATGACTCGATCGAGCGCCGTGTCACCGGCGTCGGTAGTCGCTTCGATCTCGAGGAAGCCGTCCTCGTTGACCGTACTGGCGAACACCGTATCGCCGACCGCTTTGGCCACCGGCACCGACTCGCCGGTCAGGGTAGCTTCGTTCACGGCCGACTCGCCGTCCACGACTCGTCCGTCGATGGGGATCTTCTCACCCGGTCGGACTCGAATCCGCTGGTCCTTGCGCAACGCGGCCGTCGGCACCGATTCCTCGCTGCCGTCCGGCATGACCACGCGTGCCTGCTCCGGCGTCAAGCGAATGAGCTCTTCCACTGAGCGCCGAGCCCCCGCCACCGCGTGTCGCTCGAGGAGTTCGGCCAGGGAGAACAGAAACGCGATTGCCGCCGCCTCGAGGGGCTCGCCGATCAACAGAGCGCCGATGATGGCAATGGTCATCAGGAAGTTCATGTCGAGCTTGAACGTCCCGATGGCTCGAACTCCTTTGGGGAAGAAGTTCCAACCGCCGACGATCGCGGCCGCAAGGAAGACGACCCCGGCGGGATCGAGCCGCAGGCGGAACCACCCGGCAACGTCCGCGGCCCCGGACAACAGGAGCAGGATTATGCCAACACCCCAGAGGATGCCTGAGACATAAGTGCGCCAGGCCTCTTGCGTACGCCAGGGCGACTTACCCAGAGTGGTCATCTCAAGGCGTCCTCTCCCTGATCGTCGGTGGCGATGCGCCATACCGCCTCGAGGTCGAGGACGAAGACCTTCCCGTCCCCGGCCAACCCGGTGTGGGCCACCCGGCGTATGGTTTCGACCACCTCGGAGACACGGTCGGCCGGACTCGCCACCATGACGGCTGCATGCGGCGTGAAGTCCCGGAGATCCTCTTCCCGCGTGTGCTCATGAAGCGCCGTCTTCTCGCTGCCGAACCCGCGCACGTCGAACGTGGTCAGCCCCGGAAACAATGGGTCATTCGCCACAGCATCCACGATTTCGGTCACTTTGAATGGTTTGACGATCGCCAGCACGAGTTTCATGGGTTCATCCCTCCTGAAAGTCCCGACCGCCTGTGACAGTCTCATGTTCTCCGGTAAACTCGGCTCGACGAGGCTCGAAGGCACCGTATAGTACCGGCAGCACCAGCAAGGTCAGCAGTGTGGAGGTGACCAGCCCGCCGACCACAACCGTGGCCAGGGGCCGCTGCACCTCGGAACCTGCACCGGACGACAACAACAGCGGCACCAATCCGAGGCTGGCCACCAACGCGGTCATGAGCACCGGTCGCACCCGCAGCAACGAACCATTGGTTACGGCCTCATCCGACGCTTGTCCCTCTCGGCGGAGTTGATTGATGTAAGACACCAGGACCACTCCATTGAGGACGGCTACACCGAACAGGGCGATGAACCCGACCGACGCGGGCACGCTGAGGTACTGACGCGTGACGAACAGAGCCACTATACCACCGATGAGCGCGAACGGGATGTTCAACACGATCAGGAGCGCCTGTCGCGCCGAGTTGAAGCTGGAGAACAACAGTAGGAAGATCAAGCCGATGGTGATCGGGACGATGACGGCCAGCTTGGCCATGGCCCGCTGCTGGTTCTCGAATTGGCCGCCCCAGGTAATGAAGTACCCTGCTGGCAGCCGCACCTTGGCGGCGATTGCTGCCTGGGCTTCGGCCACGAATCCCCCCATGTCCCGGCCCACCACGTTGGCCTGGACCACGATTCTTCGCTGGTTGGCCTCACGGCTGATCCGTTTGGGCCCGATGACCTCCTTCACCGTCGCCAGTTGCCCCAAGGGTACTCGCGCCCCGGAGGGCGTCGGAACCAGGGCTCGGCCGATGTCCTCCGGGGTACGCCGGAATCGGCCCTGGTAGCGGACGAATATCTCGAAACGCCGTTGCCCCTCGAACACCTGTCCGGCCACGGTACCGCCGATGGCTCCTCGGATGATATCCTGGACGTCCGCCACATTGATGCCCAGCCTGGCTACGGCCGTGCGATCCACACGCACGATGATGTACGGTTGCCCCTCCGTCTGTTCCGTTTGGACGTCTCGGGCTCCCGGGATCGAGGCGACTACTTCCTGAATCTCCATGGCCCCTTGGCTCAGCATGTCGAGATCGTCGCCGAACAGCTTGATGGCCAACTGTGCCCGGACTCCCGAAAGCAGCTCATCCACCCGGGTCGCGATGGGCTGGGAGAAGTTCAAGGCCAGGCCGGGGAATTCCCCCAGCCGGTCCCGCAGGTCATCGATCAGATCGGGCTTCGATCTGCCGCCCTCCCATTCATCGAGCGGGATGAGGGTAATGGTCGTCTCGATGTTGTTGACTGGCTCTGGGTCGCCGCCGATCTCCGCCCGCCCGATCTTGGATACCGCGTCCACCACCTCTGGGTACTCCTTGATGACACGCTCGAGTCTCGTCGCCGTGGCGATCGCCTCGTCGAGTCCGGCGCTGGGTGCCAGGGTGGTTCGTACCAGGATGGAGCCCTCCTCCAGTTCGGGGACGAATTCCGTCCCCAGAAAGGGCACCAGCAACAGGCTGCCAACCAGCGCTGCGAGGGCGCTGGTAACCACCGCTCGTCGGTGATTCAGAGCCCACCGGAGGGCCGGTTCGTACCGCCGGCGCATCATCCGAACGATCCAGGTGTCCTCTTCACGGCCGGCCTTGAGCCATATGTGGCACAACGCCGGAACCAGTGTGAGCGAGAACACCAACGACCCGATCATGGCGTAGGTAATGGTGAAGGCCAGTGGTTTGAACAGTTTACCCTCGACGCCCTCGAGTGTGAACAGCGGCAGGAATACCACGATGATGATGACGATGGCAAATACGATCGGTCGGGCTACCTCGTGAGCCGCTCGACGAATCAACGTAGCCCTGGGTATGCCACCGTCTCGATGCTCGGCGAGTTGGCGGTAGATATTCTCCACCATCACGACGCCACCGTCGACCATCATGCCGATCCCGATGGCCAAGCCGCCCAGCGACATGAGGTTGGCCGACAGGCCCGTGACCTTCATGATGATGAACGCCAGCAGCGCCGAAGCGGGAAGCATGCTAGTGACTATCAGAGCGCTCCGCACGTTGCCCAGGAAGGCGAACAACACGAGGACTACCAGCAAGCCACCCTCCAGCAGGGCGCTCCTGACCGTCTCGACGGCACGGTTCACCAGATCTGCCTGGTCGTAGAACGGCACGACTCGAATGCCGTCCGGCATGACCCTGTTGATGGCGGCGACCTTGGCGCGGACCGATTCGATGACACTGGACGTATTCTCGAAGATTCGCTTGAGGATTATGCCGGCGACCTGCTCGCCCTTCCCGTTTACCGTCACGGCTCCGCGGCGGATCTGGGCACCGAACGTAATCTCGCCCAGATTCTTGATATAGACGGGCGAATTCTCCCTTTCGGCCACGATCACGTTACCGATGTCATCCAGCGTGTGCACGAAGCCCAATGCCCGTACCAGGAACTCTTCGGCGCCACGCACCAGGTAACTGCCGCCCGCGTTCTCATTGTTGCGTTCCAGGGCGCCAACTACATCGGATATGGTAACGTCGTATTGAACGAGCCTGCCGGGATGGAGCCTTACCTGGAACTGCTTCACGTTGCCACCGAAGGAAAGCACTTCAGTGACTCCCGGGACGGTCCGTAGTTGGAACTTGGCAATCCAGTCCTGTAGCGTACGCAGGGAATCCGGGGAAACGTCCTCGCCTGTCACCAAGTACTGGTATACCTGTCCCAAGCCGGTAGTGATCGGACCAAGGTTCGGTTCTCCCAAGCCCGCGGGAATATCCTCGCGGGCAGCCAGCAGCCGCTCGAACACTATCTGCCGGGCGAAGTAGATGTCGACGTCGTCCGCGAAATAGACGTTGACGGCCGACAGACCGAACATCGATATGGACTGGATCCTGGTTACCCCCGGCAGGCCGTTCATCGATACTTCCACCGGATACGTTACCAGCTGCTCGACCTCTTCCGGGGCCAGGCCGGGTGATTCCGTCAGGATCTGCACCAGAACCGGGGAAACATCCGGAAAGGAATACACCGGCAAGGTGCGGGCGGACTGGATTCCCAGACCCATGATTGTCACAGCCCCGAGAAGAACCAGCAGTCTCTGGTTGAGAGCAAAATCAACTATGCGGGAGATCATCTAGTGGCCTCCCTCTCCGAAACTCTCCTTCAATAGATCCGCCTTGAGCGTGAAACTCCCCGTCCCCACTACCCGGTCCCCCACGCTCAAGCCATCGGTGATCTCGATCCAGCCGCCAACACGGGTTCCCTCGATGGATACGGGGACTACCCTGAATCTCCCGCTACCCTCCGCCACGAATACCACGGTCACGCCGTCGAGCGTCTGAACGGCTTCCTGGCGTACGCCGATGACCTCCGTGCTGTCAGGCAGTACCAGGTCAGCGTGCGCGAACATGCCGGGCTTGAGGGCCCTGTCAGGATTGGGGAGTTCCACTCGGACCTTCACGGTGCGGGATGCCGTGTCTACCACGACTCCGAGATAGCCAATTCGTCCCTCGAACATCCGCCCGGGGTAGGCCTGGGTTTCGATAATCGCCGGGTTGCCAATCCGGACGCGAGCCAGGTCGGACTCGTACAGATCCAGGATTATCCACAGCCGGCTGAGATCGGCCACAGTGAACATCTGGCCGTCGGGTCCCACCACTTCACCTACGGTCGCGTGCTTGTCGGCCACCACGCCGCTTAACGGCGCCCGCAACACGAACTGACTCGAGGCGGTACTGTCAGGCTCTGCACCTAACGCTGCCAGGGCATGTTCGGCGGCAGCCAGTAGACCTTCCGCCTGGCGCAGTCTGCCTTCCGCTTCGAGGTGGCGTCGCCCCGAAATGATGCCCTGGCGAAAGAGCCGGTCGGCCCTCTCGAAGTTGCGCCGGTCGACCTCTCGGTCCACAGTGGCGGTGAACCACGCTGCCTGGGCCGCCCCCAGTTCTGGGCTATCCATTACCGCCAGCGTGTCGCCTACTCGCACGCTGCTGCCGATCTCGACCGCCACCTGAACAACTCGTCCCTGCATGCGTGGGCCGACGTGGCTCACCCGGGCGGCATCGAAAGTGACCAATCCGGTCAGGCGCAGAGAATCGGGCTGAAGAACCTGGACCATTGTGTACTCGAGGTTGGCCGAGACCAGTTCGAGGGAATCGAGGACCACCTCATCCCGACTCGGTTCGTCGGCGTGGGCGTCTTCCTCCCGCCCATCCGATCCGCACCCGCCAAGCCCCAGTAGAAGGACCATGAGCCGGAATCCTGATCGAATCGTCATCGTTGCTCCGTTTCGTCACGTATGAATTGCGCCAGTTCGGTTGGCGTAACGCCCAGCGCAGCAGCCAATCTGAACCAGGCCTCCGCCGTCTCCGCCAAGACATCGAGGTACTCCAATTGGGCGGCCACGGCCGCCGTTCGCAGCACCACCACGTCCGTTACGCTTGCGAATCCCTCTTCCAGTGCCGTTTCCGACAGCGTGACGTTCTCCGTAGCTGCGCGCAGAACTTCGGTGGCGAAGCGTCGTTCGGCGGCGCGAGCCCGGGCGAACCGGGCCGTAGCGGCCTGGACGTCCGCCCGTATGGCCCGACTGACTGCGGCGTATTCCGCCTGGGCAGCCGCTCGCTTCGCCTTGGCGACCCCCTTGGCTGATTGCCCCCGATGAAACAGCGGGATGGTCAGGCCAACGCCGAAACCATTGAGGTCGTCGGTGTCTGCCTCACGACCTCCGATGGCTACTAGGGTAAGGTTGGGAATGAACCCCAGGCTGGCTGCGGTTACTGCCTTATTCGCCGCTTCAATCTCAAAGCCCGCCGCGGCCAAGTCCGCCCGCCGGTCACGGGCCAGGGCCAGTGACGGCTTGATACTACCGGTCGGGATGTCGCCTATGGAGAGGCCCGGAACGGTCCTCGGTAGAGAGTCGCCACTCCAATCGAGCAGCCGCGCCAGGTTGGCCGCAGCCCGGCTCTGTTCGGCGTGGGCTCGCTCTGCGGTGCTTTGGGTGCGGGCCGCCTCCAGAACCGCCGCGTTGTACTCCAGCCGGTTGATCTCGCCGGCCTCCAGTTGGCGGCCAGCCAGTCGTGCCAGGCGCCCAGCAAATGTGGCACTGGAGTCGGTGAGTAACGTCCGGCGCTCTGCCAGGGCGAGCGATAGGTAGGCCAGTCGGGCTTCCAGTGCCACTAGGCGTTTCACATTCAACAACCGCTCCTCGGCGGATCGAATCAGCTTGCCTGCCGCGTTGTAACGGAAGATCCACTGCCCGCCGATTTCGATTTCCTGCGATACTGCCCACTCCGTGTCGTGGGTGATCGAGCCGGGAGACGTGCGCCGGGACCGGCCATACTCGACGGCAGGATTGGAGGGAAACGGCCAGAAGTCCTCCCTTCGGAGCCCCCTGGGGGCGTCGATCGCCCCCACAGAGGCGGCGATTGTGGGACTCACGGCCAGAACACCGGCGACCGCCTCCTCGAGGGTAACGGTCACCGTGTCCTGAGATGCCACTAGCAATACCGTGCCCAACAGCAAACCCACCATATTGCAAACCTCCAACGCGACACGCTCGCGCTGCATCTGTAGTTATCTGATATGGATCGAACGCACGCAGACCCGCCCCGTAACCGGGGCGTGGCGGTGTCGAACAGAATGAGTGCTAGGCTCGAGGAGGTTCGGTGGGGACCTGGAGAGACTGATTGACCGGAATGGTAGGATTGCCGGGAACCGTCGGAGCGGTTCGGACGCTATCTGTGCACGCCACCGGAGCCGTCAACACACCGGGGTCATGGTGGTGGGTGCAGTGGTCCATCGGGGACCCGTGTGAGTGACCCGGCAAGCCGTGGGAGTCACTAGGGGAAGACAGCCGCTCGTGGCCATGGTCGCCCCGGAGGTGCAACAGTTCGTGATGAACAGCGGCAGCAGCGACACCCTCATGATGTACGGCACCATCGCGCAACACCCCAAACCCTGACTCGGCACGGGCCCAGAACAGGGTCAAGAGTATCAAGAAGGAAACCAGTCGCTGCGCCAACATCAACATTCCTGATGGCCGAAGGTTCAACAAGGTACTCCGGCGGTTAAGCGAGACGCAAGTATGGGCCGTTCGTCCGCATGATAGCCAACCGAGGTGGAATTATACCATTCTCAGCGTTGGAGGGTAATCGTGAACTTTCAGCGTGTGTGTGACGTGGGTATATTGCGACCATGCGACAAGTCCTTCGATCCGGCGGCGGCCTCCTGCTCCTCGTGGCCATCATGTTGCCACGCCTGGCGCCGGCCATCTGTCACTGGACCGACCGACCCTGCGCCCCCGAGCACATGATGCAGACCGATACCGGGTGGTCCAACCCCGCTGACATGTCCCATGACTGCCCCTCGAGCGATTGCAGTCTGGTCCAGGTTGCCCCAGTGCTGGCACTCGACCGCCCCGTGGCACAGACGCCAACCAACACGCTGACATTGGCCAATCCAAACAACCCCTCCCTGCCCGTACTCTCTCTGCTGACACCCCCTCCCCGAACCTGATCCTCCTCTAGCAGGACAAATACATCCACGCGCGGTCGGCCCTGAACCGGTCGCACACTCCAGGCTTGAGCCAACCCCTACAAGGGGTGGTCGGGGGGGGAAGTATGCAAAGAGGTCTCGGCGTATTGGCGCTGGCAACGCTGATACTCGCGCCGGGCGGGGAATTGACGGCACAAGGCCCCGCCCCGGTACTGCAAGTGCCCGGACTCCGGGAGTACGTCCAGCAAGTGCTGCAGAGGAACAACGGCTACCAGGCGATGGTAACCGATGTTGCCGCTACCACGGCCCGCATTGCGCCCGCCGGAGCCCTGCCGGACCCCACTGTGACAGCGGGGGTGGTCTCGGTGCCGTGGCCGTCATTCGATTTCGATCGGGAAGCGATGACGCAGTTGCCCATCGCCGTACGGCAACGGTTTCCCTTCCCGGGAAAGCAGAGCGCCGCCACGGAAATCGCCCGCGCCGATAGCGGAGTATCCAGCCTGAAGGCGGCCTCCGCCGAACAGGACCTTGCGGCGGCGGCGGCGGCGGCGTGGTATCGACTGGGATTCGCCCGGACGATTCTCTCGGTATGGGATCAGCGGGTCGCTCTCGCCGATCAGGCAGTAGCCATCTCCCAGACCCGCTACCAAACAGGCCAGGCGCCGCAAACGGACCTGCTGCGGGCTCGGCTGCGGCGAGCACAACTAGTGGAACAGCGAGCCGGATTCGCCGCACTGCTTGCCGGGACCAGAGCCGAGGCAGACGCGCTCAGGGGCGGAGCCACGGGACCCGGGGACACGATCGCGGTTCCCCTGTTGATCGTACCCGGCGACACCATCGCCTTGGCGTCCGAGGCCGACACCCTCGAACCGGATTCGCAGCTGATCCTGCAGCTGGCGCGGGCGAACCCTCAGCTGCGGGTACGCGCCGCCCAAGTCCGGAGACGCATGGCGCTGTCGCATGCTTTCTCAATCGCCGCCCGGCCCGATTTCACCATCACCCTGCAGAACGGCTTTCGCTCCGGCGGCAGAGAATCGTTCGCCACGGCCCTGCTGGGCGTCTCGGTTCCTCTGTGGGCCGGCCGGAAACAGGGGCCTGCCGCCGAGGCGGCCGAACTGGATCTGGCGGCAGCTCGACAGCGATTGGACGACGCCCTCGCGCGATTGACAGGAGACTTGAAAGCCCAGACGGCTGCCATCGGCGCGCTGCGGGAACGACTGACATTGCTCGCCCGTGAGATCGTGCCCCTGGCAGCAGCTACCAATGAGTCCGCCCTGGCCCAGTACCAGGTCGGTGCAGTCGAATTCACGGCCGTGCTCGACGCGGCGGACGATCTGTATCGCGCCTGGCTGTCCCAGGCCCGATTACTGGCGGACTATGGAGTGGCTCGAGCCCGACTCGCGGCGGCTCTGGGAGAGGAGTGGTATCAATGAACCGGTCACACCGATACTCGACGTTCCTGCTGATGGCGCTCGCCTGCCGGGCCGCTCCTCAGCCCGACTCCGGCGCCAACATGGGCTCCTCGACCCCCTCGCAAGCCATGGACATGGGCAGTGGCTCGCTCAGTATTACCGCACGACAGGCGCGGCTCGCAGGCGTGACCATCGCCGTCGCCTCTCGGGCCGCCGCGGAACGGACCATCCGGGCGGTGGCGGAGGTGGTACCCGACGAGCGGCTGTTGGGAGAAGTAAACGCCCGCGTCGACGGATGGGTCGAGCGGCTGTTTCTTAACGAGACCGGCAAGCTGGTGCGGGCCGGCGAGACGCTGTTCGAAATCTACGCGCCGGCCGCGGTAGCCGCGCAGGAAGAACTGCTGCTGGCTAAGCGGCTGCCCCCTGGTAGCGGCAATGACTCACTGGTGGCGGCGGCTAGGCAGCGCCTCGGCTTGTGGAACATCGACTCGAGTACCGTGGCTGAAGTCGAGGCCAGCGGACGGCCGCGACTCCGGCTCCCGATCCGCTCTCCCTACACCGGACACGTGATGGAGAAATCGGTCGTCGAGGGCCAGATGGTACATCCCGGCGACCGGCTGTTTCGCATCGCCGACCTGTCCACGGTGTGGGTCGAGCCGGCCATTTTCGAGCGAGACCTCCAGTTCGTTCGGGTCGGTCAGCGGGCTGAAGTGCGGCTGGACGCTTTTCCGGGAGAGGTGTTCCACGGGAAGGTTACGTTCGCGCAGCCCGTGCTCGACCGCCGCACCCGCGCCGTCCGCATGCGGATCGAGATTGCCAATCCGGACTATCGGCTCAAGCCGATGATGTTCGCCACCATATCGCTCCGGGCCCAGGGACCCCCGGGTGTGACGGTACCGCTGACGGCCGTGCTCCCCACCGGCGAGCAGGATCTGGCGTTCGTGTTCCGGGACGGCGGTATCGTGCCGACGCCGGTGGAAGTCGGTTGGCGCGGCGACAGCACCCTGACGATTCTGTCGGGAGTGACCGCGGGGGACACCCTGATAGCCTCCGCCACGTTCCTGTTCGATTCGGAATCGAGTCTGGCCGCGGCGATGAAAGGTCTCATGCTGAACATGGGCATGGGCCTGGACATGGGCGGCATGGACATGGGTGAGACGGACATGACGGGAGACCAGGAAACGGACGACATGGTCATGCCGGACACGCTGTCAGAGGGAGTCCGGCCATGATCGGCGCCATAGTCGGACTCAGCATCAAATGGCGCGGACTGGTCGCCCTCGCGGCTGTGGCCATCCTTATCGGCGGCGTGTTCGTGTTGCGCACGTTACCCGTCGACGCCATCCCCGACTTGACCGATCCACAGGTCATCGTGTTCACGGAATTCCCGGGGCAGGCACCGCAGGTGGTCGAAGACCAGGTCACTTACCCACTGGTTACCGCGCTGCTCACCGTTCCCCACGCCAGGGTGGTGCGGGGGCAGTCGATGTTCGGCCTGTCGTTCGTCTACGTCCTGTTCGATGAAGGCACCGACCTCTACTGGGCGCGCAGTCGGGTGTTGGAATACCTCAACGGCGCCGCGGCCGACCTGCCGGACCGGGTACGTCCCCAGTTGGGCCCTGACGCAACCGGGGTCGGTTGGGTGTTTCAGTACGCCGTAGTGGGGGACGGATACCGTCCCGACGAGTTGCGTTCTATCCAGGACTGGTACCTGCGATTCGGCCTTCAAGGTGTGCCGGGGGTAGCGGAAGTGGCCAGCGTCGGCGGTTACGTCAAGCAATACCAGGTGCTATTGAATCCAACGCGAATGCTGGCGTTCGGGGTGACGGCCGAGGACGTGACCGGCGTCATTCGCTCATCCAACCGAGACGTCGGCGCCCGTACCGTGGAGGTGGCCGCCGGCGAATACATGGTCCGCGGCCTGGGTTACCTGAGAGGGGTGTCCGATATCGCCTCGTTGGCGGTCGACGCTACGGATGGGGGAGTTCCGGTACGAGTGGAGGACGTGGCCGACGTCACCATAGGTCCGGATCTGCGTTTGGGGGTGACTGAGCTGAACGGTGAGGGCGAGGCCGTCGGCGGTGTAGTCATCATGCGCCAGGGGGAGAAC
>Ga0114931_10008206_pt1 | contig 12675 bp, 8 predicted proteins | sample 2SBtaG_FD_89579 | JGI IMG/M metagenome (GOLD analysis project Ga0114931, IMG submission 89579) | Deep subsurface microbial communities from Kolumbo volcano to uncover new lineages of life (NeLLi) - 2SBTROV14_V59a metaG | ecosystem: Environmental > Aquatic > Marine > Volcanic | place: Kolumbo...
AACGGCCTCGCGTTGGTCGATCCGCAATCCTATGCGGATCACGGCTACCCCCACGCCCTGATGGCGCGGCTGCGCAAGGAGGCGCCGGTACACCGCTTCGAGCCGCCGGGTTGGCGGCCCATCTGGGCGCTCACCCGCCAGGCGGAGATCCGAGAGATCTCGCGCCAGCCGGAGCGTTTCGTGAATGGCCCGCGCATGACGCTCGTGGATCTCGAGGCCGAAGCCTTGGAGGCAGAGGGCAGCGGTTCCTTTGGTGGGATGCGAACGATCATCAACATGGACCCGCCGGACCACCGCGCCTACCGCAAGGTTGCAAGCCCGTGGTTCACCCCGAACCGCCTGCGCCGCCTGGATGGCATCGTAAAGGAGAGCGCCCGGTACTGGGTGGACGAAATGGCCCGCGAGGGAAGAGGCGGAGAATTCGACTTCATTACCCGCGTGGCAGCCATGCATCCGCTGCGCGTGATCGCACGCATCCTGGGTGTACCCGAGGAAGACGAGCCCTTCGTCCTGCGTCTCACCAATGAACTCTTCGGCGGAGAGGACCCGGAGTTCCAGCGCAGCAGCGACCGACAGAAGCGCGTGGTGGAGCTGGGCACAGAGTTCTTCCAGTACTTCAACGAAGTGCTCGAGGATCGCCGCAGGAACCCGCGCGACGACCTCGTGAGCGTCCTTGCGGCCGCAAGAATCGATGGCCAGCCCATGGGACCGATGGAAACTCTCGGCTACTGCCTCATCACCTTCACCGCGGGACACGAAACCACACGCGGCGCCATCGGCGGCGGTCTGGTAGCGCTGATGGAGCACCCCGAGGAGCTTGCGAAGCTCCGCGCCGACCTCTCGCTGATCCCAAGCGCCATGGACGAGATCGTCCGCTGGGTAACCCCGGTGAACTGGATGGCCCGCACCGCTACCGAAGGCTACGAGCTTGCTGGCCAGCAGATCGCGAAGGATGACACGCTGGTGATGTTCTACGCTTCGGCCAACCGTGACGAGCGGGTCTACGAAGATCCGGAGTGCTTCCGGGTAGATCGCTACCCGAACCCGCACCTGGGTTTCGGCGTGGGCGAGCATTTCTGCCTCGGTGCCAACCTGGCGCGCAAGACCAGCGGTGCGCTCTTCACCGAGATTGTTTCACGGCTCGAATCCATCGAGATCGATGGCCCAGTCGAGCGCCTTGCCTCGAACCTGGTGCCGGGGCTCAAACACTTGCCGATCCGCTGTAGGATCGGCCCAGCACGCGTGGCCACATGAAGCCGCAGCAAGCACGCCAGGCAAGCCAGACAGGAGGAGCAGAGAGTTGAAGATTCGGGTCGATCGTGAGCTTTGTGAGGCCAACGCCATCTGCATGGATCACTGTCCGGCGGTGTTCCGCGTGGAGGAGGACGATACGCTGACACTGCTCGTGGAGGAGATTCCGGAGGAGCACGTCAAGGCGGTGAAGGAAGCCGTACGGCTGTGCCCGCGCCAGGCCCTGCGCCTGGAGTAACCATGGCCGTGCACCCAGATCGCACCCCTGTACTCATCGGGGTGGGGCAGTTCGTGCAACGGGACGGACCCCTCGAGGAGGCAGAGAGCGCCCTCGCGATGTGCGAGACAGTGGCTCGGTGTGCCGCGGAGGATGCGCGCGGCGCTCGCCTGTTGCTGGGGCGTATCGACACCTTGGTGCTGCTCAACAGCTTCGCTCGCGGCCCGGGCAACCCCGTGCGCCCGCTGGCCCAAAAGCTGGGTGCGTATCCCTGTCGCGAGTTCATCACCGAAGCAGGCGGCCAGATCGGCGTCACCGCGGTCAATGCTGCGGCCGAGTGGATCCAGCAGGGCCGCGCCGAGGTCGTGCTGGTGGCCGGCGCCAACGACATGCGGACACGGCTGCGAGCACGACGCGCGAGCTTTGCAATCCCCACCCGACCCTCGGGCTCCGGAACGCCGGAGTGTCTCGGCGAGCGGCGCGCCGGCCACTCGGAGCAAGAGGCGCAGCACGGCCTGGACTGCCCGCCTGTGATCTACCCGCTCTTCGAGAATGCCCTGCGCGCGCGACGTGGGCTTGCCCCAGAAGTGCACCTGCGGCGCGTGGCCCACCTTTTCAGCCGCTTCAGCGAAGTGGCCGCGAGAAATCCCTACGCCTGGTTCCCAACAGCGCGCAGCGCAGAGGAGATCGCGACCCCAAGCGCTCAGAACCGGATGATCTGCTTCCCCTATACGAAGTACCTGAACGCGGTGCTCCACACGGACCAGGCGGCTGCCCTGCTGCTCTGTTCAGTGGACAGCGCACAGGCCCTCGGGGTACCGCGGGATCGCTGGGTCTATTGGTGGGGCGGCGCCCAGGCCCAGGAGGAAGCCTGGTTTGCTAGCGAGCGGCCGGTGTTCTCGCGCTCTCCTGCCATGCTCGCCGCGCATCTGGCGACCTTGGAGCGGGCCCGCACGCGCATCGAGGCGGTGGATTTCCTCGACTTCTACAGCTGTTTCCCTGTCGCCGTGGAGCTGGCCGCGGAGCAACTGGGCCTCGCAGAGAACGATCCGCGTGGCTTCACGGTGACAGGTGGTCTGCCCTACGCGGGCGGGCCCGCGAGTGCCTACTGCCTCCACTCGATCGCCACGATGGCGGAGAAGCTGCGGCAGCGGCCGGGCAGCAAGGGCTTCGTCACCGGCAATGGCTGGTATCTCACCAAACACGCTGCCAGCCTGTGGTCCACGGTACGGCCTACGGCGGACGTGTTGACGGCGCGGCCTGGGCCAAAGGCGGCCTCCGTGCGCCGCGGCCTGGCGAGAGCGGCCGTAGCCATCGACCCGGAGCCCAGAGGCAAGGGGCGGGTGGAGACCTATACCGTAGTCTACGATCGCGAAGGCGCGCCCGTCCGCGGCATCCTGCTAGGTCGCACCGAAGAGAATCTTCGCTTCCTGGCCCAAGCACCGCAGGACCGCGACGTCCTGGAATCCCTCACTGTAGCCGAGGGAGTGGGGCGGCTCGGCAGGCTCTCGCAAGTCAATGACTCTACGCGCTTCGATCCCTGCTGAGGGAGGATCCTGGATGCCCTCGCAGCAGGCTGGAGGCGTGCAGCTGCCCCCGCCAGTCAGCGCGGCCGGTATCCACGACCGCCCGTCGGTCTGCTGGCCATTCGTAGGGGGGCTCGAAGCGCGTGAGGCTGGGCGCCAGCAGCTCCGGGCCCGCCTCGGAGGGATCGCCCCCCTCGGCCTGACGCCGCTGCAGTCGCTTCCGGGCAAGCTGCGGATCGCAGCGGACGTGCACGAGCCAGGCTTCGAAGCCCTGCTCCCGGGCAAAGGCCCGGGCCTCCGCACGCAGATCCTGACGCTCGTAGGTGGCGTCGAGCAACACGGTACGGCCGGAGCGTGCCGGCGCAACGCTGCGCGCGAGGAGTCCGGCGTAGGCAGCGGCACGCGCCTCGGGCCGGTAGCGACCTGCATCGAGCGTTCGGGGTAGCGCGCCGGCTTCCGCTTCTACACCTTGGTGGCGTCGCACCCGATCCGTGGCCAGCACGACGCCCCGTAGCTCGGACGCCAGGGCCCGCGCCACCGAGCTCTTCCCCGAGCCCACGTGCCCGCACAGTACGACGATCCGTCCCGGCACGGGCTCCGCCAGGGCAGCCTCGGCGAGTGAGACGTGGTGAGTTGCGCTGCGTGCGGCCGCCTCGCGCTGCTTCGGCGCGAGTTCCCCGTCCCGGGCAGCCAGGTCCGCCACCTTGGCGCGCACGAGAGCACGGTAGGCCATGTGGAAATCCACGACCGCGTAGAGCCCCCAATCGTCCGTCACGTCGGCATAACGCCACAGGAAGTACTCGGCCAGCTCCGGGCGCCCGCGGTACGCGAGATCCATGGCGAGAAAGGCCACCTCGGACGCCACATCGATCTGTCGCAGGGCCTGGTCGAATTCCACACAATCCACCAGCAGAGGCTCTCGGGCACCGGCCTCGAACCACACGTGCTGAAGGTGCACGTCACCATGGCCCTCCACCGCCCGGCCCTCACTGCGGCGCTGCTCGAAGTCTTCTCTCAGCGCAGCAAAACGCGTGCGGGCCCGCTCTGCGAGTGTTGCCATCTGCTCCGGAGCAACGCTCTCTCCCCGGGTGAGGGAATCGAGGCAAGCCTCCAGAGGCTCCCAGATACGACGCCTCCACATCTCCGTGTCGAAGGGAGCCGGCTTTCCCATCCCCACCTCGGCATGAAAATCAGCCAGGCGCTGTACCACGCCATCGAGCTCCGGCTCGCCGAGGGCACCGCGCTCCAGCCGAGAGAGGGCATCGGCTCCTTCGGGGAGGCGGCGCATCACGACGGCGTGCTCCGGGACCTGGCCATCTACGGTTGCCAAGGCTTCGCCGACCGGACCGAGGCGATAGCCAGGGGGAGTCCGCAGTAGGGGCGCCACGCCAAGATAGACGTCCTGGGCGAGCCGTCGGTTGAGCGCCACCTCCGCCAGGCAATCCGCGTTGCGCTTCGCACGGCTCGAGAAGTCGACAAACCCCAGGTCTACGCTCTTGCGCAGCTTGACGACCCGAAAGGCCGTCAGGAAGACGCTCGAAAGATGGGTTTGGATCTCCTGCACCGGACCGTCCCACTCCAGACCTTCCGGGTACGCCTCCCGACGCATCAGATCACGCAGCAGATTCGGATCCACGGGTCCCACATCGGGAGGATGCCACTTCTGTGGCGGCGCGCCCTCCTGGGGATGCGGTAGAGTTCCTGGACCCAGGCAGCGAGGAGACAAGGCCATGGCCGATGCCCAGCAAATCCGCAAGCTCTTCGAACGCTACCCCGAGATGGTGACCAAGGGAGACGTCGAGGGCATCGTCGCTTTGTACGCGGATGACGCGACCATCGAAGACCCCATCGGGTCGGAGCTGCACCGCGGCCGCGATGCGATCCGCGCCTTCTACACGGCCGCCGCAGGCACCATCGTGATGCGGATTACAGGCCCTGTGCGGGTGGCTGGGAATGAGGCCGCAACGCCCATGCTTGTGCTGATCGGACCGGAGGGGCAGCAGCAGGTGCTGGACATCATCAGTGTGATGCGCTTCGACGACGCGGGGCAGATCGCGAGCATGCGCGCCTTCTGGAGCATGGACGCCCTGCGCCCCGCCACGCCGGAGGACCTCGGCGCCTAGCCCCGAGGTCCCAGCGCAGCCTCACCAGGTATCGATGCAGGGGCGCTTCTTGCCACTGCGCGGCGGCGGCGGAGGCACCGAGGTAAGGGCGCGCAGGATCCAGCTGCGCGAATCCATCGGGTCGATCACATCGTCGATCTCGAAGTGGGAGTCCGTGTTCACCGCTTTCCCGTGCTTGTACATGCGCGCCACCATCTCCTCGAAGAGCGCCTTGCGCCGGGCGGGGTCCTGCTCCGCGGCGAGCTCCTTGCGGTAGCCGAGCTTCACCGCACCCTCCAGCCCCATGCCACCAAACTCTCCAGTGGGCCACGCCAGGGTGAAGAGCGGCGCGTGGAAGCTCCCTCCGGCCATGGCCTGCGCGCCCAGGCCGTAGCCCTTGCGCAGCACGATTGTCATGAAGGGCACCGTGAGGCTGGCGCCCACTACGAACATGCGTGACGCGTGACGCACCAGCGCGGTCCGCTCGGACTCCGGTCCGACCATGATGCCGGGGGTGTCACAGAGGAAGACCAGCGGGATGTCAAAGGCGTCGCATAGCTGCATGAAGCGCGCCGCCTTGTCCGCGCCCTCGCGGTCGATCGCGCCAGCCAGATGCATGGGGTTGTTGGCCACGATGCCGACGGGCCTCCCCTCGATGCGGGCCAAGACCGTCAGCATGCCCTGCCCAAAGCCCCTGCGCAGCTCCAGGACCGAGTCGGAATCCGCCAGGGTCTCGATCACCCGGCGCACGTCATAGACGCGCAGGCGGTTCTCGGGGATGGCGTTTCGCAGCAGGCGTTGGTCGGCGCACTGCCACTCGGAGAGCCGACCCTGGAAGTAGGAGAGGTACTGGCGAGCCACAGCGGCGGCCTCCGTCTCGTCCGCCACTGCGACATCCACCACGCCGTTGGGCACCTGGTCGGCCATCGGCCCCACCTCTTCGGGCCGGAAGATGCCGAGGCCGCCCCCTTCGATCATCGCGGGGCCACCCATGCCGATGTTCGAATCCTGCGCGGCGATCACCACGTCGCAGCAGCCCAGCAGCACGGCGTTGCCCGCGAAGCAGCGGCCGGAGTTGATCCCCACCAGGGGCACCAGCCCGCTGAGGCCGCCAAAGAGGTGGAAGGCTCGACAGTCGAGGCCCGCCACACCGAGGCCATCCGTGTCGCCGGGGCGACCTCCCCCGCCCTCGGTGAAGAACACGACGGGGAGTCGCCACTTCTCCGCAAGCTCGAACATGCGGTCCTTCTTGCGGTGGTTCTGCTGGCCCTGGGTGCCGGCGAGAACCGTGTAATCGTAGGAGATCAGGATGCAGCGGGCCTCCGCCTCCGGGAAGAGCGAGGCGTTGACGGTGCCGATGCCGGCGACCATGCCGTCGGCGGGAGTGCGCGAGATCAGGTCTTCGAGGCTGCGGCGCCGGCGCTGGGCGGCAATCACCAGGGGCCCGTACTCGATGAAGCTGCCGGGGTCGCAGAGGGCCGCCAGGTTCTCCCGGGCCGTGCTTTGGCCGGTCTTGCGACGGCGCGCCACTGCCTCTGGCCGGGCTTCGTCCAGGCCGACCGCGTGCCGCTCGTGCACCTCCTGAAGATCGGGGCGTACGCGACTCGGGTCCACCGCCTCTTCGCTGCGCTCCTGGGGAGCTTCCAGCAGGGCTTCCTCCAGGTGGAGCAGTTCGTGGGATTCGAAGACCGCGTCACCGGGGCTGACGACGAGGTGCCGCACCACACCTGCCGCGGGGGCGGCGATGACGTGCTCCATCTTCATGGCCTCGAGGACCAACAGGATCTGGCCGGGCCTCACCCGCTCACCCTCGCGGACGTCCACGCTCACCACGGTGCCCTGGAGCGGCGCACGCACCGCCAGGACCCCCTCCGGCAGGGGAGCCGCAGGTGAGGTGGAGGCCGTCCGGCCTCGCCGGTGCCCGTGCTCCAGAACCGCCAGGGGATCCGAGGCGTCGATCTGCGCCCCGGCCAGGCCGCGCGCCACGTCATCGAGAGTCGTCTCGAAGTAGTACGTCCGCTGCGCCGCGCCCAGGAGCGTTTCAGCGTGCCCTGCGACGAAGTCCGTCGAGACCCGATTGGCCTGCACGGCTGGGTCGGCAAGCAGACTGCGCAGAAAGGGCAGATTGGTCGCGACGCCCTCGATGCGGAAGGAGCACAGGGCATGCTGAGCACGGCGGACGACGGCCTCGAAGTCCGGGCCGGGAGTGCGCGCCACCAGCTTGGCCAGCAGCGGGTCGAAGCGTGGGCTTGTCTCATAGCCCACATAGCCGAAGGTATCCGTGCGCAGGCCCGGACCACTCGGCACCTCGAAGCTGTGCAGGGTTCCGCCGGCTGGGCGGGCGCTGCCATCGGCCTGCATGGTCTCCATGTTGATGCGCGCCTGGAGGGCGAAGCCGCGCGGCCGGGGGATCACCTCCTGCACGAGGCCCAGCTCCGCAAGGCTGCTTCCGGAGGCGAGCTGGAGCTGGGTCTGCACCAGGTCGATGCCGGTGATCTCCTCGGTGACGGTGTGCTCTACCTGGAGGCGTGGGTTGGCCTTGATGAAGAAGAAGTCAGCCTGCTGCGCGGGTGACGGGACGTCGGAAGGCGTTCCCTCTGCCACCAGGAACTCGAAGGTCGCGAGGCTTTCGAGACGAGCCGCCTCGGCCATGCGCACGGCGGCGGCAAGCAGCTGGTCGCGCAGGGTCTCAGGAAGGCCCGCGCTCGGCGCGATCTCCACCAGCTTCTGGCGCTGGCGCTGCAGGCTGCATTCACGCTCCCACAGGTGGCAGACGGCACCGCTGCCGTCGCCCACCACCTGTACCTCCACGTGCCGGACGCGCGGCAGGTAGCGCTCGGCGTAGACCGCATCACTACCGAAAGCCGCAAGCGCCTCGGAGCGGCAGCGCTCGAGGGCCGCTTCGATCTCTCCCGCCGTATGCACTACGCGCAGGCCGCGCCCACCCCCACCGGCCACCGCCTTCAGCACGATGGGCCCTGTCTCCGCCGCCAGGAATTGCCGGGCCCCCTCGCCATCTTTCAGGGGGCCAGTTCCTGGCAGCCGCGGCACACCGCAGGCCTCTGCGTGCCGCAGGGCGCGGCCCTTGTCGCCGAAGAGCGCCAGGCTTTCGGGGCTCGGCCCGACGAAACGCAGCCCAGCCTCCGCGCAGCGCCTGGCGAAGGCAGCGCTCTCGGAGAGGAAGCCATAACCGGGATGGATGGCGTCACAGCCCGCCTCCCGAGCGACAGAAACCAGCTGCTCGGCGTCGAGGTAGGCGGCCGGACCCACGCCGCGCAACGCTCGCACCTCGTCTGCGCAGCGGGTATGCAGACACGTCGCGTCGTCCTCGGAGTGCACGGCGACGCTGCGCACGGAAAGCTCCGCAGCCGCCCGCATCACGCGGATGGCGATCTCCCCCCGATTGGCAACCAGCAGGCCCTTCACCGCGGCATCTCCTTCGGACGCAGACAGTACGCCGCCCGGAGGCGTCTTGCGTGGTCCCCCTGGGGTCAAGTTTCTCGGCTGGGTCCCCGCAACACGAGGGCGGCCACGATGGGGTCCAGGGCCTGGTCGGCCAGGGCCTGGAGCTCCTCGTCGGTGCGGTCCTGGATCGGATGGGGCACGAAGATGCCCGCGGGGTCGCGCCCAAGCCCGTGGGCCTGGGCTTTCGCCGCCTCTACGAACTCTTCGGTAGCGACGAAGACGGCCGGGATACCGCGGGATTCCAGAGCTGCCGTGTCGTGCAGACTGCACGTCGTGCAGCTGCCTCAATCGGCGAGCGCCTCGACGACGGCGTCGCACTTCACGGCGACCTCGTGGCGCAGATCGAGGGGGGCGGGCTTGGTGAAGGTGGGCTTCTTGTAGCGGAGAACCGCCGCACCGCGGTGCCGCAGGCCCTCCTCCAGGCGGTCCAGGAACACGTTGCCGCGCGCCTTGGAAATATCCAGCAGGCCGATACTGTGGCCCGCAAGCTCGGGGAGGCGGGCCGCGCGCTCGCGCATGGCGGGCCGCTGCTCGTGGGTCGGATCCACGAGGACGCGTCGGGGCTGACCTTGCTTCATGCCTGGATCTCCTTTACCACGACCTGACTGCCTTCGGGGCCCGTGAGCCACCCTCCGATAATGGTGGAAAAGAGCCCGGCGCCGCCTCCGGCATACACGATGTGCAGGTTCTGGGAACGGAACTTCGGGATGGGGGTATCCGCGGCCTCCGGCGGCAGGGGCAGACCCTCCGCCATGCCTCCGGCACCGCGCGTCACCTCCCGGCCCGGGCGCGCCAGCGCCTCCAGTAGGCGCGTCTTCAGCTGCGCCTTGCTCCAGCCCGCGTCTCGGAAGACCCGCCCGTGCTCCGGGCCGATCACCAGCATCGCGGCCATCGCGATGGCGATCTTCGGGTGATGGACCGCGCTGAGACCTGCGGCCAGGCTGCGCAGCAGCGATTCCGGCTCCCGGGAGAGCTGGTCCACCACGAGCCGCGGGCCCTCGCCACAGAAGAGGGTCACCGCATCCTGGCCCGCGGCCAGCCCAAAATCCGTGCAGAAGGGCTCCCAGGGCGAGCCCTCCTCGTCCTCCGCAAAGCACATCCCGAGCTTGCCGGGATGCGCGAAGGTGGAGCGGTCGGTGCCGCCCGGACGGCTACCACCGACGTTGCGGATCACCAGCTGGAGGGCGCGCCCAATGCTGGCATTGGCGCGGTTGCCCATGCCGAGCACGCCCTGGCCGGAGTTCATCTGCAACGCCCGGCGGATGGGACCATTCACCACGAGGATCGGCGCCGCACCCATGGTGGTGGCCTGCACGCCGTGGATGTTGAAGGCATCGGTGCAGGCCGCCTCCACGGCGGCCAGCACCACCGGGAGGTAGTCGGGCTTGCAGCCCGCCAGCACTGCGTTTACGGCCACCTTTTCGACGCTGGCCGGGGCAAGGTCCGGTGGGACCCGCGCCACTACCTCGTCCGGCTCCCGCGTAGTCCCCTGCAACATCGCCAGCACCCGGGCCTCCGTGGGCGGAACGACCGGCAAGCCGTCGGTCCAGCCCCGCTCGAAGATCGCCTCGTATTCATCCTCGAGGGGCGCCAGCTCCACCCGCCGCGAGTGGAGCCGACTGCCCTCATAGCGCAGGCGCAACGCGGGCTCCCGGGTGGGGTCGACGGAGAGCGAGCCGCAACCGGGGCGCCAATCGGGGAGCGTGCTCCCAAGGCCGCGAACCCCGCTGAGCTGCTCCCACTCGTCGCGCTGCCAGCCGAGCACGCGGGCCACCTCGTGCCCGTCCTCCACCTGCAGCAGGGTCGGCACGGCTTCGATCTGGTGGTGCCAGGAGCGCGCGAGGTCCGTGTCGTCCTCGGGGCTGAGGCCCTCGGGAAAGGTCGGATCGTCCTGGGTGAAGACGGTCAGCTTCGCCTGTGCCGCGAGCTGGGCAAGCACCGGCGCCACCAGGACACAGGTCGGGCAATCGCGCTTCACGAACGCCACCAGACCCGACGGGAGCATGGGACGATCCACAGCCTCCAAGAGCACCTCCGAAGCGGGAGCATAGCCCAAGGTGATTGACGAACGGCTTCCAGCGGGGGGACAATGCCGCACCCGAACGTCGTCTGATCTGACGCCGGCCGATGGAGGACCAGGCACATGCCCACCCGCATAGCCATCTTTGCATTGGCGGTCATCGCCTTGCTCGCCCAGGGGTTCCGGTGCAGCGGACCGCCGGTTGTGCAGCTGCGCATCGAGCGACCGGGATTCCAGGAGCCCCACACACCGGGTTCGGGCGATCCCGCAGAGCTGGCCGCCACATCGACGGTCCAGGCCCTTCGCGGCCCGACGCCGCGGCTGAACCGCACCCTGAGCGTGCGCACCAAGATCCCCTTCCGCCGTCCCAAGGCCGTGCTGATCCTGATGCCCGGCTTCCTGGGCGGCGCTGGCACCTTCGACCCCATCGCCCGTGACCTTGTCAAGGCATCCCACGGACGCATCGAAGTCTGGGCCATCGACCGGCGCTCCAATCTGCTGGAGGACCGACGGGGTGGCATCGTGACCCGCGTGCGCGCTGAGCTGGCCAGCCACAAGGGCGACTCCACCGCGCTCCAGGCCGCCATCGATGACGGCGTACGCTTCTACTTCGAGGGCTCGGACCTGGACGGCGACGGCTTCCCCGACGCGCCCTTCACCCTCCCGGATCGCAGCGGCGCGCGCAGCAGCTTCTTGCGGCTCCAGCAGGACGACGCGCGCTTCGCCGCCTACTGGGGCGTGGACACCATCGTGCGCGACTGGAAAGCGCTGGTGGACGAAGCCCGGTCCGTGGTCGGTCCCCACGGCGTGGTCGTGGTCGGCGGTCACTCCCTTGGCACCACCTGGACGGGTCTCTTCGCCGCTTATGACTTCGACCCGGGCCCCGGCGTGCTGGCGGGCTATCAACTGGTAGATGGCCTGCTGCTTCTGGAGGGCGGTGGCCCGCGCGCACCCAGCCCGAGCGCGCCCGGTCTGGCCTCCTATCAGGCGACGATTGCGGACCTCGCCAGCCCGGGCGGCTCCGACGTCTTCCTGACAGACCTCTTCGGCTTCGTAGACGCAGTTTCCCTGGGCGCCGCGGGCGAGCTCAACGGCCTGGCCGGAAAATTCCTGCCCGATGAGCCCTCGGTGCTCCAGAAGACCTCCCTCTTCGGAGGCTTTCCCCTCTCGCTCCTGCTGAGCGCTCCCATGACCAACGAGGCGCTGCCGGGGTTCTTCCTGGACGACGACTTCAGCACAAGCGCGGCGTTCAGCGCCTCCCTTGGCTTCAGCGACAACGGACCCAACGCCTTCAATCCCTTCGGCGCCCTGATTCCCGGCTCCTTCCTGCTCGCAGACTTCACCCTTCCGCAGCCGCTTCGCACCTGGAAGAACATCGACGACCCGACGCTCCCCAGCTGTCCACCCAACAATCCTCAGCCCGCCACGGGCAGCGGTCAGGTCGGCTGCGCGATCCAGGACAACGGGCCGAAGCCGCCGCCGGGGGCGCCGCCGGTACAGTGGGGCGTGGAACGCGAGGTGACCAAGATGCAGACCCTGCTGCGTTCGCTCTACGAGACTGGCAATGCCTCCGAATGGTATTTTGTCTCGGGTCGTCCCAACCTGGATTTCACCTTCGGCCGAGACTCGTCCGCCCTCGGCGCTCCGCAGCTGCTCAATGTGACGCAGAACGCGAACGTGGACGTCCCGGTCCTCGCCATCGGCGCCTCCAACGGCCTTGCCACGACCGAGGACGCCTTCGCCGACTATCTGGGCTCTATCGCCACACCACCCGCTGACCAACAGGTACGGATCCTGGAGGGATACTCTCACGTAGACGTGCTGACGGCGGAGCAGAACGAGGCAGTGCCGATCATCCAGACCTGGGTGGAGTCGCTGCATCCCTGACCTGTGCTACCTCTTCTTTGGCGGCGATCGGATGAGAGAGGCGCGGCCTAACGCACCTCCGCCAGATACTCCGGAAGCTTTGCCGGATCCATGAAGGTTCGGAAGCCCTGGGCGCCGGCGTCGAGAGCGTCTCCCTCGAATCGGGCCACTCGGGCCCGGAAGAGATCCGGATTCTCGGCATCGCTCTGCAGGCGCTTCACATTGAGG
>Ga0114931_10008207_pt1 | contig 12672 bp, 8 predicted proteins | sample 2SBtaG_FD_89579 | JGI IMG/M metagenome (GOLD analysis project Ga0114931, IMG submission 89579) | Deep subsurface microbial communities from Kolumbo volcano to uncover new lineages of life (NeLLi) - 2SBTROV14_V59a metaG | ecosystem: Environmental > Aquatic > Marine > Volcanic | place: Kolumbo...
CTCCAGCGGCAGCCCCACGCCATGCAGTTGCGCTATCTGCAGACCTTGATCGAAATCGGGCAGGAGAAGAACACGACGGTTGTGTTCCCCTTGCCGATCGATATAATCTCGTCTTTCAAGAAGGTGCTGGACCACTACACCGACTCCCACCCGGAACCCGTTCTGATGACGGACACTAAAGAGATTCCGAAAACAGACGAAATAGAGTAAGAATAGGTACAATACATTAGTTGGTTGGCGGGGAGATGCCGAAAAACGACGAAGGTGAATTTGAACTCGTACTAGGTAACAAGCAGTTACTTAGCGTTTTTTTCATAGTGGTGGTGTTGCTGGGCGTTTTCTTCACGATGGGCTACATCGTGGGGCGGAACACCGGCGCCGAGGTAGCCGCGCAAATGGCCGCGACGCCGGGGCAGCCGCTGGTGGTGGAATCGGAGACGGCCTCCGCGGCCAGCACCACGCCCGCCGCGGCGCCGGTCCGAACCCCGCCTCCGCCGCCACCCCGCACCGCACCCAAGCCCCCGCCGCGGCAAGTCACGCCGCCACCGGTAGCGCCGCCGCCGCGGACCGCGCGGACCACGCCTCCCAAGGCGACCCCTCCGCCTCCTCCGCGAGCGCCCGCCGCCACGGGTGGCCAGCCCGCTCCGGGGCAAACGTTCTTGCAGGTGGCCGCCACCACGCGACCCGAAGCCGAGGTGCTCCGAGATCTGCTGGCCAAGCGCGGCTTTCGCTCCACCATCGCGCAGGTCCCCGGCCAGGAGCTCTACCGTGTTCTGGTGGGCCCGTTGAACGGCGCCGATGACCTCGCGGCGAACCGCTCCAAGCTCCAGGCCGCCGGGTTCAAGCCATTCACCCGAAGATACAAATGAACGGCCCGGCGCCTCCTCGTCTGCCCGAGTGGCTGCGCTCCGGGACCGTTCATCACGCCTCGGTCACGCGATTGAAGAGCGACTTGCGGCGGATGGATTTGCATACAGTCTGCGAATCGGCCCGCTGCCCGAACATCCACGACTGCTTTCATCGCGGAGCCGCCACCTTCATGATTCTGGGCAACCTCTGCACGCGCGGCTGCGGCTTCTGCTCCGTGCCCAAGGGCTCGCCGGCCAAGAAGGAATTCCTGCTCGATGCGAATGAGCCGGCCAACGTCGCCCGCATGGCGGTGCGCATGAACCTGCGCTACGTCGTCATCACCAGCGTGAACCGTGATGACCTCGCCGACGGCGGCTCCGCGCACTTCGCCGAAACCGTCCGTCTGACCCGGCGCGCGCTTCCCGCGGCGCGCGTCGAGGTGCTCACGCCCGACTTTTGCGGCGACCTCGACGCCGTCCGCCGCGTGCTCGACGCCGGCCCCGACGTCTTCAACCACAACATCGAAACCGCGCCCGCGCTCTATCGCCGCGTCCGCCCGCAAGCCGACTACGCCCAGTCGCTCGCCGTGCTCGCTTTCGCCAAGCGCTATCGCCCCGGGGCCGTCACCAAGTCCGGCCTCATGGTCGGCCTCGGCGAAACGCAGTCCGAGGTCGAATCGGTTCTCCAAGACCTCCGCGCAAACGCCGTCGACATCGTCACCATCGGCCAGTACCTGCAGCCCACCCGCCGCAACCTCCCGGTCGCCGAGTACGTTGCGCCGGCCCAATTCGACGCCTACGCCGCCTACGGCCGATCCCTCGGCTTCCGCGAAGTCTTCAGCGGCCCCCTCGTCCGCAGTTCCTACATGGCCGACCGCATCTGGGACAGAATCTGACCGCAACAATCTGACCAGCTCACCCCGCCTTTTCCCGAAACCGGCTCAGGCGAAGTGGCGCGCGGGGGTGATGGTCGGCTCCGGCTCGCCGGCCTCCTTGATCCGGGCAATCAGCCGCTCGGCCAGCTCTTGGCCGATCTTGTGGTAATCGCCGCGGCCGATGAGATTCACGTGCTCGCCGGGGTCGTTGAGCAGGTCGTAGAAGTGGTGCTCGGTGTAGTGCGTGCTGTGGGCTGCATTGTGGTCCCGGTTCTCCGGATCCCACACGCAGTATTTCCACCGCCGGGTCCGCAGTATGCGGCCGAGCTGCACTTCCCGCGTCTGGATAAACACCTCGTCCCGCCAACCTGAGTTATCCCCGCGCGCCAGCCCGGTGAAACTCCGGCCCTGAATGGCGGACGGCACACTGATGCCGGCCGCGTCCAGCAGCGAGGGCGCCAGGTCAACCAGGCTGACCAGTTCCGGCGCCACCCGCCCGCCGGTGAAGCCCGGACCCCGGAGGATCATCGGCACGTGGGTCGGGCCTTCGTGGCAGCTCCTCTTGTACTCCCGGTTTCGCGTGCGGAAATGGCAACCGTGGTCCGACGTGAACACCACCAGCGTGTCATCGGCGATTCCCTGGTCCTCCAACTCCTTCATGAGGCGTCCGACGCACTCGTCGATCCGGGCAATAATGCCGTAGTAGTCGGGCAGTTGCGATTTCCAGTCGCCGGGATAGGGCGCCAGGTCCGGGGGAATGTAAAAGGCGTTCCGATAGCGGTCGGCGTAATGGTGCGGAGCGACAAAAGTGTTGGTCGAGTTCTGAAAATGCGGTTCCAGGTATGAGAGGAAGAGGTAGAACGGTTGTGATTTCCTCTGCCGCAGGAACTTCACGGCCAGGTCGGTCATCGCGTCTACACGGTAGTTGGAGAAATGGATCGGGTGGTTGTCGGCGTCGAAGACTTTACCTTCGAAAGGCGTCGAGGTAAACTCCAGTATGTCCGACGCCGTCCACCACTCGTCGTAGCCGCCGCGGCGCTCCAGCGGCACGGGCTTCGTACCGCTTCCCCCGAGGTGCCACTTGCCGACGTAACCGGTTTGGTAGCCGTGACGCTTGAAGTAGTGGGCCATCGTCTGCTCGTCGTCCTTCAATACCAAGCCGTTGTGAATCACCCCGGTCGTCGTGGCATACTTGCCCGTCTGAATCGAGCTGCGCGCCGGTCCGCACACCGGCTGGGACGTGAACGCGTGCTCGAAGCGAACCCCGCGGGCGGCCAGCCGGTCAATGTTCGGAGTCAGCCGCGACAGTCGCTCCGGCGGGATGATCTCTTCGGGCGTCGAGCGGTGATCGAGGTTCGGAGTCAGGTCCAGCGGGCAGCCGTAAGCGCCGACACTGTCCCAGCGTTGCTGATCGGTGAAGATCACCAGCACGTTCGGTGGCTTGTTCCTCCCTGCCTGCGCGACGGCCGCCGCCGCCGGCGCGGTTGCGCCCATTCCGGCCAGCGCCGTGCCGAGAAAACTCCGTCGGGGAACATCACCGTGCTTCGATGCCATGTCGTTATACCTTTCCTTCCCGGCAGCCGGCCTTTCAGTTGGGAGAATTCAGCCGCCGTTCCTTCCCGTTCCGGATTATAGACCCAACGTCGCCCTCAGCACCAATGGCAATCAGGAAACCGCCCGCTCCATTAAACTGGCGACAGTAACCCAAGCACCATTTTCCTGAACCACAACATGTAGTGTGTGCCCAGAAACCGAACGGGAGATACTACCCCACCTCGTACACCGCGCGGATCGCCGACAGATCTAACTGATCGACCACGTCGCTCACGAAGTACACCAGATGCCCCTCCGGCCGGGCCCCTTCGTTTCGGCCTATGTTGTCCACCTCGGCCCCTCCAATAATGGTCGAAGAGCCTCACGGCAACAACGGCGCGTCATACCGTACGGCCAAGCCGTTCAAATTTGACCGCGAGTAACGATCTTGTTACGGTAGGTTGAAGATGCTTTTGTTGGTGCGCCAGGAGCAGCTTTCCGCTGATGGTCGGCGTGCGGCGAGTGTATCTGAGACAACACGGGGCGGGCCATTCGAGATCTGGAAGCAATTTGCTCCGTGGACAGAGATCAGCCCGAAATTCTCTTGCGGCGATGCCGATGAACTCCACTAGCGCTGAGTTGTATTGCGATGTTCTGTGTCCAATTGAGTAATGCTCCCGGTTTGTCGGTAGTGAATGAATTGTCCCGGAGGACGTGCCGAAGGGCCGAGGCGGGTGGGTCGTCCAAAAATGCGGACAATTGTGCCGAAACAACTGATTTCAGTGAAAAAAGACATTCAGCTACACGTAGTGAACCGCTCGGAGGGTTGTCCCGCCTGGACCAACTGGGATGCGCTCGCGGCATTCCTCAACGAAAGCCTCAAGCCCTACGAAGACACTCTTGCCGACATCCGGCGGGGCATCGATGATGCCTTCGAGCAACGGGGCGGCCGCCGCGGTTTTGTCCTGATAGCCGAAACGGACCGGCGCCCGGCCGGAGCGCTAGTGATGCTGCGGACCGGAATGAAGGGCTACGTACCGGAAAACTTGTTGCTCTTTGTCGCCGTTGCCCCTTCCCTGCGAGGCCGCTCGATCGGCCGGCGACTGGTCCGGCGGGCCATCGAATTGACCGATGGCGACATCAAGCTCCACGTCGAGCAAGATAACCCGGCCCAGCGCCTCTATGAACAGGTGGGCTTTCAAAGCAAATATACAGAGATGAGGTATGTCCGATGAGCCAGGTGGTAATCAACCTCGACGCACTCAAGCACAACCTCTCTGTGGTCGGAAACTGGATGGATACCCGAGGGTCGAAGTGGATTGCCGTGATCAAGGCCCTGTGCGGCCACGAGGAAACACTCAAAGCCTTACAGCTCATGGGGGTTCGAGAGGTAGGCGATTCGCGCCTGGAGAACCTTCGCACCGTTGCCGAGGTGATTCCGGGCACTGAGACCTGGTACCTCCGGGGCCCCTCAGTGGCTGCCGTGGAGGACGTGGCGACCTACGCCAGCGTCAGCCTGAACTCCGAGATCCACACAATCAAAAAACTCAACACTGCGGCTCGGGCCTTGGACAAGACCCACGGGATTATCATCATGGTGGAACTCGGAGACCTCAGGGAGGGGATTCTCCCCGGCAGCCTCGTCAAGTTCTACCGGGAGGTTTTTGACCTGCCCAACATCGACGTGCTCGGCATCGGAGCGAACCTGGGGTGCCTGGCGGGCGCGGTTCCCACGGTCGATCAAATGATGCAGCTCGTGCTCTATCGGGAACTGCTCGAGTTGAAGTTCCAGCACACGCTGCCGCTGATCTCGGCCGGATCGACGGCGGTTCTTCCCTTGTCTCTAAATGGCAAGATTCCCAGGGAAATCAACCACTTCCGGGTGGGAGAAGCTTTGTTTCTGGGAACCGACCTGATCAATGGCGGAACTCTCCCGTATTTGAGGAACGATATTGTGACCCTCGAGGCCGAGATCTCGGAAATCAAGGAGAAAGGCTTGGTCCCACTGGTGGAAACCGCCCCGATTCCCCGCTTCGATTATGATCAAGATGAGAACGTCTCCCCCGGACAGCGGGGCTACCGGGCCCTGGTAAACGTCGGCTATCTTGACACCGACGTAGTCGGGTTGACACCAGTGGACGACGGCCATCACATCGCCGGCGCGAGTAGTGATGTTACAGTGGTGAACCTCGGTAACGAGCCGAATGGCCTCAAGGTGGGAGACACGATCAAGTTCAGTTCGAACTACTCCGCCCTCCTGCGTCTCATGAGCGGCAGATACATCGACAAAGTCGTCGATCCTCCTCTCGACGAATTCGCGAAGCGTCAATCGGAGGTGGCGCCGGCGGTGAAACAGGCACACGAGGAGGTAGGGGTCGATAGACGGGCAAGCGCATAAAATCCGCGAGTGCGCAAATGGCGGGCTCAACACGATGAAGACATCACTGAGCGAAATCTACCAGCGAGATCGAAGAGTGTGGGACGACTGTGCCCGCACCTACGAGCGCCAGATCGTCGGCGGGCACCCGGATGTCACAGCGTATGAGGAGTTCGAAGAGGCCATTCTGGACAGGCTGCTGCACTACCTCATGGAGAAACGAAATCGAACCGTCAGGCTCTATGACGTCGGCTGCGGCTCGGGACGGTTGCACTGCCGGTTCGGGCTGCAAATGGTCGATGAGAAGGAGCTTCCGGCCGATGTGGCAGCCCGCGTTCGAGCGACCCGCGCGAAGCAGTCCGGTTGCGCCTATGAGTCGCTAATCGCCGATCGTCTGAGAATGGTCGAGGGGGTTGACTTTTCCGCGGAGATGATCACCCTGGCCAAAGAAAAGCTGACGAATGCAGGGTTGGGGCGACTGATCGGAAGCCGATTGAAGCTGGTTCGGGGGTCAGCATTCGACCTGCGGCCCATGGAACCCGAACCGTTGCCGGTGCTGGTTTCGGTTTGCAACAGCATCGGCGTCATGCAGGGGCCCGAAGGAGCGGTCTCGCTCTTTAGGTCAATGAGACGAGCCATCGAGAAGGCCGGTGGAATCGCGGTGATCAGCGCCTACCGGAAAGAAGCGGTGTTGTCCTTCGCTTTGGGCAACTATGAGACAACGATGGACGTCTGCGGGCAGCCTCGATGGCTGGAGCCGGACACCTATGCGAGGCCCGATTACGTGCAGGTTCCCTGGGGCTACAAGCGCGCCCACAACACCGATCCGAAAGTTACGGTTGACGTGCTGGACCGGAACGGGAAACTTGTCCTCAAGGGATACGATCTCCAGAGGAACGACGGGGAGGTGGCTCGGACCATCGAGTCTGGCCATATCCGCACTTACGGCGATTACGAGTCGCATTGGTATTCCTTTGACTAGTTCGCCGCTTGGATCGACGAACTCTGGGACGACTGCAAGAGCTACCACCTGGCCGGAAAGAGCCTGGACACCCTGCGCGCCGAACCCGTGCAACTCGCGATCCTCGACCCGCAAGGGCTGCTGGAAGGACTGGTGGCGCGCTGGAGTTAGGAGCCGCCCGCGAGATGGCAGACCGTTGGATCCTGTGGGGCATCGTTGCTCTCTATGTGGTCTTCATCTTCGTCAAAGGGGTGAGGCAAGCCAAGGAGATCGGCGACGCGGACGATTTCCTGGTCGCCGGCCGTAACGTCGGCTGGTTCTTTCTCTTCTGCACGATGGGCGCCACCGTCGTGGGTGGCGGGGCTTCCATTGGCGCGATCGGACGCACCTATGACTGGGGCATATTGATGCTCCTCGTCTCCACCGGATGGTACCTCCAGTTGATCTTCTCGGGGCTGTTCGTCGCCCCGAAGTTCCGTGTCGCCCGGCTTTACACGGTAGCGGGCTACTTTGGCCACCGCTTCGGAGAGCGGCCGCGGTTCGTGATGCTGATTCTCTCCGTTCTGTTTTCCGTGTTTGTCGTTGCCGCCCAAATGGCCGCGTTCGGGAGCGTGCTCTCGGCAATCGTGGGAGATCAGGGGGTAGGGCAGCAGGTGTTGACCTGGTCGATTGTGATCGGCGGCTCGCTGGTCGTGATCTACAGCACGGCCGGCGGCCTGCTGGCGGTAATTCAAACTGATGTCTACCAGTTCATCATTCTGATCTCCGGATTCGCGATCACACTGGTCGCCTGCGTCCCGGATATTCTCCACTCCTGGAGCGGTATCGCGTCAGCCATTCCTCAATCGTTCTTCAGCCCGGAAGGCGGCAAGGGTTGGGTCTTTCTGGTGACCACTTTTCTCGCCTTCTTGCTGGGAGAGACTTTCGCTCCCGGTTACGTGACCCGGTTCTGCGTGGGCAAGAATATCAAGGAAACCCGGCTCGGAATTGTCGGAGTGGGTTTCTTTCTGGCGCTTGTCTTTCCCGCCGTCCTGTTCTTCATCGCGCTCTACGCCAAGGTCCATTTCCCCAACCTGGAGCCGCAGCAGGCGCTGCCCATGGTTGTTCAGCAGCTCAACAATCCCGTCGTGGCCGGGCTGATGGTCGGCGCTCTGCTGATGGCGGTGATGTCCTCGGCGGACTCCGCCCTGAACTCGGCGACCGCGATTTTTGTAAAGGATCTGTTCGAGCACCAGCTTGGATGGCAGGACACTGGCGACGGCCGCATCCTGCGTCTGTCACGCACTTGCTCGGCGGTATTGGGTATTGCGTCGATCCTGATTGCCGTCACCTGGCCGGATATCATCGGTCTGCTGCTGTTCACCTATCACGTTTGGGCTCCGGCGGTGATTCTGCCGATCTGCGTCGGGGTCTTCTCGCGAAACCGGTCCGCCGGGCAAACTCGGAACATCTTCATTGCGATGGTCAGCGCAACCGCCCTAACACTTCTCTACCGGCTGCTGCCTTTCCTGAACAGCAGGTTCGGCTGGGCGATCTTCGCGGAGCGCTGGTACCGGGGCATGGCCCAACTGGATGCCTCGGTCTTTGGCGTGGCGGTGTCCTGTGTAGTATACGGATCGCTCTGGTTACTTTCCCGCTCTTGGCGTCCGGCCAGTTCCACTGCCCATCGGTAACAGCGTCCCGCACCCGCTCCATCTCTCAGCCCTCCATGTTACGTCTGGCACAGAAAGGACTCTCCAACTATGGCTACTCAAAAACAGATCGACGCAAATCGCCGGAACGCGCAGCGCCCCACCGGCCCGAAAACGCCCGAAGGCAAGGCCCGTTCGGCGCTGAACACCCCGACGACGAACCGGATATCTGCGCCCGCGAAATCGATTGCATCACGCCAGCATCCGGTCGAGATGCGACTGATCGAATTCTGTGCCCGGACGGAACAACTCCGAGTTCATGTAAGCCAGCAGGCTGTGGCGGAGTTGTCGCGCCACCGGCCGTTCGGGAAGGTTGGTTTCGAGGTCGAAGCCGCAGACCATCAGCTTGCCGGGACCGACGCGCGTTTCGAAGATCGCGCCCAGTTTGTGGGCGCGGTGGAAATCGTCAATTACTTCGACCAGCGGCCGATATCCGGCGGGTGCATCGTCGAGCACAAAGCTGTGGCCGGTTTCCATCAGATCGTGCCACTGCCAATCGCAATGAAACTCGGTCGGGAACCGCGCCAGCGCCGGATGCCGCGGGTCGCACAGAACGCCCAGGCAGCCCGGTTGTCCACCGAACATCGCGAACGACCAGAACACCGGCAGGAAGCGCGTCGGAAGCGCGTACTGGTTGCTATCCGAGACGTGGGGAAGCAGCAGCACGGCGCGGCCCGCCGCCAGCGCCGCCCGGGTGCTCGCATCGAGAGTTCGCGTCACCAATACTTCACCGGTTTCGGGCTCCAATTGACGCGGGTAGATCCAGACGTCCCATTCGTTCACCGCCTCCGTTCCACGGACCGCAACCCGCGCCTTCCACTGCCCGGCGGCGGCGCTCTCCGGAATCCGCCACTCGATGGGTCCGAGCTCACTCAGCGCGCCGGTGGGGATCTTGCGCGCCGGGAACGAACCCGTGGCGGCAGCCTTGCCGGCATCGTCCCGGATGCTCCATTCCGCGACGGCGTCAGGAATCGGCGCGGCCCCGTAGTGGCCGATCTCGGCCTCCGCCGTGAACGTCTCGCCACCGCGCCAGACGAATCGCTCCATCCGCAGCAGCGGAACCGTTGGGGAGCAAAATCGCCGGAACTCCCGCGGCTCCAGAATGCCTTTCGAATCCCAGAAGGAATCAAGCAAGCCGACCAGCGCCTCGCCCTGTCCCGGGAAATCCTGCAATTGCAGCAGTTGGAAACCCGCCAGCGGCGTGCGCATCGCCGCCTCGATCTCCTCCTTGTACAGCTTCCAGGCGAAGCGTCCCGAGGCGCGCTGGAAATCTCCCGCCACGTCAAGCAGTCCGCGTTTGGCGAGACGGTCGCGGAACAGCGCGAGGTTCCGCGGCTTGAGCGGGCCGGTGTATTTCGGGATCTCGCCGTAGCCGAGATGCGTCACCCATTGGCCGATCTCGTGGGAGATGACCGGCACGGCGACGGCTTGCGCGCTCTTACGATAGTCGTCCGCGGTGCCCTGGCCGAGGATGCCGCGCACGCGCCCGCTCTTGGTGGCGTGAGTGACGTAGATGTCGTCCCGCGGCATGTGGCGGCGCGCCGTTGAGCAGCAATAGAGCCGCCGCGGGTCGCGCTGCTTCGCCTCGCCGATCATCCGGTCCAGCAAATCGTAGTCACCGTAGATCTCGTTGCCGATGCAGAGGATGGCGAAAGAGGGGTGATTGCCGTAGGCGTCGAGTATCCGCCGCAGTTCGGCTTGAATGAACTCGACCACCGCGGGCTCGTCGCCGAAACGCTGGGGCAGCACGGGCGGCAGTTTCTCGGTTTTCAGGATCGTACGTTCGCCCATCCACTTGTCGATCCACAAGTGTGTTTCGACGTGCAGCAGGAAGCCCGCCTCGTCCGCCGCCTGGAAAGCCGCCTTTGGCGGGCACCAGGAATGGAAGCGCAGGTGATTCAGACCGTGCGCCCGCGCCTTCTCGATCAAACCGCGCCACGCTTCGACATCGGTCGGCGGGTAGCCGGTTCGCGGGAAGATGCAGCATTCGAGCGTGCCGCGCAGCATCAGCGGCCGGCCGTTGAGCGTTACCCGGCCATCGCGCGTCGCCAGCTCGCGCAAGCCGAACCGTTCGATTCGCTGGTCCAGCACCTTGCCACCGTCGCCGGTGAGGCGCGCTTCCAGCGCGTAGAGCGAGGGGGAAAACTCATCCCATAACCGCGCGTTCCCGCCCAGAGACAGCGCGACCGAGAAGCTGTCCTCGACCGCCTGCTCGGTTTCCGCCACAACGGCTCCGCTATCCATCTCGCGGATGGTCAGGACGAGCCGAGCCGCTGGTGCGCCGTCGATGGCGCGGGGTCGGCCGCTCACGCGCACCCGCCGGCCCGCGACATCCGGGTCTATCCGAAGCCGTTCGATCCACGCCGGCCCCATTGCGCGTAGCTCGATCTGTCCGACGATACCGTTCCAGATCGACTGCGTGTGCTCGGTGTAGGAATGCCCATAGCGGCCGATATTCACGATGGGTGAGTTGTCCACCTCGATCGTCAGGCGGTGGCGCCCTGGTTCCAGTTTGCCGAGCTCGTATTCATGGGGTGTCGAAAGGCTGTTGCGGCTGCCGGCGGCCTCGCCGTCAACCCACACCCGTGTCCGCCAGTGGCAACGCTCAAGAAACAGCGTTGCCAGGCGGCCGGCCCACGCGGCGGGAATCTCTATCTCCCGCCGGTAGCAGCACGGCCCCGTGTACTTGTAAGCGCGTGTCAAGTAGCCGAGATCGGCGCCTTCGGTCTTCGTACCGTAACCCGCCTCGTCGGTCGAGCCCGGGAGCCGGATCCGGTCAGTCCGGAATCCCGCTCCGGACGCCTCCCACGGACCCAGGTGGAACGCCCATTCTCCCGCGAGCGCCAGTCGCTCACCCACCGGTTCGCGACCGCCGGAGCAGCCGCTCCACCACCCCGCGCCCGCTGCCGCGGATGTCCTCAGGAACTCACGCCGCTTCATGATTGATTATGATCATACGTCGCCGGCCGCTTTTTCGGCTTGCTATTCAGGCCCTATTGTCGCAATTCAGGGGGAGATTTGCCCCGCTCGGTTGTCATCCCTTGGCCCCATTCCCTTCTTAGTACTAAACTCCGTTAATGATAGGGGTAGGGACTGTGCAGGATGTATAGTTCCACCCGAAAGCATACAGAAAAGGACAGTTAGGCTTATGAGCACCCAGGCATTCGCACCGGCCAAAGACGACCGCTTTCAGATTATCCAACCGGAAACGACCTATACGGGCGCCCCCATCCAGCCCCTTCCCAAGGGTCTCCCAAAGATCACGCAATCGCTCTGCCCGGAATGCTCCCAACTCATCGAGGCCGTGCTCTCGGAAGAGGATGGCCGCGTGGTGATGGAGAAGACCTGCCCCGAGCACGGGTTCTTCAAGGACACCGTCTATTCCGACGCTAAGCTGTACCTGAAGATGGAGGAATGGACGTTCGGCGACAATCGCGGCGTCGAAAATCCGGCGGTGCCCGACGCGAAGGAGTGCCCGACCGACTGCGGGCTCTGCTCGATGCACCTCAGCCACACCGGTCTCGCCAACGTCGACCTGACCAACCGCTGCAACCTCACTTGCCCGGTCTGCTTCGCCAACGCCAACGTGCAGGGCTATCTCTACGAGCCCGATGTCGATCACTTGCGGCGGATGCTGCAGGCGTTGCGCGACGAGCGTCCGGTGGCCGGCCGCGTGATCCAGTTTTCCGGCGGCGAGCCCACCATCGCCAAGCACTGGTTCGACGCCCTGCGGATGGCCAAGGAACTCGGCTTCAGCCACATCCAGTGCGCCAGTAACGGCATCGAGTTCGCCAAGCCCGATTTCGCGCTGAAGAGCAAGGAAGCCGGCCTCCACACCATCTACCTGCAATTCGACGGCGTCACCGATGACATCTACTTACGCACGCGCGGATCCCGCTTGATGGAAATCAAGCTCAAGGCCATCGAGAACATCCGCGCCGCCGGCATGAAGATCTGCTTCGTGCCCACCGTCGTCAAGGGCTTCAATGATCACCAAGTCGGCGACATCGTCAAATTCGCCATTGAAAACATCGATGTGGTCAGCGCGATCAGCTACCAGCCGGTCGCCTTCACCGGGCGGATCAACCGGCGCGAGCTCGAGGAAAAGCGTTACACGATGTCCGACTTCGCCCACGACGTTCACCGTCAGACGGGCATCTGCGATCCGTACGAGGACTGGTTTCCACTGGCCTGTGTCGCGCCGTTTTCGAAGCTGCTCAGCGCTTTCCGGGGCGAGCCGACAACCACCCTGACGCCGCACCCCCACTGCTCGCTCGGCACCTACCTCTTCGTCGATCAGAAAGGCAAGGCCACTCCCGTCACCCAGTTCGTCGATGTCGGCGCGTTCCTGCAGGACATGGACGCACTCGCGCACAAGACCGCCAAA
>Ga0114931_10008208_pt1 | contig 12671 bp, 13 predicted proteins | sample 2SBtaG_FD_89579 | JGI IMG/M metagenome (GOLD analysis project Ga0114931, IMG submission 89579) | Deep subsurface microbial communities from Kolumbo volcano to uncover new lineages of life (NeLLi) - 2SBTROV14_V59a metaG | ecosystem: Environmental > Aquatic > Marine > Volcanic | place: Kolumbo...
CTAAAATGACCTAATCACCTTACCTTTTATAATGGTTATATCGAAGTGCTCGAATTTGAAAACAATAGTTTTGATGTTGTGATTTCTAATGGGGTAATCAATCTTTGTGCTCATAAAGAGAAAGTCTTTCAAGAAATCACTAGAGTCTTGCGTGCCGGGGGTCGTATGGCAATATCGGACATCGTAACTGAAAAGAAATTACCCGAAGGCGTTAGCTGTGATGCTGACATCTGGGCATCGTGTATAGGTGGGGCAATGCCGGAAGATGAATACAGGGAAATTATTAACAACGCTGGACTACAAGTTGTCATGGTTCGTGAGAATCCGCAATATCAATTTCTCTCAAGTTCCGCAGTCAAAGCCGGAAAAGAATTTGGTATTAAGAGTATTTCGCTTCTCGCAATAAAGGGTTGAAATAAAAAAAACAAAAAAGGAGGTAAATCAACATGATAAAAAAACTTACGATCCTCACAGCCGCTTTTCTGATTTTGAGCGTCCCGTGGCTTCCTAGTTACGGCCAACAAGAAAAGGCAGAGAAGAAAGAAACCGAGAAACAATCTAAAATGCAAATGGGACCGGATATGATGCAGGAAATGATGATGAATATGAAGAAGGCGGGCGTGTCACACGACATGATGAGGAGATGGCAAGTGATGATGAATACACCTATTTTCATGGATAGTCCGTGTGCCGTCTACGGCCAAGCAGATACCCTCGGACTTTCCGAAGAGCAGAAGAAACAGCTTTCTGATATCGAAAACGAGGCTCGTCAAAAGGCCTTAGCTGTACTCACACCTGAACAGCTCGAGAATATGGGAGATATTCCGGACAAGCCGATGTCACTAAGTAATATGTGCAAAGAGATGAGTAAAGAATGTCCAATGATGCAGATGATGCATGGGAAATAGCCTGCAATCACATATTTTTATCTATAGTTTCAAGCGAGCGTTGTAAGCAGTCAACTTCCCACTGCTGGAAAGAGTCGGTTATGTAAGAATTAATTTAAGGGGGTAAGCAATGAAAAAGAAGATGGAACAGATGATGGCCGGAATGATGAAACCCGAAGACATGGCGGGAATGATGGAAGCAATGATCGAGATCATGATGGGAAAGATGAATAAAGAAGCTATGCAAGACATGATGAGTAAAATGATTGGGAAAGTCTTTACAGATATGACATCGGAAGATAAGCAGAACATGATGGGAGCAATGATGCCTAAGATGATGGATGGGGTTAATATGATGGAGATGATGCCCCGATGTCTAAAAATGATGCTGCCAAATATCTCGAAAGAAAACCGAATTGATTTTATACTGACAATGATTTCCACCCTGATGGAACAGGGTTGTGTTGGAATGTCGCCAGAAGAGAAAAAGGACTTTGCGGAAAAGGTAATCGAAAAAGTAAAGATTTAGGATAGAATTAAGACCACGCATAGCACAAACACAAAGTTTCCCTTCTTAAATGGCGTAGGGTTATATTTTTAAAGAGTTTGTAATATAAATCTAAGATAAGTTAGGCCAACATTGCCACCATCATTTGAATCCTTCCCTAAAATGTAAATAATAATTTGATTTTCGTCGATCCTGATTTATAATCTTCAGCCGTACGATTCAGATATAAGGTTATCAAATGAGATTGAGCATAAATAAGTTTGACAAGTCACGCTTCGGAACATTTTGCAACTTTGCTGTACCTTTAATTTTACTGCTGCAGCTATCCTTGCCGGGTGTCGCTTTGTGTTTCGGGGCAGACGGTCATGTGGCTTTGGAGAGCTATTCTCAGGGATTATGTGATGGGGTAAGCTCTGAATTTTCCTCTCAGGATAGTTCCATTTCTTTCCTTCAGACTCTGAATAACTCGGACAGCCGGCACTGCGGCGCCTGTATCGATATCCCAATTACTGATAATAATTCAGAAAATAAAGTTACAGCTTTAAACAACTTGACGGCGGAGATTGATATACATGCATTTTCGGTATTTCAGCTCAAATCTCAGATGCCTCTTGAGAGCTCAAGACAAAGTTTATTAACTGAAGAATTACCCACCTATAAGAGTTTTTTGGAATCTCTCCAGACAACCGTTATTACCTGCTAATTATTTCCAAACCCTCTTAGTGTGCACATACCCGGCTCATTAGTTGAGTCTAGGGATAAGTGTGTATTCCAATCATTATAACTCAGCATATTTTATTTGAACTTTTTTAGGAGAACTCCGATGTACGTGAGAATTCTAGGAATATTTTGTTTAATAGCAATAATTAGCATCAGCAGTTTTGCAGAAGAAGGGGGCGGGATTCAACCGCGGGCTTTAGGGAAAGACCTTAAGTCGTTTCAATCAGAGAACGAGAACCGGGAAACTTTGGAAACCGAAGGTTACAACGAACCCACAGGTGCGATCACGCTCCGGGAAGCCCTTTCTCTGGCGCTCATTAGAAATCCTGAGCTTAGAGCGTTTTCATGGGAAGTCCGCGCCCGTGAGTCCCAAGCCCTGCAAGCGGGCCTGCCCCCTAACCCTGAAATAAGCTTTACGCTTGAGGACTTCGGAGGCACCGGATCTCTGGAGGGGTTTGACGGAACTGAGACCACAATTCTCCTAAGCCAGCTGGTTCCCCTGGGCGGGAAGCTTTCCAAGAGAAAGAAGGTGGCTTCACTTAACACTAAACTCGCTGCTTGGGACTACGAGACGGTAAGACTTAATGTTCTAACCCAGACTACCGTCAACTATCTCAATGTACTCGCGGCACAGGACCAACTTGCTCTCGAATTGGAATTGGTGAGTTTAGCCGAGAAAGTCCACACTACAGTTTCGGAGCTGGCTCGGGCAGGAGAAATCTCCCCTATACAGGAAAAAAGATCACGAGTCGCTCTATCACAAACTAAGATAAATTTAGAGCGGTTTAAACGTGCGATTGAGGCAGCTAAGAAGATACTGGCATCAAGTTGGGGTAGTAACGAACCCCGGTTTGAAAAAGTTACCGGCAATCTCGATTCAATTTCACCCATTCCAACATTTAAAAAGCTGACGGACCTGCTGAAGGAAAATCCCGATATAGCACGCTGGACTACTGAAATGCAACAAAGGGAAGCGGCACTCAAGCTTGAGAAAGCTAATGCTATTCCCGACCCCTTTATTAGCGGTGGCTATAGGCGTATAAGCGAAAGAAACGATAACGCATTTGTCGTAGGATTATCCATCCCGATTCCGGTACTGGATCGTAACCAGGGCGCTATTTCGGCAGCCAGCCGTAGATTGAAAAAAGCGGTTGAAGAACGGCACAATGCCCAAGTCCTCGTCAATGACGCCTTAGCCAGGGCTTACGGGACTTTATCCGCTTCATATGAAGAGGTGATTTTGTTAAAAAAGGATGTGCTGCCCGAAGCTCAGAGCGCATATGAATTAATCTTCGAGGGCTACCGAGAGGGGAAATTCGCACTGCTCGATGTCCTGGACGCCCAGAGGACCGTATTTGACGCAAGGCTTCAGTATATCGAATCCCTGCTTTCGTATCATAGCTCCAGAGCAAATGTGGAAAGACTTACCGGAACCCCTATAAAAGAGATAGAGGATTACCAGAGTAACGGAATTACCTATAGCAAAGACAGAACGAAAAATGAAATAGCCGAGGAGAATAGGGAGTAATAATATGACTAAGAAATGGATATTCGCAGTTAGTTTAATTTTAATACTTTGTTTGACCGCAGTTTTAATTAGCTGTGGCGGGGCCGATTCTGACAAAGCTCTGGTAAGCGATAAGGGACACGAAGATCACGCTGACGGGCATTCGGGAACGGCGGATCACATAGAACTTTCGGAAGAAGCCCTTAAAACAATAAACCTAAAGACTTCTGTTGCGGAACGGAGGCCTATTAGCAGTGAGATTAAGACAACTGCGGTAATAGAGCCTAACAGAACCAAAATAGCGCATGTTAGCCCTCGTATATCCGGGAGAGCGGTTGATGTCAAAGCCTTTCTCGGGGACAGCGTAAAAAAGGGTCAGGTTCTAGCAAAGCTGGACAGTATTGAGCTAGGGCAGACTAAAGCCCAATACCTTAAATCCAAAGCAAATCTGGAAGTGGCCCGCGCAAACTACTCAAGGGAAGGCCGGTTATTTAAGAAGCAGATTTCATCCGAAAAAGAATATTTAGATGCAAAAGCAGAGTTTCTCCGCTCAGAAGCCGCACTTAACAAAGAGCGGGAGACGCTCAGGCTGCTTGGCCTAAACGATGAGGAGATTAAGTCTCTTAAATGGAGAGGGAGCCGTCAGCCGGCCTCTGTATTCCCTTTGATCGCCCCCTTCACGGGTACTGTAGTAGAGCAGCATATCGTACTCGGGGAATTCATAAAACCTGAAGACAAACCCTATACGATTGCCGACCTCTCTCATCTGTGGATTCAGTTGGATATATACGAGAATGACCTCAGATGGGTTGAGGACGGCAAAACTGTAGATATAGATGTGAATTCATATCCCGGGGAGAGTTTTAAAGGAACAGTAACATACATAAACGACATTCTGGATGAATCTACCCGGACTGTTAAAGCCAGAGTCGAGGTGCTGAACTCAGACGGCAAGTTGAAACCCGGAATGTTCGCAACCGCCACAATATCTGTACCCTTGTCCGACAGCGAAGAAGTGATTGCTGTACCCGGTTCAGCCATTGTACAAATTCAAGATAAGAGCGTCGTATTCGTGCAAGAAGGTGAAAGCAGTTTTAAAATGATCGTAGTCACTCTCGGGCAGAATTCAGGTGAATACGTGGAGGTGGTTAAAGGACTTGACCCTGGTGACAAGGTTGTAATAGAAGGCGGATTCTACCTTAAGTCAGTTCTTCTGAAAGAAGAGCTAGGCGAAGGACACGCACACTAAAAAGGGGAGTATTTATAAATGTTAAACCGAATATTGGAATTATCACTGACTAACCGCTTTCTTGTCATAATTCTTGTACTGGTTGTAGTTGCGATAGGTGTAACCTCGATGCTCAGGCTTCCTGTCGACGCTGTGCCTGATGTTACTCCTAATCAGGTACAGATTCTGACCAACTCTCCCGGTCTAGGACCAGTCGAGGTGGAACGTTTCATTACGTTCCCGGTCGAGACTGCGATGTCGGGATTGCCCAGTATAGAAAGCATACGCTCGGTCTCACGCTTCGGTCTCTCAGCCGTGACGGTGACTTTTGATGAAGATGTAGATATTTACTTTGCCCGCCGCCTGGTTTTGGAGCGGCTTCCCCAGGCCCGCGAAATGATACCCGAGGGATTCGGCACTCCCGAGATGGGCCCTATATCCACAGGGCTTGGTGAGATATACCAGTTCGAGGTAAAAGGTGAGGGATTTTCCCTGATGGAGCTCCGCTCTATTCTCGAGTGGGATATAGCGTTTAAATTAAAATCCGTACCCGGAGTTGTGGAAGTAAACACTTACGGAGGAGAGCTTAAGACATATGAGATCCAGCTCAGCGCCGACAAACTCGTCTCATATGATCTGTCTATCGATCAGGTGTTTCAAGCGCTCGAGAGTAATAACTCCAACTCAGGCGGAGCTTACATAGAGCATAACCAGGAGCAGTATCTGATACGCGGCGAGGGATTGGTACGAAGTTTAAAAGACATAGGCAACATCGTTGTCTCTTCGCGCAACGAAGGTACGCCTATTTTTATCCGGGACATTGCCACGGTCAAATTTGCTCCCATGGTAAGACAAGGCGCGGTTACGCGAGACGGTGAAGGCGAAGCAGTCACAGGGGTTGTGATGATGCTTATAGGAGAGAACTCCCGGATAGTAGTAGACAGGGTCAAGGAAAAAATGGAGGATATTAAGAAATCACTGCCCCCGGGCGTGACTATCGATGCATACTACGACCGCACAGCGCTTGTGCGTAAGACCATCAAGACAGTAACAAAAAATCTTGGAGAAGGGGCGCTCTTGGTTATAACCGTTCTTTTTCTCATCCTGGGAAACTTTAGAGCCGGGCTCATTGTAGCTGCAGCAATACCCCTTTCGATGCTCGTAGCATTTATCGGAATGAGCTATTTCCGTATCTCCGGTAACCTCATGAGTCTCGGAGCGCTCGATTTCGGCCTCATTGTAGACGGCTCCGTTGTGATGATTGAGAACATAGTGCGGCATTTATCGCTTAAGCCGGGAGGCGACGCAGCAAAAGGGCCCTCCGCCAAAACAAATATAATTGGGGTGATTCTAAAAGCGGGACGGGAAGTGCTTCGCCCGATCGTATTCGCTGTCGGTATAATAATAATCGTATACATACCGATCCTTACGCTTCAGGGTGTTGAAGGAAAAATGTTCAAACCAATGGCGCTTACCGTAATCTTTGCGCTGATCGGCTCACTTGTTCTTTCCTTTACGCTCATGCCGGTTCTCGCTTCGTATTTCCTTAAAAAGAGCACTCATGATAAAGAAACTTTTATTATCAGAAAGGTAAAACAGTATTATCTGCCGCTGGTCCAAAAGACTATCTTGCGTCCCAAAATTACCGCAGCGGCCGCAGGTTTAATTTTTCTCCTGAGTCTTATATTAGTTCCTTTTATGGGAGCGGAATTTATTCCCAGATTGGACGAAGGAGCTATTGCGCTTCAGGCATGGAGGCTCCCCAGCATATCACTTGAGGAGTCGGTCCGAAGCACTACAATGATTGAAAAAATTCTAAAGAAATTCCCTGAAGTTATTACCGTAGTTTCACGTACAGGAAGAGCTGAAATCGCAACTGACCCTATGGGTGTTGAAATAAGCGATATTTACGTAATCCTCAAACCTCCTTCCGAATGGGTATCGGCTGAAACAAAGGACGAGTTCGTTGAAAAAATGAACGGAGCGCTCACCGATGCGCTGCCCGGAACGATGTTCAGCTATTCCCAACCTATAGAGCTTCGCGTGCAGGAGCTGATTGCAGGAGTTCGTTCGGATGTAGCGATAAGTATTTACGGTGATGATCTTAAAAAGCTTGAAGAGCTCGGAGGAAAAGTAGTAAGAGTTGTTTCAAAAGTCCCCGGAGCCGCGGATACGAAGGCCGAGCAGGTGGCCGGGCTTCCTTACCTGCGGGTAATAGTGGACAGGGATGCCATAGCGCGCTACGGCATCAACGCAAGCCAAGTGCTTGACACTGTAGAGGCAATAGGGGGGAAGCAAGTAGGTCAAGTACTCGAAGGACAGAAGCGTTTTTCAATGCAGGTGCGGTTTTCACCTGAGGACAGGGCGAGCTTTGACAACATTAAAAACATAAAGGTGTCTGATCAAAACGGAAGACTTATTCCACTGAACCAGCTTGCTGAGATCCGGACAGAAGTAGGGCCTGCGCAGATAAGCAGGGAGAGCATACACAGAAGACTCTCCGTTGAGACTAATGTCAGGGGACGCGACCTTGCAAGCTTTGTAGGGGACGCGCAGAAAGCCGTCCGGGAACAGGTTGAGCTTCCACCGGTTTATTGGATTGAGTGGGGCGGGCAGTTTGAGAATCTGGAGCGTGCTAGCTCTACCCTAGCAATTGTCGTTCCCATGGCGCTCTTTTTAATTTTCGTTCTGCTCTATACTACGTTTGGATCAGCGCGTCCGGCGCTCATGATTTATCTCAACATCCCTTTGGCCGCCACGGGCGGAATCGTTGCTCTGTTTCTGCGTGGAATGCCCTTTAGTATTTCGGCTGGAATAGGCTTTATCGCCCTTTTCGGTGTTGCAGTCCTTAACGGGGTCGTTCTCATGTCTTACATAATCCAGAAGAGAAAGGAGGGAACGAGTCCCACTGAAGCCGCCCGGGAAGGAGCGGAGATACGTCTTCGTCCGGTGCTTATGACAGCGCTTGTCGCGAGCTTTGGTTTCATACCTATGTCTCTATCGACAGGTGCCGGCGCAGAGGTGCAAAGACCTCTTGCAACAGTGGTGATTGGGGGTCTAGTTACATCGACTCTCCTTACTCTTTTAGTACTTCCAGCAATGTACAGCTGGCTTGGAAAAGATAAAACTGAAGTAGAAATTTAATTCAGGGAGGTTCATCAATGAAAGAGATAAAAGCCATTATACAGCCGTTTATGTTCTCGAAAGTTATTGATGCGTTGAAAGAAAGAGAAGGTCTGCCGGGAGTAACCGTCTCAGAGATAAAGGGTTTTGGTAAGGCACGGGCGGAAAATGCGAAAGACAAGATTGTCGAAGATTCGATAGGTTACGTTAAAAAAATTAAATTGGAAATTGTTGTGTCGGATCACCTGGTGGATGAAGTCGTAAATACCATATATACACATGCCCATACCGGTCGTCCGGGCGACGGAAAGATTTTCGTATACACGGTCGATGAAGTTATGAAAATTCGTACGGGCGAAACAGGAGAAGGTGCGATTTAATAAATTCAATGTGATTAAGACAGTTGGGTCTTAACTAATAAAAGGGGAGGCGATTAAAGTGAAAAAGTTTGTTTGCACGCCTTTAGTTTTATTATTGTTTCTTAGCATATTGTTTGCTCAAAATACACTAGGAACCCAAAATAATATTGAGAGCGGACCGACGCCTATAATGAGTAAGATCCTTAATCGGCTTCTCGTTAAAGCTAATACCCTCGACCTTACGGAAAAGCAAAGGGAAGGGCTTAATTTGATTCAAGAGAAATATGTTTTCCCATTGGCTAAAAAAGAAGCGGAATATAATATCTCTCGTATGAAGGTTGTTAATATAATACAAGACCCTAATTTTAATTCTGCCGAGGCCAAAAAAGCGTCAAAAGCACTCAAAGAAACCGCCCTTGAGATGTCTTACATGCTTATAGATGGGCTTATCGAATTAAGAGCTGTTATCGGAATAGAGAATTACAAAATGATTACTTCCAGGGTGAAAATGCAATAAATGAGGTGAGAGAATGTTGTTAGCCTTTGAAGTGAAGGAGTCGAAAAAATGTGGATCCTGTTTTTGAGTCTGGTGGTTCTGGCAATTTTAATAATTTTTACTTTATGGAAGGTTACACAAGATTATAAGTCAGATGAAAAATTACTACCGTGGACGGCTATATATGTTTGGGTTAGCTACATACTTTATTCATTGCTCATCGCATACGCCGCGTTTCGCTCTTATTGGTTGCTCCTTAAAGACGGCACCTGGCTCATAGTGATCGGTATTATTCTGATAATCGTTGGATTATTGATCAGCATAGCCAGGGTAATTGAATTTGGGTCTTTTAAAAGAATGTCAGGCCTGTCGGCGGATAAACTGGTAGAGTCCGGAATTTATAGGTGGAGCAGGAACCCGCAGAACGTAGGGTGGGGCTTAGTATTAGTAGGGATCGCTTTAACCCGAAGGTCTGGTGTGGCGTTGATGCTTGCATTCCTTTTTTGGCTCGTCATCGACTTTTATATAGTTAATATTGAGGAGAAGTATCTAAAAATGATTTTTTGTGATCAGTACGAAAGCTACTGCGCAGCTACTCCCAGATATTTAGGATTACCAAAAAAACAAGCATTTTAGGTAAATACGGAGAAATAACAAGAATCTGGTTTTAATAAAACATGTGGCCTCGGAGGATTATCGGAGAAGGGGCCCGCTTTAAGGAGATGCGAAAATGAACAACAAAGAGAATAACGACATCTTTGAAGGGAAGTGGTATGAGCATCCTCCTCTACGCAACGCCTTAATTGCAGGAGTGATAACCGGAATAGCTTTTCTCCTGGCACATCCCAACAGACTTATTCCCCATTCGATCGAGGTTGTTATATACGTTATTGCTATTGTTTTGGGTGGCTATCACTGGGGGCGAGAGGGTATCGAGGGGTTACTGGAAGAGAAGAAAATCGGAATAGACATACTAATGATTGCCGCAGCGGCGGGATCGGTAATACTCGGAATGTGGGATGAGGCTGCATTTTTAGTATTTCTCTACGGCGCTGCGGAAGGGATCGAGGAATACACATACGCGAAAACGAGAGGCTCCATAAGAAAGCTGCTTGACCTTGCCCCTAAGGAAGCAACAGTTCTTAAGAAGGGAAAAGAGTCCACCATAATGGCAGAGGATTTAATAGTAGGGGATATCTTTATTGTCCGCCCGGGTGAGTCCGTCCCGACAGACGGCGTTATTGAAAAAGGACGATCGAGTATAAATGAGGCGCCCGTAACTGGAGAGTCTATACCAGTCGAAAAGAAAGAAGGTATGAAGGTGTTTGCGGGTACGATAAACCAAGAGGGTGCCCTTGAGATTAAGACTACAGCAGCTTTCAAGGACAATACTCTTTCAAAAATGATCCATCTTGTCGAGGAGGCACAGGAAAAGAAAGGCAAAGCACAATTATTTATTGAAAAATTCGGGAATAGATACACCCCTGTGGTTCTCTTGGTTTCATTCTTACTGTTTGTGATTCCTATCCTGCTCGGATGGGACGTTTCTAAATGGGCGGTCCGCGCAGTTGTGTTGCTGGTAGCGGCAGCTCCATGCGCGCTGGTTATGTCGACTCCAATCGCAATTGCTGCTGGTATAGGGATAGCTGGAAGAAACGGAGTGCTTATCAAGGGGGGAATGTGTCTGGAAGATCTCGGTAAGATCAAGGCGGTGGCTTTTGATAAAACAGGAACCCTGACAAAGGGAGAGCCCGTTGTTACGGATGTAATTGCCTTTAATGGAGATGAAAACGGTGTGTTGGAAACAGCTTACAGCATTGAGAGACTCTCGGAGCATCCTTTGGCGCAGGCGATAGTTAAGGAGGCTAAGAATCTCAATTTAAAAAGCTGTGACGTTACGGAGTTTGAGTCACTTACAGGCTCCGGTATAAAAGCTGCTCTTGATGGGGAAGTAATCTACATAGGCAAACCTGAGCTTTTTAAGGAATTGGGTTTTAATTTTGAAAAAATAAGAAGCGATATTGAAAAATTATCTCAAGAGGGGAAAACAGTCATTCTGATCGGGACGTCGGAGAAAATGGAAGGCGTCATTGCACTAAGAGATGAAATAAGGACTGAGGCGAAGGAGATTATTGGCGATCTACACACTATGGGTATTAAAGTAATAATGCTAACGGGAGATAATGAGAATACCGCCAGCGCTATCTCCAGGGAAATTGGCATCGATGATTATAAAGCCGACCTCAAGCCTGAGGACAAGATTAATGCGATAGAAAAATTAGAACGGGAATACGGCGCGGTTGCGATGGTTGGGGACGGAGTTAACGATGCGCCTGCTTTAGCCCGCGCAACCGTAGGTATTGCTATGGGAGCTGCGGGAACCGATGCTGCCATCGAAGCGGCTGACGTGGCGCTAATGGGGGATGATATAACAAAAGTTTCCTATGCAATACAACTCGGCAAGAGAGCAAAAAAGATAGGCCTTCAAAACATTGTTTTCTCTTTACTGATACTAATAGTGCTTATACCTTCTGCGCTCATAGGGATAATGACGGTTGCAATAGCAGTCTTATTCCACGAAGTCTCTGAACTACTGGCCGTAGCAAACGGGTTGCGTGTAGCAACAGGACGAGAGTGACTACGATTGTATATTTACATCAACCGGGATAAAAGGAGGTTCACGATATGTATCCGACACTTTTTAAGATAGGAAGTATAACAATATCCTCTTGGGGTGTCATGGTAGCAATAGCATTTTTAGTTGCTTACATGGTTTCCGAGTTCGAGTTTAAAAGGAAAGCGATAGACAGGAATCTTTTACAACCCATTTTTATCGCTAGCGTTATAGGTGGATTGGTAGGAGCAAAAACCCTTTTTTTAATAGAGAATGTATCGCTTTCAGAATTTCTTAATCAACCCACAGAGTATCTAGCATCAGGGTTCACTTTCTTAGGTGGATTCCTGGGTGCACTCATGCTGAGTTTACTTATAATGTGGCGGAAAAAAGCTAGTTTTTGGCTTATTGCTGATGCAATAATACCCGCCATAGCTATAGGCTATGGTATAGGTAGGATAGGATGCTTTTTAGTTGGTGATGATTATGGAGTCCCGTCTAATCTCCCTTTTGCGATGGCATTCCCTGACGGCGCGCTTCCGACAACTGTTAAGGTACACCCCACTCAAATATACGAATCCTTTATAATGCTTGGGGTTTTTCTGCTGCTCTGGAAGCCCCGCAAAATAACCGCTCCTATTGGTTGGCTTGCTTCGGTTGGTTTTATTTTAATAGGGCTTGAGCGATTTTTGATTGAGTTTATTAGGGTAACAACCCCTAGTTCTATCCCGGGACTCACGATAGCTCAGCTTATGTCTTTGGGAATCATAGCTATTGGAATTATCAAGATAATTCAGCTGCAAAAATACGATTTAAAGTATCTTAACAGGAGGCGAGAACCATGAGAGCGGATTGGTTTATGGATGGAGGTATGGGAATCTGGATGCTATTAAATATGGCTATCTGGATTATTGCATTCGTAGGTATAGTTCTACTGATAGTATGGGCAGTCCGTAAAACAAGTGGGAATGGGCATAAGAAAGTAGAAGAGACAGCTTTAGATATTTTAAAGAAACGGTACGCCATTGGGGAAATTACTAAAGAGGAATACCAAAAAAAGAAAAAGGATATTTCATCATAGGTAGGGGGTGTTGATTATGGGTAGAATAAAATTAGGGGCTGAAGTAGCTAAGGGCTAATGTTTAGAGAGTTTATACCAGTATTTTAGCTGCTTTAGGAGCTGTTGGTGATTGCCTCCATTGAAGCGCCACTCACATTCTTTTAGAAAC
>Ga0114931_10008209_pt1 | contig 12668 bp, 16 predicted proteins | sample 2SBtaG_FD_89579 | JGI IMG/M metagenome (GOLD analysis project Ga0114931, IMG submission 89579) | Deep subsurface microbial communities from Kolumbo volcano to uncover new lineages of life (NeLLi) - 2SBTROV14_V59a metaG | ecosystem: Environmental > Aquatic > Marine > Volcanic | place: Kolumbo...
AGAAGCCGTAAAATCAGGCAAAGTTGATGTGGGATTAGTAATTCATGAAACACAATTATCTTATAAACAAGAAGGTAATATCAAAATTTTAGATGTTGGGGAGTGGTGGAATAAGACCACGGGTGGACTTCCAGTACCACTAGGAATCAATGTGATGAAGACAGATCTAGGCATGGATACAATAGTGAAATTTGACAAATATCTTCAAGCTTCAATCGAATTTGGAATTGAACATTTTGATGATGCCATAGAATATGCAATGCAGTATTCTAGAGGAAAAGAACGCAGTCTAATTGAAAAATTTGTTAAAATGTATGTAAACAATGTTACCGTAAACATGGGAGAGTCTGGAGAAAAAGCAATTAGAGAAATGTTCAGAATGGCAAAAAAGAAAGACCTAGTTCCAGATTTTGAAATCAGTATTGCCACCAAGTAATTATAGAACAAAAAGAAACTAGCAAACATGGGAGATGGGATTGGTGGTGCAGTTATTGGAATTCTAACAAACAATGCTTTTGAGTTATTAATTAGTCACACAAGAAAAGACAATCAAGAAGAATATGGTAAAGTTGAGAAAATCATTATGAGTAAAATTGATGATCCAGAACAGCCACAGTATGAAGAAAAAAGTAAAGAAGATTTAGAACGTGCTCTCAAAGGAAAATTTGTTTCCTGTAATGTACAATACAGAGATGAAAAAACAGATGCGTTAGTTTGTAACGTATTTGTTCAAAGACCACCAGAGGGGTTTTAGAAACATGATTGTACTGTAAAAGAAGCACATAGTACAAAAAGTTAGCAATTATTGCCATGATATGAAGTATAACAGTAATCATTACAGTTGTTACACTAGATTAGATGTAAAATGTAAAACTAAAGACAACTGTACAAAATACCTAATATATGGTAAAAGTCAATTAATATCAGATGGTCCTAATTGACAAAAAAATTCTAACAGGGGGACTAGTGATGATTGTTGCAGGAATCATCATAACTGTTGCAAATGCAGAACAACCAATAGGTCAAGCAGGGATGAGCGAGGAAGAGATAATCGATTTGATGGTTGCAGAGGATGAAAATCAAGCATATCAAATGTTATCAGGTATTTTAATAGGAATAGGATTTTTACTGGTTCTGATTAGTTTTGGCGCAAGAAGGAAAAAAGGTAGCGCCATAAGAAAAGAAAAGAAAACTGCAGAGTAATTCAAAACTTTTAATCTCAAATTATCATATCACCATCATTGATTCAGGCTGAAATCAGCATATATCCAATAGCCACAAGAACTACTAGTGCTAGTTTTTACATTGCAAAGGCAATAGAAGCAATTCAGGAAATAGAGAATCTCAGATACGAAATTAATTCAATGGGCACCGTTTTAGAATCAGATAATTTAGATATCATTAATGAGGCAGCCAAAAAAATGCTTGAAACAGTTCACAATTTAGGCGTTGACAGAGTAGAGGTTGTAATCAAAATAGATTCCAGACGAGACAAGCATCTCAAAATGGAAGAAAAACTAGATTCAATCAAAAAGCAATTAGAGAAATGAAATGTTAGAATTGTTTAAGGATTTCAAAGTGAGTATTTCTCTGCGCAGGAGAACGTCCAATTTCTTTTACCATTGTGGCCAATTCCTCAACAGATGACGCAGTAGGTTTTCCTGCTGCACGATAAATTTCTTCAGAAAATGCAGTTCCAACCAAATCACTGCCACCATTAGACAAAGCTACTTGTGCAAGTTTTTTGCCATATGCAACCCAGTAAACGGAGATATTATTTAGAACATTTGCAAGCATTAATCTTGACAGGGCAATAATTTTCAAATCATATACTGAAGAGCATTCGTTATTTACCAAGTGTTCCTGTTCTAATTCAGTATTATCCAAACTAAATTTTAAGGGAATCAATGTGAGAAAGCCTTTAGTCTTTTTTTGTAATTCACGAATCTTTAGGAGATGATCAACTATATGTTCAGGTTTTTCTATATGGCCATAAAGCATTGTGACATTGCTTCTAATGTCCATATTATGTGCCTCCTCAATAACATCAAGCCATTGTTGTCCAGTACATTTTCCTCTAACGATTTTACCTCTAATTTCAGGATGAAATAATTCTGCCCCTCCACCAGGCATAGAATCAAGGCCAGCATCTTTTAATCTAGATAAAATTTCCTTTGTAGAATTTTTTGTTAATTTTGATAAATAGAAAATCTCAGCTGCAGTTAATGCTTTAATATTTAATTGAGGATGATTCTTTTTTATGACTCTCATCATATCTTCATAATATTCTATATGTAGTTTTGGATGAAACCCTCCAACAATATGTACTTCAGTTTCTCCCATTTGTTTTGCAATTCCAACTCTTTGTTCAATTTCTTGAGGAGTTAGAGTGTATGCATCATCTGCACCTTCTTTCCTATAGAATGCACACATTTGACAGCTAGCTGCACACACATTTGTGTAATTCATATAGTAAGATGCTGCAAATGTTACTCTGTCTCCAACTAGTTTTTTTCTAGCATTATCGGCTACAGCGGCAAGTAAATGTTGATTATCATAATGCATTAATTCAAGGCCATCTTTGTAGGATAATTCCTCACCAGCAATAGCACGATCTAATGCCTGAGAATCTCCAACTAGTTGCTCTAACATGTTATACTATGGGCTCATCTGGATATATTCCTTAATGAAAAATGTTTGACCATGTGATCTTTGTGACTGGATAGATTCACCATACTCTGAATTAAGTAATTAATTCCATATAGTGTTAAAGGGTAATTAACAATATCATACACCCAATCCCATGCCATATCACGTTTTGAATTATTGACTAAACTTCACAATTTTTACGCCTAGATTCTCTAAAATTTCCATGTCTTGTTTGTATTAAGTAATAATACACATCAATACATAATTTCTCAAGTTATTTTTTTTTATGATGTAAGATACATCAAACAAGATTGATGGTTTTGGAGAATTAGACATTTATCGTGAGATATATGATAACTCTCCTGTACTTTTCAGAACCATAAATTTGAAAGGTATCATAATTAATTGTAATAAAGCATATTCTAATACGATTGGGTATTCAAAAAAGGAGATAATTGGACAAAATATTTTCACACATACAGCTATAGAAAGTCTTGATGATATGACTAAAATGTTTAACATCTGGAAATCTGGAAAAACTTACTACAATAAAGAAATATGGTTGAGGAGAAAAAATGGAGAAAAATTCCTCGGATTGTTTAGTGCAAATAATCTTTATAATCATGGTGTGCTTGTTGGAAGTAATACCGTAATTCGTGATATTTCTGAAATAACATTACTGAAAGAATTTAAAGATATTAAACAAAAAAGACAAGAAATAATGGGGGACTTGTCAGTTAGAATCGCACATGACCTAAAAAATCCTTTGAGTGTAATTAAAAATTCTATCGAAGTATTACAAATAAAAAATAAATCTTTGGCTCAACAAAATTTGAATTTGTTCCAAATGATTAATCGCTCCATACTCAGAATAGATCATCAAATATCTCAAGTATTTGAATTTGTAAATCCAACACCTTTGCATATTGATGAATGCTCAATTGGAAAAATGTTTGAATCTGTCTTGTCAGACATGGTAGAGCCGGATAATGTTGTCATACAATTGCCTAAAAATGATTGCGTTATTAGATGTGATATTAATAAAATGGAAAATGTGTTTGTAAATCTATTCCTAAATGCAATTCAAGCAATGAGTGGTAATGGCACTATAGTATTGACATTGGACGAATCTGATTCTCACGTTAAAATACGAATCAAAGATTCTGGACCTGGAATGTCTGAGGAAATATTTTCCAAAATTTTTGATCCATTATTTACCACAAGACAGATTGGAACTGGGCTTGGACTACCAAGTTGTAAAACAATAATTGAACAACATGGAGGAACTATTTCTTTTGATTCGTCCCTTGGAGAGGGCACCACATTTGAAGTGGAACTACCCAAAAATGGCCCTTAGAACTAAAACGTGAGTTTGGTAGAAGAAAAATTTTTTACAAAAGCAATGCTGTCATAGAATGTTTACACTTCTGACATGCGAGATTTTCACTAACACTGAACTTTCCATCAAACACAGAATATTTTCTAAATTCAGTTTTCTGACAGTTGTTACAAAAATAATTTAATCCTGTAACCATGTTCATATTTTTCAAAACAATGCCCTGTCAATTAAAGAAGTCTGTTAGTGAAAATCTGCTTGATCTCTACATAGGCCTATGAATTTTGACTTGCCTTTCTTTCGTTCCTAAAAAGTTGGCAATGATCGTCCTATTACGTGAGTTTGTTTGTGATTAATTACAAACAATTACTAACATAATACAATGTTATAGTATCAATAGATAACTTCTTGGTGGCTGTACGAAGGAGTGTTATCCTTATGCCACTGACCAACGTTTTACTACAATTGTTATTTTTGAAAATTATTTTGAGAGATTTTCTCCAGATATATTATATAGTCTCAAGAAATAAGTATCCAAACAAGATGATGATAATATGGTACTTCCTTTAGTCGACGAACACAAGCCAAAATGCTATTTGTGTCATGAAGGCTTTGAAGATATTGAACAATTAAGAAAACACCAAAATTCAGCACATCGAGACTTTTTTGAATCACATGAAAAACAGAACAATAGAGAACCAGCTCCTGGCGATGTCACTGTGTTTTAGATTTTTTTTCTTTGATTGATTTTAATAAATCCTGAGCGATTTCTTTAGAGATATTTGCCAAATCATAATGCTTGTCTATGGATAATGCTTTTTTGAAATGTTTTATTGCATTTTGCAGTTGGCCCATTTCTCCTAAAGAGAGTCCTTTGTATGCAAGAGCCATGGCACATTTTTTGTCAATTTTCAGAGCAAGATCATAGCATTCTATGGCTTCAGAGTATTTTTGTTCCGAATGTAATGCAGCACCTTTATTCAATAATGCGTCAAGATTTTTTGGAGAAATAGACAGAGCCTTATCGAACATTCTAATTGCAAGTTTGATTCTTCCCATATTTTGCAGAGTTGCTCCCTTATCAACAAGTGCAGAAAGATTATCAGGTTCTTTTTTGAGTGCCAAATCATAAAGTATTAGTGCATCATGAAAATTTTCATCATCTGCACACTCAAAAGCTTGCGCCAACATCTTGTCAATTTCATTACTCACAATATTTGATAATCTTTTGTTAATAATATAGATTGACTTACAGTAAACTATGTTTTGATAATATCATTCAATTTTTGAAGGATTTCAGATTCAACTCCACGTGGATTCAGCCACAAAATTGGAGATAAAAAGGAATGCAAATAGCCATGAAATAAAAAAGAAAAAAGAATTAGATCACTTTGAAAAGCGACATCATTCCTGCTGAAATGTGATCATTGACATGACAATGGAACATCCAAGTTCCTACATTGTCTGGAATAAAATCAACGGTCTTTAGGCTAGCGGGCATCAATTCCATAACATCAACTCTCATTCCATTCCACAAGACAGTGTTCCCATGCCAATGCGGAGTATGCAAGTCTACTTCAGTTCCCATGCCAATTAGATACCAACGTACATGCTCACCTTTGTTCAAAGTTTGTCCTGGTAAATTACCATATACATATCCGTTAATACCGTGCATGAGATTACTTTCAGCAAAATCATCATCTCCTACTAATTCCTCATTATCACAAGTTTCATCTGTAAATCTTTCTAAATTATCACATAGATAGTTGCTGGAATTTTCATCAGATACAGTAAACAAACTTACCATTTCTCTATCCACATCCATTGGTCTGCCATCTGCATCTGCCATTCCTTTTGCAGTTACAACCATGGGACCAACCAGTCCTGAATTAGTATCCATTGGAGAATTTACATGAGAATGATACATCCAAATAATTGAACTTGGATCATTTGGTCCAGGTCCAGCACGTTCTGGAACAGCCCATGTGTAGGTGTGTGTTTGTCCTGGAGAAACTATTCCATCGGTTTTTGTATTATCAGAAGAACCATCATTGTATTCTGCACCTTCAGAGTCTTTTTCATAGAATACTCCGTGAGGATGAACAGAATAATCTAGTTTTTTAGAATTATTCTTGAATACAACTTTGATAGTATCACATACTTCAGCATGAATTATTGGCCCTAAGGTTCCCAGATGTTGCCATTCAGATGTTCGTGGTTTAAGTTCTGAAAATGAATCGTCAGTATATTCACGATACAGAGCTTTGATGTATTTGCTTCCAATTCTATCAGAAGTATTTTCAACAAACACGTTTTCATCTTCATTAAACTCTTGTCCTTTCATCTGATTGATTCCTAGTGGAGCATAATCCCATTCCACTTCGTCCACTGCAATGTAATAAGTACGAGTTTGTCCCTCATAGCTTTCACATTCGCCAATTTGAGATGTGGTTTGAACTATAGTTTCTTTTTGGGAAGAATAACTTGTTGCGAGTTCAGAACACAATCTATCTCCACAGACTTTGTCAGAACTAATTGCAGGTAATCCTACTCCTTGACCTTTAACAGCTTCACTTTCTTGAAAAAATCCAACTGATAGGGATGTAAGTAGTGTTACAGATAATGCAATTAGCATAAGAGATGTTCTTGATTTAGTCATTGACTCAGGAGGAAAAATATTTGTTTTAAATCATCGGTACATTCCTAAATGTTATTCTAGTTTTTTAGAACAAGTGTCTAAACCGCGGATTTAGAAATAGATTTTGAATAAACTCAAAAAGGCTTGAACCAATTAAGAAACGATATTCAGTTCAAACAAAATAAATTTCTTAAAGAAAGTGTATTTGATAATTCTTGTTCTCAATTAGTTTTTCCTGTGATAGCATAAAGATATAGTTCACGTGGATTCAGCATAGATTCACAATTACTCGGTACAAAATCATGATGCCTTTTTATCTCTAGGATCAATTTCTAAAGATTTGTTAAAACATTCCATGGACTCCTCGTATCTTCCCATGCTTCTAAGTGCAACGCCCTTTTGATTCCAAAGATCGGGATTGTTTTGATCTAGTAAAAGTGCTTGTTCATAGAAACCCAAAGCATCTTCAAATTTTCCAGCATCTAATAAAGACTGGCCTTTATTGAGAAGTTCATCAATTTCAGTCACAAATAACAACAAACTACATTTGTATTAAAATTGAGACATCATAGTGTAATACAATCAAACTAAACAAATTTTCATGAATGTACTGAAAATTTAAATAAATTTTTCACCATAGTAGATTATGAATATAGATAAAACAGATGAAAAGATTCTCAAAAATTTAATGGTTGATGCAAGACAATCAGCCAGACAACTTGCATTAAAACTTGGAATGTCAACAGTCACAATATTATCAAGAATCAAAAAATTAGAAAAAGAAAAAATCATTCAAGGATATACTGCAGTTATTGATCATGAAAAGCTTGGGTATTCATTAACTGCGATTATTGAGATTATAGCAAAAAATGACAAAATTGTAGATATTGAAAAAGAGATTTCTAAATTTGAAAATGTATGTGGAGTGTATGACATTACAGGGTCAACAGATACGATCGTCATAGCAAAATTCAAAGAGAGGAATGAATTGAGCAAGTTTGTAAAGGGTCTAGCTATAATTCCCAACGTGGAAAATACCATAACACATGTAGTTCTAAATACCGCAAAAGAAGATTTTAGATTAACATAGGGAATATGAAATGAAAAGATTCAATGTTTTTGTAATTTTGTTATTTTTCATAGGTACAATTCAAGCAGTATACTCAGCAGAAAACAATCTAGACATGGAACTTGAAGTATCAGATGAAGAAAAAATTATCCTTTTTGGCGGTTTTGCTGTTGTAGTAATTGCATTGTTTTTGTTTTTGGCAAGAGACATCATTTTAAGGAAAAAAACATCGTACGATAAAGAAGAACTTGAATCTAAAAAAGAAAAGACATATGAAAAATATCATTCAGGTTGGGGAGATGATTATGAAGAAATAGGAACAAGAAAAAACTCAAAAGAGGAAAAAGAATTTCGAGATGCAGCAATTAATGATGATCTTCCAAACTACTATGCAATTTTAGGATTAACAGAAAATGCAACACAGGAAGAAATTAAAAAGAAATTCAGAGAACTTGCAAAGAAAACACACCCAGATAAAACAAAAGAAGATTCGGAGAAAGAAATGGCCTTATTAAACAAAGCGTATGAAATACTTTCAGATGAAGAGAATAAAGAAAAATATGACAAATATCTAAAGATAGATTAGACAGATTTCAAGTTAACAATTATCATACTAAGTTCAATTGAATTTGGAGTTTGAACACTGTTTATAAGATTAGTATAGATTTCAACAAGAACAAGCTTTCCATCAGATTCGATATTAGTAGTAATTTTTAATTCACCAAATTCCGTATTTGGCCCAAGCATCTTTTTTGTAAGCAAAGGTATGACGGAGAGGTTTTCTACAACACATTTCATTTTATAGGCAAATTTATCAGAAAAATAAACACCTCCACGCGTTGTTGGTTCATTGACAGGAATTGGAGAGTTGACAATAGATACATCCGTGACAGGATAAGAAGAATTATTCAGATGAAGAATACAATCAAGAGAATCTTTTTCATTAATCATCATCAATGTTTCAAGCAAATCAGAATTTATGGACATCAAGAATCACAAAACCACAATTCTTTTGAGTGTTTCGTGAGAAATCACTCAACAGTCATTTTCACATATTGAGCATTTTCCTTTTCCATTTGAAAAAGTATGATCATGGCAATGCTGACACCAGTTTTTAGACATATTTAGAAATAATATTAAACATATATCCATCTCTGTATGTTTAAGATAACCAAATACTTGAGATACAGGCATAAATTCAGATAGAACATTTTAAAAACAATTATTACGCTTGTTTTGTATTGCAACAATTTGCAAATACACATTCTATGAGAAATGAAATTCTCAGTATAATGGTGCAAAAAGGATTAGAAGATGATTGTTATGTCGAGATGTTAGATTATACAATTGATTTATTTGAAAGTCAAGGTCTTGGAACAGATTACTATGGGTATCATAACATCAATCACGAATTAGAAGTAACATACGTTTCACTGTTAGCTTCAATTCAAGATAAAGTTCAATTCACAAAGGACGATATAAAATACCTATATGTTTCTGCACTGTTTCATGATTTTGATCCTCAAAAAAGTGTAGACAAACCTCACGAAGAAAGTGTTCTAAAATTTATTTCAATGGACAGAAAACTTAGACAGTTAATCGATGTAGCAAAAATAGACATAGAGATAATCAAAATATTAATTTTAAGAACAACATATCCATGGAGTGGAAAACTAAAAGAAAATGCAGAAGAGCAGATCAAACAATGCTTCCAAAATTCAGATTTAACAAGAAACAATATGCAATATCAAGAACACATTATGGATATGGGATGGTATCTTTCAGTAGTTGATAGAATTAGTGGTTACGCATTAGGAGACTTTTCAAAAGCAATGGAAATGGCAAAAATGAATGCACATGCACTTGCATGGAGACCATCTTTGATTGTTAGAAGTGCAGTTGCATATTTTGAAGAATTATTAAACAAAGAAACAGATATGGCTAAGTCTATTCTTAAAATCCTTCCAAAAGAAATGAGAAAGAATTTTTTCGATACAGTATTATCATTTATGAAAATTAGGCAACAAGAAATTACAATACAAGCAGATTATTCTTATGAAAATCTGAAATTAATTCCTACGATTGAATGTATGACAACAAGAGAAGATCCAAAATTTATCAGATCACTGTATGAGATATTTTTGCAGCTTCCCACACCATTGCAATTTGAAAAAGATGATTTTGAAAAATCAGTCAAAGATCCAAAAGTAATAATTAACACTTTAAGACTCAATGACAAAAATGGGGAAATTGTAGGATTTTCAAAAGGAGGCCCTCTAGAGAAATATCAGTTACGAGATGAAATTAGGGATGAAAATTATGGTTTAGGAAATACAATATTCTTAGAACCCTTGGCATTAAAAATGGGATATTGGGGACTAAAAGGAGGCAGTGAAATGCGTCACATGTTTATCATGCAAGCCCATTCTATGAAATACAAATTTCTCACTAGTTTTGCCCTTCGAGATGTAATCAGAGCCAGAGTAGATAAAGAACAGGCAGAATTTGTAACACTGTTTGATCCTGAAAGATGGGATTACTATAGAATCATAATTTAGATTCGGTACATGAAAAAATCAATTTTAAAAGAATTACAGTCAAGAATTCAAGGAGAAGTTTTATTCCAAGAAGAATTTAAGAAATTTTATTTAGTTGATGCCAGCTCGTATCAAATAATACCAGACGTCATAGTAATTCCAAAAAATGAAAAAGACGTCATCAATGTAATCAAAATCGCAAAAAAATTCAAATCATCAGTTACAGTAAGAGGTGCAGGAACAGGTCTAGTGGGAAGTGCATTAAACAAAGGAATAATTTTAGACATGAAAAATTTTGATTCGATTAAAGTAAGCAAAAATCATGTAATCGTCGGTTCAGGCACAGTTAAAGGGAAATTAGATAAAGAATTAGCAAAGCATAAAAAATTTTTTCCTCCAAATCCATCAATTGGTTCATTTTGTTCGATTGGAGGGATGATAGGAAATAACTCTAGTGGGAGTAGGAGTTTAAAGTATGGAAGTGTAATTGATAATATTTCAGAAATTGTTTTCATTAACGGAAATGGAAAGAAAATTACATTGCCAAAAAATAACACGATATCAAAAAAAGTTTTTAAAATTTCAAAAAAAATTGATATTAGTAAATTTCCAAATGTTACAAAAAATTCTTCAGGATATAGAATGGATGAAATAAAAACCGTAAAAAACACTAATAAAATAAAACCAGGGTCTGAAGACAAACTTGGAGAGGTATTGAAGCAAAAACTAAAAAAAAAAGAAAAACCAAAAAATAGAATTTTATACATAATCGAATACAACACAATGTCTGCTGCGGCAAAGAATTGTATTCAAATAAATCAAACCAATCCTTCGGCAATTGAATTTGTTGACAAGACAACTCTCAAACAAATTAAATTTAAATTCAATAAAAATACCAACTGCTTGCTTTTTGTAGAATATGATGACAACATTAGTAAAAATGGAAAAAAAATAAAATCGATACTTAAAGGGAAGATAATTCAAAAATTGAAAAAAGAATCAGATATTTTCAAATGGTGGAAATACAGAGATTCTTCGTTACATTATAGTTTAAAGTTAATTAAAAAAGATAAAAGAATCCCACATGTAATAGAAGATGCAGCTGTTTCTTTAGACCATTTTCCAAAGATATTTGAAATTCTAAAAAAAAATAATAAAAAATTCAATACAAGATCTGTTGTTTATGGCCATGCAGGAAATGGAAATGTCCATATTCGCTTAATTTCAGACAGAAAAAATACACCCATCATCAAAAAAATAGCTTCAGAGTACTTTGACGAAATCATTAAACTCAGGGGGACAGTAACTGCAGAACACGGGGATGGATTAGCACGCTCAGAATTCATCAAAAAACAATATGGAAAGGGAAATTATGAATCATTTAAAGAAATAAAGAAATTTTTTGATCCAAAAAATGTGCTCAATCCAGGAAAAATAATCACAAAGAAAAGTACCATTATAGAAAATTTAGAAAAATTCTAAAAAAAATTGATTCGAGTATGATCAAATCAGTGTAGAAACGCTTTATTAACTAAAAATTTGCCAAAAACGCGTGTTGACCAAATCTTTCATGGTGTTGGTATTTTTTCTAATATTTTCAATCAGCATTACGTCTGCATTTGCAATGACAGAGTTAGAGAGAGCATCAATAATTGATCCCAGATTAGAAAATGCTTTTGGTGTACCGATAGTTGACAAAGTAAATGTCAATCAACAAATTCAGATTTCAGCAGACATAATGAATCACCAAGAAAAGTCTCAAAATTTTGTATATCTTGTTCAAATAAAAGATGAAGATGGTTTTATTGTGTCACTTGGATGGATTAGCGGTCAGTTGACTCCGGAACAAAAACTCAACCCATCATTGTCATGGACACCAAATAATTCAGGAGAATTTATTGCAGAAATTTTTGTTTGGGAAGGACTAAAAAATCACATAGCATTAACTGAATTCACCATGTTAGAAATCAGCGTTAGTTAAATTTTACAAAAAAATTACAAAAATTTCAAATGTATTTAAAAAATTCTATTGATTTATTCGTAATTTGTTCTAGAAAATATCCGATACGAAAAAAATAGTTTTAGAACACAAAAAATAAGATCGGAGATTTGTCTATTAGTAAAAAAAGTTCAACAAGTTCTCGCTAATAGAACCTTGAGCCCAATAGATTTATGACAATAGGATATTGTGTAAAGTGCCGAGATAAACGTGAAATCGAAGGCTCTAAACCATACACCATGAAAAATGGTAAACCTGCAATCAAGGGCACCTGCCCAACATGCAGTACTGCCATTTTCAGAATTGGTAGAGGATAAAACTTCTAAGTTTATCGCTATCATTCAGCAGTTAGGCCATTCCTAACAAATTGAGGAATGGATCTATTTCTTATTTTATATTCATTTGGGTAAAAAAAAGAAACAATTTTGAATGCCATTAAA
>Ga0114931_10008210_pt1 | contig 12668 bp, 11 predicted proteins | sample 2SBtaG_FD_89579 | JGI IMG/M metagenome (GOLD analysis project Ga0114931, IMG submission 89579) | Deep subsurface microbial communities from Kolumbo volcano to uncover new lineages of life (NeLLi) - 2SBTROV14_V59a metaG | ecosystem: Environmental > Aquatic > Marine > Volcanic | place: Kolumbo...
CAGACGATGCTTGCGACGCCACTGAAATGACCCGGCCGCGACTTCCCGCAGTGCAGACCGGAAATGCCATTGACAGTGATTAAAGTGCTGCAGCCCGGGGGGTAGATTTCCTGCACCGACGGCTGAAACAACAGGTCCACGGCATGCTGCTGCAATTTTTCCCGGTCTTCCCGCTCCGTTCTGGGATAGGCGGCAAAATCCTCGCCTTCAGCAAACTGCGTCGGGTTGACAAAAATACTGACCACGACGCGGTCCGTTTTTTTATGCGCCGCCCTGACCAGCTGCAGATGACCATCATGCAGATTACCCATGGTCGGCACTAGCGCGATGCTCTCGCCAGCCTCGCGCCAGCAGGCTACTTGCCTGCGCAGGGCTGTGATCGTTGTAACACTGTGCATCTTTCAAAAACCCTGTTCAGCGCCTGGAAAAAGGGACTGCCTGACCTCGGAAGCATACAGCCGCACAGCGGCATCGATACTGCCACCGGCCGGTTGCAGGAAATTCTTGGAAAACCGCGGTCGCTTGCCAATGCCGATATCCAGCATGTCATACAGCACCAGCACCTGGCCATCGCAATTCACACCGGCGCCGATGCCGATCACAGGAATATGCAGTGTCCTGGTAATTTCAGCGGCCAGTTGCGCCGGAATACATTCCAGCACCAGCACAACGGCTCCGGCCTGCTCCAACTGCCGGGCCTGTTCGATGATTTTTTCCGCATCGGCCTATTCCCTGCCCTGCACCCGGTAGCGTCCCAATTGATTGATCGATTGCGGCAGCAGGCCGAGATGCCCACAGACAGCAACCCCCTGACTGCTCAGAAACTCGACGATTTCCGGCCTGGCCCCTTCCAGCTTGACCACCTGGGCGCCGCCCTTCTGAATCAGACGGGCAGCACTTTCGGCAGCAAGCTCCGCTGTCGCGCAGCTCAGAAAGGGCAGATCGGCAATCAGCATGGAGCGCCGCCGCCCACGGGCCACGCAGGCCGTATGGTAAACCATGTCAGCCATGCTCACCGGCAGCGTGCTGCCATGCCCCTGAACGACCATGCCCAGAGAATCGCCGACCAGGATGACATCGATGCCGGCCTTGTCCAGTATGGCGCTGAAGCTGGCGTCATAGGCCGTCAGGCAGGTGATTTTCTCTCCTGCCTGCTTCATCGCCATCAGGTCCAGAATGGACAACGGCTTGACCGGTGAATCATCGAGAGACTGTGTCACTCAGGCAATCCTTTCCAGACCATCACGGGGGCATTTATCGCGCAGTTCCGCCAGACTTCCCAAACCGGGAACAGTGAGTTCCGGCGCGATTTCAAACAGAGGATACAGCACGAAGGCCCGTTCCGCGATGCCCTCATGGGGTACCGTCAGATGCGGCAGTTGTATCTGCATTTCGCCATACAGCAGAATGTCCAGATCCAGGGTTCTGGCCCCCCAGCGGATGCCTTTCCTGACTCTGCCCTGGCTGTTTTCGATGGCCTGCAGGCACTGCAGTAACGATTCCGGCGGCAGCGTGGTGGCGATCGCCATGACAGCATTGACATAATCCGGCTGCTCCGGCGGTCCCATGGGCGGGCTTTTGTACAGGCTGGAAAATGCCAGCTCCTCTACAGATTCAAGACTGGCAATCGCCAGGCGGGCCGCCTTGATCTGCTCGACAGGCTGCGCCAGATTGCTGCCCAGACCAATGTAGGCAATCTGTCCGCGCGCTTCAGTACTCATCTTTGACCGGCAAAACAGTGTTGCTGTTTCTATGCATGCTGAAAAATTTTCGCTTGTTGATTTAGGAGCCAGGCAAAGATAGCCTGAGCGATCCGTAGGATGATCAAGTTATTTTTGCCTGGTGATTTAGTTCTGTTGCGCTTTACTGCGGTAATTTCTTCGCGGTCTGCGCTGCCTGCCGGTTCTTTTGCCCGCTGTCCGGGTCATTTTCTGTTGCTCTTTTTCGTCAGCCTCCTGAAAGCGCGTCCACCAATCGGCCAACTCCTTGTCGACTTGCCCGGTTTCCGAGCGTAGCAACAAGAAATCATAGGCTGCCCGAAAGCGGGGGTGACTTAACAACTTCTGCGGCCTGACACCGGTACGTTTGTTAAAACGCGCCTGCAGGTTCCAGACTTCGCGCATCGACAAACCCACTCTCCTGGGAAAAGCCGTGCTTTTCACTTGCCGGGAAATCACCTCACCGCCTGCCTCCTGAAAAGCCACCGCTTCACTGACGCCTTGCTCCATTTTCAACATTGCAAGGGCCCGCACCGGCTCCCATAAAAAGGCCGCCAGCAGAAAATATGGCGTCACCCCCTTCGCCCCGGCGATGCGGATATCGGTATTCTGCAAGGCCTTTACGATAAACAGCTTGGGGAAGCCATGATCCTGTTCCGTCAAACATTCATCGGTAGCCGGGAATAGAATTGAAAAAAGCTCATAATGCCTCAGCATTTCATAGGTTTGCAGAGCATATCCCGATAAAAAAAGTTTCAGGTTCTCATCATAGAGTCTTGCCGGCGGAATACTGGACAGGAGTCCGGACATTTCCTTGATCGGCTTTTCGCAGTCGGGATGCAGCATAAACCCTAATTTCACTGCAAAACGAATGGCCCGCAGCATGCGCACCGGATCCTCGTGATAACGCGTCACCGGATCCCCAATCAAACGCAGCACCCCGTTACGGTGATCGGACATGCCATCGACATAATCGACGACCGAAAAATCCCGAATATTGTAATACAGGGCATTGACGGTGAAATCCCGCCGCCAGACATCTTCCTCGATGGTCCCGTATACGTTGTCCCTCAATAGTCGTCCTTTTTTCTGCACGCGCTCATGGTTGCCCTTCTCCGCCGTTGTCCCTCGAAAAGTCGCGACCTCAATGATTTCCCTGCCAAAATGCACATGCGCCAGACGAAACCGCCTGCCGATGAGACGACAATTGCGAAATACCTGCCTGACCTGTTCGGGGCTGGCATCAGTCACCACATCGAAATCCTTGGGTTCCCTGCCCAGCAGCAAGTCCCGGACACAACCTCCCACAAGATAGGATTCATAACCGGATTTCTTTAACCGGTATAATACCTTCAGGGCATTTTCGCTGATTTGCGAGCGGGAAATGTTGTGCTGCGAACGCGGGTAAACAACCGGTTCCGTATGACGCTGCTGCTTTTTATCGCTTTTGATGATTTTTTTTATAAAATTTAAAATAATGCTGTCTTCCTTATCATTCATTTCATTGCAAATATCATGCAATTTCTATAATGTACATTCGCTTTCCGGAGATTCCGGAAACACTGCAATGTTTCGCATGACAAACGACCCGGGATAATCGGGCAAATAGCCAATGCGATTTGCTGTTCTCTTTGTTCTCTTTCGTTATCAGTCGCTTGATAATATTTTTCCAGCTCCCGGCATGTGCGCGCCAGACTATGACATGGACAACCGCCTTCCCACCAGCCATCATATCATTATGATCCATCGCAGCTCAATTACAGGATTCTTTTACATAGCCATGGCGAATATAGTAAAATTCCTTCATTTATACTCCTGTAGCATTTTATACCCGGATTCCGTGCGATCGTAGTGGCTATTGATAATTCGCCCTGACCGGACCCATCCCCACAAAATTAAAGCCTAGGATCCGACCCAGGTTTTACTGAAATTGATTGGAAAGAAATATGTGCAAAAAATTTATCAATGTATTGATTGATCACCCTTTTTTAACCAGTATTTTCGTTTCGGATCTGCTGGTGCTTATATTACATAAACCACCTTTTATATTTTCACTGCTGATGACCGCCGGGCTCATCGCCATTAGTGTTTTCTACGGCCAGAAAATGGCATCTTCAGAGCAGTAATTGTTCCGAAAAAAAATTCCCTGCAATTCATACCCTGGCAGCAATATGAAATCACCGGGGTTTTTTCGACGCCTGGCCGCGATATGCTACGATGCCTTGCTGTTGCTCGCGGTGCTGTTTTTTGCCACTGCATTGGCACTGCCCTTCAATTCCGGCAAGGCTTTCAGCAGCAATCAGCTTTACTATCCGGTTTATCTGTTTTTCGTCAGTCTGGTTTTTTTTGCCTGGTTCTGGACACACGGCGGCCAGACCATAGGGATGAAATCCTGGAAAATCAGGGTCCTGACGAACAACAGGCAGCCGATAACCTGGCAACAGGCAGTGGCCCGGTTTCTATGGGCAATTTTTTCCTGGCTGGCCTGCGGACTTGGCTACTTGTGGATCTTATTCGACAGCTCAAAACTTGCCTGGCACGACCGACTTTCCGATACCCGGCTGTTTTTTACAGAAAAACAGGATTGAAGGGACGCATCCTTCATCGCAGCCGGCTGATTGCATAAACGGCACCAATCAAAACCATGCCACTGGGTAAAATGGCCACCAGCATGGGGGGCAGATCATAGACCAGACCGACATGCCCGGATATTTTATCGGCAATCTTGAAGCTCATGCCAAACAGAATGCCTATCATCATGCGCACCCCGGTTCCCCCTCCCCTCCTGAACCCCATTACAAAAGGTGCGGCAACCAGCAGCATGACCATGGTGCTCAGGGGATTGACCACACGCCCCCAAAAAGCCAGCTCGAAATTCGTTGCTTTTTGATTGTTATGCTTGAGAAACTGGATATACATGGCCAGATCGTATAAAGAAAGATTATCCGGCTCCACGACGACGATATCCAGCAAATCAGGGTCGATGCCGGATTGCCACTCCATTTTGTCGAAGTGACTGGCGAATATCTGCCGTGCCGACACTTCAGACTGTCTGACCCCCTGCAGTTCCCATTTCCTGGAACCAACATAATGGGCCTGATCCACATGGCGCATAACACGCAGCCTATGCCGCTCATCCATCTCGAACATGCGCACATCGGCAACCTTGTCTTTTGCCAGGTTTTTCCTGATATTGATGAACGTATCACCGTCCCGCAACCAGAGACCATACAGCACATTCTGCATCGCCCACTTTTCATTCTGCGCTTCAGATCTCAAAGACTTGGCGGTCAACTGTGCAGTCGGGGCAAGCAATTCACCCACGACTAGGGATATTGACACCAGTACCAACCCTGCCAGCATGACCGACTTTATCAGGTCGAACAGGGAAACACCGGATACCCGCATCGCCACCAGCTCGCGATTATTGGCCATCGCTCCAAGTACAAACAGGCTGCCCAGCAATGCGGCAGACGGCATCAGTTCATAAAACACAGTCGGCGAAGTCAACGCCAGGTAGACAAATATATCCTGCAATGCATAGCCGCCTTTCCCCAGGTCCTTTACTTCATCGGCAAAGGTAAACAGATTGTATAAAGTCAGCAGCAGCAAGACGGCGATCAAGGATCCCTTCAGGATCTCCCTGACAATATAGGCGGTCAATACCTTCACGGCTGCCACCTTCCCGTTACGCGCATAAACAGCCACCGGCCGCCATAGGCGCGCGCCACCAGCACCCCGATAACCAGCAGCATCAGGGCATAGATCCAGACATAACCGAACCGCACGGGGACATCACCATTGGCAACCCAGCTCTGCCCGACCTTTTGCAAATTGGCATAACAGAAATAGATGCCGAAGGCCGTGAATATATTGCCGTATACCCTACCCCTGGGGGAAACCTGCGCCAGGGGAATTGCCAGGGCGCTCAAAATCAGAATGCTCAATGGAATTGCCAGCCGGCGCTGCAGTTCGGCGATATTTTGCAGATCGTCGGACTGCCAGAGCTGGCTGGTTGGCACGGACCAACGATCCTCCCTGATTGCAGCTCCTCTTTCTTCCAGGCGCAGAGCATATTCAGAAAAATATTCATTGATAAAGTCCAGTTCCCCGGGAATCCCCTGTATGCGCTCACCATCCAACAAAACGATATAGCGCCCCCCTGGCAAATCCCTTATTTCCCCCTTATCTGCGCTGATGACTCCGGAAGTACCATGCTCCATGGTATGGACAAAGACATTTTGTAGCTGCCCGTCGGCAGCGATTCCCTGCACGTAAAATACCACGTCCCCCTGGCTGTATTCACTGAACCGGCCGGCACTGATACCTCTCAAATCGGCGCTTTTACTGTCTTCCTGAATCAATTGCTGAATTCTCAGTTCAGCCCTGGGGGCGGAAACCGTCACCCACCACAAGGAAGCGATACTCAACGGCACCACGCACAGCAGCACGGCGTGGTACAGCACCCCGATACCCATGCCGGCCGAGGACAAAGCCGACATTTCCTGGTCTCTGTACATCCTGCCAAGCACCATGATGACGGCAACGAAGACTGCCACCGGCAGGAATGAAACTGCAACGGAAACCATTTTCAAGCCGACAATGGAAAGCACTGTCTGGCTAGAAATCTGGCCTTTGACAGCCTGCTCCAGGATGTTGATGAATTTTTTACTGATCAGAATCGCGACAATCACAGACAACACCGGGAAGATTGTCTTCAGCAAATCCATTGCGATCAATTTATCGATTACCGTGACCAGTGGTTTTCTGGCCATTACGCTCCACCCTGCAGCAGGGATGAAGACAAACGCCGTTTCGTCGACTGCCAGTCCGGGCTTCTCGCTGACATCCCGAGCAATTCCCCTGAACAACGAACCGCATCTGAAGAACAAAGCGGATACAGGACCAATAAACAATAAATTTTCATGGTTAAACAGTATATAATTAGTGGCTTGGAAATGGATTGGCGGTCGTAGACAAATACAGACCACGCCATTGATACTGGGAAGTGCCAGCAGCCACAAAACCTCAAGCCGCTGATAATCAAGGAATAACAACCACACTGGCGATTTGCGATCCGCAGCAGCACGCCCGGATCAAAAAAAGCTTTGAGCCTGGAACAACTCCATGAGTTCCAGGATAACAGACCCAATCAAGCAAATAACGGTATTTTTATGGAATATTCTATCGAAAGCGCGCCGCTAGACAAACTGGAAAATGACTGCATCATCGTCGGGGTATACGAAAAACAGGAACTCAGCCCTTGCGCACAGGAAATCGACCGGCAAACCGATGGCCTGATCAGCCAGGCTCTCGCCCATGGGGATATCGAGGGCAAGAACGGTAACACCCTGCTGCTCAGACTGGTTCCCGCCGACGCTTACAGCTTTTCCCGCCTGCTGCTGGTCGGCCTGGGGAAAATGCAGCCTCTGAAGGCAAAGAATTACCGCAAGGCCCTGGCCGCTGCCGCGAAATGCTGCAAAGACAACGCTATCCAGTCCGCCGCCTGCACCCTCCCCGACACTGACGTCAAGGAACAGGACTGGACCTGGAAAACCCGGCAGATCGTGGAAGTGTTCGAAGATGCCTGTTATCAGTTCACTTTGCTGAAAAGCGAGAACATAAAAAAAATCAAACTGGCGAATATACAGATCGTGGTCCCCGGGGAACATAAAAAATCCGCGCAACAGGGTCTGCTGCAGGGCCGGGCCATTGCTGACGGCATCACCCAGGCCAAGGAACTGGCTGACTTGCCCGGTAATATCTGCACACCGACATACCTTTCGGTACAGGCCGGCAAACTCGGTGACAGGCATGACCGGCTGTCGGTGAAAATTCTTGACGAAGAGGATATGGAGCAGCTGGGCATGGATGCCCTGCTTTCCGTGTCCCGCGGCAGCAGGCAACCCGCCAAACTGATCACTATCGAGTATCGGGGCGCGGAAAACAGCGACAAACCGGTCGTGCTGATCGGCAAGGGCCTGACCTTCGATGCCGGCGGAATTTCCCTGAAACCCGGCGCCGGCATGGACGAGATGAAATACGACATGTGTGGCGGCGCGGCGGTGCTTGGAACCATGGCAGCTGTTGCGACGCTGAATCTGCCAGTCAACCTGGTCGGCCTAGTGCCATCGTCGGAGAACCTGCCCGATGGGGATGCCAACAAACCGGGCGACATCGTCACCAGCATGCTGGGTAAAACCATTGAAATTCTGAACACTGATGCCGAAGGCCGCCTGATCCTTTGCGACACCCTGACCTATGCAAAAAAATACCCGGATGTGGTCATCGACCTGGCCACCCTGACCGGCGCCTGCCTGGTTGCCCTGGGCAGAGTAGCAAGCGGTTTGCTGGGTAATGACGAACAACTGTGCAGCGACCTGCTGTCCGCCGGCGAATCAGCTTGCGACCCCGTCTGGCAACTGCCGCTCTGGGAGGAATATCAGGAACTCCTGAAATCCAACTTTGCCGATCTGGCCAACATCGGCGGCCGCGATGCCGGGACGATTACCGCGGCATGCTTCCTGGCCAATTTTACCGAAGACTATCGCTGGGCGCATCTGGATATCGCCGGAACCGCCTGGCGCACTGGTAAAAGCAAAGGGGCGACCGGCCGGCCGGTGTCGCTGCTGATGCAATATCTGCTCAACCGGATCGATGCCTGAGGTCAGTTTCTATATCCTGTCATCGGCGTCGGAGCAGGAACGCTGCCTGTTTGTCTGCAAACTGGCGGAAAAAGCCTATCGAAATGGTGCATATATGTACCTGCAGACCGCATCGGAGGAGCAAAACAGACTGCTGGACGATCTCCTCTGGACATTCCGCGCAGGAAGTTTTATCCCCCATCAGATCCACAACGGCGAAGTACCGGCGAATGCCAACCGCATTATGATCGGTACCGGAGCAGCCCCGCAGAACTGGCAAAAGATCATCGTCAATCTGTCGCCGCAGGCCCCTGACAACCTGGAACAGGCAGAACGGATTCTGGAAATTCTCAACGCCGATGAAAATATTAAACAGGCTGGCAGGCAGCGCTACCGTCATTACCAGCAACTGCAACTGGCAATTAGCACACACAAGATGAACAACTAGGACAGCATCTGCTTTTATAAAAGGGCTGCCAAGACGTTTGCCTTTGCCGCATTTGTAAACGTCATGTCATTGCTGCAGCCAGTACGTACTGCCCGTTGCAGATTCACCAACCAAAGCCGCCAAGACACCGGCATTCAATACATAGCAAAAACACGACAACATCCATGGAAAAAACCTACGACCCCAAAGCAATTTAACAGCGCTGGTATCAAACCTGGGAAGACAATGGCTACTTCACCGCCAGAATGACCGGCGAACCCTACTGCATCATGATTCCCCCACCCAATGTCACCGGCAGCCTGCACATGGGGCACGCCTTCCAGGACACCATCATGGATGCCCTGATCCGCTTCCAGCGCATGCAGGGCAAGGCCACATTATGGCAACCGGGAACCGATCATGCCGGCATCGCCACGCAGATGGTCGTGGAACGCCTGATCGATGCCGAGGGCAAGAACCGCCATGACTATGGCCGTGAGAAATTCATCGAAAGAGTATGGCAGTGGAAGGAGGAGTCCGGCGGTACGATTACCCGGCAGCTGCGCAGAATGGGGGCTTCCCTGGACTGGTCGAAGGAACGTTTCACAATGGACGAAGGGCTTTCCAGGGCCGTGCGGGAGGTGTTCGTGCGGCTCTATGAAGAAGGCCTGATCTATCGCGGCAAACGCCTGGTCAATTGGGACCCGGTACTGCACACCGCGGTTTCCGACCTGGAAGTGCTCTCTGAAGAGGAAAACGGCAAGCTGTGGCACATGCGTTATCCTCTGGTCAATGGCACAGGAAACCTGGTCGTGGCCACGACCCGCCCGGAAACCATGCTAGGAGATGCGGCGGTCGCCATTCATCCCAGCGATGAACGCTACCGGCACCTGCTCGGTGAATTTGTCGAATTGCCGTTAACCGGCCGACGCATCCCCATTATCGCCGATGAGCATGTCGATCCGGAATTCGGCACCGGCTGCGTGAAAATCACTCCGGCACACGACTTCAATGACTACGACGTCTGGCTGCGCCATCGCGACTTGAGCGCCATGCAGACGCTTCCCCATGGCGGCCTGATCAATATATTTACCGCGGACGCCGCCATCCGGGAAAATGCGACGGATGAAGAGCAATTGATCCCGGCCAGGTATGTCGGCCTGGATCGCTTCGAGGCGCGCAAACGCATCATTGCCGACCTGGAGGAACGGGGACTGCTGGAACAGATCGTCGATCACAAGCTGATGGTGCCCCGTGGCGACCGTTCCGGCAGCATCATCGAACCGTTTCTCACCGACCAGTGGTACGTGAAGGTGGCGCCGCTGGCCAAACCGGCGATTGCCGCGGTGGAAAACGGCGACATCCGCTTCGTCCCGGACAACTGGAAAAACACCTATTTCGAATGGATGCGCAATATCCAGGACTGGTGCATCTCCCGCCAGATCTGGTGGGGCCACCGGATACCAGCCTGGTATGATGACCAGGGCAACATCTATGTTGCGCGCACCGAGGAGGAAGTCCGGAGCATGCACAACCTGCCCGATGACCTGCCCCTGAGCCAGGACAAAGACGTTCTGGACACCTGGTTTTCATCGGCGCTCTGGCCATTTTCCACGCTGGGCTGGCCGGAGCAGACCCCGGAACTGGAGAAATTCTACCCAACCAGCGTGCTGGTCACCGGTTTGGACATCATCTTTTTCTGGGTCGCACGGATGATCATGATGGGACTCAAGTTCATGGATGACGTTCCTTTCCGGGAAATCTACGTGCATGGCCTGGTACGCGACAGTGAAGGCCAGAAGATGTCAAAGTCCAAGGGCAATATCCTGGACCCCATCGATGTCATCGATGGCATCGATCTGGAAAGCCTGGTGAAAAAACGCACTTCGGGAATGATGCAGCCGCAGCTAGCGGAACGCATCGAGAGACTGACCAGAAAAAACTTTCCCGATGGCATCCCGGCCTACGGCACCGATGCCTTGCGCTTCAATTTCGCGGCCATGGCCACCACCGGCCGGGACATCCGCCTGGACAGCGGACGTATCGAGGGCTATCGGAATTATTGCAACAAGCTCTGGAATGCCGCCCGCTACGTCCTGATGAACACCGAAGGTCAGGACAATGGCCTGTCCACCGAACCCTGCCGTTTCAGCCAGGCAGACCGCTGGATAGAATCGCGCCTGCAGCAGGTGATCACCGGCACCACCGATGCCCTGAATAACTACCGGCTGGATATAGCCGCACAGCATATCTATGATTTCACCTGGAATGAATACTGCGACTGGTATCTGGAACTGGCCAAGATCGCGCTGCAAGGCGACGATCCGGCACTGCAGCGCGGTACCCGAAAGACCCTGCTGAACATCCTGGAGCTGTTACTGCGCCTTGCCCACCCGATCATTCCCTTCATCACCGAGGAAATCTGGCAGCGTATTGCGCCACTGGCGGGCATCCGTGGCGAGACTATCATGCTGCAGCCCTATCCGGAGGCAGATCCTGCCAGAATCGACCGGGACGCAATCGCCGATACCGAGTGGCTCATGGCATTCATCCTCGGCATCCGCCGTATCCGCGGGGAAATGAATATCGCGCCGGGTAAACCGTTGTCGGTGCTGCTGCAGCATGCCTCGGCCAGTGACCGGGAATACCTGCAAAATAACCGGACTTACCTGTACAAGCTGGGTCGCCTGGAAGCCATCAGTATTTTGCCTGATGACCAGCAGCCTCCCGAATCGGCCATCGCCTTGCTGGGGGATATGAAAATTCACATTCCCATGGCTGGCCTGATCGACAAACAGGCGGAACTGCAGCGTCTGGACAAGGAAATCAAAAAGATCCACCAGCAATTACCGCGCATCGAAGGCAAGCTGAACAACCCGGCATTCACCGAAAAGGCCCCGCAAGATATCGTTGCCAAGGAATCGGAAAAACTGGCAAAGCTGCGTTCGTCGTTGCTGCATCTCGAACAGCAGCAGGAGAAAATCCGCGCGTTGTAATCACATCATTGCTTTTGCCGACACAGTGATGCAAGGCTATTTTCCCGTGCAGAGATGGCTGGAAAGTGGCTGCCATGCAATCTGCTGCTCAAGGTTTGCAGCGGCAGGAACTCTGCAAAACGACACCATGCAAACCCGACGGAGACTTTTATAATCGGCAAATAAAACGGCAGACTTGGTTTGAAAATTGCTGGCAATTTATCGGTCGTGAACTTGGCAAAACAGTTATTTCATCTATATTTGCTTTATACAGATGGGTAACGATACTAACGTTCATGGCAACAGCAACTACCGATATACAATTCAGCGGCCTCGCCAAATGCCTGGTTCAGGAAGGCCTGCTAACAGAGGCCGATGCGCAGACCCATATCCAGGATGCGCAAAAAAAGAAAGTTCCATTGATCAGCTATCTGGTCGCCAATCAACTGGTCGACAGCAATGCGGTTGCCAACATAGCCTCCATAGAATTCGGCGTTCCCTTCCTCGATCTGGACGCCCTGGATCTGCATGACCTGCCGATAAGCCTGGTCAGTGAAAAGCTTATCCGCCAGCATCATGCCCTGCCACTGTACAAACGCGGCAACAGACTGTTCACCGCCATATCCGATCCGACCAATTTTCAGGCCCTGGATGAAATCAAGTTTCATACCCGGCTGAATACGGAAACAATTCTGGTCGCCGAGGACAAGCTGACAAAGGCAATAGACACTGCTCTGGATGCGGCCGATTCCAGTATGTCCGACCTGCTCGACGAAGATCTGGACAACCTGGATATCAGCAGCGGGGAAGAGGAATCACAGGCGGACGAAGGCGATTCAGACATCGACGATGCTCCGATCGTTCGTTTTGTCAATAAAATCCTGCTGGATTCCATTAAAAAGGG
>Ga0114931_10008211_pt1 | contig 12667 bp, 11 predicted proteins | sample 2SBtaG_FD_89579 | JGI IMG/M metagenome (GOLD analysis project Ga0114931, IMG submission 89579) | Deep subsurface microbial communities from Kolumbo volcano to uncover new lineages of life (NeLLi) - 2SBTROV14_V59a metaG | ecosystem: Environmental > Aquatic > Marine > Volcanic | place: Kolumbo...
AGAGCCAGAGCCGTTTGCCGACGCGTTCGATCACCGCAATTTTTGGTACGACGCATTCGGTTACTACGGCGACCATGGGAACGATTATTTTGAACCCAATGCTTGCTCGGTTTGCGGCGGCGATTCGTGCGAGTTTTGCGGTGCGGCTTGGTACACGAATGTTGATTTCCAGATTCTAAAGCGAAGCCGCGCCGATCGCACGGTCTTGACCCGAGGGGCACTGATCGTCAATACCGATCCCAATACAGGGGTCGATGTGGTCAGTTTCACTCCGGGGCCGTTTTTCAATACCGACGCCGCGGAATTCGACGCCCGACCAGGCCTGCGACTCACCGTCGGCAGATTCCTCGGTCTCGATGACAAGAATCGAAGTCACTCAATCGAAGGCGTTTACTACGGACTACAAGAATGGGACACCAAATCAAGTAAGCAAGGTGAGCTTCGTCAGCAGTTTGTCACGACCGATGGGAACGGCGCCGTTGTCCTGATCGATGCGGGTCAATTGGTGAGCGATTTCCCCTTGAATTTGGGCGGATTCAATCGAGCGGACTTGCACGCATTTCGCTATTCGTCGAACTTCAACTCCGCCGAGTTGAACTACCGCATTCGGTGGCGATACCGACCGAACCGAATCACTCCCGCGAAAGACGGTCGCTGGGAGAAGAAAAAAGATACCGATTGGTTGCCCAGCGTGTTCGTTGGCCTCCGATATCACCACATCGACGAGGACTTTGCTTTTATCAGCCGTGGCGTCATCGGCGTCAACGGCGTTGACATGCCAATCAGCGGCGACTGGACCACCTCGACGCAAAACGACCTGATTGGCCCGCAAATCGGCGGCGGGCTGTCGCGAAAGACCCGACGTTGGGAAGCGGGCTTCGATGGAAAGATCGGCCTGTTGATCAATATCTCGAAGCTCGACGGCCGGCTTGTGGTCAATGACCCGGTTTTCCCATTGGATCGTTTTGGCCCCGTCACTAATCCAGACAACACCTTCAGGGACAGCAGCACCGCTCTCGCGCTGGCTGGCGACGTGCATATGAAATTGACCTACCGGCTGACCCCCAATACGACGATGCGATTCGGGTACGACCTCATTTGGGTCGGCGGACTTGCCCTGGCCCCCGAACAATTCGGTCAGGCGACCGTCATCGGTCCGGGGGAAATTGATAACCGTGGAATCACTTTCTACGGTGGCCCATCGTTCGGGCTGGAGACGGTTTGGTAACGTCCCTCTTGTTGCCGGTGGCGTATCAGTCGGCTGCCTTCTGATCAACGTTATCGAAATCCATACCGTGGATCGTTCACGTTGAAATCTTCATCCGTCAGGTGTTGGTTCAGCTTGAGATCCAGATAGGAGTACTCTTCCATCAGTACGGGGGGCCCTCCCGGTTGCCGCGGCCAAGCGTATGCCTCGAAGCGGATCGGAATCTTGTATTCGTCGTCGTAATACGAACGGACCAAGTGGAATTTGAAGTTTCGCCGGGGAACCGGATGCACGACCTGCACGCAACTGCACGAGCGGCCATCGACCTTCACTTCAGGAAAGATCTCCATTTCACACTCGCCGTAGTGCGATTCATATTCGAAGAATCCGATCATCTTTCGCAGGAGGTTCTGGATGCCAATGTTGGTCAAAGGATAGATATTGTCGTTCATCAAACGCGGACTCGTCGGTTTGAGTTCGATGGTGCCAGCAATGCGATCCCGAATTCCCGTCGTGTGCGCGAGAACCATGCCGTTGTTGCGTCCTTCGATGTAGATCGCTTCATCTCCCTGCGGGCGCGAGGGTCCCATGGAGTACAAGTAAACACTGAAGGGTTCGTGACGCACCTTGAGGAACATGAACTCATGTGGAAGGAGCTTCCCGTCAATCCGTTCGCGTTTGACAAAACGGCACGTGTAGTCGCGAATCGAAGCCATCTGCTCCCATGCCTGATAGGCAAAATTCAAGGGCTCGCGAAGAGGATGGCCCGGGGGGCAGACGCTTTGCTCGCGTAACACACGTCCGTTTGGCGTGGCACCATTGGCCGGATTCAGCGACGCGCGATGTGGCACTTGGATACCAACCGGTCTCCGCGTATCGTTCTTGGGCAGCGCTTGTGCCATGGACAAGCCGTCATGGACGACCATCACGGTTGCCAGAAGCAACGCGGACGGCTTGCAGAGCTTGAGCATCCGTGCATTCATTGTATCTGCTTCCATCATCAGTTGACGTTCGACACTCGCGGTGTCCCGAACGACGCGAAGCGAATCTTCCAGTATTCCGGAGCCAAAACGCTACTAAGGGGAGTCGGAATCCACAACATCACTAAATCAGCGAATCCCCAGGCACTACGGGGATTGGGAAGCTTTGATAAGTCTATTGTGAAGCTGGGAGGGTGCTAGCGAGTCGCGGAAACAATCAACGCCGCCGCTTGTCCCATGGGTGAGTGACTGATCGCCATAGCAACCGGTGGTGTGCCGGAAAGCGGTTCACCATGGACGACGTTCACCGGACAATCCGGGTCCGGTTGTTCATAGTTGAGCGTAACGGGAACAATCCCCTGTTGCATTGCCAGCAAGCTGGCAACCAACTCAACACAACCACTGCCGGCTCCCAAGTGACCGAAATAGCTCTTTGGCGCGAAAACGGGGACATCTCCCAGCGTGGCGCGAATGGCTTGGGCTTCGATCTTGTCGTCCGCAAGCGTGCTCAAGCCGTGCGCGTTGACGTGCCCGATATCACTGGGAGACAGTTCCGCTTTTTCGAGCACCGCCCGAATCGCCGCTTCAATAGCGTGACCCTTAAAAAGTCGAGGAGGCTTACAAGGTTCAAACCTCGAGTCCGTCGCGCGCAAATAGGCGATGATATTCGCGCCCCGGGCTTTGGCATGATCGAATCGTTCCAGCACGATGGCGGCGGCGCCTTCACCGTTAACAAGTCCATCACGATCACGATCGAACGGTCGAGATGCCCGCGCGGGTGCTCCACGGCGATGCGAAACTTGGCCGATAAAGCTGCGAAGCCAAACCGTCGGATGCAATCGCGATCCTGTTCCACCGGCGATCATTACGTCTGCCTGACCACGTCTGAGAACGTGGTACGCTTCGTGGATCGCCAGCAGACTTGACACGTCGCCAAGCGTGATCGAATTGTTCGGCCCACGCGCGTCGTGCGCGATGGCAACGTGGCACGCCGGCATGTTGGGTAGGTACTTCAACATCCACAAGGGATGAATCGTTTCGATCGCCTCGCTTCCCCACTTGCTAAAATCGAAATTTCCGTCTTTCAGGCATGCGCGAAATGCACGTTCGGTCTCATGTAAATCACAGTGGATAAAATCCGATCCGAAAACGACGCCTAGACGATCGGGAGCAACGGAATCCGTGGAAAGCGAAGCCTCGTCCGAAGCCATGGATGCGGCTGCGAAAGCAAGTTGGATTTCGCGCGACATAACCTTCAAGCTCTTCCGCGGCTTCACGTACGCCTTTGGATCAAAATCGGTAATGTCCGCGCCAAGGTGAATCGGAAGGTTCGCGCCCTGGAAGATCTCCAGATCGCGCACCCCACTTCGACCTTCCCGGATTGCGTTCCAAAATCGCTCGGTACCACACCCCAAGGGGCTCACGATGCCCACTCCGGAAATGACGATTTCGTCTTGACTCGACATGCGTTTAGCCAGTGACTCGATGCAGTTTCATTGCCACGGGTGATGCTCGACGCGGAGGATTCATGCGTGATCCGTTATGTAGTTCCAACCCGGATTGTTCGTGAGCGAACTGCCGCGAAGCCCCAAGTTGGTCAACTGCTTCATCAAAGAATGACTAGTTCTTGTATGTGAATTCACTCACGCGCCGTGCAATGGCTTCATCTTTTCCCCGCAACTGCCTGAGGTTCGTACCGCCGACAACAATCGTCATGACTAATCCAGGCTAGTCCGTGGGCTGTGCCTCCACAAGCAGCCGGTCGCGTTGTAAGGTAAAGGCACCACCTGACAATTTGCGAAACGAAGGATTGGGCGAAGTTTCACGACCCCCGAGATCGATTGTCGGGGGAAGAACTCGGTCGGATTTTACCAGAGATTCATGTTAGGATGGCAGATTATAATGGCCAGTCCGGAGTTGCATTCATCCATGAGGATCCTCATGACCTGAAAGGCATCTGACCGATTTTTGGTGCATGGGAATGAATCTTGTTTCCCCACGAAATCGCTCGCACTTGGCCCCCCGCGAATTGGTTGAATGTTAAAGTTCATTGCTCCCAATCCTGAATTCTCGATCGGTGAGGCACGCCGGATCGTAAGCGATCTATTCGAACCCGATCCGCGTATCTATTGGACCGACTTTCTACTGTCGTGCGCCGTTGGAGCGGGGTGTTTTCTGACGACGCGGCGGATCGCAATGCCCTGGCCGGTGTACGGTTTTCTGTGGGTGGTTTGTGTTCTCGCGTATTACCGTGCAGCCTTGTTCATCCACGAGTTGACGCATCTTCGTCAATCGAAATTCAAGGGCTTTCGCATTGCTTGGAATCTGTTGTTCGGGATCCCGTTTTGCATGCCTTCGTTTTTGTATTCTGTGCATGTGGCCCATCATGCCCGTCGGCACTATGGAACCGATGAGGATGGCGAATATGTTTCGTTCGTGCATCGACCGGCACGGTGGATTTTCTTTTATTTGAGCCAGAGCCTGTTCTTGCCACTGCTAGGGATCATCCGCTTCGCCATTGTTTCTCCATGGACATGGTTCGGTCCGCGGTTGCGCGATTGGGTAGCGCGGCGAGCCTCTTCGATGATTATCGACTATCGCTACGTCCGTCCTCGACCGACCATCGAAGAACGTCGCCTTTGGAGACTTCAAGAAGTCGCCTGCTTCCTCATACTCGCGGGCACCTTCACGTTGTTGGTTACGGGAATTTTACCTTGGGGGTTTCTGGTCCAGGCCTACAGTATCGCGGTGGGCGTGATTACGCTCAACGCCGTGCGGACGCTCGCGGCGCATCGCTATTTATTGGAAGGAACCGATCAAGTGACCTTCGTCGAGCAACTGCTCGATTCGGTCAACGTGCCACACCCGGCAGCGATTGCCGGCTTATGGGCTCCAGTGGGGTTGCGGTTTCACGCCCTACATCATCTCTTTCCGTCGATGCCATACCATCACTTGGCGGAAGCCCATCGGCGACTGATGGCGCAACTGCCCGAAGACTCAGCCTATCGGCAAGTCAATTTCCCGAACCTGAGATCAGTTCTGGTCGACTTGTGGCGAAATACCCTTGCGACTTCGGGGTTCTGAGGTTCTCTGTCCGTGCGTCGCGTGAAGAAGAAAGCCGAGAGTGGCCTTCGCGTCGCATCGCACATTCGGATAGGCTAAGGAAAGCCCTCGATTCATGTCGCACCAGGGGCGACTTCCGTCGAGCGGTGAGTTTCCTTACCCCGATGAGTACGTGCCGACGCCCCCCTTGTCCGCCAAGCCCCCGCGGCACGGTGCCAGATTCTGGTCAGCCAAGCATGAGTTTTCGAGTCGATCTTGACGTTTTTCGCGGCCCCCTGGATCTATTGCTCTATCTCGTGCGGAAGCATGAGTTGGAGATTGTCGAAATTCCGATTGCGTTGATTACCGATCAGTATCTCAAACACCTCGAAGTGTTGGAGTATTTGGACATCAACTCCGTCGGTGACTTTCTGGCAATGGCCACCATGCTGGTCGAGATCAAGTCGAAGATGTTGTTGCCGCGTGATGATGAAGAAAACGACCAGCCGCTGGAAGATCCCCGTAAGGAACTCGTTCGCCAACTGTTGGAGTACAAGAGATTCAAGGACGCGGCAAGTATGCTCGAAGATCGTAGCCGCAGTTGGCAAGAACGTTTTCCACGGCTGGAGAACGATCTGCCAACCCGCGTACGGAATCTGGCGGATGAACCAATCCATGATATCGAGCTGTGGGATTTGGTCAGCGCGCTAGGAAGGATGGTCCGGGAAAGTCGCGCCGCCCAGTCTTCGAATATCGTTTACGACGAGACACCCATTCATGTCTACATGGAGCAAATACACGCCAAGCTACGGGCAAGCGGCCGGGTGGCTCTGGCCGATCTTGTGGAGATTCCAGTGCATCGCTCAACGATTGTGAGCATGGTATTGGCGATCCTCGAACTCACACGGCACCATGGAGTACGGGCAGAACAGAACGAACTGTTCGGCGAAATCTGGATCTTCGCCGGCGACAATATGAGGGAAACGCTAGATTTCACGGCCGTCGAATCCTACGAGCATGGTCAACCGTCAGACAAGAAGAAGTCGGGCGACAAAGACGTTTCCAGCGATCAGGCAAAGCCCGCTTAATCCCCCAGCGCCCCCTGCCAGGAAAATTCAACCGGAAGGCGCAAGCAGTTTTGAAGAACCTTCCCTTGCCGGAGCCAATTTTGCAAGCATCGCCCGTGAAGCCAGTGAGACTGCCAAGTGTTAACAATAAGGGTCGATTTTAACGCCTGATCCCTAACCCATTTGCATCATGCACCTTTCGTCGTTTTACGCGACTTTTCTTGATTTACGAACTCCACGGCACACGTTTTGCTGTTCAGTATAGGACGCTGCTCCTTTCTCCTCTCTGGTTCCGAGACGTGGTGTCCGACTGTTCTGGTCGGCGGAATATTAGCCCGCGGCTTTATGCAAGAAAGCCGTCTTGTCGCAAGGGAAGCTTTCTTATGTCTACCCAAAACATTCGTTGCACCGTACTAACCAGTCAGCAAGGCGACGCCTCGCGCCCGTGGCCTCGCTATCGCAAGGTATCCCCGTGGTCCGATCCGTGGATTGCCAAATGGCTTGTTGCTCGAATCGGCGATCAAGGCGTTGGCATCATCACCGCGACCAAGACCGCCGCGGCGAAATCGTCTATCGGGAAGGTGCGGCTCTTGCGACCCAAGTGCGAACTGCCGCCGCCGTTGGACGAAACGATGATTGACTCGTGGCGAATCGTCCCTCGCAAGAACGTTGAAACAGACCAGGGCGTCACGGGCGCCGCGTCGCAAGGGGCGAGTAATATGATTGAGGAGAACACGGACGACGAAGCCGAATGATCCAGGCTCATCGACGCTCGTGGCGAAAGATCAGTTAATCGACGTTCGTGACGTCGAGACCGTGGAACGCTTCGGCGGCGAGTGCCGTTCGGGTGCGAACCTGATGGACAATCGCGTCGACTTCCGCGTCGGACAGCGGCATCACGTTTGCTTCCGCCGGCAACCGGGCGACGGTATAGACTTGCACGCGTTTGATTCTGCCGCCGGCAGCGACGATCTCGTTGAGACGGTGGCAATATGCCTGTTGCTCCTCGATCGATGGTGGATTGCCAGCGATGCGCATGAACATTGATTGGATGATCAGATCTCGGGCGCGAGCGGCCTCGGTGAGGTTGTCCAAGACTTAGCGAAAGGGGATTTTCGTGCGGTCGACGAGCCGATAGTACTCCTCGGTTCCCGCATCGAGCTTGGCCCAAATCTCGCCGTTGTTGCGGTCGAAAATCTCCAAGCCGCGACGCACCGCCACGCGATGAAACATGCTGGCGTTGGTGATCAACACCATCTTTACGTCGTCCAAGGCGTGACGACGTTTCACCTCGGCGCAACGCGCGATGATTTGGTCGAAGTTGCGATAGGTGGTCGGCTCGCCGTCGCCGCTGAAAGCGATGTCATTCAAGCGTCGCAACGACTCTGGCGTTGAACGAAACCGCGGTACATCGTAAATTGCCCCGCTGGAAACCAGCGTAAGCGTGTGGTCCAATTCCGCCAGCAGCGGTTCGGTATCGACGAATCGCACTTCGCCATGGCTGACACGTTCAACTTGGCAATAGATGCAGTCGAAATTGCAGACCTTATCGGGGTTGAGATTGATTCCGACGGACATCCCGCCAGAACGCCGACTCACCACGGGATAGACAAAGCGATGTTCGGCGAACGTTCGCGGGTGGCGCGTGAAGAGCGCGGCGATTTCTTGTGGTGACGATTCGGACATGGAAAGGCCGCGTACCGCAACGGCGGAGTTGATCGGCGTGGCGTTTCAAGCGCGTCTGAGCACCGTGAATTCGTCCATCGTCACGGAGGTCAGTTCGCCATCCTCTAGCCGTAGGAGAAGGTGGTCGGTATAGACTTTGTCATCGTTGGCGCGTTTGTAATGAAGCCCGTTGCGACGTCGTTCCGTTCGCACAACGGTCCCGGTGATGGTCTTGTGCCAGGAAGATAAGCCAACCTTGATCGTGTGGTCGACCTGAACTTTGTCGCCGGAGCGGAGCTTGGTGAACAGGATTCTCGACTCGGCTTCTGTTTGGGTAGCGGGCATCATTCAGCCTGTGCGGCAAAGGGCTTTCAGTCGGGTAACCTTCCAGGGGACAAAACACACGGCCCTTTACCATCTTCCCGACGGAGCGACGTTCTGGCAAGGCGTGTTGTTGGCGGTCCGCCGAACAATTAGACCTCTTTCGAATCGATCCACGTCATCAGGCCTCGCAGTTTCCGGCCAACTTCCTCGATCGGATGGCTTCGTTCGATCCGCCTGGTCGCCTTGAAGGCCGGGGCATTGGCTTTGTTTTCCAAGATCCACTCGCGGGCGAACTGTCCGGTTCGGATTTCGCTCAGAATTCGTTTCATTTCGGCCTTGGTCTCGTCCGTTACGATCCGTGGGCCACGCGTATAGTCGCCAAACTCGGCCGTGTTCGAGATGCTGTACCGCATGTAGCTGAGCCCCCCTTGATAGAACAAGTCGACGATCAGCTTCAGCTCATGCATGCACTCGAAGTAAGCCATCTCCGGCTGATAGCCCGCTTCAACCAACGTTTCATAGCCGGCTTTGACCAGGGCGCTCACGCCGCCACACAACACGACTTGTTCGCCGAACAGATCGGTTTCGGTTTCTTCGGCAAAGGTTGTCTCGATCACTCCGCTGCGGGTACCGCCGATACCCTTGGCATAGGCCAACCCAAGTTGACGCGATTCGTCGCTGGCTCCCTCGCCCAGGGCGATCAGACACGGAACCCCGGCGCCCCGCTCAAACTCAGACCGAACCAAATGCCCTGGCCCTTTGGGGGCCACCAACACGCTATCGACACCCTCGGGAGGAACGATCTGATCAAAGTGTACGTTGAAGCCGTGGGAACACATCAGAATGTTGCCTGGCTTCAGATGATCGCGAATATGGTCGCGATAGATGTCGGCCTGCACTTCGTCGGGAAGCAAGATGTTCACCAAGTCGCCTTGCTCGGTTGCTTCCTCCACGCTAACAGGCTTGAATCCGTGTTCGACCGCCAAGTCGTAGTTCGGGCCGCCGGGTCGTTGCCCCACGACAACGTTGCAGCCGCTGTCTCGCAAGCTAAGCGCGTGAGCATGACCTTGCGAGCCAAACCCGAGAATGGCGATGGTCTTGTTTTTCAGTAGCGAAAGATCGGCGTCGTCGTCGTAGTAGATGGTTACCGACATCAGTGTTTTCCCCGCTCGGATAAGTCTCGAAAGTGTGGCTGTGGATGGTTCATATTCGACTTGGAATCGTCGCCGGATCGCCGCATGTATCCTGGACACGCGATCAACGCGTTGTCCTCGAAAGTTGGCGACGCAAATCGATCGTTAGGGCGATGTTTCCATCGCCGCGTTGTTGTCGGTGGGGGTCAATTCAATGCCGCTACGGACCAGTGCGATCCGTCCGGTGCGGGCCAACTCGCGAATGCCGAAAGGTCGCATCAGGTCGATGAAGGCGACGATCTTTTTTTCTTCGCCAGAGATTTCGACAACGAGTTCCTCTCGACTGATGTCGACGATTCGCCCGCGGAAAATCTCGGTCAGCTCTTTAACCGAACTACGTTGTTCTCCATAGGGGGCCGCAATCTTGATCAGCATCAGATCCCGCTCGACAAAGTCTTGAGCACTGACATCCTGGACCTGGACCACGGTCACGATTTTTTCCAACTGCTTACGGACTTGCTCCAGCAGGGCAACATCTCCCTCGAGGACAAACGTCATCCGCGAAAGGTTTGGAGTATCTGTCTCGCCAACGGCCAGACTATCGATGTTGTAGCCGCGCGAGGCCAACATCCCCGAAATATGGGCTAGCACGCCAGGGACGTTTTGCACGAGCGCCGAAAGCACATGCCGCATGTTCAAGCTCCCAAAAAACTGGTAAGTCGGTGATCTTAGCCCCGCCAAAGGGCACCAGCAAGTGCCGCCCGAATGTGATTGGATCAAGCTCCCACCCCGAGCGATCGGCGGTTCCTACCGTAGGAGCAACAACGGGCCCCCAAGGTTCGTGGACAAAGCCTCCGACACCCCCGACGATTGGTATGTTGCTTGCCGTGAGGGCCTTTGGTAGCCTCGCGGTATTTGGAATGATGCCTTGGAAAGCCACAGGGCGTCCAAACGGCCAACAGGGCTCCCCCACCCCTTATGCAGCATCGAGAGTGGAGTGAAGCACGCCAACGAAGAGAAATCGGCCGCAATCGCTTCGTCTGATGAAATGCTGCGCATCCGTGGCGCTCGGGTTCATAACCTCCAGGGCGTCGATATCGACATCCCGCGCGACAAGCTGGTCGTGCTCACCGGGCTCAGCGGCTCCGGGAAGAGTTCACTCGCATTCGACACCATCTATGCCGAGGGACAGCGACAATACATCGAAAGCCTGTCAACCTACGCCCGACAGTTCCTCAGCCAATTGGAACGGCCCGATGTCGACCATATCGAGGGGCTCCAGCCGACGGTTTGTATCGATCAGCGGTCGGGGAGCCACAACCCCCGTAGCACGGTCGCCACGGTGACGGAGATCTACGATTATCTCCGCCTGCTGATGGCCCGCGTTGGGCATCCTCACTGTCCGGAATGTGGAGAGCCGATCCAACAGCAGCACCCCGAGCAAATTCTCGAAGAGTTGCTGGAACTGCCCGAGGGGACCAAGGCGATGATTTTGGCCCCCATGGTCCGCGGTCACAAAGGGATGCATCGTGAGACACTCGCATCGATTCGCAAAAACGGGTTTGTCCGCGTGCGAATCGACGGGCAAGTTTACGACATCGAGCAAGTGCCGGAGCTGGTGCGACAACGGAAACACGATATCGAAACGATTGTCGACCGCATCGTGATCCGGCCCGCGGCGCGATCGCGCGTGGCCGAATCGCTTCGGTTGGCGGTCAAGCACTCCGGCGGCACCGTGGTGGTTTGCTATCAAGATCGTGATGCGGCGGGCGACCCAATTTGGCGAGATCGACTATTCAGCACCGAATATGCCTGCCCAAGTTGTAAGATCAACTTCGACGAGATCGAGCCGCGGAGCTTCAGTTTCAATAGCCCCCACGGGGCATGTCCGACCTGCGAAGGGCTTGGTGTTCGCGTCGAATTCGATCCCGATCTAGTCGTTCCCAACCGCGAACTGTCGTTGAGCCAAGGGGCCGTCGCGCCCTGGAAGGGTGGCACGGGCAAGACCCTCGAGCGGCGGAAAAGCCAGCTTGCGGCCTTTTTGAAGCGCGCCGGCATGGATTGGAACACGCCGCTGGCGGAACTTAAACCCGCTATCTTCGAGCGGTTGATGCGTGGCGATGGTCGACGATTCCCCGGGATATTGGCCCTCTTGGAAGAGGAGTACGAACACGCTCGCCGTGAGTCGGTGCGGGACAAGATCGATTCCTACCGCGGGGAAGTGGTCTGCGCGGCATGCGGAGGTGCTCGCCTGCGGGACGAAGCACGGGCCGTGCGGATTGATGGTCGGGCGATCCACGAGTTAACGGCCCTGTCCGTCGACGAGGCGGTGGCCGTGTTCGCGGAAATCGACGTTCCAGAGCGATTCACGCCCGTTGCCCAGCCGTTGCTCACGGAGCTTCGCGGTCGGCTGCGGTTCATGCAGCAGGTCGGATTGGGCTATCTAACACTCGATCGCGGCGCGGCCACGCTCAGTGGCGGAGAGTCGCAGCGTATTCGGCTGGCAGCCAGCATAGGGTCGGGGCTCGTCGGCGTCTGCTATGTGCTGGACGAACCCTCCATTGGCCTTCATCAACGTGACAACGACCAATTGATTCGCGCGCTTCGCAAGTTGCAGCAGCAAGGCAACACGGTCCTGGTTGTCGAGCATGACGAAGCCATGATGGAGCAGGCAGACTACCTAATCGATCTGGGGCCTGGGGCCGGTCACCACGGGGGGCATGTCGTCGTCGCCGGTACACCAGAGGATGTTCGGAAGTGTTCTCGGTCGAAGACGGGACAGTTCTTGTCGGCAGAGTTGAAAATTGACGTGCCTGAGAGCCGTCGGCGAACTTCCCGGCGACGATCGATCACGCTCGAAGGAGTCACCACGAACAATCTGAAGCAGCTTGATGTCCGGTTTCCCCTGGGGGTGATGGTCTGTGTTTCAGGGGTGAGCGGCTCTGGGAAGAGTTCGCTGGTGAACGAGACGCTGGCACGCGCCGCGGCTCGAAAGCTTGGTATGTCGGCTCCCAAACCGGGGGCACATACCAGCCTGCGGGGCGTGAGCCTAATCGACAAACTGATCGAAATCGATCAATCACCCATTGGACGAACTCCCAGGAGCAATCCCGCCACGTATTCGGGCGTGTTCGACGAAATTCGCACTGTGTTTGCCGGCACACGGGATGCCCGACTGCGAGGATATAAAGCAGGGCGTTTCAGCTTTAACGTCAAAGGGGGGCGCTGTGAAACCTGTCAGGGACAGGG
>Ga0114931_10008212_pt1 | contig 12667 bp, 6 predicted proteins | sample 2SBtaG_FD_89579 | JGI IMG/M metagenome (GOLD analysis project Ga0114931, IMG submission 89579) | Deep subsurface microbial communities from Kolumbo volcano to uncover new lineages of life (NeLLi) - 2SBTROV14_V59a metaG | ecosystem: Environmental > Aquatic > Marine > Volcanic | place: Kolumbo...
CACAGAACGGCCGGGACAGAGCCCGGCCGCTACACTTCAACGGCCGGGACAGAGCCCGGTGCCCCGTCCCGTAGCGCAGAATGTAGCGTCCTGGCTCTGCCCAGGACGTTTTCGCGCGTGCTCGCACGCGCGACACAGAACGGCCGGGACAGAGCCCGGCCGCTACACCTCAACGGCCGGGACAGAGCGGAACCACTCGAGCCGCCGCGATCGCGGTCGCCCGAGTTTCGCCGTACAATCCCATCCGCCTTGCCCGCGAATCTCTAACAACCCATTGGAGCACGGATGCGCCCCGCACGATTCAAGCCCGTCATCGTTCTCTCGCTCGGAATCTTCGCATCGCTCAGCGGCTGCCGCGGTCGCATGCCGATCGGCGGGCGTCCCGCGCCCAGACCGATGACGGAGGAAATCTCGGCGGTGTGGGTGGCTCGGTTTCACTACCACTCGCCCGACGACATCCGCACCATCATGAAAAACGCCGCCGCGCTCGGGTTCAATACCGTGCTGTGGCAGGTCCGCGGCGAGGGTACGGTGGCGTACGATTCCCGCCTCGAGCCGTGGTCCGCCCAGTACAAGTTCAAGAACCCCGGCTTCGATCCACTCGCCGTAGCCGTCGCCGAGGCGCATGCCCGCGGGCTGCGGATCGAGGCCTGGGTCAACGTGATGCCCGGCTGGCGCGGCCCCAAGCCGCCGCCGATCCGCAATCAGCTCTATCACCAGCACCCCGACTGGTTCCTGCGCGACGCCTCGGGCAAGCGCCAGCCGCTCGGCGATTTCTACGTCATTCTCAACCCGTGTCTGCCGCAGGTTCGCAAGCATATCGTAGCTGTGATGCGCGAGATCGTGACCGGGTACGCCGTCGACGGATTGCATATGGACTATGTTCGCTACGCGTGGGACACGACGCCCGCCGCCCGACAGCGCTACCCGCGCGATCGCCGCACGCTTTCGATCTATGCCCACCAGACCGGCAAGAAGCCCGACGATGACACAAAGGCTTGGGACGACTGGCGCGCCAACCAGCTCACGCGGCTCGTCGGCGAGGTCCGCACCATGATCGACCGCACCCGCCCCGGGGTCGCCCTCACCGCCGCCGTCTGGTCCGACCCGAACCGCGGCTACCGCGACTATTTTCAGAACGCGATCGGCTGGCTGCGCGGCGGATTGATCGACGCGGCGTATCCGATGGCGTACACGGAAGACGCTTCCAGGTTCGAGAAGTACATCGAAGCGTACCACGCGCTTGCACCCGGAAAACGCGTCGTGCCCGGCCTCGGGATCTACAAGCACAAGCTAGCCGTCCAGACCGCGAGCCAACTCGCCCAGTGCCGTCGCTGGGGCGGGGACTTCGCCGTCTTTTCCTACGAGTCTCTCTTCGCGACCGCCGGCGACCGCGGACTCAAGCCCGCCGCCCTGGCGCGGAAGAATAGACCGCGTGAGCTGCGACGCGAAGAAATCCGCCGCGGCACGGGTTCGTAGCCGGTCTGACCGCACGTTCGCGAACATCAGCCTCACGCCCGGCGGGGGGCGCGATCCGATCAGAGCCGCGACCGTAAGGGAGTCGGTATCCGAACAGAGCCGCGACCGTGAGGGAGTCCGATCAGAGCCGCGACCGTGAGAGGCTGTCGGAATAATGCCCCGAAAATATTCCGACACCCCACGCATGGGTGTTTCTCGGTTCGGTACCCAGGGGGTCGAGTGCCCAATGCAACCATTCGTGAGCGCGTTTTTGAGTTTTTCGACAGCCTCGTGAGGGAGCGGTAGCGTGGGGACGTCGCATGACTGAGAATGTTACGCCCTTGTGGTCGAAGCGTAGTTCGGCAACCGCTTCCTGACGGGCGCGGCTCTGATCGGAAAACGCTTCTTGACGGGCGCGGCGCTGGTGGTTGGGAGAACATAATGCGTTGGTGTAATTCACAGCTCTCGCTAGTCACGATTGCGTGGTTGACTACCATCCCGCTCGCGGGCTGTGCGCCGGCTACGTTTCAACGGGCGCTGCGCGAAGCGATCGTTCGCTCGCGCGTCGCGGACCCGGCGGCGCGGCGAACGACCTCTTCAAGCGGCCTGCGCTTGAACGCGGCCCTGATCAGCGACTTGGACGATGCGATCGTTCGCAAGGATTCAGACAAAATGCGGCAAGACGCCGAGCGCGTCTATCGCGCCGCGGCGGAACTGGCGCAAACGGTCACACGCCGAGAGATCGCCCGGCTGCCGCTCGACGAGCGCCGCAAACTGGGTCAGGAGTTTGACAGCGCCGACAGCACGCCGGCGTTGAGCGAGCGATTTGATCGATACGTCGCGGGCGTACTGGAGCAGGACTTGCGCTCGATCGAACAGGATTCGCCAACATCGCTCGTGAGAAAGCTGCGGGCGCTGCGGCGCGGCGTCGAGCCACTCCCCGACGACCGCGGTCGCCTGACGCGCCGGCTCATGCTGAGTTGGGCGGCGCTGCCGACGTGGATCGGGCTGGGAATGGAGGAGGCCAAGCTGGCGGAAAAGAATGCCGCGCGGATCCAAAAGAAGTTCGACCGCGTCGCGATCTGGCGACCTTCGGCGAGCACTTCCGGTTCGCAACTCGAACGCTCCGCACCCGTGATCGTCGTCGAATGGCCCGAACATCGAAGCTACGCCGAACGTGATGATCGTCTCGGCGCGGTGCGGCTGGCGCGGGAGGCGGGCGCGCTCTCCGTATCGATCGATCCGGCGACGCCTGAAGTTTATGCATATGAATCGCTAGCGAAGATTCGCGGTCGGAGGTATCCGCAGCTCGTCTACGTCTGGTGGTTTCCCGAGCGGCCGGAAATGTCCCGCAATGATCCCGCAGCCGGGCACATCGACGGCGGCATGCTGCGGCTCACGTTCGATTCGCGCGGACGTGTCGCGCTTGCCGAGACTTCTCTGAACTGCGGCTGCGGTCATCAGATATTTGTATCGAGCGATCTGGAGCAGGCCGCGCAGGAGGCGTTCGGCGCGCCTCTGCGTGACAAGCGCTTCTCGGTCGAGCAGCATGTGCCCGGCAAGCACGACCTGTCGGTGATCGATACGTTCGATGCGCCGTCGGATGGCGCGCGGCCGACAATGTACCTCGCCGCCGGGTATCACGAAGTCTGCCGCTTAACCTTTGCCGATCCGTCCGCGGACGCCGCGCTCAGGCTTGTGGCGGAGTCGGCGTATCGGGTCGCAGCGTACGACGCGCTCGATGCGTTGCCTGTCGAATCGGGCGTCGGGTCGATGTTCGGGGCGGACGGACTGGTGCATGGCGCGGGCCGCCGCGAGGGTTTCCTGCTCGCTCCGACGGGAATGCTCAGCGCCGGGCAGCCGCGCAAGCGAGGTACGCACCGCATCCGCTGGGACGACTACCTGTTTGACGACCCGCGCTTGTTCGAGCGCACGCTGCGTCTGCCGCCGGAGTTCTAGCATCCTTCCAGCCGACCCATTGATCGCAGTGCTCGTCATGATTTGGGGCGCGGTCTGCTCCGTCTGGGGAGGCTTGATCCTGGCGCAGCTTCGCGCGCGACGCGACGGGGTGTTTCTGCGTCCGCGTTCGCCGGCACACGACGCACAGGACGCGTGCCCGACGGTTTGCGTCGTCATCCCGGCCCGCAACGAAGCGAATGCTCTCGAGCACTGTCTGAAGAACGTGCTCGCCCAAGACTACACGTCTCTTTCGGTCGTGATCGCCGACGACCGCAGCGAGGACGACACCGCGTCGGTCGCCGAGCGAATTGCACGCGGCGACTGGCGCGTCCGTGTGGTTCACATTGACGAACTTCCCGCGGGGTGGATGGGCAAGTCGCACGCTCTGTGGATCGCGACTCGAGAAGTGGACACGGATTGGCTGCTGTTTCTCGACGTGGATTGCACGCTCGAGCCGCACGCCGTCCGAACCGCCGTCGGCGAAGCGCGCCGCCGCGATGTCGAACTCCTCACGCTTTGGCCGCGGCAGGCGTCCGGCGGATTCTGGGAGCATCTGATCATCCCGCTCTGCGCGGCGATCATCGCACTCTGGTTTGGTTCGCGACGGCGCGGCGCGTTCGCGAACGGACAATTCCTGATGATGACGCGCTCCGCTTACGAACGGATCGGCGGTCATCGCGTAGTGCGAACGGCGCTGATCGAAGACGTCCCGCTCGCGGAGCGCGCCCACGAGGGCGGCGTGCGGTCGTGGGTCGCCTCCGGGCGCGACCTGCTCTGCGTGAGGATGTACGACGGATACACGGCGATCATCGACGGCTGGGCGCGCATCTACATCGGCGCACTGCGCAGTTCCGTAAAGCTCCTCGCGAGCATTCTGTGGTTGGCCGTCGGGTCGCTTACGCCGTACATCGTCGCAGCGATTCTCGTCGCCGCGCGGGTGATCGACAAGCCACACCTGGATGCCTCGACATTCAACGCGCTGCTCGCATTGTGCGTGACTCATCTGATGCTGATGATGGTTGCAAGCGTCCGCTTCTGGGGAATGGGCGGCTGCAAACGCGTTTACCTATTGCTGTATCCCTGGTCGGTACTTATCGTGATGCGTATCCTGGCCCGCTCGGCGTGGTGGCTGATCGTGCGACGCCGTGTCCCGTGGCGCAACCGCGAATACACCATCGATCGCCGCGGCGTGATTGTTGAGTGAAGCGCGCCTGCCCCGCCGCGTCGAGCGACCCGGGCAGGTGTCGGCAAACGAGTGACTGCGGGGCTGCGAACTCCAGCAGTCCGCCGCGAAAGTGGAGATCGCCGAGTGACGATGTAGCGGCCGGCGCCCTCGCCCGCCGTAGACAGCCGGAAACGTTTTTTTTGACTACGGCCCGCGAGGGCGCGGGCCGCTACACGACTTTCGCGGCGAGCTGATACGCAAGTCTCTACAAAGGAGAGCCGCATCATGAAGGGTATATGTACGCATGCCATCCTGGCCGCGCTGGTTTCCGTTGCAATAGTTGCAAATGTCAGCGGAGACGACAAACCAGTGCGCGCCTGGGATTTCGGCAGTGATGCGCTCGGGTCCGTCCCCGCAGGGTGGAGTATTCGCGAGACGAATCCGAGCAAGGGGTTGGCGACCTGGCAGGTGATCGCGGACCCAAGCGCCCCGAGCAGTCCGAACGTGATCGGCATTGTCCGCACGCAAAATCGCGGCAGCACGTTCAACATTGCGACGGCCGATGGAACATCCTACAAGAACCTCGATCTCTCGGTGCGCGTAAAGCCGATCAGCGGAAGAGGGGACCAGGGCGGCGGTCCGGTCTGGCGTTGCCGCGACGAGAACAACTACTACGTAGCGCGATTCAACCCTTTGGAGTCGAACTTCCGTGTGTACTATGTAAAGAGCGGTCGTCGCAGGCAGTTGCAATCCGCAAGGGTTCACACGAAACCCGGATCGTGGTATACCGTGCGCGTCACCATGATTGGCAATCACATCATTGCCTATCTCGACGGCAAGAAACTGCTCGAGGCCACCGACAACACCTTCAAGGACGCCGGCATGTTCGGGCTTTGGACGAAGGCGGATGCCGCCACCTGGTTCGACGACTTGCACGTGGCTGTTCCCCAAAAGCAAACGGCGTCAGCTCTGACACTGCGTCAGACGATCGCGCTCCCGGGCGTGAAAGGACGTATCGACCACCTGACGCTGGACGCTTCAGGAAAGCATCTGTTTATCGCAGCGCTGGAGAACGGATCGCTGGAGGTGATCGACCTCAACAAGGGCAAACGAACCCGCAGCATCGGCGGGCTGAACGAGCCTCAGGGAATCCTCTACCTGCCGAACTCGAAGAGAGTAGTCATAACCTGCGGCGGGGATGGTGCGGTTCATTCGTTTGACGCCAACACATTGAAGGAGACGAGTCGTCGCGATCTGGGTGACGATGCGGACAACATCCGTTGGGAAGCATCGACCAACCAACTCTTCGTGGGCTTCGGCGACGGAGCGATCGCCGTTCTGGATGCGGAGAGCTTGGCCACACGCGGCGAGATCAGGCTCGCCGGGCATCCCGAGTCGCTCCAGTTGGACACCTCGAACGGACACATCTATGTGAATGTTCCCGATGCGCGGCGCATCGCGGTCATCGATCGAAGCAAGAACGCCGTGTCTACACATTGGGATCTGCCGGACGTGGCGGCGAATTATCCGATGGCGCTGGACCAAACCGGAAATCGGCTTTTTGCGGCGTGCCGCAAGCCGCCGCGTCTGCTGGTGATCGACACGCAATCGGGCGCGCGTCTGGCGACGATGGCGTGCGTGGGCGACGCCGACGACATTTTCTACGATAGCGAGCGGAATCGAATCTACGTGATTGGGGGAGAAGGATTCGTGGACGTGTTTGACGGACGAGCTGGTCAGCAGAAGTCGTCCGTGCGCTCCGCATATCCGCGACTGGCACACATTCCAACGTCGCCGGGGGCGCGCACGGCCTTGTTCGTTCCGAAGCACGGACGATTGTATGTCGCGCTGCCGGCTCACAAAGAGCACGAGGCCGAGGTGCGGGTCTTCGAGGCGACTCACTGAGTGAGCTCCGTGCCGCGCGGAAGATGGCTCATGCGGCGGGACTCATCGTTTGTCCGCGCCGGACGCGCCGTGTATCGGCGGGAGTTGTCCGGATGCGGCGCGGACTCGCCAAGCGCTCAAGATCGCTTGGTTTCGGAACGTGTCCGCGTAAACCTCGCGAGCGAAATATCCTGACCCAATCCACCGGTATCTACGTCGCGGCGAGCATCCGCACCAAGTTGGGCATGCCGGTGCCTTGGAGATAATGATCGCGACGCAGGTCCGTGGCGTGCGTGAGCAGGAGCTCCTTGACCTTGTCAGGGTAGCCAATGAACTCACGCCGAATCGACAAGAATGCAGACAGCACGCCCGACACATGCGGGGCGGCCATGCTTGTGCCGTCGAATTCGACATAAAAGTCTTGCACGCTGTTGCCACGCCCGCCCGCACGAGCTGACAGGATCTTCTCGCCGGGCGCGACGACATCGGGCTTGCGGCGACCGTCGGCGGTCGGTCCGCGTGAGGAGAAATAGGAGATGCCGTACATGTGTGGACGCTTACTGTGGACGGAGCCGACCGCGATCGCTTCCTCGAGATTGGCTGGATCGCCGATGCTGAGGTCGATGTTCGTCTGCCGCGCTTCACCGGACGCGGTTCGCAAGACATCAAAGCCTTCGTTTCCCGCTGCCAGGACGACCAGAACGCCCTGGCGCCAGAGACGCCTCAATTCGTTGCACAGTGGCGAATGCCCGCAGGCGTAGGCTTGCGGGTCGAAGTCCCCGCCGAGGCTCAGGTTCACGCCGTGGATTACGAGATCCACGGACCGCTCGTTGACGTCGGCGATCTTATCGAGGGCTTTGATGATGTTGGAATCGCTTCCCACGCCCCGGTCGTCGAGCACCTTGAAACAACGTAGCGCCGTCAACGGCGCCATTCCCGCAAGGCGGCGACCCTCGGCGGCGAATTCGCCCGCGATGATTCCGGCGACATGCGTCCCGTGCCCGTTCAGGTCGTTCTTCACGGGGTCCACGCCCGACATGAGTGTCGGGGGGGCGGACGCTCTTGTGCAATCCCACAGTTCCTTAATGTTGCTGTGCTGTTGGAAGTGCTCGTGCCCAACGTCGATGCCCGAGTCTAGAACCGCCCAGGTGATCCCGCGACCGCGCGCCTGATAGGCGCGATTGGCGGGGGTAACCTGTAGTGTGTTGCCCGATGTGTCGATCAGCGCCCTCCGCTCGCTGTCCTTCCACAGGCGATGAATACCAACGGCGACCGCGCTGGTTCGCAACCGCTCGATCTCATCGCGGGTGAGTCGCGCGGAAACGTATCGCTTGTGTTGGAAGAACTGCAGCCGCTCTTCGGTCTCGCGCTCTTGGGACTTGCTCATTCCGTCGGTGATGGCGGCCTCCAGGATGCAAGCCTTGATGCGTGACACGCACTCGTCAATGTTGGCGGCGTCGCGATCGTCCTCCAGCTTTATCTCGACGAGCGTGGGGACGCGTTGTCGATCACTCGCCTTCTCGTAAAGGTCGACGAGGTCGTGCGAGATGAGTTGGCGGCCCACATGCTGGGCAAAGTCGCGGCCGAGCACCCTGAGCACCGCGTCCTGCACGGGCTTCGTCCTCAGGTAGCCGGTGCCCGAATGACGATCGGCGCGCAGCTCGTCGTTCGGCGAATCGACCACATGGTTCTCGAACTTCCCGCGTGATCTATCGATAATGTCGTCCGTAAGGTTGGTATCCGCGCTGACGATGTCCCATTTGTTGGCGACGTTTATCCAGTGCCCGACGCACGCGGGCACCGCGAGCTTGCCGCGCTTGTGCCACCTCTTGAACTCGGCACGGACCGGCGCCAAGCCGAGCGGCGAGCCGATTGTGACAAAGAGCGGAACCTCCACCTTCGCTGAACCCTTCAGTTCGGACAGCACCTTGTATGCGATCATGGTGCCCTGGCTATGTCCAATCACGACGAACGGACCGCCGCCCGTCTGTAGCCTTGCAATCAGCGCCTGCTCCATCACCGCGCGGCGCTGCTTGTCGTAGAAAAAGTCATGCACATCCGGCAGAAAGTACTTTTCCGTGAGCCATGAGATCAGACGAAGGCTTTCGCCGAGGGAAGTGCTCAGATCTGTTATGGACAGGTCGCCGGAAGTTCCGGAACCGGGGTCGCCAAAGATCCGGCGGCGACGCTCCGCCAGTGCTTTCCTCACCTTTCCGATGAAGGCCTTCCCCCGCGCGCTTACCTCCATGTCCTCGGGCAGTCGTTCGTCATCGAATCCTGCGATCGAGATGCCGCGGCCGCTGTAACCGTTCACGGGCGCTGGTCGGATCGCGTCCGGATCGCCGCACTCACCGGGTGACGGGACGGGATAGCGTGTGCGGTTGACCCAATACGCCATTCGCGTGCGATCTCCCATCGAGTGTCCGAAGAGCGCGCGGTCCCACTGGCATTTGAGTACATCCTCGGGGGGCTTGTTGGCGATGCCGTGAACGTAGACGACGGTCTTCATTGCGGACGCAATCGGTTTCGCGGACGCCTGCGCTTTGCGGTGCGATCGCCCCCTTGCCGGCTTTCCTGCGGAACGCGGTTTCTTCGATGGTGACATAATCGTCTCCAGTGCCTGTCATTGTGAAGTAAAGGACTTGCGACTACGCCGTGGTGTACGTTTCTTTGACGAAGAAGACACAGAGAGCCGTGACGACGGTCGTACGAGCATCCGCCATAATGGACGGCTTGCGAAGCCGGTCGCCTGTGGTGCGGTTTCAGGGTCCGCATCGCCTTGCCTCGATAATCGCCCCAGCTAACCTGGGCAACACGCGTCCGGATCGACCCAAATTAAATTGGACCGATCTGATCACACCGTGAAGCATCAATTGTCTGACAACAGAACGCACTTCTGGATCGAATGTCAGAAGCGCACCGAACCCATTAACCGAGCACGCTATATCCTGTGTCTCCCGCTGTCAAGAGATTTTGTTCACGCTTTCCTGGTAACTTTGACGCGACCATTCAGTGCCGGTAGGAGCTTGCGAAGCGGGCATTGTTCAGACTTTGCGCCGAAAGCACGCACAGCGCCAGAGTTTCAGACGGTCGCCATACGCCGGTATGCTGGAACGCGCCGGTCGTGCCGCTTGCCGTTTTGCTGTTGGCGGCGTACGTTCGCCATTGAGTGGAACCGTTGCGGACCTGGCGGGTCTGCGAAGGAGGCGCATGCAATTGCGAACACGGATTAACCGGAGAGAGGTGCGCATGGCCGGATGCCGCTGCGGATTGATCGGCGTGCTGCTCGCCACTATTGCGGGCTGTTTTTCGGAACGGACGATCCCGATGCGGCCCGGCGATTTCGTTCCTGTGGATTTCGCGGCGATGGAGCGCAGCGAGCCGGGCGACACCCGCGCCTGGCTGCGAGCTGCGCACGCCAGCCTGAGCGGCCTATTGCCCCCCGGCGATCCGGAAGCGCTGCCGACCAACAAGCTGCGCGACGCGAACGGACGAGCACGCGATGTGTTCGCACACTTCGGCATCAAACGTGACGGATTGCAGAGCGTGTTCACCAATTTCTCCGGGCTGCTTCACAGCGCCCAGGCCGCGGGGACGAGCTCGGATCGCCCCGTCGCGATGTGGGACGGATTCGAGGATGTGTGGATTCCGATCAATGATCGGCTCGAGTTGTCCGGAAAACTCGGATTCGCGCACTCGGGTGACAAGATCGGCCGCGCCGACTGCGTCGTGCTGATCTCCGGGGTGTTCGGCAACAACAACATCAGCCGCACGTACGAGATCGCTCTCGCATTGCGCTCGGGGGGGCTGCACGTTTTGGCGCTCGAGCTGCGCGGGGCCGGGTGCACGGCGCAGCGATTCCCAAAAACGCCTTACAACTTCGGCGCGGTCGAGGTTGGCGATCTGCTTGCGGTGAGCGACTGGCTCGAATCGCGCCCCGAGGTTCGACGGACCGGGTTGATCGGGTACTGCTGGGGCGCGAACCTGGCGCTGCTGACGGCTTGGGAGGACGGACGCGAGCAGGACGACGCGGACGTCGCGGCGAATCTGCGCCCGCACCTGCATCCGCGCGACGGCGTGCGTCACTTTTCGGCGGGGATCATGGCGTTCTCGCCGACACTGCGGTTCGAGGAGGTGATCGCGCAGCTCGATCAGCGGCGCTGGTCCGTCTGGAACGATCCCGTGCTGGAAACGCTCCAGAAGGAAGTCGATGAGCAGGCCGCCCGCCAGGGATTCGGCGATCTGCACGGCAGCCTGCGCAGACTGATCGAACAGGAGTTCATCCACACCTCGTGGAACTACCCAAACGCGTTTCGTGACGGGCTGCGCTACCTGCGGCTGATGCCCTTCGACGACAAGCCCGTCGGGGCGAAGCTCGAGGCGGCCCGGATGCCGGTGCTGGTGATTCATGCGGCGAACGATCCGCTCGGAGCGGCGCAGGCTGTCGCGGACTTCGTGGCGCCGCTCGAGAATCGCCACGTCGCGGCGTTGGTGCTTGCCGGCGGCGGGCACGTGGGGTTCATCCCGTACGCCCGCGCGTATGCGTACAGCATCATCCTCGATTTCTTCGATCCGCAATATGGCGCAGCGGCGTACACTCGCCAGGCCGCGCGACATGCGGCGAAGTTCACCGCGCCATCGAGCGGATCCACCCGGTAGAGGCCGCGGCGACAATCAGCGAAAGTGTTTCAGCCGAAGCCACGCGTCGCGCAGCGGCATCTTGAGTGCTGAACAGACGTAGGTGGGTATCTCGGTCTCGCGCGCCAGATCGTCATGGAGCGTCTCAACCAATTCTACGTTCTCGAAGAGCGACGACAACGCGTCCGGCGCGAAGCCGATCGCGATCACCGTTTCCCACGGTCGCTCGCCCGAGCCCCAAAGGTAATAAGAGTTGTGCCCGCTGACGGGCTGCGGCAGGTCCGTCGCGCCGCCGAAGAACTTGATCGCCGATGCCTCGCCGTAATTGTTCGTCAGAACCGTACACGTCTGGCGCTCCGCGGTCGGCAGCGAATGAAACACGCGCGCGACTCCGGTCGCCAGTTCGGGCCAGCCGAACATGTCGGCGTAAACGATCGGCTTGCTCGGCTCGCGCGACTTCTCGAACTTCAGCAGCCGGTGAATGCTGAGGGCCCGGTCATAGGCGAGGAAGCGATCGATCGAAAGCACTGGGACGGTATACGGGAGGAACGCGCCCGTCCCAAGCAGAATTGCGCCCACAATCACGGGCTTCGGCCAGCGGCGTGGCTTGCGTTGCAGAAAGCGTTCGATCGCCACGCCGCCGGACGCGAACAGAACCGGGTAGATCGGGAACAGGTAGTAGAACTTGGCCTTGAGCAGCAGGAAAATGAGGAAGACGGCGACCGCGGTGACGCCGAGCACGCGCAAGGTGCGCGTGTCGGAAGAAAAGAGCAGGTAGCATAAACCGGCGCACCAGATCGGCGCGACCAGCGGATGCACGACGATAAACTGCATCGAGACGAACTCGAACGGGGTGACGGGGTAGTTCTTGAACTCCCTGATATTGTGCAGGAACTCTAGCGTCGGCCAGTGGTTGCTGATTTGCCAGATGACGTTCGGCGAAAAGATCGCGAGCGCCAGTGCGACGCCGAGCCAGGTCCAACGGTTTCGCAGATGTTTGCGAGCCGGCGTGAGCAGCATTGCCGCGAACAAACCGACCGCGAGAAATACGATGTTGTACTTGGTCAGGATGCCCACGCCGAACACGAGGCCGATCCAGATCCACAGCCGCGGCCGCTCGCGCAGGATCAGTTCGATCAACAGGCACTCGATAATTGTCCACCAGAGGATGTCGAAGACGTTGACGGTCAGGATTGCGGCGATCGCGAGGAACGCTGGCGAAACCAGCGCCGCCAGCGCCGCCAGCGAAATGCCGAATTGTTTTGCGCCCAGCCGCCGCGCCATCCACCCGGTCAGAAACACGATCGCCGCGCCGGCCAGCGCCGGTGCGAGCCGGATTGCGAAGAGCGAATCGCCGAAAAGCTCGCGCACGACGCGCACGAGTAGCGGTATAGCCGGAGGATGATCGATATAGCCCCAGCTCAGCCGATCGCCGCAGGCCATGTAGTAGAGTTCGTCGCGGAAGTAGCCGTAACGCCGGTTGGTCAAGAGGTGCAGCGCGAGTTTGAGCAGCGCCAGTGCGATGAGCGCGACCATCCCCGCGTCCAACATGCGGCGTGTGCC
>Ga0114931_10008213_pt1 | contig 12666 bp, 9 predicted proteins | sample 2SBtaG_FD_89579 | JGI IMG/M metagenome (GOLD analysis project Ga0114931, IMG submission 89579) | Deep subsurface microbial communities from Kolumbo volcano to uncover new lineages of life (NeLLi) - 2SBTROV14_V59a metaG | ecosystem: Environmental > Aquatic > Marine > Volcanic | place: Kolumbo...
GCCTGCATGAGAAAGCTCCTGCTGATCCTCAATGCCATCCTCAAAGAAAACAAACCCTGGAAATTCACCCAAACCCCTTGAACTCAAAGACAGTCGCTACCTACTGGTCCAAGGCAAATTTTGACGGTACGAACACGAACGCGCATCTGGGCGGCCACGGTTCGGTTCTCGCCGTGACGGCACAGAATCGCGGCCCAGATGGCCGTTTTGGAACCGACGATGATGTTTTGGCGCCCTTAAACAGCGCACCCGTGAGCGCAACTCTGGATGCCTCTCCCGGATCAGACTGTCAGGATTCGGGAGACCGTATTCGCAGTTTTTATAGTTATCATCGGGGCGGAGCCAACTTTGCGTTTGCCGATTCTTCGGTGAGATACATCAACGACAGCATTTCCCCGGCAGTCTATCGGTCGTTTAGTACGATCGCCGGTTCTGAATCAGAGGATCGTAAGGGGAGCGGCGGATAGGAATATACCTTCATAACCCGACCGCGTAAGCGAGGGATAAGCCGCTCTCTGCTGCATCCCTCGCTTACGCGGTCGGGTTCCGATTGGTAAATTCTCATCTGCCGCTCGCCTCATACCGCGATTTTCGCCGAAAAATGGGTATTTCGCGACTCTTCATTTTTCTGATCGAGTTGACAGCAGCAGCGCAGATGCAATTATAGGTCTATGCCAGCATCGGTTGCTCTTGACCTCCCCCATGCATTTGGGGACTATCCCTTACGCAATTTGATATCAATATTTGTTCAAGATTCTCCTGCAGTTTTGCGTCGAGACGAACCGATCAACAATCAGGTAGTCTCGCTGCGTACTGAGCAGGGAGAAACGTAGGAACACTTAGCATGTGGATCACTCAACCAATCTCGACTCGCCTCTTCGTATGGTTTGCTGCCATCGCGATTCCGTTCCAGGGTCTGCCGTCGGCGAGTTGTGGGTGTACTGTTGGTGACATTTTTTCGAATGAAATCAGCAAAACTCAAAGCTGCTGTCATAGCAGCCAGACGGTTGACGCCAAGCCCGCTTCAGCTTGCTGCCAAGCAGTGACTACTTGTTGCTCTGCGAGCGGCAAATCAGGCTGTTGCTCTGCGAGCGGCAAGTCAGGCGGCAATTGCCCGTGTGGCGTTGGTTGCCAATGTGGTGACGATTGTCGATGCGGTGAAAACAATGTCCCCGTAGTACCCTCAGTCCCGCCGGTTGACAACAATTCGCCTGAGAGAATTGTTGCCGACTCTGCTGGAGCGACTGTCTTCACAAACTTCTATTCGTCTTCTGCGACGCGAGCGCACGTAGATTTGCAAGTCGGTGCCCATGCTCTGACTGCTCTAGCTTGCTGTGTTGCACTCTGCCGGTTCTCTCTCTGAGCCTTTTCTTTTAGCGCTGCTGCGTAGCTTGTTTTTTGTGCTAGCTTGCGCGCGATGCTTTCTTATTTCTGTCCGTCGTAGCCGACAGCGCTAGTGAATGCGCTGGTTTATGCTCTCGGTAAATACGGACCTTTGCATGCGAATTGCTTCTCATCCATGTAGTGAAATAGTCATGAACGAAACCAAAGCTAGTGCCGACTCTCATGAATCCCGTCGGTGGTGGATCAAATTGTTTGTACAACCTCTCCTGTTTCTGGCAGCGGGGGCGTCACTTATCTTCGGTCTGGGTGTTGCCCAAAAGGCAGGTTGGATTTCTGCCGGAGGGGGAGCCGGAGGGGGAGGTAGCGAACAAGCTGCAGCAGGCGATACCAGAACCTACATCTGTCCGATGCTTTGCACGCCGCCACAAATTGGCCCCGGGCGATGTCCTGTTTATGAAATGGAACTAGTGCCCGCAGCTTCAGGGGGCGGCAATTCTGATTCGAAATCGGTCCATGTCGACCCCTCAGCACGCCGCGTGGCAAATATCCAGACCGTGGCCGTGAGGTCGGTTCCGCTGGTGCGTACGATACGAGCGATTGGCGAACTCAATTACGACGAAGGCTCGCTAAAAACAATTTCTGCCTATGTCGACGGTCGGCTTGATCGTTTGTATGCCGATTTTACCGGCGTAGTGGTCGAACAAGGCGATCATCTGGCACTGGTCTATTCTCCGCGACTTTACTCGGGGCAAGTGGAGTTGCTATTAGCCAAAAAAGCGAGCGAGGCGAGTCAGACATCGAGTTTACAGCGAGTGATTCAATCCAATCGCGACATGTATGAGAGTACACGGGAGCGATTGATCGAGTTGGGCATGACTGCCGAGCAGATCGAGCAGCTTGAACTTGATGGCGAAGCGAATAGTCGGATGCATCTTTGCGCCCCGATTAGCGGTACGGTGATCAAGAAATATGCCACTGAAGGCCAATACGTCAAGGAAGGTCAAGCGATTTATGAGCTGGCAGACTTATCGACGTTATGGCTCATGCTTGAACTGTTTCCAGAAGATGCTGCGACCATTCGTTACGGACAAAAAGTGGAAGCGGAGATGCAGTCGTTGCCTGGTCGGAAGTTCACGGGACGAGTTGCGTTTATGGATCCTACGGTTGATTCGACGAAGCGTACGGTGGGGGTCCGGGTGGTAATCCCAAATGAAAATGGCCTGCTTCGCGTAGGCGACTATGCGAAGGCCACGATTCAAGTACCGCTGGCAGGTGGTGGGTCGCAGGGCAAAATCTACGACTCGGAACTTGCCAATAAGTGGATTAGTCCTAGGCATCCCCATGTGGTTGAATCGTCGCCTGGCAAATGCCGTATTTGTGGTATCGACCTGGTTCCGGCCAGTCAGTTCGGCTTCACCAACAAGCCGAGCGAAAATGAAGAAGCGATCGTCGTGCCGCGCAATGCCGTACTCATGGCTGGCAGCGAGAGCGTACTCTATGTGGAAACTGAGCCAGGTCGTTTTGAAATTCGCAATGTAGTGCTTGGCTCGCGAAATGGCGACCAAATTGTTGTACTAGAAGGGCTTACCGAGGGAGAGCACGTTGCTGTCTCGGGAAACTTTTTAATCGACTCGCAGATGCAGCTTGCAGGCAACCCTTCGTTAATCGATCCCACGAAAGCAGAGCCACATGTCGAGTTTGAGCTTGGCGAAGAGGGAATACCACCGATTGGCGATTTCGGAATGGTGATGAGTGAGCCTGAAGAGGAGATTCCATCCCCCAACGAGTTGTCGCCTGAGGATCAACGGCTCGTTGAGCTTCAGAAAGTATGCCCTGTGACCAACTTGCCACTCGACTCGATGGGTGGGCCCATCAAGGTGATGGTCGCAGGTCAGCCTGTATTCCTCTGTTGTGAAAGTTGTCGTGAACGACTGCTAGCCGAGCCAGCCAAATACCTTGCGAAAGTAGATCAGGAGGCAACGCGATGATTAAAACAATCCTCGAATTTTGTCTCCGCGAGCGATTGATCGTGTGCATCGCCGCAGTAGTGATTGTCTCCTATGGCTGGTACTCGACGAAAAAGGTGCCGCTTGATGCGATCCCCAATGTGGGTGAGAACCAAGTGATCGTCCTCTCTGAATGGAATGGCCGCTCGCCGAAGGACATGGAAGATCAGATAACCTACCCGCTGTCGATTGCCTTGCAGTCGGTCCCCGGCGCAAAGAGCGTACGCGGCAAAAGCATGTTTGGGTTTAGTTTTGTTCAGGTGACCTTTGATGACGGAGTGGATTTTTACTGGGCCCGCTCTCGGGTAGCCGAGCAACTGTCGACCGTAGCAGGCATCTTGCCCGAGGGGGTAACGCCTCGGCTAGCACCTGATGCGACTGCCTTGGGGCAAATTTACTACTATGTACTTTTGCCGCCGCCTGGAATGGACTTAGCCGAGTTGCGTTCGAAGCAAGACTTTTTTATCAAGTATTCGTTACAATCGGTTGACGGGGTGGCCGAGGTGGCGTCGATTGGCGGTTATGTGCGTCAATACCAAGTTGAAGTCGATCCCGACGCATTGCGCTACCACAACATCCCGCTTAGCAAAGTAATCAGGGCCGTTAAGGACTCAAATATCGACGTGGGTGCCAAGACCGTTGAATCGAGCGGCATGGAATTTATCGTCCGAGGTATGGGTTTTATCGGTTCAGGAAAAACCGAGGCCGAGACGCTTGAGCAAATCGAAAACACGGTCGTGCTGTCGCGAGAGGGAGTCCCTGTCAGAGTGCGCGACGTAGCCCAGGTGCAAATTGGTCCGGCGTTTCGTCGTGGTGCGCTCGACTACAACGGTCAAGAGGCGGTTGGCGGTGTGGTGGTGATGCGCTATGGCGAGAACCCGCGCGAGGTGGCCGAAAGAATCAAGCAGAAGGTTGCCTCTCTGGAATCTGAACTCGATGGTATCAAGATTCGCGGCATCTACGATCGTACTGTATTGATCGACGAAACCGTTGCTACGCTAACGCACGCATTGCAGCATGAAACGCTGATCACGATTGCGGTGATGGTTTTGTTTTTGCTGCATGTACGCGCCAGCATCGTGATTGCCGTTACGCTACCGATGGCCGTACTGATGTCGTTCATTGCGATGAAAGTTTTTGGCGTGGACGCCAATATCATGTCGCTAGCGGGAATTGCGATTGCGATTGGCACAATGGTCGACATGGGAATCATCGTACTAGAAAATATTTATGGGGGACTTGCTGAGTGGGAAGCAAAGGGTTCGCCGGGCGGAGAAACTAAACGTCTGCAAGTAATACGAGACTCGGCTAGCGAAGTCATCCCGGCAGTGATTACGGCGGTGACCACAACGGTCGTGAGCTTTCTCCCCGTGTTTTTCTTAACAGGCCGCGACCATCGGCTTTTTTCTCCCTTGGCATGGACCAAGACTTTTGCACTTTCGGCCAGTCTCATTGTGGCGGTGGCCATCGTGCCGATGCTTTGTCGGATGCTTCTGCGCAGCTCGCGTCCGAAGAAGTGGACAGGTATCGTCTCGGGTATCGCGTTAGCCTGTTTGTGTGGGGGGCTGAGTTACTTTGTCTGGGGAGATACCATCAAAGAATTTCTTTCGGTGAGTCTACCGCTTGCAACTGGCGTGTCTGCGGCCATCGGTTTTTTCGTCGGATGGTGGCTTTCGCGAGAAAAGATTCGGCCTATGGAGGAAAACCCAGTGAGCCGGTTTGTGTTGTGGCTTTATGCGGGTCGGCTGCGACTGGCGCTGCAGCGCAAAGTGCTCATGCTTTCGTTTCCTGCGATGATTTTTGTACTCGGGTTAGGTGCTTGGATAGGCCTGCCGACGGTATTGCAACCGGTCGAAAAAGTGTTTTCGATGCTCGGTGCCGACCTCAACGCGGTGCCCGGTTATGTCGACGCCAAGCATGTCTTTACTGGTCTGAAGACCGACGACTGGATCGCGCTCGACGAAGGTAGCTGGTTCTACATGCCGAGCTTATTTCCGGCAGCCAGTTTTTCGCAAGCGATGGAAGTGTTGCAGACACAAAACGTATTGATCAAAGGGATTCCCGAAGTTTCTGACGTATTAGGAAAGATTGGCCGGGTGGATTCGGCGCTCGATCCGGCACCGGTAGGAATGATCGAAACTTACGTGATGCTCAAACCTCGCGACCAGTGGCGCGAGGGAATGACTGAGCGGAAAATCTGGGACGAGATCAACTCCGTCGCCACGCTGCCCGGCGTTACGCCTGCTTCGGCTCTGCAACCGATCGAAGGCCGTGTGGTGATGCTGCAAAGCGGTATCAAGGCCTCGATGGCAATACGGATTTATGGCGACAGTCTCGCAGGTCTCGGCAAGGCGGCCATCGCCGTCGCCGAACATTTGAAACAAGATTACAACGTCAATTCGGGCACGGTCAACCCTGACATCGTGATGGGAAAACCTTACTACGAATTTGAAGTCGATCGTGAAGAATCAGCCCGTTATGGCATGACGACGATGATGGTTAACCAAGTGGTTTCTGCAGGGCTGGGTGGTGTCGACGTGACGACGACCGTGGAGGGTCGCGAACGGTATCCAATCCAAATTCGCTATCAACGCAATGTTCGCGAACAGATAGACGAGTTACACAAAGTGTCAGTTGTTACGCCTACGGGCGAAGTGGTGCCGCTCGAGCGGTTATCTAAGCTCAAGATGACTTGGGGACCTGGGGCGATCAATAGCGAAGATGCTCGACTAGTGGCCCATGTGGCGTTTTCCCCTGCCGGAAACCTTGGCGACTTGGAAACGGTGGATGCGGTCATGGCTTCTCTACGATCAGCACGAGAGAGTGGCAAGTTGCAGTTTCCTGAAGGCAACTATGAATTGCAGGCGGTCGGCTCGTTTCAGAACCAGATCGAAGCGAACCAGCGGCTGATGTGGATCGTGCCAATCGTGATTCTCATCAACTTGCTACTGCATTATCTGCATTTCCGAAATTTTCCGATTTCGCTGGTTGTTTTCGCGGGAATTCCCTTTGCCGCAGCGGGTGGCATGATTGCCGTGGCGGTGATGGGTGTGGAAATGAACACGGCGATGTGGGTCGGCTTTATTGCTCTGTTCGGCTTGGCGGCTGACGACGGCATTGTGATGGCGACCTACATGCGCGAGACGCTGCGTCGTCGCACGATTCGCAATGTCGAAGATGTTCGCACTGCGATTTACGAGGCGGGCCTGAAACGGATTCGTCCCTGCATGATGACCTCGGTGACGACCCTCGTTGCCCTGGTGCCGGTCCTGATTTCGACCGGTCCAGGGGCTGATGTTGCCCGAGCGATGGCTTTGCCGATCTTCGGGGGCATGTTGATCGAACCATTTACGACTTTTATTGTGCCGACGCTGTATTCTGCTTATGTGGAGTTCAAGATGCGAGCCGGCTTGGAAGATGAATACTGGAAGCATGATCGTTTGGAGGAGACGAATGAGTCGTCCATCGCGTCGGCCGCTTGATGGTATGCAAGAGATGTGGCAACCGCGTGGTTGCTACTGCCAATTCTAGGTGGAAAGGAATTTACCACCGGTTTTTTTAGCGAAGGAGAAGGATATGAAGAAGTTGAGTAACATGGTTTTCGCCCTTGTTTTTACCGCCCTTGTTTCACAATTTACCGTGGCACAAGGACAAGCACCGGTCAGCAAATCGCAAGAGCAGCAAAAGCGAGATGAACTGCGAGCGGCCATCCAAGACATCTGCCCCGTTTCGGGCGGCAAGCTGGGATCGATGGGTAAGCCGATCAAGGTTCAGGTGGGCAAAGAAACGATTTTTCTGTGTTGCAAAGGCTGCATCGGAAAAGAGATTAAGCCAGAACACTGGGCGACGATTCATACGAATGTTGCCAGAGCGCAACATATCTGCCCGGTCATGAAAAAAGAGCTTCCTAAGAGTCCGAAGTGGACCCTAGTCGAAGGACAAATTGTCTATGTTTGTTGTCCGCCATGCACGAAAAAGATTGCTGCCGACCCGCAAACTTATCTGCGTGAGGTTGATCAGTTGTACATCGAAGCGTTAGATGCGCGGAAGCAGAATCGATAATGTGAGATGCTGAAAATGTGTAGGTCAGGCGTGTCCACCAACTGCTTGGGGTTTTTGGTGGGCATTGCCCACCCTACGTGTGAGTCGTTAGAAATTCGCATTATGCGTCGGCGGAGCCACCGTCGGAAGCGATATCCGAATCATCATTGACGGATATGACGCCTCCACCAGCACCCACCGCGGCGGCCGCTAGCTACGCGACTCCTACGGACGCCACTTTTACCCCCTCGGGCTATTCACCTGCGCCAAGAAAATCTTCGTCTGGGTGTACTTCGGGATGTTGTACAGGTTGAGAGCTCAAGAGCACTTGCCCAGGTTTGCCTAATAGGAATAAGTGTGCCAGGCCAACCCTAGGGACCGGTTTCAACGGTCGTTCCGGCCTTTCGGAATGCTCGTCTTCATTGGATTGTGCCGATGATATAAGGCGTGAATATTCGTATTGCTCATAGGAGGCCAAGGATGGCCATTCGATCGAACCTAAGTTGCCTTGTGCTAGCTGCTGCAGTCGTCTTGTTTGGTGGTTGCCGAACTGCGAAGCAAATCCGCGATCCCGAATACGCTCGAGTCTCTCGTGCAGTGCAACAAGCTTGGTGCGCACCTCAATCAACGGTTGTGGCCACGGCTCCTGTTGTTGCTGAACTGTCTGGACCCCATCCGGTCGAGCAGTACATCCAGGTGGCATTATCGCAGAATCCTGACATTCAGGCGGCCCGCAAGAAGATGGAATCGTTAGCTCACCAAGTACCTGTTGCTGCAGGTTTGCCCGATCCGATGCTCAATGTGACAGCGCAGCCCGAGCCGGTTCAAACTGCAGCAGGTCAGCAGGATCTGATCGTAGCTGCCAACCAGAAGTTTCCGCTGTTTGGCAAGCTCGACTCTCGGGCAAGCTTGGCCGAAGCACAAACCAACGTAGCTCGCGCCCAATTAGCGGCGGTCGAGTTGGAAACCATCGCCCAAGTCAAACGTGCGTATTACGAACTTTATTTTCTTCAACAGGCGATCTCTGTCACCAATGCAGAGCAAGAGTTGCTCGTCGAAATTCGTGAAGTTGCGAATACTCACTACAAAGCTGGCAGCACGAGCCAACAGGATGTTTTGCGAGCTGATTTAGAGGTTTCTAATGTCGAGAACGATCTGATTCGGCTGCGACAAAAACTTAAGAGTGGTCAAGCCCGACTGGCAAGTCTGTTACACATTGCTCCGCAGACTCAGGTGGCAGCAATCGACGAACTGGCCAATGAGCAAGCTCCTCGTGATTTGGAATTACTCCAACAGCAAGCCGTAGTCGCCCGACCCGAGCTCCACGCACAATTGGCTGCGGTACAGCGAGACCGCAGCGCGGTCAACTTAGCACGTCTCGATTACAAGCCTGATGTCACACTGGGATTCTCATGGATTGATGTGGCCAATACGGGCGTGAGTCCCGTTACGAACGGTCGCGATTCGTTTCTTTTGAGTGCCGGGGTGAATTTACCAATTTACCGCAAACGGCTCGATTCTTCGGTACGCTCGGCAGAAGCCAAAGTTGTCTCGACGGTGCGAGAATATGATTCGCTACGAGACGGTACATTAGGAGAAGTGACCGACCTGTTCGCTCAAGCCAATAGCCAAGAGGATCTGTTGATTCTGTTCCGCGAAGATATTCTTCCGAAGGCACGGCAAACATTGGAGGTCTCGAATCAGGCATACAATGTTGGTGAAGTTGATTTCTTGCAGTTGCTTGATAACTGGCGACAATTGCTTCGCTACGAAGTCAACTATGTCCGACTGGAGGCGTCTTTGCGGCAGACGCTGGCGGAGTTGGAACGGGTCGTCGGCGGTTTTGTCGGACCAGTGCATGAAACGGTACCTGCACCGGTCGCTGAACCAGTTCCCCTTCCTCCCGCACAAGAAGAACCAGAAGCGAAGGACCAATAGTAAGGTAAAGCACGAATGATGAAATACCCAATGGCGAAGGAATTCTGAAACAGGAAATCTTAAAAACTATTGCTGCAATTTTCACAGAAAATCAGAATAAGCTGCCCACGAACTCACTCACCCGTCAAGTTTGATCCTATGCCCCGGGGGGCACACCATGAAAAGCCCAAACGCGTCGCTACGCGTACTCGCTACGATCCTCTTCTTGTTGGTAGGAGGCTGTGCACCTGCGTACCACTCCTATTCGGGATGTCGTGTCAATTGCCGATATTGTCCGCCTTGTCCGTTGGAGTATCCGCACTATTGTGGTTGTCAGTGCCACTCATGTCAGTCGCAGCCGTACCTGGCAGCTCGGCCAGTATTACCAGAAACTACGGAAACGAGTGTTGAATAGGCGAGATGGTGAGAAGCCGAGGGATTGCAATCCCTTGGCTTTCAGAGCGTATTTGGATGAAACACGCTCTATGGAGTTCGTTCAATTTAGAATTAACCCTTCTCACATGTTTTGTAAAACTATATCCAATCTGAATTAGTTCTTAACTCAAACTGAAAAGACTAACCGCCAAGATCGCCAAGAGAACAGAGAAAATCCTGACAACCGCCTAGTAAGGTACGATTGACGAGCAAAGAGGAAAAACTCCTTGTTGATTCTGCAAAAATAGCCCCTTGGCGCTCTTGGCGTCCTTGGCGGTTTTTACTTTGAGTAAATTAGTTCTTAAGCTAGGCAAGATATTCCGAAGGGTTTTTGAGCAGAGGATCCCGACAACCTTCGCAGCAGAGCCATACCGTTTGTCCTTCGACGTCAACTTTGATCGGAGGGCCCATCGCGCCGAGCATATCGCCAGAAACAGGGCAGAAGTGTTGTTTCAGGGCCGATGCCGCGTCTTCAGGCGAAAGTTTTGCCAGTTCGAACTTCATTTTCTCCATGTCCGTCATTTCGTCGTGATCGCCATGGTCGTGATCGCCGTGATTGTTACTACTCTCGGCAGAGGCAGATTGGTTTGATGGGTTCTTCGAGTCGGCTGAGTTGCAGCCAGAGATGCCCAAGAGAATGGTAAGAACGACAGAATGAGCAATCATGTTTTTCATAGCTTTTCCTCATTAAGAACAAGAATTGGAGCAGTTTGAGCCGTTTCTAGTGCAATTGAAGCGGTCTTGAGAACTAGACCCTTGATTGCAAGATCTAGCGTATCGACTGTTAGATGCCGTAACTGGGCGAATTCTTCACCGCTTTGACAAATCGCCTGGACTATTGTTTTTCTCAATCTGACCCTCTGCCTATCCCGGGGCTTACGCCCCTGGGCTCTCCTCAATCGAGTTCTTCGAGCCAGACGCGTAGGTCATTTTCGTACTCGCTGGCTAAATCGCCGAAGATGAGGGTACGCTGGAAATCGGCAAATCCGCCAACGCTGGTGTTCGCCTCCTCGGCGCTTTCGTAGCGGACCATCGGGTCTGGGGCAATCAGTCGCCGACAGATGCTCATCAGCAAGTCGCTATCAGCCACGTCGGCAGGCAAAATGTCGTCTAAGCGTTGCGGTAGAGTCCACTTGGCATCAAGCAGTTCCCCCAGGCTTTTGAGCCCGGCAAAAAGCGGCTGGCCGGCCAGCATTTCGATCAGAACGTAGCCCAAGCTCGCCAAATCTGAGCGAGGAGTAAATTCGCTCCGCTCAAGCATTTCTGGAGCTGCGTATCGAGGTGTGCAAGTACGTGATTCAGGCATGTTGTTTAGGTCGAGCGCCGAGCCGATATCAACAATTTTTGGATTTCCCGTCCGTTTGACCATGATATTCGAAGGCTTGATATCGCCATGAACGATTTCCTCGCGATGCAAAGCGGCCAATGCCGCCATGCATTGGCGGATAATGGCGACCGCGATACCCGGCTGGAGCCGCGATCGAATCGGACCAGCGGTGACGATCACCTCGTTGATATGTTTCCAGCGGCGCTGGCTTACGCGTTGCTCTACCCTGGCAAGCATCGCAGGGGCTAGCAATTGTTCGAGATCAAAACCATCGACCCATTCCATTTCCATGATGCGAATTCGATGACGCTCGGTAAAATTCTGCACATCGAGAAGGTTGTCATGCTGAATCTTAGCGACACAACTGGCCACCTGTGCGATCCGCTCCATCGCTTGATCGTAACTTTGGTGGCTCGCAAAAAGGGCGGGAGAAAAAACCTTCAGCGCAACGGGTAACGTAAAACCATCGCTGCCACGGCGGTCGCTCAAAAAAACAACCCCTTGGCCACCAGTACCTAGCAAACGGCGAAAACGCAGATGCTCGGTCCAGCCCATGTACTTATTTTTCTGCAGGGCATCGTAGCGTTCCAGCAGATCGGTAGGGCAGCGTAGTCCAGCCTGCTCGCCATCGAGCGTGATCGTCCGCGTTCCATGCAGAATGGTCGTCGAAGGGTCCATTTATTGCCTTAGGGGGTGCAGTGGAGATAGGAGGCAGGGCAGCCCGAGGCTCATTATACCCCACCCAGTTTCTCAATCTTAAACCGATCCATTCCTGAGAGTCCAGATCGCTCAATCGTCAAAAATGCCGAAAGAGGGGGAATCTGCAAGAAATCACGTCTCGGGGGGGCTTTTGACGTCTGATTGTGGCAGGTCCACAAAAAAGCCCTGGAGATAGATCTCCAGGGCTTTCGTTACTTCGCGAATAGCTTCGGTGGGGTTTGCAAATCGCAAACAAGCTACTTAGCTTCTTCGGCATGCTCTTCTTCCGAATGGCCATCACCCTCGTGATGCTCTTCATCGGCTCCAGCAGAGCTGGCACTTCCTTCTTCGCCCGCGGTTCCGCTCCCAGCTTCACTGCTACTTGCAGCACTGCCCGTGTCAGCGCTACCAGCTTTTGTGCCGCTGTCGGCACCGCCACAGCCTACCAATGCGACGCAAATGCAAGCCGCCCAAAACATGGAACTAATTTTTCTCATCTTTTCTATCTCCACATGGGGTGTGATGTACGGGTGTTTCGAGGGCGACCTATTTGTGGTTACGCCCATTCCCAAGGCGTTAACCTTAGTCCTACTTCTGTCGACTTGCAAGAACCCTGGGCCGCATATCTCTGGCCAAATTTCCACAGCAAGGCCCCTGAAAAGTCACCCTAGTTTGACTGATCGCTAGCACAACCTGGGATTACCGCCTCTGCTGGGCGATCTGGCTCATTGACAGGCCGGAAAGCTGCCGAATCTTGAACTAGTGCTTTGTTAACTTTTTGGGCTAGGAAGGCTGAAAATTCTCTCTGGAAATGTCTCCAATGCCCGACATCTTACCCGCCCATGCTCATAATATCTGTCTGTGGAAGCCCGCCATGAACCGCTCTGCCTACTTGAC